>ERZ1023617.29-NODE-29-length-65275-cov-34.563661_pt1 | contig 65275 bp, 39 predicted proteins | sample MGYA00380328_ERZ1023617 | MGnify/ENA primary metagenome ERZ1023617 (study PRJEB33179, sample SAMN07448977) | human gut metagenome | biome: Human-gut; feature: Human associated habitat; material: Faeces | host: Homo sapiens | place: India: Bhopal | collected...
GTAGATCTCAGTGGTCTTGCTGTAACCCCACCAGTAACGTCCGTAGTCCTCCATACCTGAAGGAAGCCATGTTGTAGCGTAACGGCGTGCGTCTGTCTCATACTTTGAGAAGTCCATACCGATACGAGCCTGGAAAGAGAGGCCGTCATAGATATCGAGCGTACCGGTTACGTTACCGAAGAAGCGGTCTTCCTTGTTCACGCCGTTGTTCTGCTTGAGCAGCCAGTACGGGTTGTTCTGACCATTCTCCTGGTATGCCCAGTTCTGCTGCGGACCTGTAAGGTCTACACGGTCAGTTGTCCAAGAATATGTATTGTCGGCGTTCTTCTTGTAGTAGCCAGTCGGCTCGCTGCGCCATGTGCCTTCAGCGTTGGCGTAGTTGTTACGATAATAGTCCATATCGATGTTGCGGGCAGCCGTATACATGTGGTAAATCGGGTTCATTGCAACACCACCACCAGGACGGTTCTTTGTCTTGGTCTGGATGTAGTTCATCGATACGTTAACGCTCAAACGGTCGAAGAACTTGAAGTCCTGACGGAAAGACAGAGTGTGACGGTTGTATGAGTTCTTAGGAAGCATACCGTCAGAGTGAGAGTTACCGTAAGAGAAGTAGCTGCTCATCTTGTCAGTACCACCTGAAAGTGCGATAGAGTTGTTGGTCGTTACACCAGTACGATAGAAGTCGTCGAGGTCGTTCTTAGCGTAGTCGCGGAGATGAACATTATTCATCTGACCTGAGAACTTCTCCGAGTTCATAGTAACGGGCAGACCGAGGTATGACTGACCGTCAGCACCTGTCATCTTATACTGGCTCATCTCAGACACCTTGGGGCCCCAGCTGTAGATACCCACCTTACCGCTGGTAATGTTGCCCGCATCGTCTCTAACCGGAGTTACAGAAGCGCCGTATAAGTTCTGGATGTCCGGAGTGAGGAGCGGGTTGTCGAAGGTTACGTTAGAAGAAACAGTGATTGCCATCTTGCCCTCACGTCCCTTCTTTGTGGTGATCATGAGCACACCGTTGGCAGCCTCTGAACCGTAGAGGGCAGCAGCGTTGGCACCCTTGAGGACGTTGATTGACTCGATGTCGTCAGGGTTGATCATTGAGAGAGCGTCGCCACCCTCAGAAGCACCTACTGCGAGCATTGAGCCGCTACCTACCTCACCACGTGTGTTGTTGCTCATAGGCACACCGTCAACGACGATAAGCGGAGTACTCTTACCCATGATTGACTTGTTACCACGGAGGAGAATCTTAGAAGCACCACCGGCACCACCTGCAGACGGAGTGATGGTCACACCTGATACCTTACCCTCGAGAGAGTTGGCAACGTTGGGGTCCTGTACGCGGTTGAGGTCAGAAGCCTTAACCTGCTGTGTTGAATATGTAAGAGAGGTTTCCTTACGCTTAATACCCATGGCGGTAACAACGACCTCCTTAAGCACTGAGCTTTCGTCAGCCATCTTAACGTCTACGTTAGTACGGCCAGCAATCTTAACCTCCTGTGCAGTATAGCCGATGTAAGAGAATACGAGTGTTGCGTTCTTGTCCTTTACGTTAATCTTGTAGTTACCGTCGATATCGGTAACTACACCGAGACCTGTGGCACCCTTTACAACTACGCTAACGCCAATGAGGGGTTCGCCAGTAGCGTCAGTAACGCAACCCTGCACCAGATTCTCATTTGCCTGAATCAAAGCGTTGGGAGCGGTTATTCCTGCAGCTGAAGCATACTGAGCCGGCACACCTGCTGCGAGCAGGGCGGCGAAAGCAGCCTTCAAGAACATCTGTCCTTTTTCGTTGGAATTGTTGTTCATTGTTTTGATTTGATTTAAAATGGAAAAGTTATAGCTGTTTTCTATAATGCGAGTCGGCGGCTCAAATAAAAAGAAATGTTTTACTGAACTACCGACTCGCCTTTTCGTTGTTGATTATTTATTCTTTCTTAGTGGTCATACATTAAAGAAGAGCCTGAGTCTGCGGCTTACTTCTTAACCACGTTTACGGCCTTGTAGAGCTTGCCGTCCTTCATTACCTGAACTACGTAGAGACCCTTACCACCAGTCACTGCCACGTTGACAGCCTCACCAGCGCCAGCGTTGAATGAGTTGGTCTGGAGGAGTGCGCCGCTTGCGCTTACGATGTTGATGGTGTAAGCACCACCCTCTGAGAAGCGGAAGTTAACGCTCTCCACGAACGGATTCGGATAAACTGAGAACTGAGCGTCGCGGTCTACACCGTTGATAGCTGTAGGCTCAGTAATCTCGATTGCGTCGTCAACCATCTTAGATGACTCGCCCCAGAAGTTGGTGAGCTGTACGCCTGCCTCGTAAGATCCCTCACGAGCGTAAGTGATGACAGCAGCCTTGTCTGTCTCAGAAGAGATACGTGCACCGGCGAGGAGCCACTTGCGGTCTGTCTTAACCTCGAGTGTACCCGGGATGCCAGGATAACCGGTAAGGTTGTTGTCAGAAGCCACCTTCTTGTAAGCAGCGCTGGCTGTGTTCTCACCGCCACTGCCGTCCATGAATACCATCTTGGCAACATACTCAGCACCTGCATGACCGTGGTTAGCGAATGTAGAGTCTGCTTTATTGTAATCCTCGAAGGTGTAGTAGCCCTGGAGACCCTCAGGCACTGAGCCGTCAGCGAATCCCTTCATGGCAGCCTTCACCTCGTCGTCAGTAAGAGGCTTGTTCCAAACCTGAACCTCATCGATTGTAGCGTTAAGACCTGCCTTGTAAACGCCACCGCCACCGATGAAGATGTTTGCAGTAGTCCATCTGTCGATACGGCTGTCAGGATTGTCCTCACGGCGTGTTGAGTTTGCGAAGTTGTTAGGACCAGCTACGCACTTGCCGTTGAAGTAGATCTTCTGCTGGCAGTCAGCACCCTGAGTAACGCAGATGTGATTCCATACGCCAGGATTGAGGCTGTGGCCTGTGGTCATCATCGACTCTCTCGGGCTATCGTGACCTGTCCAACCCATTGTGTTGAACGAAACCTCGTTAGCTGCGTGATCCTGACGGCACTCGTTCTGACCAGCGGGGATAGCCGGACGGACCTGTACCCAGAGGTCACCCCAGTTATTGTGAGGCCACTTGTCGGCAACAGTGTTCTTGTTGATGAGGTTTGTACCCTGCTTGTCGTGTGCATAGTTGTCCACCTTCACCCAAAGAGCGTATGAATAAGACATGCCCTGCTGGATTTCGCCAGGAATCATGAGCATGTTGGGGTCCTTCACCTGAACACCGCGTGACACCTTACCCTCGCCGTCGCGAGATGTGTAAGAGATGTTGAGAGCCTCTGAGGTCTCAGCCTTGGTCTTGTCGATGCTTACAGTGTTGACAACGGGAACAGCACCAGTCTCCTCGGGAGATACGTGAATCTTACCACGGAGTACCTGCTCTACGCCCTTTGAGTCAACGATTGTAACGTCGTATACGCCAAGTTCGTCGATGGCAAGCTCGAACGACTTAACGTTCTCAGCAGTCTTAACCACCTTGCCAGTCTCAGCGTTTGTAACCTTCCAAGACTGTGCGGGATCTGCCATTGCGTCCTCCAGACCTACGGTGAATGTCTCACCCGGCTTTACAACCTGACGGTCGAGAACCACCTCGCTTGACGGAGTGTCGTATGCTATCTCCTTGTAGTCGCTCCAAGAGATGTCGCTCTTCTTGATTCCGTCCGGCGATACGGCACGTACACCGAAGCGGCACTCGCGACCCTCGAAACCGCTCTTGATAGGAGCGTCAATCACGTAAGCAGCCCATGATGTGGTGGCTGTGAGATACTGAGCCTCCTGATCCTTCTGCTGCATCCAGATTTCGTAGTACCATGTGTCAACCTCGTCGTTGTAAGTCTTAACGCCGCCAGTCTCCTCCTTGGCTGCATAACGCATCTTGAAGTCAACGGTGCTGCCCTTACCACGAAGAACCTCCACCTCCTTAACCTCAGGAGCTACGGGAGCGAAGTTCTGCTGCGGGTTGCGGACTGCGAGCTCGCCAACGAGCATTGAGTAGTCAGCAGCAGTGTTCTCGGTTGTGATACCGATGAGGGCGATGTTGTCGCCTGACTTGATGCCGAGCTTGTCGAGAGTTGTGGTGAATGTTGTCCACTCGCCGAACTTCTCAGCTGCAGGGATGTCTATTTCCTTATATGATGTAACATTGTCCTTGAGAGCAACGAAGAGCTTGGCATGTGTGTCAAGTTCGTTATTCATCTTGTATGTTACTGAGATGTTGTATGTAGGCTCTACTGTGAGCGATGTGCGATAGAGCTTTACACGTGAAAGATCTGTAGCGCCGCTCAGACGGAGGCAAGAACCACCCCAGTAAGCGTCGTCCCATGTAAGCTCTGCGTTAACGAGACCTGATGTAGGAGCCTGCTCAGCTGCATTTACCACCCACCAACGCCATGTAGGAAGGATGTCCTGTGTGTTGAGGTTATGCCACTTGTGGTCGAATGTCACCTTACCCTCGCTGCGGAACTTCAGACCGTTACCGAGGTTGAAGCGCGATACGAACGGAACTGCCTGGATGGTAGACTTGGCTGTATTGAAGCGAGCCACACCATGGAAGTTGTTCTTCAGGCTTGCGTTTGCAAGTGTTGTAGTACCGTTTACTGCGGGTACGTTAGCCGGGTTGCGGTTAGCACCTGAGAAGATAAGTTCCTGCTTCTCGAGGTATGCCTTCTGGATGGCTACGTCAGATGTACCGTAGTCGGTAGCACTCTGATGGATAAGGCCCTGTGAGTGAGCGCCCCAGAAACCGATGGATGCCTTTACGCCCTCGAGGTTACGCCAGTCGGCGTTGTAGAAGTTTGAAAGGTCGCGGCCCTGGATGTCGAAGCCCTTATAGTAGTCGTACGGATCACGACCCATCGACTCAGCATAAGCGGCAGAGTTCTGAAGCGTACCCTTGCCGGTGTTGTAGTTAGAGAACATCATGTCAGTAACCACATGACCGGCAGCACCGAACATTCCCTTGTTGTGACTGCCAAGACCCTGGTCGAAGGTGATAGCACCGTTGTCGTTGGTACCGTCATACCAGTGAAGCTGGAATGCCCAGCCTATTTCCTCAGCCTTCTTGTGACATTCAGCGATGAACTCCTGGAATTCTGACATTGTGTCGTAGTCAGAACCGAACTCTGAGTTTACGCCAATGCCGTCAATGCCGTAGTACTTGAGCAGACGAACGAAACGGTCAACGTTCTTGAAGTTGTCATTATCGTCACGCTCTGTCAGCTTAGTGAAAATCTTTGAATAGATGTTGCCACCGTCAAGATAAACGGAAGCTGCCCAAGGAATTGAGAGCACACAACCCACCTTTACACCGTTCTTGTGAGCAACGTCAGACAAACCTGCAGTCACGCGGAACCAAGGAGCTGTCCAGTTGCCGTGGATGTCGAGGTAAGACCACATTGAGAAGTTGTCACCCTCGAAGCAGTAGCGGGGAAGAGCCTTCCAAGTAGAGGTAGGATCGTCCAGCGGAGTCCAGAGACAGAACTTACGCTTCGGGTCAGCCACGTTGTTGGCCTGATAAACGTTGTCGGTGATGCGCTTCAAAGGACGTACACGAGAGATATAGAACTCGTCGTCGATACGGCTTACACCAATGGGCTGATTGCCCGGTTCCCAAGTCTCCAAGTTAGCGAGAATGTCGCTGAAGTTGGTGTCCTTGATATCGAGCGGATGAGTCGGTGTACGCTGGGCATAACCCATGGCTACACAGAGCATTGCTGACGCAAGGAGCAAATTTCTCTTATTCGTCATAAATAATACAGATAGAGGTTTTAGATAAAAAAAAATAGTTAGATGATTTCTGAGTAGTTGATGGAAAGCAGAATGCGGTAAGCCATGCCGGCTGCAGAGAGCCGGCTGGCGTACCTCATTCTGCATTTATATGACAAATTGTCAATAGTGATGCCTATATTACTTTCTGATAAGCTTCATAGTGCGAACCACCTTGCCGTCCTTCTTGACGGTGAGGATGTAAGCACCTGCATTAGCGAGGCGAACCTGCATGTTGCCGCCAGCTGCGATTGCAGCAGCCTTGCGAGCCTGAGCCTGTCCAGCCACGTTAACAATCTGAACGTCGTAGTTGCCTGCCTCAGCAAACTCTACGATAACGTCCTCGCCTACTGTGTAAGCCTTCAGCTCACCGTTGCCGAGCTGGTCGATGCCAGTGCTACCTGCGATTGTGATGGCAGAGAATACGCGCTGGTCCTTACCGAGTGAGTTAGAAAGTGTCAGAGTTACGTTGCGAACGCCTTCCTTCTCGTAAGAGAGAACTGCCTCACCCTCTGTATCGTTACCTGACTGAGAGATGATGTCAGCCTTAGGAGCGCTCCATGTCGGAACTGTCTCCACCTGGTAAGCTGTACCAGAGATGAACGGACAGCCTGAGGTGTACTTAGGAGCAACCCATACGAACTCGCCTTGACCCTCGTCACCTGTCGGAGTGTAAGCGTGGAGACCAGCCTGAACACCCTTCTTCTGACCTACAGAAGCGAATGTGAAGTCGTCGTTGGCAGTCTTCTCATTGTCCCAGAATGCAATCATGCCTGCAGGAACGTTGTTAGAGTCAATAGTGCCCATAGTGGTCTGTACCTCATCAGCAGTAAGAGCGTGATCCCAAACCTGGAGGTTGTCAACAGCACCCTTGATACCGCTACGGAATGCAGCGTCACCACCTACAGCAAGTACCTGCATATCTGTGATGTTGTAAGGATTAGCCTGATAACCCGGATCTGTGTTGAAGTATGTATCACCGTTAGCCTGACGGTTCCAGCCTGTAATCTCCTGCTTCTTACCATTAATATAGAGTTCGCCACGGAGAGCACCCTCTGCATTATAGTCGAATGTAAGAGCAACGTGTGCCCATGTGCCTACAGGAAGCTTGCTGTTAGCATACTTATAACGAATCTCGTTGTTGCTGGTCTTGTCAGCGCCACGCCATGTGAACGAGCCAACTGAACCATCCTGATTTACATTCACCCAAATCCAACCCCAGTCAGTCTTAGGCCATGCGTCGAGCTTGTTAGCTACAGAGAAGAGCTGTGTCTCACCCTCTGCAAGCTCGTTGATCTTCAACCAGAAAGCTACAGAGAACGACTTAGTGCCTGTGATTCCGAGGTCAGAACACTTGGCACCGTAACGATACTCCTGGAGGTCAACACCCTGTGAACTTGCACCGTTAGCCTCGCGAGCGGTGTACTTCATTGTCACCTTATCGCCAACCTTGATAGAGATAGGCTCCTCGCTGTCGTTAGCTGTGAGAGTGTAGATCTCAGGCAGAGCACCCACGCTATTGTCTGTAATCTGAACATATCCCGGATACTCGCGTACCTTATCAAGACCCTCTACAGTGCCAGTGAGCTTCAGTGTGTAAGAACCGATCTTGTCGAGGCCGTTCTCCACAGTAACGGTCTTGCCGTTGCCAGAGTATACTGAGTTGCCTTCCTCGTCAATGAGCTCCCATGCACCGTCCTTGTGCTCAGGATCCACATAGCCCATAGTGAACTTCTCACCCGGCTTGATAGTGGTCTTATCAATCTGGATGTCGTCGCTGAGTATGTATGAAGTCGGAGTGTTATACTCTGTCCAAGCAATCTGCGACTCTGACTTCTGGTCGAGGGCTACGGCAGAAACACCGAGGCGAACCTTAGCAGCCTTGTTTGTTACAGGGATAGAGAAATACATACCAGCCCATGAAGTTGTTGTTCCGCAGAGAACCGGCTCCTGACCCTCTTCCTGTGCATAGAGCTTGAAGTAAGAGGTCTTTACGTCGATGTTGTAGCAAGGCTCGTCCACTGCCTTGTTGTTCTCCATGTTCCAGATGAGCTTGGCGTCCATACCGGCATAGCTGTTGTAGAGCATATCGCTGCTTGTGATGACAGGAGCAGCAGGAGCAGCTGAAGTGCCACGAACGATAGAGAACTCACCGAGGAGGAGACTCAGGTTCTTGGCGTTCTTGAAGTGGAGAGCTACGAGAGCGAGGTCCTTGCCGTCGAAGTCAGTGCCAACGACAAACTTCTTCTCAATCCACTCCTCGTCGTCTGCCTTCTGAGAAGTCTCAAGGACGTTGTATGCTGTTGCAGATGTCTCGCTGCCCTTTGCAGAGAGCAAGAGGTCGATGTCTGAAGTACCACCTGCGAGCTTATACTTGAATGTGATGACGTCACCAGCCTTGAGAGCATACTCTGTCTTGAAGAGGTGGAGATACTCGTCAGCTGTAGAACCGGTAAGACGGATGGTAGAGCCACCGAAGTAAGCGTCGTCCCATGTAAAGTTAGCGTCAAGTCCGTTCTCAGGAACGTCAGTAGCCTTGTTGCCGAGCAGCTTGCTTGCGAACCACCAGCGCCATGTCGGGAGGTAGTCCTGCATACCTACGTTATACCATGAGTTGCTGTTCTGGCGCTTACCCTCGAGGTTGAAGAACTTACCGTTACCGAGGTTGAAGTATGTGATGAACGGCTCCTCAGAGAGGTTCCAGCTGAGGGCTGAGCGTGCTGTCATGAATGTTGACATACCGTGCCAAGCGAAGTTGTCGGCGTTGCAAGCGTGACGGTCTACGATAGACGGACAGTTAGCCGGGTTGCGGGTACCGCCGGTGAAGTAGCGCTCGATACGCTGGAGGTATGTGTTCTGCTTAACGTCGGGATTAGAACCCTTCTCACCACGGCTCTCCCAGAACATGTTGTTGGAGTGAGCACCCCAAAGACCGATAGAGAGACGACGTGAAGGAAGGTATGACCAGCAAGTGCCTCGCGGCTCACCGCCCTGCATGTTAACACCGCAGTAGAGGTCGAGCGGATCACGACCCATTTCCACAGCCTTTGTCACCGACTTATCCATAAGATATGTACGGTTCCAGTTATAGTTGAAGAAGAGTGATGTACGGCGGTTCTCACCGTCACCGAATGTCTCCTCATTGTGCGTACCAAGACCCTGGTCGAATGAGATACCACCACCGTCGTTGGTGCCGTCATACCAGAAGTTCTCGAAGAGCGGGTCGTTCTTCTCGGCAGCCTTTACGAGGTCAGCGTGGAAGTCGCGGAGATCCTCAACAACACCTGTCTGATCATAGAACTCAGAGTTGTAGCCCATACCGTTGATACCATAGTAGCGGAAGAACTTGGCAGCGAGTTCCGCGTCAGCAGATCCCATAGCTGTGATCATCTTCAGCCAGTCGCCACCAAGACTTGCGTTAGGAATAGAAGCCACACCCGATACGCCCACACCGTTCTTGTGTGCTGCGTCAAGGAAAGCTGCGGGGATGCGTCCCAATGAAGCTGTCCAGTCACCGTAGTGTGTTACGTACGACCACATTGAGAACACCTCTGAGTCGAAAACACCGTTAGGAAGTGCGTTGAAAGCAGGATCGCTTACAGGAATCCAAGCGATAAGCTTCTTGTCGTTCTCAGCAGTAAGGTCGCGTACCTGAGTAGCGGCGTTACGGAAACGAACATGGGGCTTAACACGTGAGATGTAGAAATTGTCATCCTTAGACAAACGATGGTTGTTCTGCCAGTTCTGAAGTGCAAACTGGAACTTTTCACTACCGGTATCCTTACCGGCATCGATGTAACCCTCGCGCAACTGCTGCGCGTTTGACGACATTACGCTGAGCATCAGTCCTGCTGCGAGCGTAAGGGTCTTGCGAGTAAAATTCGCCATTCTTGATTTGTTTTAAGTTATAGATATTCAGTTTATTGAATTTGTCTTACACGATTAAGTGCTCGACATTGATATAATACTTGATTATTCTATATTGTTATTAAATATATAGTAGAGGCTTCTCGATGTACATTCAGTTTATCCCACTAACTTTTACCTTAGCAGTTTTATTAAAAAGTTTGAAGAAATATCGGTCGGCTTCTTAGGTTTTTATTATTATATCGTTTTCTTTTGCAAAATTAATCAAAAAGCACGTAACAAAAACAAACGAACGCAATAAATTTAACTTTATTAACATTATTAACATTAGCGCCACTGCGTGCCGAATTTTGAATTAGGAGTTAGGAGTTAGGAATTGTTCTCGGCTTCGTCTACACCAAGGCAGATACTAACATAGGAGGCTACGGCGAGACGCCGTAGCCTCCTATGTTAGTAACGGCTGCTTGCCGTAGCCGCCTATATATATCTTAATGCACGGCAGCAAAGTTGAAGTTGCCATTGTCTGTGCCCTCAAACACAAAGACTGTGGAGGCGGGGAAGCTTAGGGTAAGCTGGTCATCGATGTTGATAGGCTTATTCACCTCTATACCCTTCAGTCCTCCTTCTACCGCCACCTTCTGGTCTGCAAACGAACTGCGGAGCGTGACGGTGGTCTGAATGTATGCAGGGATGTCGAGCATTTCACGGAGCGTAGTGGTGAACTGACGTTCCTTCACGTCGGGATTGCGAAGTGTGACGGTTGCCTTCTTGCCGTTCCAAGCAGCCCAACCATACACATTCACCTGAGTACCGTCCCATGGGTTGCCACCCACCCAGTGAATATCGGGTAGCACGTCAGCATTACGCTGCTGCCAATCCATACATTCTGCCAAGTCCTTCCACAGAGCGCCAGCCTTGCCCTCGTTGTCCTCAATCTGGTCCATCAATTTATAGTCGGTGTATAGCTCCACCATACCCGAGCCACAGCCAAAGGCACAACGCATCTCGCGCAACACACCGTCATAGCTATAGTCGCTCGGAGTGTAAGGCTTACCTTTTTCGCTAAGGATGAGTCCGTGCGTCATCAACGTGTTGATAGGACAGAGCGGCGAACCTTGCGTGAAGATCTTATAAACCATGTGGTCACGATAGGTTATCCACTGTTCACGGTCTGTTCCCGTATTGCCGATATACGAGCAGTCGGCATCCTGTCGCCATATAGCATCGCTGTAATGGAACCAGAAGGGCGAAGCCCATGTACCCACGGTAGTATTAAAGAATATGTCGGGACGTGTCTTGCGCACGGCACGTTCGATGCTAATGATTCCTTCAGCATTCTCAATGCCGGTATCACCCTCATCAGGTCCGAAGGCTGTACCTTGTGCGCTGATGCCGTCAAACTTGAAGAAGCGGAAGTCGTAATTGCTAATCATGTTATTGCAGCAGTCAATGAAGTAGTTGTAATATGCCTCATTGCTCAACTGCATACCGCCACGGTTTTCCCAATACTTGCGACGATAAGTGCCACTACCGCCGTAACCGCCTACCGGACCTAACCATGCACCGATGCCCACACCCATGCTCTTAGCCAGACGGTCTTCATCAGCGAAGCCATTGGGGAAGTTTGAGTTGAAAGTCCAAGTGCCGTAAGCGTCCCAACCGTCGTCAAAGACGAAAGCATAGGGTGCCTTGCCATACACGTCATAGAACTTGTCCTTCCAGTGTTTTATAACGTCAGCGCACTGTGTGGAAGTCATGTTCTCCGAGTAGTCGCCCTTTGTGTTCTTGAAATCGGAAGCATCATACACGCCGTTATTACCTACGGCATTGTTGCGGTCTATATTTAGCTCGTACCACGAATTATATAGGGGGAACGCACGCCAAGGCACAGCACGTTCACGCTCGCTATAAGCCAAGAACGAACGACGTGCCTGACCGGGAGCCACCAATCCCACAACGGAACTGACCTCCCACGGCTGACTCTTCTTAAGCGTAGTGTTGCGGCGCCAATAACCCTGCATAGGCACATCGGCTGTAGCAGACATAGTGTCTTCCACCTCAACGGAGTTTACGCCCATAGGAGTTTCAAGACCTGCGAATATCTTATTGCTGGCAATAAGCGCGCCGCGTGTATTACCAACTACCTCCGGCACGCTCTGTGCCTTATACCCGTCCACATTGTAGATCATAGGTGTTATGGACTGCATAGCAATATCTTTATCGGCAGACACGTCAAGGGTGGTGCGCAGATAGTGGCTTCCGTCACGCAGCACAGCATGCCAGACGATATTGAGATCGCCTTTCTTAAACACGGCTTTGAGCGCTTTACCGTTAAAGCGGTCCGACCCCTTCACGGCATTTTTGTCGCCGACGAGATTCTCGGTTCCTACGCTTACCAACTCCATCTCTGAGGATGTGAAGGTGCTACCGTCGCCCAATACCACTTTAAACAGCTCGGTGCCTGGTTTAAGGTTCATCTCTTCGCAGCCATTAAAGATCAGCTTGCCCTTAACTTTGGCAAACTTGGCTGTCAGCAACGCGTTCTTCAGTGTCCACTCCTTAGAGCGGCTTACCAGCTGTGCTTTGTCGGCTTGCACTTCCTGCGGGAAAATCACCTGCTGTGCCACGACGTTCTGTCCGCTGCCAATGACAAGGCAGAGAACAGAAGCTCCTAACCAACGCTTCATTCTATTATTCATTATCTTGTTCATTATATTATTAGGTACCTTGATTTAGTAGACTTATACATTTATATAAAAGCGGGGTATAGACATCCCAGGCTTGCATATCTCAGAAGATTCAGTATTGATAAAGAAACGTCTGACAAAGGTAAGCATAAAATCCGAGATAATCGCCACGTTAGGAGGAGATTAATTGCAGGTGGCAGAGATTGTTATTTGCTTGAAGGAGGCAGGGCTTTGACAAAAACATTTATCCACAGACTTTTGTGGGCTAAACCCTGAAGGGTTCATTATGTAGTTTGGAGAATGGGACTTACGAGAGCAAGCTCTCGACACCCATCCTCCAAACTACATAATGGTGATGCAGAGCATCACTAAGCCCACAAAAGAAAAACAAGTAAAAACACAAGAATATTGAGATACATAACTTTACAGATAACTGAACTTGCAAAAGTTCAATTATGTAATATCAAATACGGATCAAGCAGAACATTCAGCTTGTGTTTTTAAAGGTTTTTCCGCTTGTGTTTTTCGAGAGAGGCGACAGCCTCTCATTCATTTGGGGCATATATGGGCGTGAGAACTTGTTCTCATAAGACCATATATGCCACAAAGGAATTGCCGAAGGCTCGAAAAACACAAGCGGTCTGTGGAGTCTGGTTTTTGTCAAAGCCCCGCCTAAAGATTTGAGCAAAGGAGGCAGGACTTTGACAAAAACATATAAAAACACAAGAATGCGGGTGAGGACACAATAAAACGGTTGTCTATTTGTTTATATAATATAAACTCTAAAAATACCTACTAACTTATGAATTACAACATACAAAGATTGGGGGAGATAAATCCTGAACTATATAAAAAGCTCAAATTGTATTGCTATGATATAAACGGATGCTGCCAAATCGTACATAACGAGTTGGGACCGTTCCTTAATGAATATATGTATCAGGATGCTTTGGCTATTATGCTTAAAGAGAAAGACATACAATATGAGAAGGAATATTTCTTCGCTATAGAGTTTCATGGACATCCTATCAAACATAAACATTATGTTGACTTTTTTGTTCGGGGAAAGGTGTTTGTGGAGTGCAAGGCTATCGAGCGCTTGGGAGCTGAACAACGCCAGCAATTGTGGAACTATATGCGTTTGACAAAAACAAGAATTGGTATTCTCTGGAACTTCGCTCCAATCCGTGACCAAAACGAACACTATTATCTCGATACAGAAACAGACACCATGTACATGTTCTGATATACCACTCTTTCTTGTTGCCTTAGTTTTACATGTGATATATTATTATGTACTATTGAATACGTATCAAGCAGAACATTAAGCTTGTGTTTTTAAAGGTTTTTACCGGTTGCGGTTTTCGAGAGAGGCGACAGCCTCTCATTCATTTGGGGCATATATGGGCGTGAGAACTTGTTCTCATAAGACCATATATGCAACAAAGGAATTGCCGAAGGCTCGAAAACCACAACCGGTCTGTGGAGAAAGGTTTTTGTTTAAGCCCTGCCTAATCTCTTAATTAAAGAGCACTCTTAATGATATTGGCAATTTCTTCAGCGCAGCGCTTATCATTAAATGTCCGCTCGGCTATCTGTCTGCCTTTCTCTCCCATGCGACGCGCCTCCTCGGGATGCGTGGCGATGTAGTCGACGGCGCGTTGCCAGCCTTCCACGTCGCCGTAGGGAACGGAGATGCCGCAGCCGTCGCGGGAGAAGTCCACCGGGATTTGGGGGTTGCGGCTGCAGATGATGGGCAATCCCAATGCCAATGCCTCCACCACTGTGGTCAAGCCGGCGGTGTAACGGGTCTCCTTGCAGCAAATCACCACGCACGATGCCTTTGCCACCTCGCACGCTATCTCGTAAGGCAGCAAGCCACATATCTCCACCACCTTCACGTTGGCAGAGGGATGGCAGCGGCGCACGGCGTCGAGGTTGGGATTGGGGATGGAGGGGTCGGCGTTGATGCCTATATATAATATAAGGTGGTGAGGAGTGTTGCGAAACGCCTCGATGAGCGTGGGCTGGTCGCGCTGCTCCTTACCCGTGGCAATGAAGACGGGAGCCTCTGCCCCACCCTCATGAGCAGACGCTTGGCGAGCCTCAGCCACCGAACGCGAGATGCGGTCGTAGAAGTCGAGGTCGGCACCCCAATGTCCCACAACCATGCGGCGCGGGTCTGCCTTGCGCGACTTAAGAGAATCGTCAACGAGCTTCTGCGAAAAGAAAATCATGCGGTCGAAACCACGATAGAAGAGTCGTCCGCCCAGCTCGCGCAGCCGGCTCTTAGAGGTGACAATGGGCTGGTGATGCCATACGATAATGGGCTTGCGGAAGAGACGGAGGGCACGAAGGAGCACCACGAGTTCCAGTCCCTTGTAATGCGTGGCATACACGGCGTCATACTTCTCACGGCAGGTAAGCACACGCCACGCCGTACTAATGGCGGTGGCTATACGGGAGAGCGTCTTCTTCGGCGAACGGTGCCAGACAACGCCGATGCCGTTGTCCTTGAGGTGGCATGCGCCATAGAGGAAGTGCGAGGGAAACTCGCCGTCCTTCATTCTGTCAAGACAATACTGGATGTTCTGCGTGTGGTAGAAGTAGACGTGCATCAGTTATTACTTATTACTTATTATTTATTATTTTTTACTTATTACTTTTTGTGGGACGAGATACCTGTAGTTATATACCTGCATGAAAGGGTGCATCAGGGCACGCAGGAGGGCTATGGGGTCTTTCTCGTACGTGTAGAAGATGACGTGACGATACTTTACGTACATTCGCATTAGGGAGAGGAGGGAGAAGGGCGACGTTCCACACTCGGCATGCAGGAGCTTCAGCGCGTCGGCATAGACGGGGTTGTTGGTGGTGACGCCGTCACGAACGTCCAGCTTGCCAGCCTTCTCGTGTCGCCACACCCACTCTATGAACGTCAGGCGGGCGGCGAAGTGCTGGCGCATCCACGGCTTCACTTTATGCCAATGACACATGCCGTACCACACCATGTAGAGGGCGTTGTCTGCCTGACGGACACGATGGGCGTCCACTCCAACATACGTGGCAGCCTCAGCATAACGGCGCTGGCGCACAAGCACACGGTCGATAAGGCAGATGGCGTCAAGGGCAGCCGCTGCCGTGGCTGTCATCACGTCGTAGCACGTGCGGCGATAGATGTCGGGATGTTCTGTTTCGGAGGGAATATAGTCGAGCAGCGTGCGGCGCAGCATCTGGCAATGTCCCATCATCGAAGCATAAAAGAGGCGGATGAGATTGCAGTTGGGGCGGCGCGGATCGTAGCGCACCTCGGCACCGCTCTCCGAGAAGGGCACGGACCGGCATACGCACATCATCATGTGCGGATCAGCCATCGCTGCCGCCTGCTCCTCTAATTTTGTCGGCATCCAGATGTCGTCCTGGTCGCTGACAGCTATGAGGTCGCCCTTGGCACGGCGCATGGCAGAGAAGAAGTTGGCGTTGATGCCCATCTGCTTCTCGTTGCGGAATATCCGCATCTCCATTCCCTCAGGCGCCTTGGCTGCATAGTCGTGAAGGAGGTCCATGGTGTTGTCCGTCGACCCGTCGTCCTGAACGATGAGTTCGGCGGGGAGCAGCGTCTGCGAGAAGATGGAGTCGAGCTGTTCTGCAAGATGGCGTGATGCACCGTTGTATGTGCACATCACTACGGAGAGCGACATATTTTGTTTCATAAAAACTATTGATTACCAGTGGCGGTCGCGACCGAAGATTTTCCTTATTCTTCGCGACACAGCCTTGAAGATATATCCGAAATTGCCGTAGCGGATGTTGAGCCACAGCTCTTCCATTGAGCGTCCTGCCTTGATGAGCGGATGACCGTAGGCGTAGGTGCGATAGACCAGCTCCTTGAAGTCGACGTCCTCTATGACGTAGCGCGGATGGCGGACGGGGGCGTCCAGCTCGAAGCGCTTCATGGTGAAGAGGCGGCGGAGGCGGCGCGGCATGGTCTGCAGCGAACCCGTATAGTGGGTGGAACCGTCGGTGGCTCCGAGATTGTTTATCATGTTGCGCGTCGGCATGATGGCAAGACCTGAGTTCATCACCATCGACGTCCAGAAGATGGTCTCGTAATACTCCTTGCCCGACGCGCGATGGTCATAGCATGCGCGGAGCGTGTCGAGGCAGTAGCGGCGCTGGCGCATCACGGCGTCCAGCTGGCGTTTCGCATCTGGGTCGTCCAGACAGGCGTAGGTGGGGTCCCATGTGTCGATGACGCGGCGCCATGAAGCCCATCCCCAGATGGAGAATACGGAGGTGAAGAGATAGTCGTAAGGACTATTGACCTGCTCCTCGGGATTGAATCCGGCAATCATCCACACCCTCTCGTCGTCGGCATAACGGTCGAGCATCTCCTTGCAGAAGGGGAAGAACGACTGCGACGGCACGTCGTCGTCCTCGAGGACGATGCAACGGTCCACAATGGAGAAAGCCCATTTCTGCGAGATATATTCAGACGGGTCGCAACCGAAGTTGCGCTCCTGATACTTGCGGTGAACCTCGCACTGCCAGTCGATGTCTTCCACGACGCGGCGGCAAGCCTCTATGCCCGGCATATCGCGTTCGCCACGCGGTCCGTCCTGATAGAGGAACAGCTTTGAGGGACGCGCCTTGCGCACCTCGTCGAACACGCGGCGCAGATGGTCGGGGCGGTTAAAGAAGAGTATGAGGACGGCTACGTCCGTCTTGTAAGGTTGTGGATTCATAAGCATTAAGGGGTTTAGGGGTTATGTCGTTTTTATGGTTGTCAATACTTCAGCCTTCTTGTCGCCCACATCAGGACGGCGAAGAGGAGTGTGCCGCTTACCAGACCAGCCAAAGCGTCGATGGCGTAGTGTGCCTGGATGTACACCGTGGAGAAGCAGAGCAGCACGTAGAAGGGTGCCATGACGTAGAGCAGACGACGGTTGCGGGTGTGCCAGGCGAGCAGCATACACACGGTGGCGATGCCTACGTGTGATGAGGGGAAGGCTGCCGTGGGGCGCTCTCCAGCTGCCTTGGCGTCCTCCACGAGGTCGTAGAAGAAGCCCTGCGTATATCCGGGTGTGGGCAGACATTCCTGATGGGTGTTGAAGTAGTCGCCGACGGCAGGGAACACGCCTGACATGATGTTCTCCATGCCCACTGCCTTATAGTAGAACGTAGGTCCTGCGACGGGCACGAAGATGAACACAATATAGAAGATGAAGAACGACGCCAGCACCACGAACGAAGCTCTCTCAAACTCGTTGTAACGGCAGACGAAATAGAAGAACGTCGTAAGGGCTATCATCGGATAATAGCTCGTATAGCCAAGGCTCATCAGCTCCGAGAAGACGGGCCACGAGAATGTGGAGACGAAGCTTATGGCTGGCTGGAATCCGAAGAGCTGCTGCTCACAATGACAGAACACGTGGTCCAGATTGGGGAACATACGATTGATCTCGTACGTGTCGGGATACCACCATGCAAGGAGCGACATCTGCGCCACGACGCGCACACAGCGGGTCAGGCGGCAGGGCACGAGCCTGTAGACAAGCCACAATGCCAAGGTCATGGCCACGGCACGCACGCGTCCCCATATCATCGCTTCGGGATTGGGCAGTGTCGTGAAAGTGAAGAGGGTGATGAGAAGCGTGAAAGTGGCGTATGCCAGCACCAGCCACTCAAGTGCCATCAGCCCACGCTTGGGATTCGCCTCGATGGCGAAGAGTTGTTTTATGAATTTCATTATTTTTCTCTGGGTTATCTGTATGGTCTCCTCTTACAACCATCCGTTCTCCTTATACCACTTCACCGCGAGACGCACGCCGTCCTTCAGCTTGTAGTGGGGATGGTAGCCGAGCTCGTCCATTGTCGGCTCGATGTCGCAGCGCCAGTTGCGCTGACGGAGTATGTTAAACTTGTCGTCGTTCAGTGCTATGGGCTTCTTCGTGATGCGTGCTATGCGCTTGCCGAAGAAGGTGATGACGCGCAGCACCCATACGGGAGCCACAATGCGGAGCATCCACTTCACGCCCATCTCTTTCTTCAGCAGATCGGAGAATTCAGTCGACTGATAGACGTCGCCGTCCGAAAGGAAGTACTTGCGTCCGCTCATGCCGCGGTCGAGGGCGAGAAACACTGCCTGCACCACGTCCAGCACATACACGAAGGTGATGTCCTGACGACGGAAGCCCACGGCAAAGTCGACGTGCTTCTTGATGCTCTCCGCCATGAGGAAATAGTCCTTCTCACGCGGTCCGTACACTCCCGTGGGGCGGAGGATGATGTACGGGAAGTCGTTGCCGATGGAGTCGAGATAGCGTTCTGCTTCCAGCTTGCTCTTGCCGTACGCCGTGTTAGGGCGCGGACAGTCGTTCTCGGTGATGTCCTGATAAGGCTGCCGTTCGTGTATGGCTCCGTAGACGCTGAGCGAACTGAGGAAGACAAATCGCTTTATGGGCATGCCAAGCTCGATGATGGCATCCACGAAATGCTTTGTTCCCTCAGTGTTCATGCGTCGGAAGTCGGCCTTGTCTATGCACTTAGTCACTCCAGCAGCATGCACTATGTAGTCAAACTGATGGTCTGCAAGTTGTCGCTTCAGCTCATCCTTGGAGTTGAAGTCGAGTTCGATGAAATTTATTCGCTTGTCCTTGAGGTAACGCCGTGAGGTGGTTTTTCTCACCGCCGCCCATACCTCCATATCACGGTTCAGGGCTTCCTCAACAATAAAACTGCCAATGAAACCGCTGGCACCGGTTATAAGTATCTTGTTAGTCATTATGATAATTGGTACATAATCGCTTGCAAAGATAGCAAGATTTGGACGAATAGACGATTTTATTGAAGATTAATTCGTTTGTAACATAAATTTAGCGCTCTGGGACATTGATATCTCAAAACTTTTTTGTTTATTTGCATAGTATATACTAAAAAGATAAAACCATGGGAAAAGGAAAGAAAGGAGGCAAACGCCTGACAAAGAAACAGCTCGTACCGAAGCTGGAGGAGCTCTTCTCCTCGAATCCCGGCAAGACGATGTCCTTTAAGGAGATATTCAGAAGCCTGCATCTCGACACGCACCCGCTGAAGATGCTTGCCATTGACATTATGGAAGAGATGGCATGGGACGACTTCATCACGAAGGTGTCGGACAACTCATACCAGCTCAACCAGAAGGGACAGGTGCAGGAGGGTGTCTTCCTGCGCAAGACCAACGGCAAGAACACCATTACGCCGGACGGAAGCAACAAGCCGATTTTCGTGGCGGAGCGCAACTCGATGTGGGCGCTCAGCGGCGACCGCGTGCGCTTCTCGTGCATGGCACGTCGCAAGAACCATATAAAGGAGGCGCAGGTCATCGAGATTCTGCATAGAGCGAAGGAGACGTTCGTAGGAAGAATCTCCATCGACCACGACCTGGCGACGCTCATCTCGCCCTCTAACGTACTCGCCAACAGCATCATCATTCCGCGACGCAAGCTGAAGGGCGCCAAGGAGGGCGACAACGTGGTGGTGAAGATAATGGAATGGCCGGACGCTGACCACCGCAACATGATCGGTGAGGTGACGGACGTGCTGGGCAAGTCGGGAGACAACGACGTGGAGATGAACACCATCCTCGCGCAGTACGGTCTGCCGTATAAGTATCCGAAGAACGTGGAGGAGGCTGCGGAGAAGATTTCAGCAGAGATAACGCCGGAGGACTATGCCGAGCGCGAGGACTTCCGCGACACGTTCACGTGCACCATCGACCCGAAGGACGCCAAGGACTTCGACGACGCGCTGTCCATCAAGAAGCTGAAGGACGGCCTCTGGGAAGTGGGCGTGCATATCGCCGACGTGAGCCATTACGTCAAGGAGGGTTCGGTCATTGACAAGGAGGCGGTGAAGCGTGCCACAAGCGTGTATCTCGTCGACCGTACCATACCGATGCTGCCCGAACGTCTCTGCAACTTCATCTGCTCGCTCCGTCCTGACGAGGAGAAGTTAGCATTCTCCGTGATATTCACTCTCAACGACGACGCGGAGGTAAAGGACTATCGCATCGTACACACTGTCATCAAGTCGGACCGCCGCTATGCCTACGAGGAGGTGCAGCAGCTGCTGGAGGACAATGGTGTGGTGGACGGAACGGGCGAACCGGCTCCGAAGGCTCCCAAGGGAGGATATAAGGGTGAGAACGCTGACCAGCTGATCACGCTGGACCGCCTGGCGAAGAAGCTGCGTGCAGCACGATTCAAGAACGGTTCGGTAAGGTTCGACCGCGAGGAGCTTCACTTCGACGTGGACGAGAAGGGCAAGCCCATCCGCTGCTACTTCAAGCGCTCGAAGGACGCCAACAAGCTCATAGAGGAGTTTATGCTGCTTGCCAACCGCACCGTGGCGGAGAGCGTGGGCAAGGTGGCGAAGGGCAAGAAGCCGAAGACCCTACCCTATCGTGTGCATGACAATCCCGACCCCACAAAATTAGAGACGCTGCGCGAGTTCGTGGTGAAGTTCGGATATAAGGTGAAGACGGACGGCACGAAGGGTGCGATGGCACGTTCGCTGAACGCTCTTATGGACGCGTGTGAGGGCAAGCGTGAGCAGAACCTCATTCAGACGGTGGCGCTGCGTGCGATGATGAAGGCTAAATACTCCATCCACAACACGGGGCACTTCGGTCTGGCATTCGACTATTACACGCACTTCACATCACCTATCCGCCGCTATCCTGACACGATGGTGCACCGTCTGCTGACGCGTTATCAGCAGGGCGGACGCTCTGCCAACAAGGAGCATTACGAGGAGCTGTGCGAGCACTCGAGCGAGATGGAGCAGATTGCTGCCAACGCGGAGCGCGACTCCATCAAGTATAAGGCTGTGGAGTTTATGTCGGAGCGCATAGGCAACGTGTATGACGCCCATATCTCAGGCATCCAGTCGTACGGCATCTACTGCGAGATTGACGAGAACCACTGCGAGGGTCTGGTACCGATGCGCGACCTCGATGACGACTACTACGACTTCGACGAGCGCAACTACTGTCTCGTTGGCCGTCGCCATCACCACAAGTACCAGCTGGGTGATGCAATACGCATCCAGGTGGCAAGTGCCAACCTCGAAAAGAAGCAGCTCGACTTTACGCTGGCGGAGTAGGCAGGGCTTTAACAAAAACATTCATCCACAATCCGCTTACGGGCGCAAACCCTAAACGGGTTTAAACAAAAGGTTTTACGTCAGGTCTTACGAGAACAAGTTCTCGACAACCTAACGTAAAGCCTTTTGTTTGTGCACAGCACGCGCCCATAAGCGGAAAAAACAAGTAAAAACACAAGAATGCGGGGAATGACACAATAAAACGGTAGCCCATTTGTTTATATAATATAAACTCTAAAAATACCTACTAACTTATGAATTACAACATACAAAGATTGGGGGAGATAAATCCTGAACTATATAAAAAGCTCAAATTGTATTGCTATGATATAAACGGATGCTGCCAAATCGTACATAACGAGTTGGGACCGTTCCTTAATGAATATATGTATCAGGATGCTTTGGCTATTATGCTTAAAGAGAAAGACATACAATATGAGAAGGAATATTTCTTCGCTATAGAGTTTCATGGACATCCTATCAAACATAAACATTATGTTGACTTTTTTGTTCGGGGAAAGGTGTTTGTGGAGTGCAAGGCTATCGAGCGCTTGGGAGCTGAACAACGCCAGCAATTGTGGAACTATATGCGTTTGACAAAAACAAGAATTGGTATTCTCTGGAACTTCGCTCCAATCCGTGACCAAAACGAACACTATTATCTCGATACAGAAACAGACACCATGTACATGTTCTGATGAACGACTCTTTATTTTTGCCTTATGTTTTGTATGTGATTTTTTATGCCTGTATGAATATGGCGCATGAATAAAGCAATGTATTCAGCTTGTGTTTTTAAAGGTTTTTACCGGTTGTGGTTTTCGAGAGAGGCCATAGTCTCTCATTCATTTGGGGCATATATGGGCGTGAGAACTTGTTCTCATAAGACCATATATGCCACAAAGGAATTGCCGAAGGCTCGAAAACCACAACCGGTCTGTGGAGTCAGGTTTTTGTCTAAGCCCTGCCTAAAGATAAGAGCAAAGGAGGCAGGTGTCTTCACACGTTTGTGTTTTTTACATCTGAAAAGGTTATCTATCCTAATACCAAAGAAAAGCGTAGGCCAAGGGCATCGGCAATGCGTAAGAACGTAGAGAGCTGCATATCCGTCTGTCCCTTTTCAAGTGAAGATATGTACTCGCGTTTCTTACCGATCTTTTCAGCCAACATTTTCTGTGTTACATTTTGGCGCTTGCGTTCATCCTTAAGAAGTTCCGCATAGTACCAAGCTTTAGCCTTTGCTTCAAACTCCTTGCGCTCCGGACTATTTTCGTCACCGTATCTTTCTTGCAGATGGTCGTCAAATGTTTTAAGACCAGCAAGTTTGTTTTTGTCAAGTTTCAACATATTCAATCCTCCAAATAACGTTTAACAATGTTTTCGGCTTTTTTGATAATGTGTCTTATCAAAGTCTCTTCAATGCTGCAAAATTAATCTATTTATTACATAATACATATTAAAAGTAACATATTTATTACATATTAACCTTAAATGCAAATATCGTACAAAGAGTAAAAACATGTTACAAAATAAAAATCGCTTTTAGAGATTTAGGACGTCGTTTTCGTGGGCTTTTGACATGATAAAGCCACGCGTCTGTTGCAAAACAGCCACTCTTACACTCCAACAGTAACTGTATTGGAGAGCAAGAGTGGCTATATTGTATGCAGAAAGTTGATGTACGAGACCGCTAAAGTGGCTCTTTAGCAGCATCAAACAGCCAGTCCGTGCCACCAATTCATTGCACAAACCGACACAAAACCGTGTAACTGTCTGAGGACAAATGTCATAACGCTGCGCGCTCAAAACTCAAGAATTTCGCACCTAAGATTTCTACGTGCGCTCAACTCATAGTATTGAGCATCAGAAATGCAAATATTGTCTTCGGCGGAACCGCCGAAGAGTTAGGAATTCGATCGGACTACATGTCGCCCGCAACCTTGTGTTTTGACAGGTTTTCTCCGCTTATGGGCGCGTGCTGTGCACAAATAAAAGGCTTTACATTAGGTTGTCGAGAACTGGTTCTCGTAAGACCTAATGTAAAGCCTTTTATTTAAATCCGATAGGATTTGCGCCCATAAGCGGACTGTGGAGAAAGGTTTTTGTTAAAGCCCTGCCTACCGCAGCAAACCCACAGATAAACTGACATTTTATTTATTAACGCTGATCTTCATAGCCTGACGCTTGCCGTCCACCTTGTAGCTAACTACGTAGACACCGCGCTGGAGACCACTTGTATTGACAGTGCCCTGCTCTGAGAAGACGCCAGTTGCCACTACTCTGCCAGCCACGTCAGATACGGTGTAAGCGGTGCCGGCAACGGCTGCGGTGTTGGCAGAAGTAATGCCATTGGTCTGGGCATCAGTCATGTAAATCATGATGCTTGCAGTACGTGAGTAGTAGTTCTGATGACCCACCTGTGTGAAGTCGAACCACTGCTTAGCGTAATAGCTGCCCCACTCATAAGCGGCATTGCCCTCGAGCGGACTGATGTACTGTCTGAAGCTTACGTAAGGACAATAAGTGTCGCAGTTAACTGCTGTGAGGACAGCGAGGTTCTTGCCTGCCTCATACTTGAACGGCTCATCAAGAGCGATGGTCATATCGCCGCCAGTGGTCTTCTGTGCGATGCTTGTGATGCCGTCGTAAACGAGAGTGAGCTGTTCCTCAGGAATCCAACCGTCCTTAGTGTTGGTAAGATCAGTGTTGGCGAGATAGATGCGTACGGGGATTGTCTCCACGTCGCTGTACTGATATAATGCGTCGTAGGTCCAAGCCAACTTCTGGATGAGCATATCCTTATTTTCACCGATTTCGTCAGCAGAATAGATGTTGAGGGCTGCTGCATACTGGTTAGAGAGGTCGAACGGAGAAGAACTGGCTGTTGCAGAAGACTCGAGGCCGATAGCTACAACGTCACCATCAAATGCCTCGCGTACGATGACAGTCATATAGTCTGTAGTGTTGTCGTCTGCATACTCGTCGTCTGGCCATGTGCGAACCACGCCACAAACGGCTGTAGTGTCGGCCACCTGCGGTGTCCATGCCACCTCAACGTCTGCGTATTCGCCGCTGTTAAGAGTAACGGCAACGTCCTTGTGATTGAGTTCCTCACCGTTCTTGTCGACGAGAGTGACGCGATAAGCGTAAGCCTTATCGGTACCACGGTTCTCAACACGAACAGTATAGACGCTTTCCTTCTTTGCCATCGGCTTCTCAGGACCACTGATTGAAACGGCAGCAAGGTTAGACTTCTCCGCCTTCTTCACACTAAGATTGAACACCTCGAGCCAGTCGGCACGCATCGGAGAGAGAGCGTGGATGCCAAGGTTCTTATAGCCGTCAGACTCTGCCTTGAAGACAACGCCGATACGCTGCTTGTCGCGGTTGCCCTTGATGGTAACGGTGTCAAGGACCTGGGCAGGCTTTACAGTATACATCTCGTCAAGGAGAGCAAACTCGAGCTTGTCAGCGCTGTAAGCGTGAAGCTCCATCTCTGCGCGGTATGTGGCGTCCTTCTCGAAAGGCATGTAATAGCTGATGAGCCAGTCGTCAGAAGCGGCTGTGCTGGAAGCCTGGTGTCCCATGACACGGTCGCCGGAAGAAACCTTGGTCCACATCCATGCGTAACCATCCTTATTGGCATCCATAACTGTCCAAGAGTTGTCAGCATCGAAAGCCGTGAAATCGAATGTCACGGGCATTGAGTAAGCAGGACCGAAGACGCGGGTCTCGGTCTCCACAGCATTGCTCTCGCCGTCGGCGTTGGAAGCCACAACAGAATAAGAATACTGACCTACGGGCGAGATGTTCTCGTCAGATACGGTGGTCTGCTTCAGACCATCGGCGATAACTCGACCGTCGGGCTTGCGCACTACCTTATAAGAAAGAGAAGAAGCGTCAACGTAACCTCCGTTAGGACCTAACTCGGGCTGATTCCAAGAGATGACAGCCTTGTCATAACCGTCATGCTGGAGAGTAAGAGTGGTGATGTCAGCAGGAATGTCGCGACCCACGAAGATGCGTACCTTCTCCTCGGCACCCTCGCCTACAGAGTTGGAAGCCACTACAGAATAGAAATGATAGCCACCCTTCACGTCGCCGAGGTCGTCAGTGTAAGACATCTCCTCGCCTATTTCGGGATTCTCGAATGTCTTGATGAGTTCGCGGTCACGATAAACCTTGATGTCGGTAAGAGAAGAAAGCTCCTTGCCGTCGAAGGTCTGTGTGGGGTTCATCCAATAGAGCGCGACGGTGGTAGCGCCGTTCGCACCTGGAACACACTCGAAGTCGCTGACTGCGGACGGCGTGCCCTTTGCAGAAGCAGCAAACGGAACGTAGAGACCGGCAATCTGCGGGCTGTTGCCAACGGCAGCCACCTTCTGTGCAGCACCTGTATTGATATCGACAGTAGCGATGCAGTCGTCGAAGTCGGTTCCGCCCATTAGGTTGGCAGCCCAGTAGAGAGTTTCGTCAGAATGGTCGAACTCCATACTCTGATAGTATGTGGGATGCCATCCGGTGGCTCCCACTACAGTGACGTTGCCATTGGTCTTGTCAATCTTGCATAAATCTCCCTCGAAAGAGATGCCGTAAAGCTGTCCTTCATAGGTGCAGGCAAGCGTGAAGAAGCGACGGTCAAGGTCGGCAACGAGCTTGCTCTCGGCAGTGTTGAGGTCGATGGTGAAGAGCTGTGTGTATGCGTCGTTGAGAACAGAAATGGCATACATAGTCTTCGTGCTATAGTCATACGACATATCGTTGATGTGGCTGGTGTAGCCCGAAAGCTCGCCTACCGACTCAGTAACATCCTTCTCGATGTCGTAACGAATCAGTTCCACGGGAATCATCTTCTGCGTGGTAAGGTCGGTCTGCGTAAGCTCTGCATAGTAGTAGCGCTCAGCGTATGCACCGGCTGTGACATCATGGTTGGCATCGCCAAAATACTTTACCAGACTGAAGCGGGCACCCTCTGTGAAGGGGAAGCTGACGAGTCCGTTAAGCATATTGCCGTCGGTCAGGTCGAATCCGAGCACACCGTAAGCGGTCTTCGTGGTGCCGTTAGCCTTCTTGATGACGAGGGGCGCCTGACGATTTGGAGCCGAAGCGCTGGACGCTGGCTTACGTGTGTTCAACTGAGCGAGACACTGCATAGCAGGCATCACTAACAAAGCGAGCAACAGACTTGCAGCCTTGTGGAGAGTTGAAGATCTTTTTCCCATAAAATACTGAATTTTGTTAGAAATGTTTAAAAGCACGACGACAAATTTAGGAAAATTAAACGATACCACCAACAAAATATCAACATTTCACAGAACAAAACATACATTTTGTTAGAATTATATTATAGATATTGACAAATGTATAGCAACAAAGTAAGGTTGTTAAAAATTGGATATCAATATATTAAATAATATTATTCAACAAGAAGATGGTAAATAAGTTTTTTCGGATATCTCTCTCACAATCGTTTTTCCACTAATATGGCATGATTATATGAGGGGGAAAGCGGCAAAAATTCCAGTTTGTGTTTTTATATGTTTTTCCGATTATGGGCGCGTGCTGTGCACAAACAAAAGGCTTTACGTTAGGTTGTCGAGAACTTGTTCTCGTAAGACCTAATGTAAAGCCTTTTGTTTAAACCCGTATAGGGTTTGCGCCCATAAGCGGATTGTGGATAGATGTTTTTGTCAAAGCCCTGCCTCCCATAACCAATTATTATTTTTTAATTAGTAGTTATTAATTGGCGGCGCTTCGCCGCACGCCATATCTGCCAGCTATTGATGATGTTCTGCCAAAGGATGTAGCAGCCTGGACCTACGGAGGAGAGTGGCGAGAGATAGGTGCAGGCTATCCAGATGGCGAAGGCAGTGTTCTTCTGACCCAATCCCTGACCAGCATTCACCGTAACACCGAAGCGTCTGCCTATGGCACGACCGCAACCGAACTGGAAGAGGCAGAGCACGAGGGAGAGGAGGGCTATGAGGAGGAGGAAGGAGACGGAGGTCTGGGCGTGAAGGATGTTCTTCATAGTGGTGCCAGAGACAATGAGCAGGGAGCAGCCCCAGAGATAATAAGAAAGATCCTTTACGGAGACGATGCGACGGCAGAGGCCGTGCATGTAATGCTTGACGATGTAGGCAAGCAACATCGGGATGACCAGCACCGTGAACACCTTATATAATATAAGGGAGAAAGCGGTGATGAATCCGATGTCGGCTTCCTCGTCGAGCATCGGGAAGCAAATGGGGATGAGAAGGGCGGTGATGAAGTTGGAGAGGAACGTGTAAGTGGTCATCTCCTCAAGGTTGCCGCCAAGCTTCTGCGTCACAACGGGGGCGGCAGAAGCACACGGACTGATGATGCACGTCAGCAATGCCTCGGCAAGAACCAGAGTGCGACCGTGCAGACCCAAGGCAAGGATGGCAGCCATCACTGCCACCACGCAGAGCATCTGAAAGACAGCCACCCACCAATGCCATGCCACGGGGCGCATCTTGCGGAAGTCCACCTTGCAGAACGTCACGAAGAGCACGCAGAACATAAACACGGGGAGGAGCGTGGCGAAGACGGGAGAGGCTTTGGTGGCGAATCCGTCAAGGGCAGGGATGAGCGCAAAAATGAGATAGACCCCTATACCCGTGCCGATAGACACGGGAAGGGTCCAGTTCTTTATGAAGTTAAGGATGTTCATGGCTGAATGAATTACGTTCTGGGGGTTAGCAGCTGGTCGGAGGTTATTGTCCTCCAAGTCGGTCGAAGAAGACGATTATCTCCTCCCATGTCTTGAAGTCATCGCTGCCCCACTCTATCGTGGTGCCCATAAACTCGGGTTGCGGTGTGGGAGCAACGAGGTAGTCGCCATAGATGAGCTGGCGCTCATTGGTGAAGAGTACGTGTCCCCAAGCCGGAGCACTCAGATATTCCTCCACCCATGCCATGTCTGCCACCATCTGCTCGGGAGCGTTGGAGGGCGACGGGGCGAGGATATAGACATTGTAATGTTCGAGCAATGCCTCGTAAGCCTTGTGCATGGAGGCGGTGGCGTGTCCGTAGCTGTCGCGAAGAGTCTGGATGTCGATATAGACAACGGGACGCTCACGCTTCTCCTGGCGGTCGTCGATGTAGCGGATGAGCGGCAGCAGATAGTGCATGGCTATCTTGTCTGTCAGACGATGTTCGCCGTGGAAGGTGATGGCGTTGGGATAATGGCTGCGGAAGAGGTCGAAGGTGTGGACCACGGGATCGGCATCGCCGAAAAGACCGTATACGCGGTCAGGTTCTGCCAACGACTCGGGGGAGAAGCAATGCGTGGTGGCTTCTGTGTATTCCTTTATCAGACCCTTGGTGACCATGAACTCCTGCACGCCGTCAAGACGAGGATTCTGGAAGACCTGCTTGCCGGTGAACTTCGACATCGTCTCGCCCATCTCGAAAGCGGGATTGACAAGGATGCGGTCGAAGCCGTGGAGCTGTTCGGTATACATACCGCCCATTGACGTGCCGATGATAAGGTCGGGCTGCTCCTCGTCCGCCATGGAGCGGAGCATAGCCATCGCCCCGTCGGGATGGATAGGGATGTCGCGTGCCACAACGGTGGCGTTAGGCATTAGATGGCGGAGCATCTCTACTGTGCCGGACTGTGCCGAAGAGGCAAATCCGTGAACGTACATAATCTTCTTGCCCGACATAAGGTCGGGATATTGCTTTTCCATAATGATTTTATATTAGCCTATTAATCCTAACTGATTGAGGAAGATCAGCATGATACATATTGGGCAGACGAAGCGGACCAACAGCAGATAGAGGCTGAAGAAGCGTCCGGAGAGGGTGCCCCAGTTAGTAAATTCGTCGCGAACTGTCTTTCTTGGCGCAAACCATCCGAGATAGATGCAGGTGAGGAAGCCACCGAAGGGAAGCAGGAGCTGACCCGTCACGAAGTCGAAGACATCGAAGAGCGACTTGCCGCAGACCACAAGCCAGTCTCTGCCGCCGATGGAGAGGGAGCAGAAGGCGCCGATGACGCTGCACACTACGGTGATGACAAGGGCGGCGCGGGGACGAGGCATGCGAAACTCCTCACTGAGGAAAGCGGTGCTGACCTCGTGCAGGGAGATGAGCGACGTGAGGGCTGCAAGCGACAAAAGTATATAGAACAGCACAGCAACAAGCGTGCCGATGAGGGGCATTGAGGCGAATGCCTGCTGGAATACGTTGGGCAGGGTGATGAAGATAAGCGACGGACCGCTGTCGGGGTTGATGCCAACGGAGAATGCGGCAGGGAAAATCATAAGGCCGGCAAGGATGGCGATGAAGGTGTCGATGGCGATGATGTTGGCAGCGGAGCGCACTAAATTGGTCTGGCGCGAGAAGTAAGAAGCGAAGGTGCAGAGACAGCCCATACCGATGGACAGCGAATAGAACGACTGACCCATGGCGGCGAGGAGCATGCTGCCGTTCATCTTGGAGAAGTCGGGACGGAAAAGAAACTCGACGCCTTTGGACGCACCGGGCAACATGCAAGAGCTGACTACGACGATGAGGAGGAGGATGAAGAGCGTTGGCATCATAGCCTTTGACGCACGCTCAATGCCTTGACGCACGCCACGGATGATGATGAAGTGGGTGGCGGCAAGGATGGCTACGGTCCATAAGACGGGACGCAGCGGGGAGGAGGAGAAGTCGGCGAAGTAACGCGATATGTATGCAGGGTCGCCATCGAGTTCGCCCATAAACGAGGCGAATATATACTGGAGGCACCATCCCGACACTACGGCATAATAGCCCGTGATAAGGAAACCGGTGAGCACGCCCATATAGCCGACGAAGCGCCAGGGGCTGCCGCCGGAGATGCGCGAATAGGCACGGGCTGTGTTGGCTGCGCCGTGTCTGCCGATGATGAACTCGCCGAGAATGCAGGGCAAACCAAGCAGGAGAACGCAGACAATATAGATGATGATGAACGTGGCACCACCGTTCTGACCTGCCATATAAGGGAATCGCCACACATTACCCAATCCTACTGCTGAGCCGGCGGTGGCGAGCACCATGCCCAGCTTACTTCCAAAATTTACTCTTTGTTCTGACATAATAACTTGATTTTCGATGCAAATGTATGAATTTTTATTTACTTTTGCATCATAATCGAAAGTAAATATGGAATATCTGAAACATTTGGTAAAACACTACCCCGTCTCTTCTTTCTACATTCTGATAATATGGGTGCTCTGCTTCGCAACCGTACCTTCAACGCCGCTTGACGATGTCACGATGATAGACAAGTGGGTGCACATAGCGATGTATGGCGGCACATGCGCAACGATATGGCTGGAGTATATCCGCCGCCATGACCCACACCGTTTCTCGCAAAAGATGGTGAGCATCGAGGAGGGCGTGACAAGCAAGCCCCCAACCTCCAGACTAAAGCTCTTTCTCCTCGCATGGTTGGCGCCGGTGGTGATGAGTGGAACGATAGAGATTCTGCAAGCGAACTGTACGGGTGGCAGACGCAGCGGCGACTGGATGGACTTCGCCGCCAACAGCCTCGGAGCAACATTAGGCGCAGTAGTGGGAATCGGGGTGCTGGTATGGCGTGCGACGAAGCGTGGCAAGAATTGATTCCAACAAAAAAGGAGAATGGGCTGTGAGAGTTTTGTCTCTCATACAGCCCATTCTCCTTTTATTATAATATGTCCTTTGTGATATTACTTCACAACCTTCTTGCCGTTAACGACGTAAACGCCCTGCGGGAGAACGTCGAAGTCTGTGCCTACGTATACACCTGAGGTGGTGTAGATGCGGCCCTTGAGATTCGGTTTGTCAGCAGTAACACCGCTGATGCCAGTAGTGCCCTTAACAACGAGAACCTCATCGAGGAAGTAACGCTTCTCGCCCTGGATGACGAGGCGAACCTTACCCTTACCCTTCAGAGTGGTCTTGAAGTTGGTCCACTGGTTGTAAGTCATCTGGAAATCGTTCTGACCAAGCGTTGCCTCACCACCATCGACACCCACAACAGTGATGTTCAGCTTGGTGCCGTCATCACCGTAAGGAGCACCCTTGAAGGTCAGGACAGCCTCGCCGCCATCCTCAAGGTTGATGATAGGAGACTTCACAAGAGCCTGTGTGGAAGAGCTGTAACCAAAGCGTGCACACATGTAAGCGCCTTTCATGAAAGTGCCTTCCCATCCCGGAGTTGTAGGCTGGAAATCACCATTAGCAAACTTATTCGCTAACTTCGGCGGGATGAAGCCCTTATCGTCGTTACCGCCAATGCCGGCACAACGGTCGAAGGTCTCGTTAAGCAGAGTTCCCTCAACGATTTCACCACCCTTATTATAGTTAGAGAACCTGAAAGAAGCAACGCCATTCTCAACAGCCATATCGGTGATACCGATGTTCATCCTATTGGTGCCTTTGTTATCGTTGAAAGCCTCGCAATAAGGAGATGTGGCGTTGGTAAGCATCTTCTTGCTACCATAAGGCCAAGCATCACCAGCCTCAGAGCTTGAAGAGCGGTTGTTGTCGGCAGGAATAATGACAACACGTTCATGGTCGTTGACACCGCTAACGATAGTGTTAGGACAGTTGTTTGCCCATACCTCCGGAGAATAGTCGATGTGATTGATGATGATACCAGTGGAGGCAATGGTGGCATCCCATCCTGTCTGCTGACGGTTCTCGATGAGATAATACTCGTCTTCCCATTTGGGGTTGTGGAAGATGTAAGCATTGCCACCATCGTTAAGCGACTTCATGTCCTTAACATCACAGTCATTGTCGAGGACGATGGGGTCAATCCATCCTGCAACGTAACGCTCGTAAGCGGTGTAGCCTACGGGCTGGAAGCCGTCGCCATTATAGTTGCCTGAGCACATAAGGTCCCAAGTTCCCATACCGTACTTGCCACCATAGTTGATGTCGTAGAGGTCAGGATAGCCAAGGCAGTGAGAGAACTCATGGCAGATGGTGCCGATACCAGCCACATTACCCTTGTCGTCCTTCAACTCATTTGAGCAAGCATATACGTAAACTGTGGTGCCGTCCTTGCCAAAAGCTGTGGGCTTGGAGAGCTGAGACTTGTGAGGCCAGATGGTATCGGTGCTACCGCCAGTGGCCTGTCCCTCGCCGGCATAGATGACATAAACCTCCTCTACCTGACCGTCGCCGTCCCAGTCGTACTGGCTGAAGTCTACTCCATCAGAGGCTGCCTTACCACAAGCTGCAGAAATCATACCTTGGGGGTTGGTATCATAGCGCTGACCATTATGGTTCTCATCCTTTCCGTAAGAAGCTACCGTACCAAGTGTGTAAGGACCTACTACGTCGAAGGTGATATTGAGCTTGCCAAGACTCTGGGCAGAGAAGTAGTCGCTGACAGATCCCTTGAAGCTGCCCTCGCTAAAATTCTTCTCATTGGCAACACGATTATAGAAAGCCTTGGGGTCTGACATTGAGAAGCTCTGATCAGAGAACTGAACGAGGATGATAAGACAGCGCTTATTGCCCTCATAATTGTTAATGGAGCGTCTCTTTGCCATAGCACGGCGAGCATCGGCGACAGTAGCGCCTGCCTGACTGCGAAGCTGGGCAGCGGCCTGCTTAAGAGCGGGGAAATTAGCGGGAACAATGTAGTCGTCCAGCTGTACATAACGATTGCCGTTGGCGTCCTGCCAATAGCTCAAGAACTCGTCGCCCTGAAGCTCCACCATAAGTGTGGTGCCATCCTGAAGCTTGAGTTGCTTCCAGATGCCTTTCTTGGCTGGAGCAGCAACGGCGCTGACACCGGCAAGAGCACAGAAGCAGAGAGTAAGTAATCCTTTCTTCATTTTGTTATAGTGATTATTGTAAAGTTGTCTAAAAATAATTTAAGAACTCTTTATGCCACTCTTTAAAACACGAAAAAGGAGAGAGGCAGACCTACCGCTATGGCAGGACAACCTTGCTCTCCTTTATGCGTAGTTATCTCAAAATGAGAATCAGTGGCATTGTGCCTTCTTTTTTTTCAATGTTAGTTAATTACTTAATCTGTGTAAGAACGATGTCAGTATATTTGCCTGCAAAACCTGCTAACGCACCAGTTGACTTCGGGAATACCGACAACAAAATACCAGATCCGGGAGTGAAAGTCACAGTCGTGAAATCGCTATCCCAGTAACCGAACAATGGTGAGTTGCTCTGATCAGCATTTCTAATCTTCACATCAGACTCACCGATTTCGTTAAATGTGTTAGTGAACCATGTGTAATCCTCAAGACAGTCGAAAGCCACGTAACCCTGCTTGGTCTTCTCACTATAAGAGAAGTCGAGCTTAATCTTATTGATACCTGTTCCGGAGAGACCCATAAAGCCATCCATGTAAAGTACGTAACCATAATCATATTCATAATTCGGGTTATCGGTACCATCATCAAGCTTCTTCTGAGGCTCAGAAATCTTCACCTTATAACTTACTTCAGTACCGTTACCATCCTTAGCAGTGAGCTTCCACTCACCCTGGAGACGGTCATAGGGCTGATCATCGTTATCAACAATTGTTACAGTGGTGGCATTCTGAGTGCCAATCTTGGCGCCCTTAGCCTCCTTAATGACAAACTGGAATGTGCGGTCATCGTTGATTACCCTATCGTCAACGGCTCTGTACTCAACATAGCCAATCTCATCAGAGATGGTGATGGTCTTGTCAGCTACGTAGTAGTGAACGTCCTCCTTAGCAGGATTTTTGCCACACTCTTTAACTTCCATTGTGACGTACACCTTGCCATTGGTCTTTCCTGTAACCTTGATAGGTACCCTTACAGAACCAGCACTTTCCTTGGCAGAGAATGTGGGGCTTTCCATTTCAACCACCACGTCGCTGTTTGTGTTCTGCGTCTCTTTGTCATCACTGCAAGAGCCGAAGAAGGCAATGGCAGCTACGAGCAAAAATAACTTGAAATATTTCATATCTGTTTATTTGCTAATTGTTATTTATGAACTTTTATTAATAGCCAGGATTCTGCTGACCCTTAAGGTTCGGGTTGGCATCAAGCTCTCCCTTAGGAATCGGCCATGTAAGACGGTGGTCGCCAGCACCGTAGGAAAGACCATCGGCAGCCTTCACAACATACTTGTAGATGTCGTAGCCATCCTCATCCGGGTTAGACTTATAACGATCGAAACCGATGTTGAGACGACGGAGATCGCTCCAACGCATACCCTCGCCAATGAACTCCTTGTCACGCTCTACCAATACTTCATCCAAAAGTTTCTGGGCATTGTCGTATGTCTGAGTCTCATAACCGCTATAACGGTTAGCACAGAACTCATTCAGACGGGCAGGATTGTTATTGCCCATACGCGCATCTGCCTCGGCAGAAATGAGGTACATCTCAGAGAGACGAAGCGGCTTCACAAAGTTGACGAAGTTCTTCTTGTCACCAGTCTTCAAATCCATATTGCCAGGATACTTATTGAATACGTATGCTTCATAACCTACACCATGGATTGTAAGATTATCATAAGTGGTGAAGAATGCGTCAAAGCGTACGTCACTACCCTTTTCAGATTGAGCATAGTTAAGCATGGTGCCGAAGGTCGGGATGTAGGCAGCAGACAACTCATTATCACTGAGGAATACACCACCGATGGAACCACCAAGCTCAGAAGGCTTGTCCATGAAAGGACGGAAGATTGCCTCTGTGCAATCAGAAGGCTTATCGTAATCATCTGTCCACATGTCCATATAATTAGAGAGATTGGCGAGAGAGTAGTTACCGTTTACGATAACGTCCTCTGCCTTTGCCTTAGCAGTAGCCCAGTCGCCAGCAAGAAGAGCCACACGAGCCTGAAGTGCCTCCACAGCATAGCTTGAGAGGTAAGCAGCGCCCGGCTGGAGCAAAGCTGCAACGTCCTTGTTGTCTGTAGCCTCGTATGCCTTGAGGGCTGTGTAAGCCTCAGAGAGGTCCTTATTGATGAAGTCGAATGTCTCCTTCAATGTAGAACGGCTCGGATACTTGGTTACGTCACTTGTGGGATCGAATGTGGTTACGATAGGCAGACCAGTGGCCTTAGCCTCGGGACCACCCTTAACCTGTGTGTATGACTGGCAGAAGTGGTCAGCAAGCCAAAGGTACATATAGGCACGAGTGAACTTTGCCTCGCCCTTATAACGCTCAGTCAGCAGCTTTTCTGCATCTGTGATTTCGGGCTTTGCTGCAAACTCATCAGACTTTGCAATAATGTCATTACATACAGCGATAGAGGCGTACGAACTTGCCCAGAAGCTTTCAATGTCTCCATCGCTCGGCAGAATGTCTCCCTTTGAGAACATACCAAGCTGATTACCATTGGAGATAAGACCAATGAAGTGGTCTAACTGAATGTCAGTGGTATAAATCCACGAGCCAGATGTTACACCTCGAAGTGTTCCGTAAAGCTGGGTACGGAGCATGGTAAGGTCATGCATCTTTGAAATAGCGGTGGTCTCGTCGAGTGAGCCATACGGAGCCTTGTCCATGTCGCATGACGTAAAGGTCACAGCGCCGAGAAGCATCAATGATAAATATATCTTCTTCATTATTTTATCCTTTTTATAATTTGAGTGAAATTAGAATGTCAGCTCAGCACCGAACATGAACTGGCGAGTATTAGGATAGTTGAACTGAACTATGTTGATATCTGGCTCCGGATCGTATCCCTCGAACGAAGTGATGGTGAAGAGGTTTCGTGCGATACCGAATACCTTCACGCCCTTGATGTAGCGAGTAGGAGCAAGCCACTTCTTAGGCAGGTCGTACTGGAGGGTGAGAGTCTTCATACGGAGGAACGAAGCGTTCTGAATCATCTTGTCGTCGACATGAATGTCATATCCATAAGCAGGGATGTCTGTCACCTGACCCGGTGTGGTCCAAATGTTGAGCATCTCTACTCGCTGGTTCCATGTGGTAGCGAAGTTAGCGTTCTTGATGAAGTAGTCGTCGTTCTGCATCATCCATTTGTCTGCAGCCCATGCGAAATCAGCGATAACGCTCAAGCCCTTCCATGTAAAGTTTGTGCCGAAACCACCAATCCAAGGTGCATAGCGGTTCTTGCCTGTAAATACGGCGTCGCGCTCCTCGTTAAAGATCTTAGTGATGTTGCCGTCCTTGTCATACCACTGAGGCTCACCAGTACGTGGGTCTACACCAGCATTGCGTACAGAACTGAACTCACCATAAGCATGGCCAATCTTGAGCTTAAGACCTGTGTTAGCAAGCGTATACTCGTCACGGCCCTGGAAAAGCTGTGTAATCTTGTTCTTGTTATAGCCTACGTTAGCTGTGAATGTCCAGTTGATGTCCTTTGTAGCAATAATCTGAACGTTAGCAGAAACCTCGAAACCTGTATTGGTCATAGCACCGATATTACCCTTACCAGAACTCAAACCAGTGGTGTATGAGTAAGGAATAGACATAAGCATGTCGCTTGTCTTGTTGCGGTAGAAGTTGAAGTCGAGATCGAGACGACGGAAGAGGCTTACGTTAAGACCGACATTAAGCTTGCTAACGGTCTCCCATGTGAGCTGATAGTTGGAAGCCTGAGCAATACCAATAGATTTCTGACCGTCGTACATGCCACCCAGACCATAGAGACCGAAGTAGCCGTATGTACCAGCGCCTGAGTCGTTACCAGTGGTACCGTAGTTGACACTCAGAGTAAGATTGTCAAGCCACTTAACGGGAGCGAGGAAGCTTTCCTTCTTAGCGTTCCACTTAGCACCTGCTGACCAGAATGTACCCCAACGATGGTCGGGAGCGAACTTAGAGCTACCGTCGCGACGGAGTGAACCGTAAACATAGTACTTCTCCTTGAAGTTGTACTCCAAGTTACCGAAGATAGAATTAGCGACAGCCTCTGAACGAGAGTCGCCCATGCTTTCGGGGTCTGCAAGAGTACCTGCAGAAAGGAGCATAAGACGTGAGTCAGTCTGACCACTTGTAGAAGCGCTGAATGAGCGTGAACGCTGGATGCGTGTCTCCTCACCAACGAGGAGGTTTACGTAGTGGTCACCAAAGTTCTTCTTCCACTCACCAGTGTGTGTAAGAGTGTAAGCATAGTAGCGTGAGAAGCCGTCAGCAAGCGAACCGTCTTGACTGTCGAGCTTCTGACCCATAGGAGTTATGATTTCTTCACGAGGAATATTGCCGACCTCTTGTGTTGTGTCGTATCCATAAAGTGACTGCTGTGCTGAGAAGGTAAGACCATCCATCGGAGTGAACACCTCATTGATACCGATATTGAGAGTTACCTGCTCTGCATCCTGCTTACGATACATGTCATAGAATTCAGGAGTAGGCATGTTTGTATAAAGCAAGCCATAAGCCTTACCGTCCTTAACGATATTGCCGTTCTCGTCGTAGTGATAATAGTAAGGAGCATCGAAAGGCATTGCCTGACGTGCGAATACGAGCGGGTTGGCAGAATAGATCTGACCGGAAGCATTCCACTCACGGTTAACCTTATAACGTTGGTCACCGAAGTTTGAGTTGAAAGAAACCTTGAAGAAACGGTTCAGACGAGCATTGATACGTGCTGCGAGAGTGTTACGCTGCATGCCTGAGCTTTGGATAAGACCCTCCTGCTCATGGTGGTTGAATGAAAGATAGTAGTTAACGGAGTTACCACCACCCTGCATCGTAGCGTTGATGTCTGATGTAGGAGCAGAGCTTGAGAGCATCTCGTCACGCCAGTTAGTGTTGATATGCTGAGCAGCCTTGCGGATTTCGTCGTTCACGGGCTGACCGATCATATCGCGGAACTTAACATACTGCTGTGAGTTCATCATGGTAACACCGTCAGAAGTCGGTGTAGAGATACCATACTGAGCCTTTACAACCACCTGTGCTGATTCATTGTACTTACCATTGCGAGATGTAATAACAATTACACCGTTGGCAGCACGCGAACCATAGATGGCTGTAGAAGCGGCGTCCTTGAGGACTGTGATGTTAGCAATGTCAGACGGGTTGAGAGTCTGGAAGAAGCTTGAGCTGATTGGAGCACCGTCGAGGATGAACAAAGGCTCATTGGAAGAGCTCATTGAGTTGACACCACGAAGACGGATGTTTGCAGAAGCAGAAGGATCACCGGCTGAAGTCAAAACCGAAAGACCAGACACCTGACCTGCAAGAGCGTCGGTAAAGTTAGGAGTAGCAACTGTCTTCATCTTCTCGCCGCTCACTGTAGACACAGCGCCGACAACCGATCCGAGCTTCTTGGCCGAACCGTAACCGGTGATGATGACGTTCTCGAGCATGTGGCTGTCAGCATCGAGGATGACGGTCATCTTCGCAGAAGCCTTCACCTTCTTAGTTGTCATACCAATGTAAGAGAACTCCAATTCTGCATTGGCGTTCTTCAATTCAAGTGAGAAGTTACCGTCGATGTCAGTGATTGTACCGACTGCGTTGTTACCAACAACCTTGACAGTCGCGCCCATGATGGGTTCGCCGTCTTCAGAAGAGGTGACCGTACCAGTAACTCTTGTCTGTGCCATCGCCAGTCCTATACTTAGGAAAAGGCAGGCAAGAAAGGTCATGAGTCTTTTTTTCATAGAATCTCTCTCTTAATTAATGAAAATAATATTAATGTTTATTTTGTTTCTGATTCAGCCATAACTACCATGGACGAACCGAATGGCTCATTTTAAATCTATGTATGAATGGATTCTGTAGCCAAACGATAGCATAAACGCACCACACCCAACAAGGGCGAGGTCGTCGGTCGTCATTGTGTGATTTGTCCAGCGAGTTGCGATTAACGCATTATCCTGAGTAGTTATTATTTTGTGTCTTTAATGATCCTTCATTTATTCACATCTTTTACGAAACCGTGCAAAATGTTATACAATTTGAATATTGTTTTGCAAATTTAGATGTTTTTTAGAAGTTGGCAAAATATTTATATATAAAAAATTAGCTGTTTTGTCATTTTTCTTCTAAATCGTATGAATATGAATAATTTTTACTGAATTTTGCAATTATTCTTCTCTATTTGTATATAAACTGTAGTTTTTAGTTTGTTAACGTTCACAATATGTTGTGTGCCCACACTAACAAATAGCATCAGTATTGTAAGGAATAACTTTGTCACAAAACACGCCCTCATTAGTCGATAATTCGCTTCAGGTCAACAATAAAATGCAGCATTTATTTTGTGTTCTGACGTTTTTAATGTATTTTTGCAAAAAATAGAGATTTACCGCTAATGTGTATACCAATCAGACTAACACCTTAATATATACATATACATCAGCACTGTCTCAGAAAATCTAAAGTTATGCAAACAAGATGTCACTTGTCAGTTCTCGCCCTTAAGCAGGCAGAGAAGTATGGAGAGCGCGAAGCCTTCACGTATAAGGATTTCGGCGGTTCGGTATGGAAGACCATGAGCTATAGTCGCTTCGCCACTCTTGTGAAGGAGGCCAGCAATGCCCTCCTCAATCTCGGCGCCAAGCCTCAGGACGCCATCGGCGTATTCTCGCAGAACTGCATCCAATACCTCATCACCGACTTCGGTGCCTACGGCGTGCGTGTCATGTCCGTACCGTTCTACGCGACCTCTTCCGAACAGCAGATACAATATATGATTAACGATGCGCAGATTCGCTTCCTCTTTGTCGGCGAGCAGGAGCAGTACGACAAGGCACACCGCATATTCCCACTCTGCCATTCATTAGAGCGCATCATCGTATTCGACCGCAGCGTGCGTATCAGCTCGCACGACCCTGCAGCCCTCTACTTTGACGACTTCCTTAAGCTCGGTCAGGGACTGCCGCGCCAGACAGAAGTGGAGGCGCTTTACAAACAAGCCAACAATGAAGATATATGCAACATCCTCTACACGTCCGGCACAACCGGCGAGTCGAAGGGCGTGGTGCTGACATACGGACAGTATGACGCAGCCTTGATTGCAAACGACGAGGCTGTGCCCATCCGCGACAAGGACCGCGCCATACAGTTCCTGCCCGTTACGCACATTTTCGAACGCGGATGGTCATACCTCTGCTTCTCGGAAGGATCGCATATCATCATCAATACCGACCCGCACGAGATACAGCAGTCAATGCGTGAAACCCATCCCACCAGCATGTCGTCAGTGCCACGCTTCTGGGAGAAGGTTTATCAGGCAGTGAAGGACAAGATTGACCGTTCGAGCTCCATGCAGCAGAAGCTCTTCCGCCACGCCCTTGAGGTGGGCCGCCGCTACAATGTGGACTGCAAGAGCCAGTGCCGCCGCCCGTCTCCGATATTAGCGATGGAATACAAGCTCATGGACAAGCTTGTCCTTCGTCTCGTCCGCAAGCAGATTGGCCTTGAGAACTCGCACATCTTCCCGACAGCAGGAGCCACGGTTTCGCCGGAGGTGGAACGCTTCGTACATTCTGTAGGCATCAATATGGTTGTGGGCTACGGTCTGACAGAGAGTCTTGCCACCGTATCGTGCGACCGCGACAATATGCCTTACACTATCGGATCAGTGGGTCGCCCCATCAAGGGCATCGAGGTGAAGATCGATGAAAACGACGAGATTCTGCTCAAGGGTCCGACCATCACACGTGGCTACTACAAGCGAGACGCTGCAAACGCAGCCGCCTTCACCGAGGACGGATTCTTCCGCACGGGAGACGCCGGCTACATGAAGAACGGAGAGCTGTTCCTCACAGACCGCATCAAGGACCTCTTCAAGACCAGCAACGGCAAGTATATCGCTCCGCAAATGATTGAGTCGCTCGTCCTCGTGGATAAGTTCGTTGACCAAATAGCCATCATCGCCAACGAGCGCAAGTTCGTTTCGGCACTCATCGTACCGGAGTTCCGCCTGCTCGAAGACTGGGCGAAGGACCACGGCGTAGAGGTGGAATCAAGAGAGCAGCTTTGCCAGAATCCGAAGATAATAAAGATGATGACCGAGCGCATTCACACACTGCAGCAGCAGCTTGCTCCATACGAGCAGATAAAGCGCTTCACGCTCATCGCACACCACTTCTCTATGGAGAGCGGCGAGCTTACCAACACGCTCAAGATTCGCCGACCCGTAATCTACAAGAACTTCAAGGAAGTGATTGACAAGATGTATGAGTGTTAGGCGGCATTCTGCCGCAATTAGGAATTAGGAGTTAGGAATTAGGAATTGATAGATAATTCAAAAATCAAAACTCAGAAATGATAACAGCCGATCAGCTAAAGGATGTGATGGAGCGCACTGAAGCACTCCATCATTATCTTAATATCGACAAGAAACGCGTGGAGTTCGAGGAAGAACAGCTCCGCACACAGGCTCCAGACTTCTGGGAGGACCAGAAGTACGCAGAGGAGCAGATGAAGAAAGTGAAGACGCTCGAGAAATGGATAAAGGGATACGAGAACGTGAAGCGTCTTGCAGACGAACTGCAGCTCGCCTTCGACTTCCATAAGGACGAACTCGTCACGGAAGAGGAAGTAGACGACGATTACGCCAAGGCGGTGAGCGCCATCGAAGACCTCGAGCTTATGAATATGCTCCGACAGAAGGAGGACCCCATGGACTGCGTCATGAAGATCAACTCAGGTGCCGGCGGCACGGAGAGCCAGGACTGGGCGCAGATGCTTATGCGTATGTATATGCGCTGGGCGGAGGCTCACGGATATAAGGTGACCATCAGCAACATTCAGGAAGGCGACGAGGCAGGCATCAAAAGCGTCACTATGGAGATAGAGGGCGGCGAGTATGCCTACGGATTCCTCAAGAGCGAGAACGGCGTACACCGTCTCGTCCGCGTATCGCCTTTCAATGCCCAGGGCAAGCGAATGACTTCCTTCGCTTCCGTATTCGTATCGCCACTCGTAGACGACACCATCGAAGTGTATGTCGACCCGTCCAAGATATCTTGGGACCTCTTCCGTTCAGGCGGAGCCGGTGGTCAGAACGTCAACAAGGTGGAGACGGGCGTACGTCTCCGTTATCAGTACGTCGACCCCGACACTGGCGAGGAGGAGGAAATCCTCATCGAGAACACGGAGAGCCGCAAGCAGCTCGAAAACCGTAACAACGCCATGCGACTCCTCAAATCACAACTCTACGACCGCGCCATGAAGAAACGCCTTGAGGCGCAGGCTAAGATTGAGGCAGGCAAGAAGAAGATTGAATGGGGCAGTCAGATACGCTCCTATGTCTTTGACGACCGCCGCGTAAAGGACCACCGCACCAACTATCAGACCACGGACGTGGACGCTGTGATGGACGGCAAGATTGACGGATTCATAAAGGCATACCTCATGGAATTCCCGACAGTGGAAGACGCATAAGTCAGATATGTAAAAATCAAATCTTAAAAATCATACAACTATGAGCCAGCAAAGCAAAATCAAGCGTGAGAAATACGCTAAGGAACAGGAGAAGAAGGGAAAGAAAGTCGTGGAAAGCATTTTCTGGTTGCTCGTCCTCGGAGGAGCGGCTTTCGCCATCTGGACCTGCATGAACGCATAACAAAAAATGCAAGTAAACAAATAAAACATTAGGTAAGAAAATGAGCGGATTTGAAATAGAACGTAAATTCCTCATTCGGGAAGGCGGCAACTATAAGGATGCCGCCTTTTCGTGTAGTCGGATAAAGCAGGGATATATGCCCTGCGAAACTGCCACCGTACGTGTCCGTACCCGCGACGACAGCGCATGGCTGACCATCAAGAGCCACAGCGACGCAGCCGGACTCTCGCGCTACGAGTTCGAGAAAGAGATAACCATCGACGAAGCCGAGCACCTCTACCAGCTCTGCCGCGGAGGAGTGATCGACAAGAAACGATGGTTGGTGAAGAGTGCGGACGGACGACACACCTTCGAGATTGACGAGTTCTTCGGCGACAACGAGGGACTGACAGTTGCGGAGGTGGAGCTTGGCGCGGAGGACGAAACCTTCCAGCGTCCTGACTTCCTCGGCGAGGAGGTGACGGGCGACCGCCGCTACTATAATTCAGAACTTATAAAATCGCCATACAGTACATGGGCTCATAAAAAACAAAAGTAAAAAGTAAGAAGATTATGGATAATAACACAACACCGGTGCTTCTGCTCACCGGATATCTTGGAAGCGGAAAGACAACACTCCTCAACCGTATACTTGCCAACAAGCAAGGCATCAAGTTCGCCGTCATCGTCAATGACATCGGCGAAGTGAACATCGACGCCACACTCATCGAGAAGGGTGGCATTGTGGGAGAGCAGGACGACAATCTCGTGGCTCTCCAGAACGGATGCATCTGCTGCACACTGAAGATGGACCTCGTACAGCAGCTCAGCGACATCGTGTCGCAGCAGCACTTCGACTATATTGTCATCGAAGCAAGCGGCATCTGCGAGCCGGCTCCAATCGCACAGACCATCAGCGCCTATCCGCGCATCTATCCCAACCTCGCCACTAAAGGCATTGCCAAACTCGACTCCATCGTCACCGTCGTTGACGCACTGCGCCTCAAGGACGAGTTTGCCGGAGGCGACGACCTCACAAAGGACAACATCGGTGAGGAAGACCTCGCCAGCCTCGTCATACAGCAGGTGGAGTTCTGCAACAAGATTCTCCTCAACAAGGCTTCGGAGGTCACTCCCGAAGAGCTGGCCCGCATAAAGGCTATACTGCGCGAGCTGCAGCCGCACGCAGACATCATCACATGCGACTATTGCGACGTCAATCTTGACAAGTTGCTCAACACCGACGAATTCAACTTCCAGAAGGTTGCCACATCAGCAAGATGGATTGAGGGCATCGAAAGCCAAGAAGAGGAGGAAGAGCATCACCACCATCATCACCATGACCACGACGATGACCACGAGGAGCATGACCACGAGGAAGGACATTGCCACCACCATCACCATCACGGGCTGGAGAACGAGGAAGAGGGCGAAGCTCTCGAATACGGCATCGGCACCTTCGTCTACAAGCGCCGCCGTCCGCTGGACATGAACAAGTTCGACTACGTTGTCACAAAGAAATGGCCTAAGAGCATCATCCGCTGCAAGGGTCTCTGCTACTTCAAGGGCGAGGAGAACCTCTGCTACGTATTCGAGCAGGCTGGCAAGCAGATTGAGATGCGCAACGCCGGACAGTGGTATGCCACAATGCCTGAGGAAGAGCTTCGCGAGGTGATGAAGCAGAATCCGGGACTGGCACGCGACTGGGACGACACCTACGGCGACCGCATGCAGAAGATTGTGTTCATCGGACAGAACATGAACCGTGAGGAGATAGAGAAAGAACTCGACTTCTGCCTCACCGACTAACATACACGAATAAAGACATTACATTTATATATATAAGGTAACCAGATGAGACTCATCATTCGCATCACACGGACCACCATATCCTTCACGGCGCCAAACACCGTGATAGAGGGACAGACCGACTTCGAGCAGTACAGCATGAAGACGGGCATCTCCGTGGCTGCAAACATGAGGCAGGCGCTTGCCGACTGCCGACTGCTGCAGGTCCACACCTCGCCTACACAGAACGGACAGACCATGCCCTCGCAGTATCATCCCGTGTTCAGTCAGGTAAGGGTCTACGTCGATACGCCGCTCCTCCTCATACCCGCGGAGGAGTTCGACGCTGACGCCGCTCCCCTACTCTATCATCACGTCAACACCACCTGCGAGAACGACGACGTCGACACCGTACAGATTCCTGCCGCCAATGTCGTGGCAGCCTTCGCCGTGGGCAAGGACCTGCGCTTCGTGCTCACGGAGCGTTTCCTGCACGTAGAGTTCCTTCATCTGCTCGGTCCCGTCATCACAGAGTTCAGCCGCTTCGCCTCGGGAGGATTTCAGGAGAAGATGTTCTGCTACTTCCACGACCGCCGCGTCGACATCTTCTCGTTCCGCAAGGGACGTCTGAGGATAAGCACCTCCTTCGAGATCTCCACAACCGAAGATTCAGCCTACTACATCCTCAACACATGGCAACAGTTGGGCATGCGCAAGACGGACGTACTGTGTTTGTCGGGCAACATCACCGGACACGAGGCGCTGCTCAACATGCTGAAGCAGTTCGTGCGAAACATCAAGCACGTCAACATCTGATTACACATTATAATATATATATAGAAAAGAAGAACTATATGCGAATAATAACTGGAATATACAAGGGTCGCCACTTCGACATTCCCCGATCCTTCAAGGCACGACCCACCACCGACTTCGCCAAGGAGAACATCTTCAACGTCATCGGCGGATACGTCGACCTTGACGGTGCCAACGCTCTCGACCTCTTTGCAGGCACGGGCAGCATATCGCTCGAGATGCTGTCGCGCGGTTGCTCGCCGGTGATAAGCGTGGAGGCAGACCGCGACCACGCCTCGTTCATCCGCGAATGTATGAAGAAGATATCTGCCGACCGCGACAACATCCTCATCCGCGGCGACGTCTTCCGCTTCATCCGCACCTGCAAGCAGCAGTTCGACCTCATCTTCGCCGACCCACCCTACGCCCTGCCCGAGCTGCCCACCATCCCCGGCCTCATCCTCGAAAAGAAGATGCTCAAGCCCGGCGGTCTCCTGGTCTTCGAGCATGGCAAGAAGAACGACTTCAGCTCCGTACCCGGCTTCATCGAGCACAGAGCATACGGCAGCGTCAACTTCTCACTGTTCAGAACACCCGAGGAAGAATGAGGAGTTAGGAATTAGGAATTAGGAATTAGGAGTTAGGAATTGCTCTTGGCTTCGCCTACGATTTTTAATTTTACAGTAGCGGAGGTCTATGGTCTCCGCAGCATACAATCATACTAATACAATAAATATTTATAATGAGTATTAGGCTTGGTGCTGCGGAGGCCAGAGACCTCCGCTACTTGTTTATCCATATCTCCTTTTTTATATTCTTCATAAACTAATTCGTTGATTTAATTTGTTGTTTTGCTGAGATTTATGTAATTTTGCCGTCGTTACAAGCTAATCACAAAAAATCAATATAATTATATGAAGAAAATCATCGCAATGCTCTCTTTAGCTCTTGCTGCAAGCACCACATTCGCAGTGCCCGCAAAGCAGGCAAAGAAAACACTGACGCTCGCTGACGGCACACAGGTAGTGGCAACACAGATGGGCGACGAGTACATGAACTGGTGGCAGGCCGACAACGGTATGCGCTACGTGGAAAGCCAGGATAAGGAAGGCGTTTACGTGGCTGCCAACATGGACATAATGACTGCCACAGCCGAAATGCGCCGCGCTCAGGTGGGCAAAAAGCGCGCAAAGCGCCTCAACTCTGTAAGAAAAGCCGCCGACCTGTCAAGCTTTGGCGGACAGCAGAGAGTGCAGATTGGCGACGAGCACGTCACCTATGAAGGAAAGAAGAAGGGCATCATCATCCTCGTACAGTTCCCCAACCAGAAGTTCGAGGAAGGTCATGACAACGCATACTATAATATGGTGGCAAACGAGAAGGGGCTCACACACGAAGACGGATACGTAGGATCTGTTAGCGACTACTTCCTCTCGCAGAGCAACGGCAAGTTTGAGCTCGACTTCGACATCGCCGGTCCGTACACACTCTCACATACCTCATCATACTACGGCAAGAATGACGGTGCCAACATCGATGTCAAAGTGGGATATATGATTCAGGAAGGCTGCGACGCTGCCGTGGCTGACGGATTCAACTTCAACGACTACGACTGGGACGGCGACGGCTATGCCGATCAGGTGTTCGTGCTCTACGCCGGTCTCGGCGAGGCTTCAGGCGGTGACGCCAAGACTGTATGGCCGCACGAGTATCAGATCAGATACACATGCGTTGGCAAGGTGCTCAACTACACGGCAGAGGGCAAGGGCAAGGTGGACACTTACGCTTGCGCCAACGAAATGGAGCGTGTCATCAACGAATACACCGGCCAGTACACCAGCGACCAGAAGCTCGCAGGTATCGGAACCATCTGCCATGAGTTCTCACACTGCCTCGGATTCGCCGACATGTATGACACCACTGCAAACGGCGGTAACTATGGTATGGGATTCTTTGACGTGATGGCAAGCGGATCATACAACGGAGGCGGCTTCATTCCCTGCAACTACAATGCTTACGAGCGTATCTATGCAGGATGGACAGAGCCTATCGTCCTCGAAGATCCTGCTTCTGTAGAGAAAATGATGAGTACAGAAGACTACGGCAGACCATTCATTATCTATAACGACAAGCATCCTGAGGAATTCTTCACTCTCGAGAACCGTGAGAAGAAGGGTTGGGACGCAGCTCTCTACGGAAGCGGCATGATGATTACACACGTAGACTATGACCAGAGTGTATGGGGCGTAAACCAGGTGAACGCTTCTGCATCTGACCACCAGCGCTGCACCATCTTCCACGCTGACAACGACGATAACGGACAAGATCTGGGAAGCATTCAGAACGACCTCTATCCCTACATGGTAAGCGGCGCGGTGATGAACGACGAGCTGACAGACGACTCACGCCCTGCAGCAAAGCTCTACAACAAGAACTCTGACGGCACAAAGTATATGGGCAAGCCTGTCACTGCCATCAGAAAGAACGCTGACGGCACCATGTCATTCGACTTTATGGGAGGCAGCGAGGAGAACATCCTTGACAACACCACTAAAAAGGAGGAAACTGCCATCAAGGACATCAAGGCTGACACACGCAAGGCTGACAACCGCGTATACAGCATCGACGGACGCTACCTCGGCGACGACATCAACACTCTCGGAAAGGGCCTCTACATCGTAGGCGGCAAGAAGGAGCTCAAGACAAAGTAGTAAGAAGCAACCTTTAATATAAAGCAAGTCGGAAGCAATCGGAAAACCATCCCTTTGCTTCCGACTTTTTTATGCTGCATAAATTGCTGAATGCACACCATCACTCAGCCTAAAGGTAGATGCGTCGCAACCTCGGGAATGTATAAAACAAAAAAAAGAGTCACTCTATTGAGTAACTCTTTCTTTTGTGGTGCCACCAGGAATCGAACCGGGGACACAAGGATTTTCAGTCCTTTGCTCTACCATCTGAGCTATGGCACCAACTGTTTAAGAAGCTTGATTTCTTCTTAGCGAGTGCAAAGGTAGTACTATTATTTCGTTCCACCAAACATTTCGCCAACTTTTTTAAAAATATTTCTTTTTGATAATTTTTTTGCTTAAACATTATTATATATCAGAAAAAACTCGTACCTTTGCACTCGCTTTTGAGACATAACACGTTTCGTCAAGCAATCGGGATGTAGCGCAGTTGGTAGCGCACTACGTTCGGGACGTAGGGGTCGCAAGTTCGAATCTTGTCATCCCGACAGTTAAGGGGTTAAGATGCTGAAATTCAGTATTTTAACCCTTTGTCGCTTTAATACACTCGGCGAAAGTTCGGCGTGTTAAAAAAGCTTCAAAAATTATTTGTTTAACTTAGTCCTCGACATGTGTAAAAATGTAGAGGACAAAAAAATGTGCCCAAACAGATCAGTTATTAATCAGCTCAAGGGCTGGACTCCGCCTGTTTTTCATCAGGCATCGGAGTGTTATGTGTCTTTCACTGCCTTTAATCCGGCTACCGGCAAGATGAAGATCAAGAAAATTATGCTTGGTCGTTTCAAGAACAAGCGCCTACAGCGTGAGAAGGCTATGCAGTTGATGCAAGCGTTGACAGAAAAGCTATTAGGAGGCTGGAACCCGTTTATAGAGAGCTCCACTTCTGCTGAATATGCCCTATTTGATGATGTGTGCATGAAGTACGAAGAATGGCTTGCTAAGATGGTGAAAGAGAATGGATACCGCATGGAGACTGTAGCAAGCTATATGAGCTACATGAAAATACTAAAAGACTGGATAGCTGACAAGAACGTATACTACATCTATCAGTTCGATCGTCGCATTGTCAGCAAATTTCTTGACTACGTATTTGTTGAGCGTAACAACACACTTCAGACTCGCAATAACTATTTGGCGTGGCTGAAGACATTCTCAACATGGCTACTCCAGAGAATGTACGTACCAAAGAACCCGACTGACGGTTTTCAGTCGTTAATGCGCTACTCTCACCACAAGAACCGCGACATCATAAGCGAAGAAGACTTGTTGCGTCTGCGTGAATATCTGGAAGCAAAGAACCCTCACTTCTTACTTGCGACATACATATTATATTATACGTTTCTACGACCGCACGAGATGTCGAGGATTAAGATTGAGGATATCAAGGTGAAGAAACAGCTGATTTACGTACATGGAGAGAATGCAAAGAACCATAGTGACGCAGTGGTTACATTACCTAAAAAAATACTGCAGCTGATGATTGACCTGAGAATCTTCGATGCAGCAGGTAGCGACTATCTGTTCTCGAGAGACTTCAAGCCCGGAAGGGAGTATCGCTCAGAGAAATGCTTCAGAGACTACTGGCAGCGGGTGCTGCGTAAGGAACTGAAGCTCCCCGAGCGATACAAGTTCTACTCACTGAAGGATACCGGCATAACGAATATGTTACGCGGGCACGTTGACACCGTATCAGTGCGTGATCAGGCGCGACATTCGAGCATTGACATCACAAATATCTATGTACCTCATGACATAAAGCGGGCAAATGCTGCACTGAAGGACTATGAGGATAGCTTTTAGCTATTTCAGAGGATAGAATGTGCCCTCGATGATGTCTGAGAGTCTACCGCCAACAACATCGTATTTGAGTTGTTGGCAGTAGAACTTTCGTCCGGAGATATTGAAAATGTGCCGGGCATCACGTCGTTGCAGCGAACGGAAGCGGATAGTGTATACAGTCGTGAGATCGAGTTCTTGCGGAATCTGCCAGTGTGTGACATACATGCCAGTCGTGGAGTTGATAGAGAGGTCATAGTTACCATCTGCGTTGACGTACATGACACGCTGAAGTTCCCAATACTTATAACCTCCAGACGGTTGGCCACTCGGACGTGATACCATCTGAAGACGGCTGTTTATAGTAACCGGCACAACCGGGTATTTGTCATCCTTTGTCTCACCGTTACAATCAAACTTACTAATACCCATGTAGAAGCCAACATACATATTGTCTTTAGCAGCAGCTTCGGAAGTGCTGTTGTATAGTCGTTCTGCTATGCCCTTACCAGCATCTTCGTCAGTCTCAGTGCCAACATCACCATCGCCATTTTCAACTACCGGCATAGGGTACCAGTAATAATCATGAAGGGGTGAATACACATTTTCGATTGGCACGAGTCGCAACTCCATCTTGTCGGAAGTGGTATCGTCCACCCTTGGCCCGAACTGATTAATCATAGTCAGGCGGGTGCAGTACGAGACACCATCTTTAACACCCGTACCCTCTACAGAACGAACTATAAAGGGAAACTCCAAAGGAAGACCTATATATGTAAGGTCAGGATTGGGCCGTTTGGTGTTATCGTAATACGCTACCATAGAATGATAGGCATCACGAACTGCTTGTGGCGGTTTGTTACCACTTGTATTGAACAAGTCTGTATCGCCACCAAATATCTGATACCACACATTATATAGCTCACAGTATTTATCCATGTTGTCCGCCTCAGGCATGCAGGACTCATACGTAATGCGCTTCTCGAAATCAGGATCGAGAGCGTAGAACTTATAGATGTCAGTACTCGGGAACTTGTATGCCACGTTATGATAGACGAGATTATCCGGAGGATCCTGGTCGTACTGTTTGTTTATGTCACCTATTACATCATTCTGTTTTATATGCTCAACAGCAGCACTCTTGTAATAGTCACGAACCGTCTGTATCTCTACAGATTTTGCCATATTATCAACGACGAAACAAACACCACAAAGATTTTCAACCTCAGAAATAAAATCAGATACCGTCCAGTTCTCAACCATCTTATTATACTTTGTCGTCTTGTACCCATGTACGAGTATCAGACGACTAAGCTCAACATTAGCTGCAATAGCATCGTAAGCAATTGTATAGCCAAGAGCTTTGAGCACACGTGTCACTACGGCGACAAGATAAGGCTGTGGACATATTGTAGTGTCACTCTTCAGATTGACCGTAGCGGCTTTTGCTACCTCATTCACCTCATTATATATAGTAGAGCTTGACCGTAATTCATTACCAATACCGTTAGCAATCTTTGCTTTAGCCACCACAGGCGTACAAACGTAGTCAAACTCTGGATAATGACTGTACAAAGAACGCTCTGCAGTCTCTGTAGTAATAGTACCTACATCACCAAGATCGAGGTCTCTCAGATAGCGGTCGCCACCTACGAGATAATTGAACTCTGAGTTGCCGGATACAATCTGAATCTTGGCGCTGCGTTCGTTAATCTCAAGGATAATCTCAGTACCCTTGATGATGACACCTTTCTCGCAATAGAGAATAGCCTGACGATTTTGTGGGCGGCGAGTAACATCGATGCGGTGCATGGCGTTATAGACAACGGCATTAACCGGGTCTGCAAGCGAGATGTCAATATCAAGCGTGTGCTGACCTTCGGACGTGAAGAACGGGTTGCGGTCGTAGAACTCAAGGGAGATATCGGCAGCGAGATGCACCTCGCTGCCATCGATAAGCAATTTTATCATTTTCTTTTTCTGCTAACATTAGACTTCATTTTGTCAACAAGTCGCTCAGCCTCTATTGTGCCGTGTTTGCCGGTCGCGTATGTTTCGGCCACGATAGGCGCCGTCAAACGACGATCGAGAGAATTAAGCGAGCGTACCACGCGAGAGAGTACAGCTGTAAGGGCTGCATCAGTTGTTGGTTGTTGCACTTGACTATGCTGTACAAACGAGCCATGGGCACTGGACGTAGCGCCACCGAAATGACGCTGCTGTGGGATGACTGCAGCAATATCGTCTGGAGATAGACGCGAAACGCTGCCAGAGCGCTGTGCCTCGTCGATGAGGTTAAGAACGGGGAGCACGTTAGGATTGCCTGTAGCAAAGCGATTGGCGACAAACTCGTTGGAATGTACTATGCCTTGTGGCTTATTCCATGGACCAGTCGGAGTGAAGCCACCGACATCAAAACTGCCTACTGCAGCTTTAGCCATTTCAAAAGCCGCCTTGACAAGCGCTGTCTCTATCGCTGCTTTAGCGAGACCCGCAGGTCCGAGTGTACCCACATTTCTTGCTATGGATGCAGCTCGCGCTGTAATAACGACATTCTCAAGAGCATCTATCATAAGAGACAGCATGCCACGTAGGAAGTCTTTGAAATTGGCCTTCTCGCCCTGAAGAATCTTGCCAAGCTCTTCGCCAAGCTTCTGACCAGCAGAAACAATAACACTACACACGATATCGTTATACTTCTGCGCAAGATCCTGCTTCTGCTTGAGTACATCTTTGGTCTGTTCGATGTCGGCATCGTCAATTTGCTGCTGTATGGTCAGGCGTTGCTCACCGGTAAGCGCTGTGTCCTCAAGGAGTTTTTGCAAATACCCCTTCCAAGCCTCACTTCGCTCTGCCTGACTTTGCTCTTCGATATTGCCAGACTTGATATTAGCCTTACGTTGCCACTCCATCAGCGTCTCAAATGTAGTCTTAGCGTCACTGATATAGCGGTCAGCAGATTCTTTATTGGCCTTATCAGTGTCTGTCGTATACCGTTCATTGAGTCTTTTTAAATCAGCCTGATATTGCTCCTCGCTGATGAGCTTCTTGTCATGAAGATTATTGAGAAGAGCGAGATCATGGTCATACTTCTGCTTGATATTGTCAAGCTCATGAGCGAGCTGCTCAGCTTCAGTGTCGCAGAACGACTGTTCAATCTCGCGAAGCTGGTCGTAAAGCTTAACCTTGTAGTCAAGAATCTTCTTTTCTATCTCGGCACGCTTCTCCGGCTCAAGATCAGCGACCTCAAGTTTTTTGTTAAGCTCTTCGAGTTCAATGTCTTCAACCTTTCGGTTATAGTCTTCTTGAGTAGCGATAGAGCCGTCGAGGTAAGCTTGCTTGGCCTGTGTGCGTTTGGTCTCGTACTCTGCAGTGATGGAGTCGAGTTCTTTCTGAACGAGCTCTTGACGTTCGACTTCAGGGTCAGAGTTGGTGCTTTCGTGCGATGACGAGTATGCCTCACTGTGCCTACCTGAGCCTGATTGAGTAGTGGATGTACTGTTGGAATTAGAGTTATTGGAGTTAGCGGCATCTCTTTCGAGGTCGGAGCCGTAAACCTCGGTGATACCCTTGCGCTCGGCGTAGAGTTTGCGTAGCTTTTCGTTAGAGTCACTGACAGCTCGTTCTTCACCTGAAGTAGAAGTTGCGATACCGATACCAGCTTGCCATGTGGTAGGCATATAGGCAGTACTGCTGTTGACCCTACGGTTGCGGTCTTGAGCCTTTTTAAGGTTCTCAGTTGCTTTTTTGAGATTAACACGCTCCTTGGCAATCTCTCTACCGATGCGCTTAAGCTCATCTTTAGCACCTTCTAACTCATACTTACGCTGAAGTGACTTTAGATAACTATCGAGAGCCTTCTTGTTAGCCTTATATTTGCCGGTCGTGGTATCAAGTTGGGCATTGTAGTTCGGAATAATCTGATTGAGTTTGTTAACAGCCTTGCGTCGCTCATTCAAGGAAAGCGTTTCGTCTTTTGCGGCATCAATGAGAGTGCGTATGTGCGTCTCTTCTTCGGCAGATTTGGCAGCAGCTTCCTTCTTTATGTCATTGATTTTATTCTGTGCTATCGTTGCATCATCAAGCTTCTGACGATATAGAACCAACGCTGTGGTAACAGCTGTAATTACGGCGAGGAACGCACCAAGCGGATTGGCACCAATGACAATGTTAAGCATCTTTTGCAATGCGACAGTCTTGGACATAGCACCATTGAGAACAGCATGGCGAAGCATAATTGTCATAAGCCACCTGTCTTGAACAGCATGCCAAAACACGAGCATTTTTTCAGTAGCCACAGCACGTTTATTCCACAAAACAGACAATTTAACACCTGCTACGTAAGCAGCGACTGTAGCAGTGAGTGTGATGAGTGCCCTACGATTGGAAATGACAAAATTAGTGATAGCGCTTAGGCTCTTAACAGCCAGTGAGCCTGTGCTAATACCCTGCTGAACAAGAGGCAGTAACTTCTCGCCAAGCTCAATAGACAAATCAAGGAACTGCTTTTTCGCCTTATCAATACCAGCCTGTACTGTGCTATTTTGCACATTAAACTCATCGAGCACACTGCTACCTTCATTGTAGGCATTGAATGCAATAGTCTGCGCGTCTCTCACCTGATCAAGATGTGATGCAACAGACGAGAGAACACCAACAGCGCGTGTACCCTCAAGTTTCATCTCAGAAAACAAAGGTGCCATCTTGTCGAAGCCACCAGTGGCTTGCATAGCTGAAAGGAAGTTCATAAGAGCCTCGTTAGCATTTGTTTTAAGAAGCGTGGTAAACTCTTTGACATCCTCACCAGCGAGCGCAGCAAAGCGTGCTGGTTCTTGAAACATCTTGGTTATAAGCTGCGAGAACACGGTAGAAGCCGTAGCCTCCTCTTGCATATTCTGATCGAGCGCAGAGGCAAGACCCATGATTTGTGATTGAGTCATGCCAGCTTGAATAGCTACTCCAGAAAGATCTGCAGTAAAATCTACTATATATCCAGCATTGGCGGATGACGACTGTGCAAGGTCGTTGACCGCAGAACCAGTGGCAAGCATAGCACCGCGCAAGCCCTTCTTGTCATCCTCGCCAAACATGTGGGCAAGCTTGCCAATCTTTTCAACGGCGCCCTCGCCGAGATCATCGCCAAGTGCTACATTGATTTTATCAGCGCCATCAACGAACTCCTCAATCATCTCCTGATTTGTGATGCTGAGACGACCCGCTGCACCCGCAAGAGCGTTAAGTTGTTCACGAGAGGTCCGCGTATCCATTTGCTTGAAGTCTTCATTCATATCATGAACCTGAGCAGAGGTCTGTCCGGTGTACTTCTGTACGTCAGCCATAGCCTCCTCCATATCAGCGTAATCATTGACACTTTGGCGGATTTTAGTAGTAGCACCACCAAGAGCATCGAGGCCAGTCTGAAGAGAATAATACCACTTATTGAAAAAATCGGCCATACCACCAAGTTTGTCACCGAGAGTCTCAGACTCTTCTGCAACACCACGCACAGCCTTTTTGTGTTCAGCAAGAATGGAATTAAGCTCAGCAATACTCTTGACCGTCTTGTTGTATTCCTCCGTGCCAATAGTCATCTTCTTCACGTCACGCGTAAGCTCGCGAACTTTCTTTTGGATAGCAGGGATGCTATTGTCTATTTTTGAACCGTCAATGTATACGGTAACGGTTCTGCTATAAGTTTTTGCCATATATTTCAATGTTTAACACGACAAAAATAGCGCATTAAAACAGTGTGACAAAGGACGTGTTTTTTACTATACAAAAACTTGCGCATGTCACAGATTTTTAGTAACTTTACATCAAGAATAAATAACTAAAGAACATAATAAATATGTATCACCTAACACCCATACAAGCAATGTTTTTAGTAGCGTTTCTTGCCATATTATTTATGGTAAGAGGCACAAAACGAGGTGGCAAGAAGCTCATGGATAGAATGGAAGACACTAACCCTGAGTTAAAGTCGGCGAAAGAATGGGGTTACACATCTATATATTATTGGGAGATGAAAAGGCACGATATGATGTTTCGTGACGGACAATGGTTACCAATGTATATAGAAAATGATTTAAAGAATCCTTATCTCATAGAACAAATGCGCAAGAAAGACCTTGTGCTTGACAGATATAACCACTGGGTTTTTACGGGAAAGACACTTGAAAAACTCAGGAATTTGAAGGCTTTGTATTGGCAGCAACCAATCAAAAGAAATAAATAGAAAAAGGCAGAGAGCATGACATTGAAGCTCCCTGCCTTTTTTAATGCTGTTTTTTGACAATTGTCACGCGGTCTATTTGTTCGAGCACGTCTTTGGCTGCTCGGTCGCCATAGTATTCGGCGGCGATGTCTGCAAGGCCCTGCATCTGCTGTTCGACGTTCTTGTCGAGCCAATCTACCGGTCTTCGGCGAATCGGACCTGGAGGAACGTGACGGTTCGGATTGTGCGAACCGCGCACAACTCTGCCATTGAGTCTGATGTAACCGTTACCTACGCCGTAGGCGACGAATACGCCGTAGCGAACGAACTTGAAGGCTACGGCGTGAGCCAAGCCATCGTCGTGAGCTTTGTTGACAGCAGCCTTCAGACGGCCTCTGAGGTCGCCACTATAGACCTGAGTCTCGGCTACCAATGTGCCAAGAGAGCGTGAGCGCACGGTGTCAGCCCACGCCTTGACCCGGTCGTTGAAATCTCCGGCTGACATCTGCTGCGGATTGCTGTTGCCTTGTGCTGCCATAATCCCTACAATTTAGAAATGTCGGCATATTCGGCAGTTGCATCAAACGACGGGCAAGCTTTAGCCGCGAAGTCACGATGACCACGTATGACAGCTTGTGGAAACTGTCTCTTCAGACGCATAAGAAGATTTACGAGTGCGTCACGCTGCTGTGGTGTTCGCGTGTCTTTAGGATTGCCATCCTTGCCCACGCCGCCGACATAGCACACGCCTATGGAGTTTGCATTATGACCTTTGCAGTGAGCGCCCACCTTATATATTGAGCGACCGGTATGCACGGTACCGTCACGATATATTACGTAGTGATAGCCAATACAGTCAAATCCGCGTTGACGGTGCCAGCTGTCTATTGTGCTGACCGTATAATCGCGACCCTCGATAGTTGCTGTGCAGTGAATGATGATGAGATTGATTTTGCGCATAACATTATAAATTAGTTCATGCAAATATACCCCATAAAGCAGACCTTCAGTCGGACATCAATAAACCAGATAGGGCGAAAAGTCAAACGTCTCTGGATTGTAGTTAATCTCACCGAGATAGCACATGGCTATGCGATGACATGTACGCTTGATGTCGTCAAGCGTCGGGCGGTGGAAGTATTCCACGCGGTGGTATTTCACCTCTATTTCGAATGTGTCTTCGATGATGTGCTCCATCCGGATAAATAACAGCCAGTCCCCGCTTGGAAGTTGCTGTATCGGAACCCACTTCCAGCTCGAGTTCTGGCATGAAGAATTGTTTGTGATTGCCATTTTTTATTTGCTTTTTAATTTTCTGAATAGGTCTGAATTGCTTTCGTAGCACAATCTTTTTGAAATGCCCCTCGACATAGATGTATTTATACCACCCTCTATCGAACAACGAAATCAGCTTCTTGCGCTTGTTGTATGTGTTATAATGAATCATCAAGCCGAGATAACTGTTAATAGTGGCCACGAACCTCTCTGCCCACTGTTCACCCTCGCCCGCTTGCAGTTTGCTGTTGTAAAAGTGTATGCGTCGATAAGCAGCACCGAGTGTACGTTTAGAAATGTATATACGGTTAGGCTTAATCATTGCACCGACATAGAGCACACCATGCTGATAAGGCTGTATGTAAATCTTTTTGGGATGAAGATTGATGTGTAACACATCTTTACAGAATACCTTTATTTTAGACACCATAGCACGTGCATGCTCGAACCCCTTGGAATCAAGAATGACGAAATCGTCCATGAACATCTCAAGCTCTTCAACTTTGAGTTCGTTAAGAAGATAATCAACAAGCACAGACATGTAGAAATTGGCTGAAAGCTGTGAAGGCAGCTTGCCTATAGCTATACCTATGCGAGGATCATTGCCCATTAACGATTTGTCCGGAGGCAAATCGTCCCAAGTAGACCTTGGAGACCTACGAATGAAATGATGTTGCGGAGCGTCATAAATGGTCTTACGAAGCAGATAGATAAGCAGGTCTTTGTCCGGTTTATGATAGTCAGCCATGATAAGGTCCTCATACATCCACCATAAAACATCTTTATCAATAGACATAAAGAACCCCTTGATGTCAAGCCGTATAACAATAACATCTTTAGTATACCCCTCGGTAATGCTGTAGATTTTAGAAGCGAGAGACTTCACTGCCGTAAGGCAACCAAAACCCTTACGACAATTTTTTGAAACGTTATATTGTCGTTTAAACCTAGCTTCAAGCAATGGATCTATGCGCTCTGCTATCCAGTGATGAACGATACGGTCACGGTATTGGGCGCCAAAAACCTCACGTTTGACTGGATAAGGTACAATAAAAACGTCTGAAGGCGACGGCTCATAACTTAATGTTACAGCGTCGCGCCACAGACGGACAATATTGTCGGAAGCATCTAAGGAGAATTCGATGCAATCAGCAGATGACCGTTTGTTCTTGTCGCAGGACTCTGCGGCATCGAAAAACGAAGTCGGAGTGTTGTAGACATAATCTTGATATGCTGCCACCGGGCGGACGAAGCCCGCGTTTGTCTTGTTGTTGTTGTTGCCGTTGCCGTTGTTGAGGTTCACGTTCCAAGCGTTACCAGCATCCCACTCACTCGTTGTCGCTACTATGTAATTCTTTTCTCCCTCAAGCGAAGAAGAAGAGAGCGACCCATATAAAGAAAAATATTGCTCACTCATAATGCCCTGATGTTGAGAATTATGACTCTGGCTACTGTGCAGTCTTCTTCCATGCAGTAGCTTGTCTACCGATACTCTCGGTAAGAACAGCCATCTGCGCTGCTGTGGAATTGGTTATCTGCTCCAGCTCTTTGCATACTCCGATCAGCATCTTGACAGTGCCGAACTCTACGATAAACTCCTCGAGATATTGTCTACGGCTTGTACGACGATTGCGCCACTCATCAATAAACATACAAGCCAGACGAATCAAGCCATTAGCAGACTTGTTTGTCTCACCGTTGAACTGAGGCAAATAGTCTGGTGCCGGTATAGCTGTGTTGGCTTTCTGTATAAGCTCAAGACAGCGAAGTGCAGACTCGAAAAGGTGGCTCCCGAGATCATATCTGTATTCTCGGGAAAACTGTTTGCGAGCGCGGACTATCATCAGCAGCAACTCGTAAGTCTGTTTGTAAATTGGGAGTGTTTGTGCAAGTCGTTGATTAGCCATAACATAATTAACTAAAAATTAACAAATTTATTGTACCCCTGTTTATTAATTTTTATTAATAAAAAAAGCCGCTTCGCGGCTGATTAGACATGCAGCCACAAAGCAGATTGATATAACTATCTGACAGTTAAAGAGTTAAAGGGTTAAAGAGCTAATATGCTGCCACCGGGCGGACGAAGCCCGCGTTTGTCTTGTTGCTGTGGCTGCCGTTGCCGATGTTGAGGTTCACGCTCCAAGCGCTACCAGCATCCCACTCAGTACTACTCCAATGCCAATCAAATATTAAAGAATATGAAGAGCCGAAATTATTTGTTAAAAACTTTCTTATCTCTTCACGGTATTTATATAGCAAGCGCAACTGGCCGTAGGCTGGAAGCGACCATTTGGTCGGGTCGTCGATAGCCGTGCTGTCAGCAGCCTTAGTGAAAGCCTTATAAGACCGCGCAACGGTAGCGGCAGGAAAGCTGCCCCCTTGCTCCTTGGCACATGCAAGAATAAGGTCGGTGTTAGCCTCGCCGTCAACATCTTCGAACACCCCCTCGTTTTTGTTACTAAAATCTTTAAGACCGGGCACATTGATGTTCGTAGGACCCCACGCAAAACGAATGGTAGAGTCTGATGTTGCGTTTTGAAGCGATAACACGAAAGCCATGCGCTCAGCACGTATGGCCACACCGAACGGAACAAACTTTGACCTCTCGTTCACGGTCATCGTCTGCCATTGGTCTTCAGAGAAATAAGACCTTTGCGGCGACGGGTCTCTGAGCGAGGTCTTGAGATATGTAGCCACTTGCAGGTCGCGCAGACCACCGGCCCACCTCATATGATTAACGATGTCAGACCACGTAGCATTGTCAGCGATGTCTGTAAAGCCGACATCGCGTAGAGCTTTAATCTGGTCTTGTTTGTTAAGACCGAGAATAATCGAACTGTTATTTGCATTATCCATAATTACTCTTCAGAAATAGGTATCACCATACACTTGTCTGTCTTGTTTGTACCGTAGACATTACCGCTAAACACCGATACACGGTAAGCCACACTGCCGTTGACTTGCACGCAGGTCCATATTACGCCACCTGTCTTGTCAAGCGTAAAAGCCTGACCCCAAACCTGAGCAATGACCGTGTCAATAGCCTTGCGGTTGTGATAGATGACAAACGCCTGCGCAACGTCAGGCAGCATCCATGATGTCTGGTCATCTATAGCGACACCATTCACCATGACCCCGTCATCTTCGAGATACGCATGATAGCCATTTGCAGCTTCAGCTGCAGGGGCGCCGATGACACCATCGGCGTTCTTGTCGGCATAATAGTCAAGTATAGCTCGGTTGAAACGTGCAACATCCTGATGCGACCAGGCACCAGCCCGACCGTCAAAAGACGCAAGGTCACTGACAGTAGTCCGTGACCCCCATGTCTTGTCTGCGTAATACTGCAGAGACATGACGAACGAAAGTCCGTCTGCCCTGATGCGAACGCCACGCCGTGCGAACTCCTCAGACCGCCCGGCATTGTCAATGGTCTGCCACTCCTCGACAGTGAAGTAGAATTTCTTGCCGTCACGTTTGCGGTCAGCAGCCACACGAATGTCGAGCAGCCCTGCAGCCCAACGAATACGCTCTGCAAAGAGCGAAGCGCGTGAAGACTCGGAAATATCGGCAAAACCCAAGTCTTGAAGAGCCTTAACCTGCTCGCGTTTAGCGAGCAGGAGGCCAGTAATGTTTTGTTGATTGCTTGCCATTTTGTTATTTGTCAATAATGTTAAGAATATCATCATCGGCTTCAGCCAGACGGTTGTAGTAGTCATCATAAGTCTCACCGTTGTACTGCTTCAGGTAGTCGTTGATATTGTCAAGACTGACATCTTCAACTTCTGCCTCGCCGGAGTATTGTTCGCCGAGGAAATCAATAACAGCATTAATATAAGCCATGATAGACATGACTATCGTAAGACCCTCGATGTGCTGAGTGAGGTCGTCTATGTACGACTGCTCTCGCACACGAGTAAGCTGATAGTTACTCTCGACAACCGGTTTGTCTTGCAACTTGCCGTCTTCGGTAATGCCGCGCACGCCAAGAGTGAGTAACAAGGCAAGCAGCGAACCGTCACCAGAAAGCGTCTGAACCACTCGGATGGCAGTAAGCTGACGGTTGCCCGTCTGAGCGTCAACAACACGCTGAAGCATTGTCAACGGCTCTATCTCATTGCAGTGCTCAATGCGCAGTGTCTGCACATTGGCGAGAGATGCAATCTGAAGGTTGCCACCCGTCAGCGTGTAGCTTAGGTTCGGCAAGTTGATAAACTTGACAGTCTTGAGCGTCGCCGGAAGCGTAAGCTCAGTGATTGGCGACGTCTCTGCAACCTCGACACTCTGCACACGACTGCCGTCAGCCTTGATGCTCGTAAGGCGAGGACACATGCTCGCGTCAACGGAAGCTACGAGCGTGTTGCGCACGTCAAGCGACTGAAGGAAAGGCATGTTGCCGAGGTTGAGCGTGTCAAGCGTGCCATCGACGGTGTATGGAGCGTAGTCAGCACCGCCGACAACAAGATGCTGCAGCAATTTACAGTACTGTATATCCCAGCCCTGCGACTTCGGCGTAGCAGCACTGATGTCGAGTGATGCGAGCGAAGCTGCACCGAAGACGTACAACATGGTGCCCGACTCTGAATAACTGCGTGGGCTGTCATTGAAGAACGTATAGCTCTTGCCCCTCTTGAGATAAGTAGAATCTGCTGCGGTATCTGCGCGATCCTCGCCGATGCCGAAGAAACCGTCTTTTGCCGCCGTGATGCTCACAGTGATCGCTTTGCCCGACGCACGCATCTTCATCGGCTTAGTGTACAGATCACCCACCTGGTAGTAACCGTCGCGATAGGCGAAGCGAGTCTTGATATATTCTGGCATATCGTCGAGACGTAAGCCATGCAAGGCGAAGAAGTAGTTGGCGCTCGCCTTAGAGTGTTGAATATACTTGCGCTCGCCGTCAAACGACGAAATCACCTTAGCCCACTTCAGGATGCGTTTTGTCATCCATATCTGATAAAGACCGTCGTAAGAAAACACCTTCAGTCCCTGCTTGTCCACAGCCTTACGCATCTCATCAGCCACATCATGCAGCGTCACGAAACGCGATTTGTCGGTGTAGCCACTCTTTTCGTCGCCCTCTTTGTAGTCGTCAAGCCAGATGACGGGGTTATCATTGAGACGTTGGAAGAACACACTGTCCCAACCCTGATACAACCTGCCCTCTTCGCCCTCGCCGACAAGCAACGGATTGAGCAAAGCCGAGATGGTAAGACCGCAGTCGTTGTCGGCGCCCATGGTACAGTCACCGTCATACCAGTTGTTGAAGTCTGAGCGCATCACGCCATCCTCACATAGCATGAAGGTCTGCATCATGTTCTTGGAGCGCTGGTCTACAGCAGCAACATAATCTGTAAGAATATAATAGTAGAGAGCAGCCTTGACACGCCAGTAGCGGTGCATCTCATGGGCAAACTTCTTGGCGCGGTTGGCACGTGTGCCTGGCACCGTCTTGCCGTCAAGCGTTATGTTGCCGTCAGCCTCAGTAAGGTGAGGGTTGCACTGCTGCATCCACATCAGGTTCTCATAGAAGTAGTACGGCACCTTCTTGCCACTCTCGTACAGAGCGTTCAGATTGTCATCGTCAGGATAGCGACTTTCGAAATGCGACAGCCAAATCGGCTTGCCCGTAGCAGGGTCAAGACGCAGCATGTCGTCAACCGAATTCACGCCCTGATACCAGTTAAGACCATTATACTTCAGATGCTCATAGCACTGAGTCGGATTGAGCACCCTGCCCGTAACCTGCCAACGCTTTGTCGTTTTGTCGTAGGTCATAGAGCCGGTAGTCTCTCGCCACTTGCCACCCTCGTATTTGGCATACTTGCCGTCAGCCGTCTTATACACCTCACTCCAGTCATATTCTGCCACGTCAGCCGATAGCAGCTCTGCAAGTGTCTGCTCGAGCACCAAAGCGTCAGCCACCTCGCTTGTCTCGACAAAGTGGCCGGTACCGTCGTTCTCAATGAAGGCAGTCTTCGGACCGCAGAACTCCGACAGCATGTATATCTCGCCCGCCTGCAGCTTAGACGTGTCGGCAAGCGTCTGCGCCTTAAACTCGTCGAAGCCCTGTTCGCGAGCAGCGACAAGTTCAGTAAAGTCACCATAATTCATACAGCTCTTATTGTAGCCGTCTACGCCCTCGAAGCCGAACACCTTGGCGTCGCCCTTGTCCTCGTTCAGGTTGGCCTTGACATGGAAGTAGGCGTAAGCCGGGTTGGTAGCGTCAGGCGAATACTTGTCGGTGCGGAAGAAGGCACACGGCACACTCGCTATCGACGGATTAATCTCAGCCTTGCCAGTGTAGGCATTCTGTGACGGCTGCATATACTCGGCACCGAGAGCACGGATCAGTCGGTTGTTCAGTTCGCATGACGCGCCATTGTTCGCGCCGGTGCAATCGGAATAATCAACCTTCACGGTGAGGATGTCTGTAGCGACACCATTCTCAACCACTTTGATTTTGCCCTTCTTGGCATTGGCAAGAGCCTCGTCGTACTTAGCGAGGTCAGCGCCGCTAAACTCCTCACGACTGTGTAGCAGAGTAACTCTGGCTGTCTTTAGCTTGCCCTTATTGTTCTTGTCAGGGCGTAACGATGACGTCGTACCCTGATTGGTAAATATCACGCCCTCTATGAAGCAGTCTTGCCAAGGACGGTCAGGGAAGTAGAGATAGATGTCATAGATGCGCTTCGTCTTCTTATCGCCATCGAGCGTGTCCAGATAACCAGGATATTGGTCTTCGGTGTCAGCCGTGTTCTTGTTCTTCACCATCACCATCACACAGAGACCAGCCTTCTTGCAAGCCTCTATGGTAGGACGGTCTTTGGTGGTGTTCTCGGCTGTCTGGCTCGCCATCACGTCGTTCGCCTCGTACTCCTTGACCATAGCGTCGGTATCCGGCATTGCAGCAAGGTAGTTGTTGAAGGCTTGGCGGAACTGATAGTAAGTGCGCCACGCCGTCAGCTGATATAGGTAGAGATCGGCCAGCGTGCCGTCGAAGCGGATGATATTGTCATTCATCGGCAGCGCGTTCTTGGTATAGGCGCAAGCAGCACGCTCCTCGCCATCACCGAAAATCTTGACAACACCGATGCCTTGATACGGTGCGACCGCTGAAGGTTCTATGACGATATCCACACGTGTCACCTTCTCCGCTTTAAGCGGCATGGTGGCCGTATACATCGTCGACTGCTCGCCGTCGCACGTGAACACGACCTTGTCGCCGGTAACGTAGAAACCGATCTGCCCGTCGCCAAGTGCGTCGATAAGGCGAGCCGTGGAGTCGGCTACATTGGCCGGCTTGATGGTAAAGGAGAGAGCCATGCCCGTCGTTTCGGTCGAGGCGTTGTTCCAAGGCTTGAAATCGCACTTTGCCGTGACATTCTCAGCTATACGCAGAGCCATGCGACCGAGCGGATTGCCGTTAGCGTCAGTCTGCCCGTAATCGTCAGAACCATAGTTGTCACGCACGAAACCGTTAGTGGTGTAGTTTGCGCCACTAACCTCAATATTCACCCCATTGTCAGAGATGGTCTTGTCAGAGTCGCTGTTAGAGCGCGACGACATATCTATATCGAATATGGCACCGGCAGTTGTCTCGATAGGTATAATAGACCCCGCAACTGTAATATCTTTCACTTAAACACAAATGACGCTGCCGAAGACTTAATAGGGGTAGAGCTCGGTGAACGCCGGATAATGAAACAAAAACTGGAG
>ERZ1023617.36-NODE-36-length-61130-cov-46.630389_pt1 | contig 61130 bp, 37 predicted proteins | sample MGYA00380328_ERZ1023617 | MGnify/ENA primary metagenome ERZ1023617 (study PRJEB33179, sample SAMN07448977) | human gut metagenome | biome: Human-gut; feature: Human associated habitat; material: Faeces | host: Homo sapiens | place: India: Bhopal | collected...
CTTCTTTTTATGAGATAAAAACTTATCTCATTCTCAATCACTTATAAAAAATACATACTTTCTCCACTAAAAACAAATATTTAACTTTAGTTTACAAAATAAACCATTCCCCCCTCATGGGCTGCAGAGGGGTTATTTTCTCCTCTTCTCATAGCATGAAAAGTAGTTCCTTCTTGACCAAGAAGGCTGTTGGTTATAACTTACAACGACCGAAGGGAGTGATAACTTATGAACTTGCTAAAGTTCAGTAAATATAAAAAACATGTTCATCTTTTGCATTTTGTAAGTTTTATTTACTACATATTCACTCTTAAAACTTGCTATTTTGTGATAGTATATTTATACATTTCGTTCTTGGGCTTTATTTTGCATTTTTATGCATGAACATAATTCTTTTTTGTTATGGATAAATATCCATATTTCGCAGATAAAATCTGCATAAACACTACAAAGCCTTTGGTTTTTGTTCATTTTTTCATCCTGGCGCAGCAAACATCATTGCATAACGGAGAGGGAGAAACAGTTTCCTACTCTTCATCATTTCCTTGCTTTTGCAAGAGGATTGGCAGATAAAATGTAAATTATTTTATCTTGCTTTGTTTAGGGTGATTCCGGTCAAAGTGGTCAAAGTGGTCATGGTCAAAGTGGTCAAACTCGAAATCTGATGAGAGAAGAAAGTTCTAAAGATAGTATATATAAATAATATATATTATTTATATATACTATCTTTAGGCGAGAAAAATACTTTCAAAAATCGAGTTTGACCACTTTGACCATGACCACTTTGACCACATTTGTATTATTTCCAAAAGTTTACAATGTAGTGCAACGGATATAATACGCAAAAAATCGAAGTTTGCGTATTCCACACATAATCAACAACTTACAGCACTGTTTCTTGCCTTTTTTGACCTGTTTTGCTTAACAAGTCATTCTACAAATGAACAAACAGCCGAAAAATGTATTATCTTTGCAGAAGAAAAGCAGCACTCGGCAATTTGAAAGCAAGCTTTCATTGCGCTCGTTTGCATTTTCTTTGCACCGTCAACCAATGAAAGTGCTCAGGGAGCCTCGCAGGAGGCATCTATTACGACCAAGGGCGGTCACAATAGACGACAGGCGCCGGTCATCTATTAAGACCCAAAAGGTGGCACTATCGGGCAGCTGACAAAGTATTAAGCTATCATTTCTAAAACCTACAGAACTATGATTAATTACAGCATCGTAAAGCGCAGCGTGAACGCAAACCTCATCGAAATCAACCAGGCAAAGTCACGCATCAACCAGGCAAAGAAGGAGGGCAAGACACCGCAGCCAGCCGACCTCGCACTCGTGAAGACCGAGAAGCAGAACGCCCTGAAGGGGCAGAAGCTCTTAGCCCAGGGCAACGCCCTGGGTATAAGAGCAATCAGCAAGGCGCCCTGTAAGGGCAAAAGCTTTAAAACTCCTGGCAATTAATAAAGCTTTTGCCCTTACAGGGCGACAAGTTTGCGAACATATAACCCAGGGCGCTGCCCTGGGCTAAGAGCTTCTGCCCCTTCAGGGCGTGCTGCTGCAATGAACTGCTCTTTTCTTTGCGCTGCCCTGGGCTAAGAACTTCTGCCCTTTACCTTTGCTTTACCCTTGGACCAGCGATTTTCAATTCCGCTACGCGCCGGTGACCGTTGGTTCAGGGCGTATTGGGTAATTTCAACCGTACAGGTCGGTAATTTTTAGTCAAGAGTATTTTTGAGTCAAGCCTGATTTTTGTATTGTGGTCATTTTGGTCATGGTCATTTTGGTCAAATTCGATTTTTGATGAAATTTCGCAAGATTTAGTCATTAGTCATTAGTCATTTTCGACTTTGGAAGCCATCTTTGACAGACAGGAACAAAAGGGCATAAAAAAGCGGAGCACGATTTCACAACCACACTCCGCGCAAACTTAAACAACCAATAAAAGAAATAGATTGATCGTTCAATTTCTGTTCTGTATCTGATGAAGATTTACAGCGCACTCCGCTACGCACGGCGGAGTGCAGCCGTTTGAAATGTTACGGCATTATCGGATGAACAGGAGCTCACGATACTTAGGCAGCGTCCAGAGCTCGTCGGCTACGGTGAGCTCCAACTTGTCTATCTGATAACGGATTTCCTCCATCTTTGGAGCCACCGTGTCGTGGTAAGCGATTGCCTTGTCGTGCTCGCTCTCTATCTTGTTGGCCACCTTGCGGGCATTGACCAACTCCTCGACACCGGTCTCGATGATCTGTGTGCGCTCGGCTATCTTCTTGATGATGTTGATGTTGCGGGCGGTGAGCTTCTTGCCCTCGTCCTCGCCGAAGATGTCGATCATGTTCTCCACATTCTTTGCCAACTGGCTCTGATAGTGGGTGGCGACAGGGATGATATGGTTCATGGACAGGTCGCCCATCACACGGGCCTCGATCTGTATCTTCTTAGTGTAGGTCTCCCACTTCACCTCGTTGCGGGCCTCGAGCTCGTTCTTCTTCATCACGCCCATGCTCTCGAACATCTCGATGGATGCTGGGTCGAGATAGCGCTCGAAGATCTTAGGACAGCTCTTCTCGCAGTCGAGTCCGCGCTTGGCAGCCTCTTCCACCCACTCGTCGCTGTAACCGTTGCCGTCGAAACGGATAGGCTTGCAGGCCTTGATGTCCTGGCGAACGATGTCGATGATGGCTGAGGTCTTGTCCTCGCCCTTGGCGATGAGTGCGTCGACACGCTTCTTGAAGTCGGTGAGAGCTTCGGCTACTGCGGTGTTCAGCACGATCATGGCTGAGGCACAGTTGGCCTCGCTACCTACGGCACGGAACTCAAAGCGGTTGCCGGTGAAGGCGAATGGTGAGGTACGGTTGCGGTCGGTGTTGTCAATCATCAACTCAGGAATCTCAGGAATGTCGAGCTTCATGCCCTGCTTGCCAGCCACAGTGAAGAGGTCTTTCTTGTCGGCCTTCTCGATATGGTCGAGCAGGTCGGTGAGCTGCTTGCCAAGGAAGGAGGAGATGATGGCTGGAGGTGCCTCGTTGGCGCCCAGACGATGAGCATTGGTGGCACTCATGATGGATGCCTTGAGCAGACCGTTGTGACGGAATACGCCCATGAGGGTCTCGGTGATGAAGACTACGAAACGAAGGTTGTCCTCTGGTGTCTTGCCTGGACCATGGAGCAGGATGCCGGTATCGGTAGAGAGACTCCAGTTGTTGTGCTTACCCGATCCGTTGATGCCTGCGAAGGGTTTCTCGTGCAGCAGGACACGGAATCCGTGATGGCGAGCCACCTTCTTCATCAGGCTCATGAGGAGCATGTTGTGGTCGACAGCCAGATTGGTTTCCTCGAAGATTGGTGCCAGCTCAAACTGGTTGGGCGCTACCTCGTTGTGACGTGTCTTGCAAGGGATGCCGAGTTCGAGTGCCTGTATCTCAAGGTCTTTCATGAAGGCCTGTACGCGCTCGGGGATGGCTCCGAAGTAATGGTCGTCCATCTGCTGGTTCTTGGCTGAGTCGTGACCCATCAGGGTGCGGCCTGTAAGCATCAGGTCGGGACGGGCTGCATAGAGGCTCTCGTCGACGAGGAAGTACTCCTGCTCCCAACCCAGGTTGGAAATGACTTTCTTCACATCGGGATTGAAGTAGTGGCATACGTCGGTGGCTGCCACGTTGACGGCATGGAGTGCACGGAGCAATGGTGCCTTGTAGTCGAGTGCCTCACCGGTGTAGGAAATGAAGACTGTAGGAATACAGAGTGTATCGTCGATGATGAATACTGGCGATGTAGGATCCCAGGCAGAATAGCCACGTGCCTCGAAGGTGGAGCGGATACCGCCTGATGGGAATGAGGAGGCGTCTGGCTCCTGCTGTACGAGCAACTTGCCTGAGAATTGTTCAATCATACCGCCCTTGCCGTCGTGCTCGATGAAGGCATCGTGCTTCTCGGCTGTGCCCTCGGTAAGAGGCTGGAACCAGTGTGTGTAATGGGTTACGCCATTCTCGTCGGCCCACTGCTTGATGCCCTTGGCCACGGCGTCGGCGATGTTGCGGTCGAGTCGTGCGCCATTGTCGATTACGTCTACCAGTTTCTCATAAACATTGGCTGGCAGATACTTGTACATCTTCTGTCGGTTGAATACCTTCTTGCCGAAGAACTCACTGGGTCGCTCACCGGGAGCTGCCACTTCAACTGGCTTTCTCTTGGAAGCCTCTGATACGGCTTCAAATCTTAAATTGCTCATACCTTTATATATTTTATGTTGAATTATTTTACTGATTATTCTTTCCCCATCCACTTGGCGATTCGCTGCATCGCCTCGCGGCAGTCGTCGTGCTCGCCAAAGGCAGTGAGACGGATGTAACCTTCGCCCGAAGGACCGAATCCTACGCCCGGGGTGCACACCACGCTGGCTCCATAGAGCATCTCTTCGAAGAACTTCCAGCTGGGGGTGTTGCCAGGAGTCTTCACCCAGAGATAAGGTGCATTCTCGCCGCCGTAGACGCGGAAACCGAGGCGCTGAAGCTCTGCCCGCATATAGTGGGCGTTCTCCATATAGTAGGCGATGGTGGCCTTCACCTGCTCCTTGCCCTCGGGGGTGTAGATGGCTTCGGCTGCGCGCTGACTGATGTAGCTGGTACCATTGAACTTGGTGCACTGGCGACGGTCCCAGATGGGGTTGAGTGCTACTTCCTCGCCACTCAGCGTCTTGGCCTTCAGTTCTTTGGGCACAATGGTGTAACCGCATCTCACACCCGTGAAGCCTGCCGTCTTGGAATAGCTGTGGAACTCTATCGCCACCTTGCGGGCGCCTCTGATCTCGTAGATGGAGTGTGGTATCTCGGGATCGGTGATGTAGGCCTCGTAGGCTGCGTCGTAGAGGATGATGCTCTCGTTCTTGATGGCATAGTTCACCCACTTGCGAAGCTCGTCCTTGGTGATGACGGTGCCGGTGGGATTGTTGGGATAACAGAGGTAGATCATGTCTACACGGTGGTCGGGAATCTGGGGTGTGAAGTCGTTGCCTTCATTGCAGGGCATGTACACCACATTGCTCCAGTGTCCGTTCTCGAAGACGCCCGCGCGTCCTATCATCACATTGCTGTCGATGTAGACAGGATAAATGGGGTCGGTGACGCCGATGTTGTTGTCCCATCTCAATATCTCCTGTATGTTGCCGGTGTCGCTCTTGGCTCCGTCGTTGACAAACACCTCGTTGACATCGAGATGGATGCCGCGTGGCAGGAAGTCGTTCTTGATAATCGCCTCGCGCAGGAAGTCGTAGCCTCGCTCAGGACCGTAGCCTCGGAAGGAAGCCTGCACTGCCATCTCTTCCACTGCTTTGTGCATGGCCTGGATAACGGCCGGACAGAGAGGCTGGGTCACGTCGCCAATGCCCAAACTGATGACTCGCTGCTTGGGGTGCGCTATCTTGTAGGCGTTCACCTTCTTGGCGATGTCGGCAAAGAGATAATTGCCGGGAAGCTTCAGGAAATGTTCGTTTACTAATGCCATATTCTTATTCTCCTTTTATTATGTATATTTAAGTTTGCCGTAATTTTTGTTCTTCACTCTTCACTCTTCATTCCCCGGCAGGGGAATTTCTCCCTCGAAGGCGAAGGCTGCCGGGCCTGTCATGTAGACATGGTCGTCGGCCTCGCTGTATTCGATCTGGAGTGTTCCACCATCCATCACTATGTTGCTCTTCCGGCTGGCACGTCCTGTGAGGAAGGCTGCCACAGCCGTGGCGCAGGCGCCTGTTCCGCAAGCCATCGTGATGCCGCTGCCCCGTTCCCATACCCGGGTGCGGATGGTGTCGGCATCGGTGAGCTGCGCGAACTCGATGTTGCAGCGCTGGGGAAATGCCTCGTTGTATTCGAGCAGCCTGCCGTAATGCGCGATGTCGATGGTGTCGATGTCATCGACAAAGGTTACGAAGTGAGGATTGCCCATGCAGACATAGGTGCCTTCGAAGATGCGCTCGTCGGCGGCAAGCACCGAGGGGCCTACGAACTGCTCCTGGTTCTGGAGTAGTGGCTTCAGCATGTCTACCGTCACCGATTCCACCTCATTGCCATCCTGAATATGCAGTTTCAGTATCTTGACACCCGAAAGGGTTTCCAACCGAATGGTGTCCTTGTGGGTGAGTCCTTTCTCGTAGAGATATTTTCCGATACAACGACTGGCATTGCCGCACATCATGGCTTCGGAGCCGTCGGCATTGAATATGCGCATCGAATAGTCTGCACGTCTGCCGTCGTGGGGCTTGCCTATGAGAACCAGTCCGTCGCTGCCTATTCCTGTATGGTAAGCACTCCAGGCGATGGCGGCTTTCTCGGGATCGGGAATGTCGTAGAGCTGTGTGTCGACGTATATGTAGTCGTTGCCGGCTCCCTGCATCTTGGTGAAATGAACTGTTCTTCTCATATTGCGTTGTTGTTTGCCTTTTTGTTCTACTTCTTGTTATTGTTTGACTTTTTGTTATGTTATCCGCCGTTTCAATAACTTTTTGTTTCTTTTCGTGTGCAAAGATACGACATTTTGTTTTCTTATCCGTATTTTTTTATGCAAAATAAATCTAAAAATATACTCATTCTTACAGTTTGCTATATATGAGTAGTGTTTTAATTACAATTTATCACCATTGAAAGCTCACGTCATGATAGTTTGCTCTTGTTTTCGTGTTTCGTGGTTTCATCTTCGTGCTTTTTCATGGCTTCCTGCTGTCATAATGCAAAACGTCACCACCTTTATACAGAAAGTAGCACTCCACTCGCGCATACATGATAGAATTATTCCTCACGAACCTCGCTCAGCATCTTCTCTATGAGGCGCGGAACGCCATAACTGTCTATTTCCGACTCGGGAATCCAGATGTAATCGGGAGGAAGGAGCGGACGACGAGAAACCTCGAGAAGATAGAAGTCGGCAAGAAGAATGCGATGGGTGAGAACATGCTTCACACCCTGCGACAGAAGACGAAGATGAGCATCTGGTGCACCGCAGTCCAACTGCCGCAACAACTCGGCAGGCGTGGCAGCACGGGTGCCGTCGGGAAGCGAGGCATTGAAAGGCTCCCACAACCCCTGCCAGATATCGCCCTCGCCCCTGCGATGGATGGCGGTAAACGCCTGCGAGGAAGCCGACTCCCTACACCTTATATATATATAGGCGAGACGGCGCGTCTTGATCTGAAGCTTGCGTTGCTTCACGGGCAACTCCTCTACCCTGCCCGTGCGGAAAGCCTCACAGCTCTCCATCAGCGGACAATCGGAACAACGGGGCGACAGAGGCGTGCACTGCAAGGCACCAAAATCCATGATGCCCTGATTGTAGGCTGAGACCTCGGAAGGAGGCAGGAGCGACTGAGCCAAGGCTGCAAACTCCTTCTTGCCCTGCGTGGAGTTGATGGGGGTGGAGATGCCAAAGTGGCGCGACAGCACTCGATACACGTTGCCGTCCACCACTGCCGCCCTGATGCCGAAAGCAAAGGAGGCAATGGCAGCTGCGGTGTAGTCGCCCACTCCCTTCAGCTGTCTGATGCCTTCGAGCGTGGAGGGAAACTGTCCCAATGCCACTATCTGACGGGCGGCGGCATGCAGGTTGCGGGCACGCGAATAGTAGCCCAAGCCCTGCCAGAGCCTCAGCACCTCGTCCTCGCTCGCCGAAGCCAAAGCCTCGACAGTGGGAAAATGGTGCATAAACCGCTCCCAGTATTCCCATCCCTGGGCGATACGCGTCTGCTGCAATATCACCTCGCTCAGCCAGATGGGGTAAGGGTCGGTGGTGTCGCGCCAAGGCAAAGCCCTGCCGTTATCGCGAAACCATGAAAGAATCGCATAAGAAAAAGTTGTATTCGACACCATAACCACAGGCTTTTATTTACTTATTGAACTTTAGCAAGTTCTTACTTACCTTTTTACTTTTTTACCTTTTTACTTTTTTACCTTTTTACCTTTAAAAATTACGGCTGGCACAGCAATGCGCACACCCTGTCCTGAAAACGGCGGGCATTGACGGCATGCATGATGCCATTGTTGAGAATGACGAAACACAGGTCGTGCCCGTTGGCTGCCGTACAATAGCCGGCAAGGGTGATGATACCTGTCAGCGTGCCCGTCTTGGCCCGCACGTTGCCGCTTGCCGAAGTGCCACGCATTCGCTTCCTCAGCGTGCCGTCGATGCCGGCAATGGGCAGAGAGGGACGAAGATGAGGATAAATGTTCTCGTTGAGATAAGCATAACGCAGGAGCTGACATTCCTGTTCGGCACTGAGATAATTGTAGAGCGAGAGGCCCGAGCCGTCGGTCAACCTGCAGCGCGAAGCATCCAGTCCGAGCTTGCGCAGCAACTGTCGCTCCACGCTGCGCGCACTCTTGGCGCTGGCAGGACGGTTGCCCGTAGAGGCGGCTATCTGATAATACATACTCTCGGCATAGAGATTGTCGCTCTCCTTCATCATCTTGTGCATGATCTGATCCATGGTGTGGAAGCGCGTACACACCGAAAAAGCGCTCTCAGGACAGCGTTTCACCTGAGGCGTGTCGGTCTCGAGCACGATGCCTGCATCCTTCAGCCTGTCGATAAAACGATCCATAAACCCGTCCTTTCGGGCAAAGACCAAAGGCGAAAGCACAGGATTGTCGTCGTCCCAGCACCAGCCCTCGCCCAGGAGATCGGCGTCCTTCATCGAGCGGTCGGCATAGATGCTGCCACGGATGGTGTCGACACCCATGTCCTGCAGACTGCTCACAAAAGCCCGCATATCGTCGTTGTTGAATCGCGGATCCATGCCGCCCACGCAGTACACGTCGCCCTGGAGCACGCCCTCCTCTATCTTGCCCGTGTATTTGAGCTGCGTCTTAAACTGATAAGAGCCGCCCAACCTGTCGAGGGCTGTGATGGCTGTGAGCAGCTTCATCGTGCTGGCAGGACGCATGAGCTGACGCTCGCGATGGCGATAGATGCACGAGTCGGCCTGCAAGTCCCACACCATGATGGCAACCTGCGAAGTCTCGAACATATCGTTCTGTAAGAGACGGTCGAGCCCCTGTCTTACATTCTCGGGCCAAGGCAGGCGCAAGCCGCCGGCTGTGATGGAATCGACAGCCAACGAATCGGCAGCTAAGGAGTCGGCACAGAGTGTGTCTGCCGCCGCCTCGCTTTCGTCCCTGTCCTCTACTACTTCCTCCTCGCCCGCCACCAAGGGCGCAGCGCTCTTCTTCACGTCCTGTGCTCCTACAGGAAGCGAAAGCATCGCCACCATGCAGAGCAACCAAATATATCTGTATTTCATTCTTTTATCTTGTAATGTTCTTTTTATTTTTTTAAGGAGTTATCGCTCCCTGCGGTCGCTGAGGAGTTAAGACCTTTCCCCAATTCTCTCCGCTATTGCCTTTTTCATTCCCTCCTCGTTGTCGGGCTGAACCGTCACCATGTTGCCGGCTCCGTATTCGATGAGCAGGCAGTGGTCGAGACCGAAGAAGCACCGTATGCTCTCCACCCTCACCACATCGCACAACGGCACATTGCGGTTCGTGGAGAAACGTCCCTCGTCGATGATAAGGAAGTCCATCTCCTCGTCGCGGTCGATGGGTTTCACACGGCGGATGGTGTACGTGGTATGCAGAATGCGCTCTATCATTCCCACGATGACTATAGCCACCAAGATGCCCAGAATAGCCGTCTTGACCCAAAAGAAATATACGGCCAAAGCCGTGAAAAGCCCCATGCCCAAACGCACTGGAAGCGTGATACGCTTATGAAATGTTCTGTCTCTCATTGTCATTTTCTACAAAAAAACACTGCAAAATTACAAAAAATATGGCTTTTAATGCTCACTTTAAAGATAAATTATTACTTTTGCAAACAATTAGGATAAAATCCATTAAATTAGTTTAAAGTAAACTCAATGGTTTATAAGTATGATTTTCTGATTATCGGTGCAGGAGTTGCCGGTATGAGTTACGCTCTGAAAGTGGCCAGAGCGCATAAAGGTAAAGTGTGCATGATCTGCAAGACATCGCTCGACGAAGCCAACACATCATTCGCACAGGGAGGCGTCGCCTCAGTCACCAACCTCGAAGTGGACAACTTCGACAAACACATCCAGGATACAATGATTGCTGGCGACTACATCAGCGACTACAAAGCCGTGCAGCAGGTTGTCACCAAAGCACCTGAACAGATCAAGGAGCTGGTGCAGTGGGGTGTCAACTTCGACAAGCAGCAGGACGGCAAGTTCGACCTTCACCGCGAGGGAGGACACAGCGAGTTCCGCATCCTGCACCATGCCGACGACACGGGAGCCGAGATTCAGCGCGGACTGATGGAAGCCGTGCGCAGCAATCCTGACATCGACATCAAGGAAAATCATTTCGCTGTCGAGATTATCACACAGCACCACTTAGGCGCACGCGTCACACGCCGCACTCCTTACATCAACTGCTACGGAGCCTATGTGCTCAACCCCGAGACCCAGAAGGTGGACACCTATCTGAGCAAGGTGACAGTGATGTGCACAGGCGGCTGCGGAGCTGTCTATCAGACCACTACCAACCCCGTGATCGCCACGGGCGACGGCGAGGCTATGGTCTATCGTGCCAAGGGAACAGTGGCCGACATGGAGTTCGTACAGTTCCACCCCACAGCCCTCTTCCACCCAGGCGAGACTCATCCTGCCTTCCTCATCACCGAAGCCATGCGTGGCTATGGCGGCATCCTGCGCCTGCCCAACGGCGAGAGCTTCATGGAGAAATACGACAAGCGACTGAGTCTGGCTCCACGCGACATCGTGGCACGTGCCATCGACAAGGAGATGAAGAAGCACGGACTCGACCACGTATGCCTCGACGTCACTCACAAGAATCCCGAAGAGACCAAGCACCACTTCCCCAATATCTATGCCAAGTGCCTGAGCATCGGCATCGACATCACCAAAGACTACATTCCCGTACGTCCGGCAGCCCACTATATGTGCGGCGGCATCAAGGTCGACCTCAACGGCTGTTCGAGCATCAACCGCCTGTATGCTCTGGGCGAATGTTCGTGCACGGGTCTGCACGGCGGCAACCGTCTGGCAAGCAACTCGCTCATCGAGGCTGTGGTCTATGCCGACACAGCTGCCAAGCACAGCATCGAGCATGTCGACGAATACGATTTCAACGAAAAGGTGCCTGCATGGAACGATGAGGGAACACTGACCAACGAGGAGAAAGTGCTCATCACACAGAGCGTCAAGGAAGTGGGCGAATGCATGAGCAACTACGTGGGCATCGTGCGCAGCGACCTCCGACTGAAACGTGCCTGGGACCGACTCGACCTGCTGTACGAGGAGACCGAGAACCTCTTCAAGCGTGTCAAGGTAAGCAAGGAGCTCTGCGAGCTTCGCAACATGATCAACGTGGGTTATCTCATCACCCGCATGGCGATAGAGCGCAAAGAGAGCCGTGGTCTCCACTACACCATCGACTATCCCGTCCACGCCTACGACAAGAAATAAGCTGAGGAGCCGAAGCTGCTCGGAGAAGTTAGAGAAGTTACTTAAGAACAATATATATATATAGGGGCGAACTGCACTTAGCAGTCTCGCCCCTAATTTGTTTTTACAACACAGCAACAGACACTATTCATCCATATCTATTGTTTTGCCACACCACCTCGCTTTTGTAGCGCAATCATCTTCATTTCATTACAATAAGCATGCGTTTTATAACAAAACGTAAGATAATCAGGTACAAGAAATACTATTTTTCCTGTATTTTCTTGCATGCTTTAAAAAAATTAACTACCTTTGCAGCACATTTATTTGACATTCGTTAATATGTACGAGGGTGAGACGAAAGACAAAACAATGTTCACATAGAGAATACTTATACAATTAAATTTCCCTCTAAAGAGATTATCAACATGAGAAAGAGAGTTTTGAGCCTTGCTCTGCTCTGTTGCTTTGCCCCCCCATTTGGGCTTATCCATGCAGCCGAGACTGAGCAAGCAGAATTCTTGGTTTTAAAGATGGCCGACTCCAAGACGGCAGAGTTCAAGTTAAGTACGCGACCCGTCATCGCTTTTTCTGATGACAAGTTGCAGATTACATCCAATGAGATTTCCACCGACTATCCACAGAGCGATGTAACCGAGTTTTATTTCACAGCCATTTCCACAGGAATTGAGGAAAAGGTAAATCCTTCCACCATGAGTTTTAGTTACACCGACAACGCCACTATCCGCATCAGCGGCTCAGCGGCTGGCGAAGCTGTGCTCTACGATGCCAACGGCAAGCTGCTACAGCGACAGAAGGTAAGCGGAGGAAACGCCACCATCAATGTGGACTCTTACGCACCGGGTGTGTATATTCTGAATCTGACCAACGAACATTCCTTTAAAATCATCAAGAAATAATGAAGAAAACTTTACTTTTATTCACATGCCTCCTTGCCTTCATAGCCATGCCTGTACTGGCACAGCAGAAAACAGTCAAGAAGCGCGTTACCTTTCAGCTCATCAAAAAACGTGGCGCTGACGCTGCCGTAGCTGGCAAAAGAAAAGCTGCAGCCGCACAGGCTGTCACCAACATCAACAACAGTGTGCTGCTGGCTTACTATCCTGCTGCCGGCTCAGGAGTAGAAGGATACGAAAACTACTATTTGATTCTTTCGGACAAGGAAGATGTAAGCTACAATGCCAACGAAGGCCAGATCAAAGCCACAAGCGCTACTGTAGCCGAACTCGATCTTTATGCGCCAGAAGGAACAGGCATCGACCTGCCTGCAGGAACCTTCGCTGCCTCTGAAGGCAAATTTTACTACAATCCCGAACTTACTTACGTGGAGAACTTCGACGACAAGGGCAACAGCGACGGCAGTGTGGACATAACAAGCGACATCACCGTGAGCAAGGCAGAGAACGACGGAAACGTAACCTACACGCTCTCGTTCTGCGATGCCAACGGTACACAGTATTCGTACGTCGGCGATATGGTATTCAACAATATGTCAGCGGGAAGCTCTGATGTATATCCTCAGATTTCGACAGACATCAACACCACTTTCCATGGCGGTATCGGCTACTATTACGGCAACCTCATGGATTCTAAGACCGGCAACATGGTGCTCAACCTCTACGACGGAGAGTACGACACCGAGACTGGCGGAATGACAGGCAAGGGACACGACCTCGTCATCAACCTCTACAACCGTCTCTTTGGCGACCCTAAGACCGCCACTGTCGTGCCAGGCACCTATACCGTAGCACGCAACTTCAAGGTAGGCACTTTCTTCCCAGGTATGGAAATCGACTACAACGGCATGACTGTCGTAATGGGAACCTACGTGAAGCGCCGCAAGGCCGTGACAGGAATGGACACCGACTACGACTACTGCTACATCACCAACGGAACCATCACCATCGCCGACGGCGAGAAAGAGGGAACCTTCGACATTACCGTAGACTGCACCACCGACCGCGGACACAAGGTGACAGGCACAGCCAAGGGCATCTCGTTCATCTACTACGACAAGTCGGAGAAAGACGACAAGGACGTTGACTCCAACCTCGAGGAGGATGTACATCTCAAGTTCGACCGCGTGGAGAAGTCACGCATCTACTCGCTCGGTGTGCAGAACGGTGTTCAGGTATTCTCTGTCGACCTCGGTTCGCCAAGCGGCAAGGACGACCAAGACTATACTGGTGACCAGGATCTGCTGCGCATGGAATTCCAGGCAGCCGAAGGCAGCCAGTATCTTCCCGAAGGCACCTACACCCTCATGGAGGAAAGCCATCTGTGGACCAACATGTATGCTCCATTCATGATGACCCGCGGCTACTTCTACAACAACGGCGAGCGCACAGGCACACGCTACCATCACTTCCGCAAGAACCCAGACCCTGCCACCCGTCTGCCATGGGTAGTTGACAAGTGGGCAACAGTCTACGCAGGAACCGTGGGCGTAAGCAAGACCGACAACACACACTACAAGTTCGTCATCAACCTCTTCGACGGCAAAGGCTTCCAAATTACGGGCGAGTTCGACAAGGAGATGGAATACAATTACGAACCATCTTCCATCACTGGCATCGAAGGCATCAAGGCCGACTTTACCGGCAAGACCGAAATATACTCTGTTGGTGGACAACTCATGCAGACCATCGACGGCACCAAGGCTGCCAGCATCGCCAACCTGCCAAGCGGCATCTATATCGTAAAATCAAACAACAAAACCACTAAAATTGTAAAGAAATGAAAAAGTATATAGCTACAGCAGCACTCTGCCTCGCGACAGTGCTCCCCACATTCGCACAGACAAGACGCGTGATGACCGTTCACCAGAAGGACGGCACAACCAAAGTATATAAGGTAAACAGCATAAAGAACGTCACCTTTACCGACGAGACTCTCGCAACCCTCAGCAACCAGTGGGCATACAACGACGACGTAAAGGACCTCAGCAAGGTAACCATGCAGGATGTCAACGGCTCATACGAGTTCGCACTCTATGGCAGCGACAACGATACAAAACCTGTATTCGAGCTGACCATTCCACAGAGTCTCATGGGTAAGAAGATTATGCTTGGCTCTGACGACGCTCAGGACGTAAAGGTGGCTTACAATGGCGAGACTCCTAAGCTGACTGGTACGCTCCAGGCTAAATTCGACAAGTTCAAGAAGAACGTCACCATCACACTTGAGGCTGAGACTGCCGACTACAGCGACCTGCGTTGCAAGTGGACCAACAGCGCATTCACCCAGATTTACACTGCCACCAACAGCATCAAGACCACCAATGTGAACGACGTGAAGACCTATGACGTTGCTTCTGCCCTCGTGCTCAACCCAGCCACTACAGGTGCGGCAACAACCTTCGCCTTCGGTGATGTCGAGGCTACCACAGCCGACGGTTTGCTGGCAGGCAAGATTGGCGTTGCTGTAAGCATCTCGGCTTCCAAGCTCTACAATGGAACCATCGACCTGGCTGCCGATGCCGACAGCTACACCCTGAAGTACATCGACTACGCCACACGCGTCACCTACGAGAAGGTAAAGGCCGGCACTATCACCACCGCAAAGGACAAGGACGGCAAGCTCTACATCAAGATCAACGCCACCTTCGATGACAACCGTACCATCGAGTTGGAGTATTACGGTGCAACCACTGGCGTAGAGAGCCTCGAAGGAATGACTCCTGCTGTGGTAAGCAACAGCTACAAGTTGTACAACCCTGACGGAAGCCCCCTTATAAACAAGGACATCTGCAAGGTGCTTTTTAAGCAAAAGAACAACATCTACACATTCTACCTTTATGGCGGCGAGTTCTCAAGCAAATACAGCGGCGAAAAGGTAACACTGCAGGTAGATGAGAGTTTCATCAATGCCGGAACCATTAACTTGGCTGAGCTGAAAGACGGCGACAACTTCCAGGTGAAATACTCAGACGTACAGTTGTATTCTCCCGATGCCAAATATGGTGGATTTAACAACACTCCAGACAACGGTACATTCTCCATCAAAAAAGACGCTGCCGGCAACTATGAAATCTCACTGGATGTTGTCAACACTTATACCAACGCCATGACACCAAATGGTGCTGGTAACAAGGAGCGTTTGGTATTTAATTACAGCGGAGCAGTAGAAGCATACTAATAAACAGATTTAAAAAGAAAAAGTAAGAATTAAGAAATGAATAAGAAAGCCATTCTTATGGCATCATTCCTGCTTGTCGGCAGTTTCAGCTTTGCGCAGAAGCTGTCGCCAAGCACAAGCATGATGCTTCACGAAGCAAGAACAGCACAGAAGAAAGCCAAGGCTGCAAATGCTACCCCACAGACTGTCAGCGCATTCATCACCGTCAAGTCGCAGGATGCCATTGCCAAAATAGAGGCTCTGGGAGCCAAAGTGAACTCGCGCATCAGCGAGACACTCGTCACTGCAGACATGCCCCTGTCTGCCATCGAACCTATTTCCAATCTCGATGAGGTTGTTTCGGTTTCGGTAGGTACTGAGGCCAAACTGCTGATGGACAACGCCCGCAAACTGTTGGGCGTAGACGAATGTCACCAAATGACAGAGAATAACGGTCCCTACACCGGCAAAGGCGTAGTCATCGGTATCGTGGACAACGGATTCCAATACGATCATGTAGACTTTCTCAATGCCGACAAGAGCGACACTCGCATCAAGCGCGTATGGGATCAGCACGGCACTGGCAATGCTCCCGAAGGTTTCGGCTATGGAGCTGAATACAAAACCACAGCCGAGATAAGAGCTGCAAAATATGACCTGACCAGTGGCTTCCATGCCACCCACGTATCGGGCATTGCCTCGGGCAGCGACAAGAGCACACCTTACTACGGAGTGGCTCCAGATGCCGACCTCGTGTTCGTGAGCTTCAAGAGCACCAATGCACAGATTGTAGATGGAATCAAGTATGTGTTCGACTATGCCAAGAGCGTAGGAAAGCCTGCTGTTGTCAACATCAGCCTCGGCTCACACATGGGTCCTCACGACGGAAGCTCCGACACCGATCTCTCGTTTGCCAACCTGGTTGGTCCGGGCCGCATCATCGTTGGTGCCGCAGGCAACGAAGGTCTTGACAAACTGCACACCAGCAAGACCTTTACCGCCACCAACAAGCAATTGAAAACCATGTTTGACTATGGCAGCGAACAGGCCAACAGTTCCTACAAGCAGGCTTACGTCGACATCTGGGCCGAGAAGAACTCAAAAATTTCCGTTAAGGCTGTTGTCGTAAACACATTCAACGGTAAGATTATCGCATCTTCTGACGAAGTTTCCAACGATGGTAAGAAAGAAGTGAACTGGGTTGCCCCCGACGGCAGTGGCGTAGTGGTTCAAGTAGGTTTGTCGCTTCAGGAAAACCCTGTCAACGGTCGCACCAACGTGCTGCTCATGAGCCGTGCCACTTCCATCAACACAGGCTTTGCCATCGGTGTTGTGGTGACTGGCGAGGCTGGCAAGACCGTACACATGTGGAACAATGCCGCCTCTGGCGTGTTCACCAGCTTAAACAAGCGTGGCTGGACCGACGGCGACACCAACTGCACAGTAGGCGAGCTGGGCGGCGAGAGTCCTGATGTCATCTCTGTAGGTTCGTTCAACTCGAAGGTACAGTACCAGCCCATCAATTTGCAGGGCACACAAAATGCTTACGGCCTCAACGAGGAGCTGACGGGTAAGTTCCTGGAGCACTCCGCCTTCTCAAGCTACGGTCCTACTGCCGATGGTCGCGTCAAACCCGACATAACAGCTCCTGGCTGCATCATCGTGTCAGCAGGTTCAAGATATTGCTCAGGATGGAGCGACGACACCAATGTCATTGCCCGTACTGGCAACGATCTCTATACCAACGACGTAGGTACTTCTATGGCTTCGCCTTACGTGGCAGGCGTCGTAGCTCTCTGGCTGCAGGCCAACCCCAACCTGACACCTAAACAGGTGCTCGAAGTCATCGGCAACACAGCTGTCCAGAATGACGATTATATGCCAACAGGACAAACCTTCCCCAACAACACATGGGGCTATGGTCGTATCAATGCCATCAAGGGTCTGAAGCAACTGCTCGGCACAACAGGCATCGATGATGTCAAGACCACTGAGTCTATGTACCGCATCATAACCGACCGCCAGGCTCGCACCGCCACATTCTACATTGGCAGCGACAAGGGTCAGGCTCGTGTAGCCGTCTACAACCTCACAGGTCAGTTGATGTATTCTGCACCTATCAACAGCAACGGCGAGACTATCAGTCTGTCAAGCCTGCCCCACGGCGTGTATGTATTCAAGCTGACACAGGGAAGCAACACACAGACCATCAAGTCTACATTGTAATCTCTCAGTCTGAGATAAATCTATCCAATAGGAGGAAAACAGATCTGTTTTCCTCCTATTTTTATTTTCTTACCTTTCTCAAACCAGCCTACAGCCCGTGCAGCCTGTTTGATAACTTTGGATTATTATACGCCTCAATGAGCTGATGGCCAAAATCATATTCTTGACCGTCACTTAATTGTTCCATCATCAAAAAAGCCTCCTATAGGAGTGAGATTCTCGGATTTTATTTGTACTTTTGCCATACCATTCAGAGTTTTATTGGTCTTTTAATTGCAACACGAAGACAAGCGAAATTTCTGACATGGCCCAATCCGAGCAACATATGGTTGCTCAGGGTGCTTATAAAATAGATAAAAATATAGTGTTGCGTCAATTAGGGTGAAACAACTTAAAGAAAATGAAGGCATAGAGCGCAGTTTGTTGCTCGCAATGGCTGTTATAGCGGGATTGACCGTGGCTAATTGCTATTACAACCAGCCTCTTTTGGAAATGATACGTCACGACATAGGAGTGAGCCAGCATGAGGCGAACCTCATAACCGTTGTCACACAAACAGGCTATGCACTTGGGTTGTGCTTCCTTATCCCTATGGGCGACCTCTACTCACGCCGTCGCATAATTGTTGTGAACATGACCGTAGCAGCCATGATGGCCATAGTCATTGCTGTTGCCCACAAGGTGTGGCTTATTTGGGGAGCTTCCCTATTGTTGGGAGCCTGTTCCGTTATTCCACAATTTTTCATACCGATCGCAGGACAATATTCCGAGAAGAAAAACAAAAGCAGGAATATGGGTGTCGTTCTGTCGGGATTGCTAACCGGCATTCTCGCATCGAGAGTGGTTAGCGGTTATGTTGGCGAATGGTTGGGTTGGCGCGAAATGTTCTTCATCGCAGCTTTTGTGATGGTGCTGTGCATGGCTCTTACGCTCAAGATTATGCCACAGATAAAGAGCAACTATGTGGGCACATATAGGGGCTTGATGGCCAGCGTATTCAATATTGTGAGGAGCAATGGACGCATACGCCTTTATGCCATGCGTGCCGCCTTTAGTTTTGGCAGCATGATGGCCATTTGGTCGTGCCTTGCCTTTAGGTTGGCACAAGCTCCGTTCTTTTCTGGCAGCGAAATGGTAGGAACGTTGGGACTGTGCGGCATAGCCGGGGCTATTGCGGCAAGCGGTGTGGGCAAACTTGTGAATCGCTGGGGCATCAGAAAGATGAGTATTTATGGTGCATGCCTGCAGCTTGTGGCGTGGGCTGCGGCCTGTCTGTTTGGCGACACTTTCATGGGACTTGTTGTTGCCATCATCTTGGTAGATATAGGCTTGCAATGTCTGCAACTAAGCAATCAGAGTGGCTGCATTCAGGAGATGCCTCAAGCCTCCAACAGAGCCAACACCATATTTATGACTACCTATTTTATAGGCGGTTCCTTTGGCACCTATTGTGCCGGATTGGCATGGACACACCATGCATGGACGGGAGTGTGCGCTGTGGGAGCTATCCTGGCTACAATCTCGCTATGTATAACATGTTTTAACCGGAAGAGGATTTAAGTCTTGACTGTCCTAAAAATCTACAACCTACACTATTTTTGATATTTTGTACACCTTATTATATTATAGGGGCGAGACTGCAAAGATGCAATCTCGCCCCTAACTTGTTTTTACTCAAATTTCGCATGTTCTATAACTTCCCCATTTGCGAAAGTTGAGTAACATTATCAAAAAATAAGGGTGATATGTCAGAAAATCAAGCTAAATCAAGTTCTTTCAAGCTACTTTTGTACGCAATTAGAAACAATAACTAAAACAATACTTCTTTCTGAAAGAAGCATTCAACATAATTATTTCACCTAAACCTAACAACAAGCAAATGAAGTGTAAACAGAGAAACAGATGCAACAGCAACATGATGCGTGTTACATCGACACTGGCTCTTGCCACAGGACTTCTTTTCCCTGCACCGATTGCCATACAAGCAAGCGGAATGCAGAATGCCAACATTAGTGTACAACAAGACAATGTCACCACAGGCCGCATCATCGATGAAAATGGTGAGCCTCTTATTGGCGTAACCGTGCGCGTGCTGAAAGGCAACTCAGGAACCGTGACCGACATTGACGGAAATTACTCTTTACGTGTGGCTAAAGGCACACAACTCAAAATCACCTACACTGGATACAAAGACCAGATTATACGAGCAGGAGGCACGGCTCAGATGCAGCCAGACGAACTGAACCTCAACGAGGTGGTTGTGGTAGGTTACGGAGTTCAGCGCAAGAGCGACGTAACAGGTGCCCTCATCCGCGTGGGAGAGAAAGAGATGAACGAGCGACCTGTGGGCAACGCCCTTGAAGCCATGCAGGGCAAGGCTGCCGGTGTGGACATCACAAGCAACGAGCGACCTGGAGAAATCGGCAACATCACCGTGCGTGGTGTGCGCTCCATCAATGCCCAGAACTCACCATTGTATGTGGTGGACGGAATTCCACTGATGTCGGAAAGCGGCATTGAGACCATCAACCCTCGCGACATCCAGAGCATCGACATTCTGAAAGATGCCTCAGCCACAGCCATCTATGGTAGCCGTGGAGCCAACGGTGTTGTGCTCGTTACTACCAAGCAGGGCGAATCGGGCAAAGCCAAAGTGAGCTACAACGGCACCATGACCTTCGAAACTCTCGAAGACTACTCACGACAGATGAACTCGGCAGAATACATAGAATGGCGCAGATGGTCGTACTACTATCTGAACCCTGACAGATATCCACGTGCCGACCAACCTACGATAGAGAACGACCGTGAGATATTCAAGGCTGAGGCCGACCCTACAGCATGGAACAATATTATGAAAGGATGGGAAGGCGGAACATGGGACGGCTCTAAAGTGCCAACATTCGACTGGCAGGACATGGTAACACAAACCGGTATTACCCACGAACACACACTCAGCGTGAGCGGAGGAAACGACAAAATCAAAAGCTATCTTTCTTTCGGAATCCTCGACAACAAGGGAACTATCCGCGGACAGAGCTATCGCCGCTACTCTTCCAAGATAAGCGTTGACGCCAAGCCTGCCAAATGGTTTAACCTGGGAGCCAACATCAATGGTTCTTACGGTCTGCAGCAATATGGTTCTACAGCCAGCTCACAAGGTTCGCTGCTCAAGGGCTTGCCATCCAACCTTTACTATGCTGCCACAAGCGAATTCCCCTATGCACAACCCTACGATGAGGACGGCAACCGTATCACCAACCCTGGTGGCGACGATATGGTAAGAAATATCGCCGACGAGTGGAAACACAGTACCAACGAGCGCCGTATGTTCCGCGTCATCGCCAGCCTCTACGCACAGGTAGACTTGGGCGAAATATGGGAACCTCTCAATGGTCTTCGCTATCGCCTCAACTTCGGTCCTGACTTCCGTTATCGCCGCACAGGAACATTCCGCGACAAGGAGTCAACCAGCAGCCAGGGACAGAACCATGCCTCCAACGCCAACAACTCCAACGTATCGTGGACCATGGACAACCTGATCTACTACAACCGCGACTTCGGACAGCACTCGCTCGGACTCACCCTGCTCGAAAGTGCCACCAAGTACCGCAAGGAAGGTTCCAGCTTAGCAGCCAACGGCATTCCTTACGAGCCTTCTATGTGGAATGCTTTGGACAAATCGCAGATTTCACAGCTTTCCGACTGGGGTACAGACCTCGTAGAACGCCAGTTGCTCTCTTACATGATACGTGCAAACTATAGCTTCGCCGACAAATATCTGCTTACATTGAGCGGACGATGGGATGGCGCCTCACAGCTTGCTGACGGCCATAAATGGGCTTTCTTCCCCAGTGCAGCCTTAGGCTGGAATATGCAACAAGAAGATTTCCTCAAGGACGTAAGTTGGATCAGCCAGTTGAAACTTCGCCTTGGCGTCGGTGTGACAGGCAACTCTGCCATCGATCCCTACCAGACCAAGGGTGGCGTGGCTTCGCTCTTCTACCCCTTCGGCAGCAGCCTGCAGCCAGGTTACGCACCTTCTGAGCCTATCGTTGCTGACGGCAACCTGCCAATGGCCAACACCGCCTTGGGATGGGAGAAAACCACACAATGGAACCTCGGTATTGATTTCAGCTTCCTTAAAGGACGCATCGGTGGTGTCATCGATATTTACACATCTAAGACCAAAGACTTGCTCATGCAGATGAGCATTCCATCTATTAATGGTTACAAAAACACATGGGCAAACATCGGTGAGACTTCCAACAAGGGTATCGACATTACCCTCAACACAGTCAACATCACCAACAAGGACTTCAGCTGGACCACATCGCTCAATGTTTCTTATCAGAAAGACAAGATCGACAAGCTCGCCAATGGCAAGGAAGACGATATCAACAACAACCTCTTCATCGGTGAGGCCATCAACTCGCTGTACGATTATCAGTTTGGCGGTATCTGGCAACCAGAAGATGCTGAGCTCATGGCCAAGTTCAATGAAAACGGCAACAAGTTCTCGGCAGGTATGATTCGCCCCGTCGACCAGAACGGCGACAACCGCATCGATCCTAACAACGACCGCGTAGTGATAGGAAACACCAATCCACACTGGATATTGGGTATGACCAACACCTTTACCTACAAAGGCTTCGACCTCAGCTTCATGCTCTACGGCCGATTCGGCTACAAGGTGAGCACAGGCGGCGAGTGGCAGGGCGGACGCTACATGCAGCGTGCCATCAACTACTACAATGAGAACAACCACCATTCAGAATACCAGAAGCCTATCTACAACATCGGTGGTGGCGACAGCTACTACAAGATTGCCGGCTACAAGGATGGCGGTTTCATCAAGGTACGCAACATCTCGCTCGGCTACACATTCCCCAAGGAACTCATCAGCCATCTCGGTGTGAGCAACCTTCGCGTTTATGTACAGGCCAAGAATCCATTTAGAATCTACTCGGCAGTGAAGTTCCTCGAACTCGATGCCACACAGGCCTATACTTCCAACTGGAACCGCGGCTGGACCATCGGCTTGAATCTTGACTTCTAAAAATCTAAAAAAGAAAGGAAACTAACAATGAAAAATAAATATATACTGAACGCACTGATATTAGGAACGCTCTCTATGAGTACTATTTCGTGCAGCGATTTCCTCAATGAGGAACTTACGACCAAGCGTAACACAGAATATCTGAAGACAGAAGAAGGAGTAGCCGACCTGTCGGTAGCTCTCTACGAGAACTTACGCTATCATTTTTCCAAAGAAAACTGTATAGCATTCACAGAGAATGGAGTTGACGAGTTCACAGTGGGAGGAGACGGATCCAACGCTTCGTGGAACAGCTACGACGGAAACTATGGTCCTACTGTAACAAGCAACTCTACCAAGCCCGAAGATCTATGGGACGAGATGTATGTAGGCATCAGCAATGCCAATACCCTCATACAGAACGTGAAGGAAGGCGGCTTCACCAGCGAGGCCACCATGGAACATTTAGGTGAGGCATACTTCTTGCGTGGCTTCAACTACTATACACTTGTTGCACAGTTTGGCGGCGTGCCGCTCAAGCTCACACCAAGCACCACACCGCAGCGCGAGTTTACACGTGCTTCGGCAGAAGACTGCTACAAACAGATCGTAGAAGATCTGAAACAGGCTTACACACTGTTGCCCGCCACAGCAACCAAAACTGGCCAGATGACCAAAGATGCCGCTGCCCACTTCCTTGCCAAGACTCTGCTTTCAAGAGTTAGCGAGCGCAACGACGACTGGAACGCAAGTTACAAGGAACAAGACCTGAAAGACTGTCTCACCTATGCTCAGGAAGTAATCAGCCACCATGCCCTTGCGCCCAACTATTCTGACCTCTGGAACTACACTGGTCCTGACGGAGCCAACGAGAAGCTTGATGAGATCATCCTCGCAGCCCAGTTCAACGCAGACAAGTCGGGCAATACAGGCAACAGCTACAACCAGACTCACCTTTACTACATCTCCATCTACAAGGATCTGCCTTACATGAAGCGCGACATTCCTGGAGAGCGTGAGTATCAGCGTCTGCGCACTTCCTACTACACTTACGATGTGTACGACAAAGTCAACGACTCCCGTTTCTGGAAGAGCTTCAAGACCAAGGCTGCTGTCAACAACCCAAAGAACAGCACTTATTACAAGAAGGGCGACCTCGGAGTGATGTACGTCATCAACAAGCCTGGCGACACACGATATTCCAACGTTAGAATGAACGACGAGGTTGTCTATTCCAAGACAGGCAAGACCATTCCTACAGTCTTTGTGGCTTATCCTGCCAACAAGAACCAGGCTGGCGACAATGCGATGCTTGACTTCACACAGTTCTATCCCTCACTGAGCAAGTTTATCGACGGCTATCGTGAGAGCGTGACCGACCGTGTAGGAACACGCGACGGCATCTTGGCAAGAGTGGGCGAAACTTATCTCATCGCTGCCGAAGCTTTAGTTCGCCAGGGCAAATATCAAGAAGCCTTGGGCTACATCAACACGCTGCGCGACCGTGCCGCATACAAACAGGGCGAAGACCGTGAGCATCACGTCGATGGTGGCGCTGCCTACAAGTCTGGAGCTCCAGGCTACAAGGACAACGGCGAGAACACTTATATGGCAGAATGTTCATACTACGAGTCAAACGGAATAGCCGAAACCACAGCTCCTACAAGTCTCAAGATAACAGACATCAACAATCTGCCTGCCGAAGACGAAGCTGTCATCCGCAAGCTCGGCTATACATCTGCCTACGACCGCATGCTCTGCTTAGTTCTCAACGAGCGTACACGCGAACTTTGCGGCGAATTCCAGCGTTGGCAAGACCTGGCACGCACCAAGACACTCGTTGCCCGCGCACGTGCTTTCAACTCTATCGCCGCAGCCAACATCAAGGACTATATGGTGCTCCGTCCTATTCCTCAGACTTATCTCGATGGAATACAGAAGAACGGACATGCCCTTACTACTGAGGAGAAACAAGAACAGCAGAATCCTGGATGGTAAGTTTCCACGGAAGTTTAAGAACTAACGAAACGCTACACCTTATTAATATATAGGGGCGAGATTGCATCTTTGCAATCTCGCCCCTATTCTTTCACTTCATTATCTTCCCGAAACATCCTTATCTCGTCAGCGAAAACTTGACACTCAGACCGAAGTCCTGCGTGGTGGTGGGATAACTGCTGCTCGAGAGCAGAGGAGTGTTGGTCTGACGGTCGTAGTAGAAGCTCATGGTGAGAAGCCGGTTGAGGGTGTAATCGGCTGAGAAACTCAGCTTGAGCGCCTTGTTTCCGCTGCTGGCACTGCTCACCATAGAGGCTATGTCGCGCACGATGGCAGCCTGACGGCGGAAGCTGAAATCAAGACGCAGGTTGAGGTTCTGGTTGGTTCCAGAGTTGCGGTTGCTGGCGGACGCGTTGCTCTGATTCTTGTTCTTTCCCTTCGACTTGATGGCTCGCTTTCCCCTGCCGAAAAGGCTGAGGTTGTTGAGACGATAGCCCATTCCTACGACCCAGTCCTTGCTGAGCGCCTCGTTCACCTGCACACTCGTCATGCTGAGACTCAGCACGCGCGTCTGACGATACTCAGCCTTGAGCGTCATATTGTTGTTGAACGTCATGTCGACACCCATGAGTGGCGAGAACGATTCGTTGATGCTTACCTGCGAGATATTGAACATGCTGCTCGGTGTGACACTGCCTGTCGCCGTGTCGTCGATGAAGCCTATTCCGTTCATATACTCCTGGAAGGTGCTGTAGGTGTTGTAGCTTCCTATGGCGAAGATGCTCTTATAGGAGTGGTTGATGTTGATGCTCTTGAAGTGGTCGCGCAGCCAGGGCAGCTTGCCCAGTCCGCTGTAACGGACAGTCCAGTTGGGCAGCAGACGGCTGAGTGCGGGGAAGAGCGAGAGCGACGAGCCTCCCATGCTGGTATAGGCATCAAGGAACGCCGGAATCATCACGTCGCCGCTGTACTTGTTGACAGGCGTGCGCGAAGCATCAAACTTGCCTCCAGCCAGAGCCGACCCTGCCGGATAGACTGCGTCGGCATAACGCGCCTCCACCTTGTTGCGGTAAGACTCGAGCGAGTTGACAAACTTTTCGAAAGTCTTGCTCTTGTAGCCGCTGCTTGCCGAGCCCATTCCCTCGAAGGCAGAGCCTATCGAGATGGTAGTCATAGTGAAGGTTCCGCTCTCCGTGGTGGGCGTTCCCTCGTACATGTACTGCATGCTCTTCTGCACAGTCTTGGTGCGCGAGGCGTTGAGGTCTATCTTGAGATTTCTCACCGGTTCGAGCGTCATGCGCAGCTGCAGGTCGTTGGTGGTGCTGCTGGCAGCAGGTGTGGCGATGGTGTCGTTCACCAGGAGCCAGTCGTTGCGTCGTGCCTTGTCTATATAACTGTCGTCCACCATACCGAAGGCGAAGTCGAGGCCAGGCGAGAGTACGCCCTGCTTGGTCTGTCCGAAGGCGTCGCCGATGGTGGGCAGGAATCCTGGCAGCGTGAGCTGATAGTTGTTGCGATAGGTGAAGCTGATGTTGCGCACCATCATGGCCGTGCGTGCCACAGCCTGCATGGTCTTGTACCAGCCCTGGTTCTCGAGCGGTTCCTTCGGCAGCACGGTGAGTTTCACCTTGGTGGCAGTGTCTACCTTCGAGATGAGTTTTATCTGGTTGGCGTTCACCTTCTTGTATTTCAGTTTCATCACCTTTCCGTCCTCAGTCTTGGCGGTAACGATGAGTCGCTTGCTGTTCTTGCCGTGGTTCACCTTGATGATGGTGTCGGGCATGAGCACCACTTCCTTCTCGAAGGCACGGCGGTTCTTGGGCAGTGCTTTCTTCTGCTGCTCTGCCTTCTTGTTCTGCTTGCTCCGCCATTGTTTCTCAGCCTCGCCGGGGTCTTTTCCGGCAGCCTCGGCTTCCTTTCTCACCTTTTGCAACTCCTGTTTCTGTCGCTGTGCCTCCTGCTTCTGCTTGGCTTTATCCTGCTTCTTGCGCTGCAGTTGCGATCTCGACGGCTCGCGGTCGAAGCGCTGGTTGGCCTTCTTGAGGAAGGGCACGTGGTTGTAGAGTTTCACCAGGTTGAACGATCCGTTGAGTGTCACGTCGCGGTTGGTGTTGATGGTGTTTCCGTAGTTGTTACCGTCCTCGTCGTCGGTTCCCTTGTTCCAGGAATAGGTCGAGTTGTAGTTGGCGTCGGTGTTCACCCAGTCGAATACGGGCAGCAGGTTGAGCGGCAACTGATAGGATGCGGTAAACGTCTGATTGTAGTCGAGCGGTGTACCGAGGTGCTTGATGCTTGTCCACACCGAGTCCTTCCAGGCATGATACTGGTCGGGATAGAGGTCTTTGTTGACGGGTGTGTAAGGCTCTTCTATCTGTGCGTGTGTAGCGCTTCGGAAATTGGCGTGCAGGTTCTTGGTGAGGTCCCAGCGCACGGCGAACTCTCTATTCCAGAGGAACTGCTGGCTGAACGAGAGCGGCAGCTGCGTGTTCTCTGTCGACTCCATGTCGCGCTCCTGCAGCTCGTAGTAGTTGCGCGTCATCTCGGTGTTGAACGCCACATTCTGCGGCAGCCAGTTCAGTCCGAATCGCTTCAGTATGTCGAGCCACTTGCTGCGGTTCTTTATCTTCTTGAACGGCTCCCACGCCTTGTAGACCGGAGTCCACGAATAGTCGAGCGCTCCACGCCAGTTGTCCTCTTTCTCGTAAACGGTGGTCTCGCCCGTTGTGCGCTGGTGCGAGTGGCTGTAGGAGAAGGAGAAGTTGGCTGGGTCGTATGGCATGGGGTGACGCTTGGTGGAGATTCCTACCCTTGCGTTGGAGATGGAGAAGTTGGTGTTGGTGACCTTTGTCACGGCGATGCTCTCTATGGAGTCGCGCTCGTGTCGCGACCCTGCCGCATCGAGTGCGTCCTTGAGTTCCATGTCGGTGTCCATCGGATTGTACTTGGGCGAGGTCTTCTCCTTGGTGATGCTGTAATATAAAGGTATGCTCACCTTGGCCTTGTCGGGGAAGAACTTTCCGAGCTCGAGGTTGGTGGTGACGCTGTACGAACTGTAGGTGTCGGTGGATCGGCTTGCCACTCCGTCCTCCAGACCGCCGAATCCCTCGCTCTGATATTTACCTGTGGCGTTGACGCTTCCCAGGTCAGAGAGCTGCACATTGAGGTTTCCGTTGGCAGCCCATCCGCCCTTGCTGTTGTGGTCGAGCAGACGCAGCTCGTTGACCCACACCTCCACACTCTTGATTTCTCCGGCGTTGTTGCGTACGCCTATCATCATGGTTTTCACCTCTCCGAGTGTAGGATTACCCATGATGGTGATCTTGTTGTTGGGATGGTTGGAGTCGTAGGCCGAATAGGGTGCCGAGAAGGAAGCCATGCCTTGCGACTTGGCCTGGTTGCGCGCCTTCTTGAGTGCGGTGAAGACGGTGAGCGCCACGTCGAGCATGTTCTCCTCGGGCCACACGGCACGGCAGTCCTCGTAGCTGTATCGGCTGTAGTTGTTGCGTGCCGGTGTGAGCTTCAGCGGTATTTCGTACTCGTAGTAGTTGTTCTTGTAGTCGCTTCCCAGACGGATGAACACCGAAGCCTGATTGTCCTGCAGCGAGGTGACGTCCTGCTCCAGGGCGTTGGCGTGAACAAACATCTGCATGCGCTTGTACTGTCGCAGGTCGAGGGTGGTGTTCTTGTACACCGCCTTGGCCTCGCCCGTGCTCAGGTTCTTGGCCACGAGGCTGAGCGACTGCTCGTTGGCCTCCACGAGCTGTGGCTGCGTGGGGTCTTGCTCGCGCTGTACGCCCGGTGGCAGCACGTAGTTGACAGGTGTCTTCTCGGCATTCTCCTCTATGCTCACCGCACTGGCCTCGAGCGTGCCGCTGTTGGCAGCGCCCAGCAGCTGGTCGTAGGTTCTCCACTCGCCCCTTACCAGGTCGAGTGTGCCGAAACGCAGCACGATGGGCTTGCGGAAGTTGGTGAGGTACATGCGCATGAAGCGTATGCTGGAGAAGTCGTTGATGTTGCCTTCCTTCTTCTCGTACTGGTCTACGGGAATGCGGAACTGATACCAGGTGACGGTGGGCTTGCTGCCGTCGCGCAGTGTAGGCGTGTAGCTTCGCTTGTCGACGATGAAGTTGGAGCCCACCTGCAGGTCTTCGGGTCGTATGCTCACGTGATACTGATAGTATTTCTCGTATTCGTTGAGGGTGAAGTCCTGGTTGATGTCCTCCACGTCGGGCGTCGACTTGTAGGAAGTGTCGTAGCTCTCGGTGCGGCTGTCGCTGTCGGGCGAGTTGCCCTGTGGGTTGTTGATAAACTTGTATCTGTACAGGATGGGTGCCTTCATTTGGTCCCAGTCGCTGCCACGGTAGTAGTGGTAGTCATCGCGAGCAGGGTCATTGTAAATGCTGTCGAACACCGCCTGGTTCACCTTGCCCTGTATCTGGCTGAGATAGGCGTTCTTGTAGTAGTCGCGTTCCTCCTCGTCGTTGAGTCCGTTGAATCCCACGTCCTGCAGTGCGCGGCTTCCCTTCGTGGTGGCGAAGGCATAGGTCACGGTGCTCTGTGCGGGAATCTTTCCCCACTGTGTGTAGGTGAAGTTTGACGTTCCGTCCACGGGCATTCCGCTCTCATAGAATTTCTTTCCGTCGCGCAGGATGTCCTCGCTTATCTCGCCGAGGTTGATATAGAAGTCGCCGCCATACTGGGAAGCGTCGGCCTGCTCGCGCGAGTAGATGAAGGGGTCGAGCATCCAGAACTCGATGTACTCCACGTTGGCCTGCTCGAAGTCGTTGGTGTCGAGTTTGCGCATCATGCCTCCCCAGTTCTGCTGTGGCATGGCGAGGGTTCCGTCGGGCTGCAGGTCGGGGTTGAAGTTGTAAGGACCTGGCTCGGCAGGATAGTAGGCGAGGTTGAGCACGCTCAGCGTGTTGGTGGCTCCGCTGTAGGAGCTTTGCTGGCGCAGTGGGAAGAGCTCGCGCACATAGACCTCACGCACATAGTGATTGGACAGCTGTGCCAGGTCGCTCTTGATGTGTCCTGGTGTGAGCGAGCTGCCCCGTCGTGTGAAGAGCGGGTCGATGGTGTACCAAGCCAAACGGCTGCGTCGGAATCCGCTGGTCAGCCCCGTCTTGTCGTTGTAGTCCTGACGGAAGTTTGACGAGGGCACGCTGGAGAGCACCCACGATGTGGGCGACATGACGTCGATGGTGTTCTTGGTGTTCTCGAAGTCGTCGAGATAGGATGCGTTGTCCTGCGTTCCGCTGGCCTGTCCGGCAAAGAGTTTGGCAAACTCGCCTGTGAACGAGATGTAGGATGGCTGCGTGAGGTGCAGGAACGGTATTTTGTCGAGCATGTTGGTGAGCCACTGGCTCTCGCGCTTCCAGTTGAGGTTGAAGCCCACGAGGGTGTTTCTGAGAGGCTCTGCGCCCATGGTCACCTTGGTGGTGAGGGCCTGTTCGGTGAGGTGCTGCAGGGTTCCGCTGATCTGGAAGTTCTTCGAGAAGTCATACTCCCAGTTCACGCCAAACATGGTTTTGCGCATCTGTCCGTAGTCGGTGTTGCTCTCGAGCGACACGTTGACGGGTGTTCCAGCGTCGATGATGCTCTGGTTGAGGATAGTCACCTCGCCGGCATTGTAGTCCACCGCATAGTCGGAGCCTTCGGTGAGGGTCACACCTCCTGCCGTGACGAGTACCGAGCCCTGTGGCACGTTGTATGCGCCTAAGGAGATGACGTTGGCGGAGGTTCCGCGAAACTGTCCCACGAGTTGAAATTTGTTCTTCTCGGCTATCTGCTTCGCCACGGTCTTGGTGCTGTCGTAGAGTTCGGTGAAGGCGTACTTTTTCGCCACCTCGTCGGCGATGCCCTTGCCCTTGAGATAGGTGTAGAGATAGCTTCCGAAAGGCTCGGCCTTGGGGATGAAGACGCGTCCTTCCGATACGGTGTAGCCAGCCACGTAGTCGTAGTAGCCGTTGCTGTGGGGATTGTTGTTGTTGTCGAGTCGGTCGGCTCCCAGCACCTTGATGATGGGCTGGTCTTTCACCTTCGCCTCGGGAATGTAGTTGAGGTAGACGCCCGTAGAGTCGCTCTGATACTTCACGTCGAGTCGGAACTTCTCCTTCTCCACCTGCGATGCGAGGTAATACACGTTCTTCATCATCAGGTCCCAGTTGCCCTGCTGCGGGTTGTTGCTGGTGTTCTTGAGCGACTTGACGAAGAGTCCCTGTCGGGTGTCGGTGATGTCGGATGCGAACTCGCCCACCTGATAGGTAACACCGCCGTAGGTGTACTCGTAGGCCACAGCCAGCACCTGGTCGGTCTGCAGTCCGCTCCTCAGTGACACGTAGCCGAGGGCAGTGTTCACCGTATATTCCGACGAGGAGAGCAGCCTGGCGCTCTCCAGCTTCTCGAAGTCGTCGCCGCCCTTCAGTCCTGCTCCTTCGAGCACGGTGGCGGCCTGGTCGATGTCGCGTGCTGCGGCATACTGGTTCACCATGGCTTCGTACTCGCTGTTGGCTCTGTTGGAGGGCACGGCCGTTCCTGCAGCCGCCCACATGGGGTTGCTTATCTTCGAGGTCTCGCCCAGGTCGGTGAGGGCTATGATGTTTCGGGTGTTGGTGGTGGTGGCAGTCTTGTTGGTTACCCAAATCTCCACTCGGTTGATGGTGACGCCAGTGGTGAGGTTGGGCAGTTTCTGCATCCATGCGTCGTAGTGGTCGCGGAAGTATCGCGAGAGGAAGAAGTGTCGGTTCTCCTCATAGTCGGCCACATTGATCTCGAAGGGTGTGAGCTGCACGCCTCCCTTCGACGACACGCTCTTCGACGACGATTTCTTTTGCGACAGGACGGTCTGCAACTTCAGTTTGCCAAACTGCATATCGGTGCGCACACCGAAGAGGCTGCTGGCACCGCGGATGAGCGACGAGTTGGAGGGGAACGACACGTTGCCTGCCTCCACGAGTTTGATGATCTCGTCTTCCTTGCCGTCGTACTTCAGCTTCATGTTCTGCGCGTCGTAGTCGAAGGTGGCGTCGGTGTTGTAGTTGAGGTTCATGTTCACCTTGTCGCCCACCTTTCCGTTGACGTTGAGGTTGATCTTCTCATCAAACTCCATCATCGTGGTCTTGCGGTTGCGGATGGGCAGCGAGGGGTTGTCCACACTCTTCTTGTTGATGCCAAACTTCAGCTCGGCAGTTCCCTGCGTGCGCACTCGGATGCCTCCGGGACCGAAGATTTTCTCGGCAGGTCCCAGGTCGAAGTGCATGTCGGTGAAGTCAAATTTCTCCTTTCCCTTCGCCTTGTATATCTCGTCGTTCTGCTTGCGGTAGTAGGCACGTCGCTCGTTGAGCTCGCTCCATGCCATGTACTCGGCAGGCGTCATCATGATGGGAGCCGAGAGCCATGCGCCGCCCAGCTTGTTGCCGATAACGTAGCGGTCCAGCGTGTCGTTGTACTCCACGTGGTATTTCATGTTGTCGGGGCGCTGCAGGTCTAATGGACTCTGATACAGGTCGCCCGTGCTGATGGGCTGTGTGCGCTGTACGGGCCATCGTGTGTGCAGCAGCGAGTCGGGTATGGTGTCCTCGTCGGCGAGGATGGGCTGGGCCGTGATGCCGGGCTTTCCTGCTGCCGTGGCAGCCTTTTTCGTCGTGGCAGCCGTCTGCTTCCTACTGGCTGCGCTGGCATTGCGGTTCTGTGCAGCTCGCTGCCGCGTCCTGTTGTCCTGCCAGTACGACAAGCCAAAGGCATTGCCGATGACCGAGACCATCAGCAATGCCATCAACAGAAAGGCATATTTATATTTTCGTCTTATCAACATCTACACTCGTTTCTTCTTTTTCGTCATTTTATTCGTTTCAGAGCCGTCTTGATCACCTGTTCCACCTTCAGGTCGGGCTGTTCCTTCAGGATGTCGACCACCACCTTGGACGATGGCGCTGGCGAGAATCCGAGCATGGTGAGTGCGCTCACCGCCTCGTCCTTCACGCCGTTGTTCACCATGTCCACGTTTCCTCCGTTGGCAGGCAGCTCGTCGGCTATTCCCATGCTTACGATCTTGTCCTTCAGGTCGATGATGATGCGCTGGGCAGTCTTCAGTCCTATGCCCTTCACGCCCTTGAGCATCGCCTCGTTGGCAGTGGAGATGACGTTGCACAGCTCGCGTGGCGACATCGACGAGAGAATCATCCTCGCCGTGCCGGCTCCCACACCCGATACGGTGATGAGAAGACGGTAAAGCTCTCGCTCCTGCTTCGAGGCAAAGCCATAGAGGGTGAACGAGTCGTCTCTTCCACCTGTCACCAGTACTTCGTGAACGTACAGTTTAGCCTCTCTCTTACCCTGTATGGCAGTATATGTGTTGAGCGAGATACTGAGCGCATAACCCACGCCCGCGGTCTCGATAACGGCCTGTGTCGGCGTCAGCTCGGTCAGGTCGCCATGTATATATTCAATCATGATTGTCGTTAATAATTTTATGATTTCACATCTCTCGTCATCGCGCCCATGCGCATACGATATATAATAAACGCACATTCGGCGCTATTATTGCCAAAGAGGGGGAAAATGTTTTTGCTCCATTTTTGCAAATGAGAAAATTAAAAGAAGTTAGAGAAGCTCAAGAATTCAACTTCTGCATTTGCCCTCCTTCTTTCAATCTGTAAGCATTCTCACCCCACCAACCTTACACTATCCTACAAAAACATACCTAAAAGCTATGATTTTACAACTTTTTGTCGGTTCTTATAGTTAAAAAACTATTAAAACGTTCGTTTTCTCGAATAAAAGCTATACTTTTGCAACCGGAAACTGAACAAACAACAAATAAAAGAAAGAATACAATGAAGAAATTTAGAGCAGCCGTAGTAGGTTACGGCAATATCGGTAAGTTCACCGTCGAGGCACTCGAGGCAGCTCCCGATTTTGAGATTGCAGGCATCGTACGCCGTCAGGGCGACAAGAACAAACCAGCCGAACTGGCTGATTATGATGTAGTAGACGACATCACCAAGCTGAAGGACGTGGATGTAGCCATCCTCGCCACTCCTACCCGTTCCTGCCCAGAATACTCTGCCAAGATAGTGGCTCTCGGCATCAACACCGTCGACAGCTACGACATCCATACCGGCATCCTCGACTATCGTACCAGCCAGATGGAAAACTGCAAGAAGGCTGGCAAGGTGAGCGTCATTTCTGCCGGCTGGGATCCAGGTTCTGACTCAGTAGTGCGCGTGCTCATGGAAAGCCTTGCTCCTAAGGGTCTTACCTATACCAACTTCGGTCCTGGTATGAGCATGGGCCACTCTGTTTGCGTACGCAGCAAGCAGGGTGTCAAGGAGGCTCTCTCTGTCACCATCCCATTGGGCGAGGGCATTCACCGCCGCATGGTGTACGTAGAGTTGGAGGAAGGCGCCAAGCTCGAGGACGTAACAGCCGAGATTAAGGCCGACCCTTACTTCGCTCACGACGAAACCCACGTCTTTGCTGTAGCCTCAGTCGATGATGTCAAGGACATGGGCCATGGTGTGAACCTCGTTCGCAAGGGCGTTTCGGGCAAGACTCAGAACCAGCGTTTCGAGTTCAACATGAGCATCAACAACCCTGCTCTCACTGCTCAGGTATTGGTCAACGTGGCTCGCGCCACCTTCCGTCTGCAGCCAGGCTGCTACACCATGCCAGAGATTCCAGTCATCGACATGCTCCCCGGCACTCGCGAGGAAATTGTCGCCACACTCGTGTAAGATTGTTTTCTGCAAATATTCTGTTCCCCCTGCCCATCGGCAAGGAACATGAAACACAAAGGAGGGTGCGTCACAGACTTATGACACACCCTCTTCTTGCGTTCATTTCCAATTCAATACCCATTTCGCATCAGAGTATTTGCCGATAGTTTCAGCATCCTTGATGGCATCAAGCTGGCGTACATATTTGTTTCTCTTGCTGGTATCTATAGTTTTACCTCCCTTGTCATAGCTGTTGAATTCCAGGAGATTAGCCGTAGATGCAGACTCATCTACTGGTCCAAAACCTTCAGAAGGCACACCATCGAGCGTACAGTTCAGCATTACACATTCCGCATTAGGATAGTTCTTTCCTTTATTATCTGGCAGGCGAGCAATTACGGCATCCTTACCCAATCCCTTGAAGGTGCAATCATTGAAAATGTTACCATGGTTCTCCTTGGTGTTTCTGATCCACATGAAAGCGCCGTAGCTGGAAAGGGTACAGTGATTGAAGTAGGATGGACCTCTACCCAGCACCGTGTCTCCTCCTCCATCAATGATGCAGTTTAGCCAGTAGGCAGATCCGTTCACCTGAAGAGCGTCACCATCACCGATAACATGCAAATTCTCTGCAAAGTTTCTTTCTCCGTTGAGTAGGAATCCTTCTGCCTGTCCCTTGCAGTCTGTCTTGAAGGTGATATCCTTGAATATCATGTCAGCACAGTTGTCGGCAGCTACTGCTGCACGGCGTGAAGGGAAGGTTCCTTTCAGCTCATTGGTCTTGATATCTACAGGATGAGGATTGAAAACCTCGTTGTTAGGGTAATGAACCACTACCCCATCCATGGATTCTCCCTGGATAGTAACAAAACGTTTGTTGCGGAAATACACCAGCTCCTCATAGTCTCCATTCTTCACGAATACCGTTTTTCTGTCTTTCTCTGAAGCCAAAGAGTCTGGCATCCAATCCATAGCGCCTTGCAGGGTAGAGAAATCTCCGCTTCCGTCAGCGGCTACTACAATATGGCATTTATCTTTAGATGGAGCCGTTTTTCTGGTAGTAAACTTCCAGGCGGTTTTACCCTTCCATCCCTCGATAACGCCATTGCCTATCTTCACTTCATACTCATGTCCGTACTCCAGCATGTTGTTGTGCAGATAAATGGTGGCCTTGCTGCCATGGCAGATAACAGGATAGAAGTGGAATGCATCAGAGAATCCTCCTATGATGGTTTTCTGATACTTGCGCTTATCTTCCTTGGCAGCACCCGATGGAGTGCCAGGACGGGTATTGCGATTGGTGATGTTCTCCACTTTATATATATAGGGAACCGGAGTATAGATAGCTTTGGGATTCTTGGGTTGTCCTTCTACAGGGCCAGCCGGAATACTCATGTCTATTCTATCAACCACCTTGCGCGTAGTCTTGTCTGTAACTGTGATAACGCCCTTGTTGCCGGCTTTCACCGCCTTGTCAAACTCAATGACCAGATGAGCATCAATGTTAATGTCCAGGGCATTTTCCTGTGGATAAAAACTGATAGGAGATTGGGCCATCAGTTTCATACCAGCAAAGAAGCATGCCGTAAAAAATAAGATTCGTTTCATACTTTAAAGTTTTTAATTTTGTTTTTGTACCAGCCTAATACATTAGGCGATTAAATCGTGACAAAGATACAAAAAATAATCAATATATCCTTCGTTTTGAATCAAAAAGTACCAATCCTCAAATCCGCAACCTACAGGGTTTAGTGGGATTTTGCTTGCAAAGCGACAATATTCATTTTATTGTACATATTTCTTGCACAACAGAAATGGCGCAGACACAAAATCCCCTTACCCCATAAAGCGACTTGAGGTAATACGCTGGTTTAACCAGAAAAGCATGGTCTTTAACCAAAGTCTGTCTTGAACAGGTTGGCATAAGCATTGTTGTCTGAGTAAATGTTCAATACATGCCTACGTTGTTGCTCAGGTGCTGATAAAAAATATTAAACTATAGTGTTGCGAAAATTAGGTTTATAAGTTTTTTATTAAGGAGTTACTTATGAGTCATAATGTTGAGCACCATGTCGTCGGTGGTACGCATGGCATCGGCACCGATGGAGGTGAGGTTGTGGATGCAGCGGTCTACATCGTCGTCGACGATGCCCTCGGCAGAAGTGACACAACGGCCCTCCATGGCGAGCAGCGAGGAGAGCAGAGCGGTGCTGACTCCCGACGAGATCTTAAGCGAACAACTGGGCTTGGCTCCGTCGCAGATCATGCCCGTAAGGTTGGCCACCATATTCTTCACCGAGTTACAGATGCGCTGATAGTCACCGCCCATGAGATAGGTGATGCCGCAACTGCTGCCTATGGACGCCACCACGCAGCCGCACAGCGCCGACAGCTTGCCGAGACTCTGCTTGATGTAGATGGCGGTGAGATGGCTGAGCATGAGGGCTCGGATGAGTTCTTCCTCGGTGTTCTCGTTCTCGAGGGCATAGACGGCAACAGGATTGGTGGCACAGATGCCCTGGTTGCCGCTGCCGCTGTTGCTCATCACGGGAATCATGGCTCCTCCCATACGGGCGTCGCATGCCGATGCGGTGCGCGAGATGATGTGCGAGAAAATGCTGTTGCCGAAGATACCGTGACTCATGGGGCGGTCCATGGTCTTGCCTAAGCAATGGCCGTAGTTGCCCTTGATGGAGAGCTCGGCCGCCCGCATGTTGTACTCCTTGGTCTTCAGAATGAAGCTGATCTCGTCGAGGGGAGCTGTCATGGCGAAGTCGTAGACCATGCGCATGGAAAGTTGTATGTCGGTGTCGTCCTCATCGGCGCCTCCGGGCTGTCGCTCGTCGAGCACCACCTCGTCGTTGCGCTCGGCAAAGACAAAGTGGGTGTGGCTGCCCGCGATGATGGCGGCAGCCTGGTCTTTACCCGAATGACAGACAACCTCGATGTAGAGTTTCTCGACGATGCCCTGCTTCAGCTTGATGTCAATGTCAGCATCCTCGATGTAGCGCTTGCCCTGCTGCAGAGCTTCGGGGGTGAGGTCTTTGAGCACTTCGAGCTCATATTCGGGCTTGCCGATAAGGGCACCCAAGGCTACAGCGATGGGCAGGCCTATCATTCCGGTGCCGGGAATGCCCACGCCCATGGCATTCTTGAGCATATTGGGGCTGAGCAGCACCTCGATGCTGTCGGGACGCTTGCCCAACAGAGTGGCTGCCTTGGCCGTACACAACGCCACAGCCATCGGTTCGGTGCAGCCGATGGCGGGAACTACTTCCTTATTGACAAGAGCGATGATGCGCTCGCGGGTCTTCATTTCTTGCATGATATTCTCTATTTTTGGGGCAAAGGTACGAAAATTATTCAAAAAAGAATAAAAGTGATGATAAAAAAAAATTACTCAACTTCCGTAAGTACGAAAGTTGAGTAAATTAGGATGATTAATCTTCTAACTGGAAGAGAGGATCGTCGGCTGTAAGCATCACTGGCTTTTGGTCGAACTCCTTGAGGAGCTGGGCAGGAACATACTGCTTGTCGACCACGAGGCGGAACATGTACTCATTGAACCAGCGGTTGGTCATGATGAGACAGCCCTTCTGTCCGTTGTCGGCGCCCCAGCTGTTCTCCACCTTCCACTTCAGCGGCTTGCCATTGGCGTCGAGGTCGACGGCGGTGAGCGTCATGGCGTGGGTAGAACCGCTGTCGAAGGTGCTGATGCGCTCGGCTTTGTTCATTGGGAACGTGGTACCGAAGAGCGAGGCATAATCATAGTTGTCGAGGTCGAGATAACCGCGCTTGCGGTCGAACTGCTTGCCCACATCGTAGCTGGAGTACATCTTGCGACCATCCTTGAGCGAGGCGATGGCGAGGCTGGCAATCTCGTCCATAGGCAGGTTGAGATACTTCCAGTTGTGGCCGTCGTAGGTGTGGCGGTCGTACTCCACCTCGTAGGTCTTGTGGTAGGGGCGGCGTGGGTCGTTCATCACCATGATAAAGGTGCCATTGAGTTCCTTGCCCACGGTAGCGTCGTAGAAACTCTTGGGAGTATAGGTCTTCGCATCGCCCATCTGCTTGCCGTCCTTGTTGCGGAAGGCGTAGCTGAACTCCTTGACAGGCTCGCCCAGGGTGAGGCATAGCATGTGATAGACGGTGGCGAGCATCTCGGTCTTGCGGGCCGCTATCTGCTTGGCGTTCTTGCCTGCAGCAGCCATGCGACGAAGCTCCAGTCCGTACTCACGCAGCTTGCTTGCCACGAGACGACTCATCTTGTTGGTGTTCTCGCTCGAATAGGTCTCGGGCATCGCGCTCATAGGCACCAGTCCGTACTTGGCTGCCAGGTCGGCTACGCCGCAGAAAGTTCCGCCGTCGTTGAGCGGACTCTTAAAGAAGAACTGCACCTGAGGGTCCTCGATGGACTTGCGTGCATGGTCGATGACGCCCTGAAGCATGAGGTTGGCCTTCTCCAACTGGTCGTAGAAGAAGAGATAGTCCTGCGAGAACTCCACTACCAGGGAGTCGGCATGAGCCTTGGCGAAGTTGGCACGCAGCACGTTCATGCCGCTGAACATCCAGCAACGGCCAGAGCTCTTCTGATTGTGGATGCGCTGCGCAGGAGTCTCCACGCTGAAGTGAGTGTCAACAGGACCGGCATTGGCACGGTTCTTCACCAAGTCGTCGATACTGTTGGCAGCGATGGCATTGAAGAGCGCCTTGTCGGCAGCCGATGTCTTCTGCATTTTCTCGATCTGCGAGAGCATCTGCGCCGAGATGCCTCCCTGCTTGGTCTGAGCCATCGTGGCGGCTGAAACGGCCAGCAAGGCTCCTAAAAGGAAGATGTTTTTTCTCATTATGTTGTGATATTATTGATTTGTCGGGATGCAAATATACGAAGAAAATGTGGGAAAACAGAAATAAAACGGACAAAAATGACATATACTGAAAAAAAAATACTACCTTTGCATGGTTATTCATGAGATGAAGACATGGACAAAGAGAAGTTTAGCCTTTTAAGCAACATCAAGTATCCCGAAGACCTGCGCAAGCTGAGCATCGACGAGCTGCCGGAACTCTGCAGGGAACTGCGCGAGGACATCATCGAAGAGGTGGCGGTCAACCCCGGACATTTCGCCTCCTCGCTGGGTGTCGTCGAAATCACCGTAGCCCTACATTATATATATAATACACCCTACGACCGCATCGTGTGGGACGTGGGTCATCAAGCCTATGGCCACAAGATACTGACCGGGCGGCGCGACGCCTTCTGCACCAACCGAAAGCTGCACGGCATACGCCCCTTCCCCACTCCCTTAGAGAGCGAATACGACACCTTTGCCTGCGGGCACGCCAGCAACTCGATTTCGGCGGCGCTCGGCATGGCTGTGGCCGCCAAGCAGAAGGGGGAGAACGACAGGCACGTTGTGGCAGTGATAGGCGACGGAGCCATGAGCGGAGGACTCGCCTTCGAGGGAATCAACAACGTATCGAGCACGCCCAACGACCTGCTCATCATACTCAACGACAACGATATGAGTATCGACCGGGCCGTGGGAGGTATGGAGAAATACCTGCTCAACCTCGACACCAACGATACCTACAACCGACTGAGGTTCAAGGCCTCGCAATGGCTGCACTCAAAAGGCTACCTCAACGATGACAGGCGAAAGGGAATACTGAGACTGAACAACGCGCTGAAGTCGGCACTGAGCCACCAGCAGAACATCTTCGAGGGAATGAACATACGATACTTCGGACCCTTCGACGGACACGACATACGCGAAGTGGTGCGCGTGCTGCGACAACTCAAGGACATGAAAGGCCCCAAGCTGCTCCACCTGCACACCACCAAGGGCAAGGGCTACGAGCCTGCAGAGAAAAGCGCCACCATCTGGCACGCACCAGGAAAGTTTGATCCCGAGACGGGCGAGCGATTAGTGAGCGACACCAGCAACCAGCCGCCCAAATATCAGGACGTCTTCGGAAACACCCTGCTCGAACTGGCACGGCAGAACCACAACATCGTGGGTGTAACGCCCGCCATGCCCACCGGATGCTCCATGAGCATCATGATGAAGCAGATGCCCGACAGGGTGTTCGACGTGGGCATAGCCGAAGGACACGCCGTCACCTTCTCGGCAGGAATGGCAAAGGACGGACTCATGCCATTCTGCAACATATACAGCTCGTTCGCACAGCGGGCCTACGACAACATCATACACGACATGGCGCTGCTCAGTCTGCCCGTGGTGCTGTGTCTCGACAGGGCTGGACTCGTGGGCGAGGACGGACCCACACACCACGGAGCCTTCGACCTGGCGGCGCTGCGGCCTGTGCCCCACCTCACCATCGCATCGCCTATGAACGAGCACGAGCTGCGCAACCTGATGTACTCGGCCCAGTTGCCCCACCACGGTTGCTACGTGATACGCTACCCCAGAGGCAACGGTGTGCTCACCGACTGGCGAAACCCCATGCAGGAAATCGTGACCGGAACGGGCAGAAAACTGAAGGAAGGCACCGACGTGGCTGTGCTCACCCTCGGACCTATCGGAAACGATGCTGCCGAGGCCATAGCCGAAGTGGAGAAAGAGACGGAGGGACTGAGCGTGGCCCACTACGACATGCGATTCCTGAAACCGCTCGACGAGAAACTGCTCCACGAGATAGGTAGCAGATTCAACCGCATCGTAACCATCGAGGACGGCGTGCGCATGGGTGGCTTCGGCTCTGCCGTCCTGGAATGGATGAGCGACCACGGCTATCAGCCACACATCACACGCATGGGACTGCCCGACGAGTTTGTGGAACACGGCACGATAGCACAGCTCAGAGAAATCGTGCACATGGATAAGAAATCAATCAAAGAAGCTATTATAAAAGAATGAAAATCATCATTGCTGGCGCATACGCCATCGGAACGCACCTGGCGAGACTCCTGTCACGCAGCAACGAGGAGATAACACTCATCGACGAGAGCGAGGAGCGGCTGGCAAGCATCGGCTCCGACTGCGACCTGCTCACCATGGTGGGAAAGCCTACGAGCCTGAAGATATTGCGCGATGCGGGAACGGCTGACGCCGACCTCTTCATCGCTGTCACGCCATTGGAGAGCACCAATATCACAGCCAGCATCCTGGCGAAAAACCTGGGAGCCAAGCGAACGGTGGCACGCGTGGACAACCCCGAATACATGGATCCGCAGGCACAGGAGTTCTTCCAGGGACTGGGCATCAGCAAGCTGATATATCCAGAGATGCTCGCCGCTGTCGACATCAACAACGGACTGAAGATGAGTTGGGTGAGACAGCGATGGGACGTGCACGACGGCGCCCTGGTGATGCTCGGCATCAAGCTGCGACAGACCTGCGAGATACTGAACCAGCCGCTCAAGGACATCAGCGGACCCAACGACCCCTACCACGTAGTGGCCATCAAGCGAGGCGACGAAACCATCATCCCCGGCGGTAACGACGAACTGAAACTCTACGACCTGGCTTACTTCATGACCACTCGCAACTATATTCCCTACATCCGAAAGATCGTGGGCAAGGAGCACTATGTGGACGTGAAGAACGTGATGATTATGGGCGGAGGACGAACGGCCGTGAGAGCCGTGAAGAAAATACCCGAATACATGGAGTGCAAAATCATCGAGAAGGACGAGGCGCGGTGTGAGTACCTCAACGAAATACTCGACGAGAACAAGACGCTCGTCATCCATGGCGACGGACGCGACATCCCGCTGCTCAACGAGGAGGGAATACGCAGCACGCAGGCTTTCGTGGCGCTGACGGGAAACGCAGAGACCAATATCCTGGCATGCCTCACAGCCAAGCGCATGGGAGTGAGAAAGACCGTGGCTGCCGTAGAGAACGTCGACTACGTGAGCATGGCTGAGAGCCTCGACATCGGAACCATCATCAACAAGAAGGTGATTGCCGCCAGCTACATCTATCAGATGATGCTCGACGCCGACGTGATGAACGTGAGATTCCTCATGAATGCCAACGCCGACGTGGCGGAGTTCATCGCCAAAGAAGGATCCAAGGTAACCAAGAAGCCTGTCAAGGACCTGGGAATGCCCATCGGCGTGACCATCGGCGGACTGGTGCGTGGCGAGGAGGGAATGCTCGTTTCGGGCAACACGCAGATTGAAGCGGGCGACTCGGTCATGGTATTCTGCCACAACACCAATATGAAGAAGATAGAAAAATACTTTGTATGATGGGAGGTAATGGGAACTTCCATTAACTTCTTAAAACTTCCCTCACTTGAGAAAACTTGAACAGAAAGAATGATCAACTGGAAACTGATATACAAGGTTCTGGGGCAGCTGCTCTTCATTGAGGCTTCGTTGCTGCTGCTCAGTCTGCTGGTAGCTGTCTACTATCAGCAGGAAGACATCTTTGCCTTCATCGTGGCAACGCTGACCACCATTGGCGGAGGACTCATCCTGAAATGGCGAGGACACGGAGCCGACAACTCCATGTCACGACGCGACGCCTATCTCGTTGTCTCGCTATCGTGGATTATCTTCAGCCTCTTCGGCACGCTGCCCTTCATGGTGAGCGGCTACATCAACCACTTCACCGATGCCTACTTCGAGACGATGTCGGGATTCACCACCACCGGAGCCACCATACTCGACGACGTGGAGTGCTTTCCGCACGGACTGCTGTTCTGGCGATCACTCACACAGTGGATAGGCGGACTGGGTATCGTGTTCTTCACCATCGCCCTGCTGCCATCGCTCGTAGGCGGACAGACCAAGGTGTTTGCCGCCGAAGCCACAGGCCCTATCAAGACCAAGTTGCATCCACGTATCTCCACATCGGCAAAGTGGATTTGGAGCATCTATCTCATGCTCACCATCGCCTGCATTCTGTCGTATTATGTGGCGGGAATGGGACTTTTCGACAGTTTCAACTATGCCATGACGACAACGGCAACGGGAGGCTTCTCCACCCACAACACCAGTACCGCGTTCTTCCATTCGCCATCGCTCGAATACATCTGTACGTTCTTCTGTTTCCTATCGGGTGTCAACTTCACACTGCTCTATGCCGCCGTCATCAAGTTTAAGATCAAGGAACTGTTCCGCAACTCCGAGTTCCGATTCTACATCTTCCTCGTCACGGTCTTCAGCATCTTCATTATGGTTGAGCTCATGGCGATGCGCAACTACGATATAGAGCACGCCTTCCGTAGCGCCATCTTCCAGGTGGTTTCGTTTATCACGACCACAGGTCTCTTCAACGACGATGCCGCACTCTGGCCTCACGTCACATGGGTGGTGCTGTCGATGTGTATGTTTATCGGTGCCTGCTCGGGCAGTACGAGCGGTGGACTGAAATGCATCCGTGGCGTCATCCTGCTGCGCATGGTGAAGAATGAGTTCCGACAGATATTGCACCCCAACGCCGTGCTGCCGCTCAAGATCGACGGGGTGAACGTGCCCATGCAGAAACGCGTCACGCTGCTGGCTTTCCTCACCATCTATCTCATCATCTGCGTCATCATCTCGTTCACGATGATAGCGATGGGAATCGACAACACCAATGCCATCACCATCACGCTGAGTTGCGTGGGAAACGTAGGACCGACCTTGGGAACAGAGATTGGACCCACCATGTCGTGGAGCGAACTGCCCGATCTGTCCAAGTGGTTCTGTTCGCTCATGATGCTCATCGGCCGTCTGGAAATCTTTACCGTACTCGTGATCTTCACACCAGCCTTCTGGAAGGAGAATTAGGGGGGGAAAAGGAAAACGGTAAAAAAGTAAAAAGGTAAAAAAGTAAAAAGAGCCTCCTTGCTGATAAGGTGTTTCATGTAAAGGATAAAAAATAGAAAAATAAAATCAACATAACATAAAATAATAAGTGTACTCTGCTCGTTATTTGTATAATAAATACTAAACTATAACAAGTGTTGAGCCAAAAAAGCAAAAGAGTAAAAAACTTATTCTATCTGACTGTAAATTATAAACACAATGAAACCATTAAAATTTGAACCCTTATTGAAGTCCACCATCTGGGGTGGCAACAAGATTATCAACTTCAAAGACCTCAACCTGCAGCAGGAGAAGGTGGGCGAGAGCTGGGAAATCTCTGGTGTGCCTGGCAACGAGAGCATCGTGGCTGACGGCGAGATGAAAGGCAAAAGCCTCAACGAGGTAGTCGCCGAACTGAAAGACAGCTTCTTAGGCAAGGAGAACTATCAGCGATTCGGCAATGAGTTTCCGCTGCTCATCAAGTTTATCGACGCCAACACCGACCTCTCCATTCAGGTGCACCCCAACGACGAGATAGCGCACAAGCAAGGCAAGGAGCGCGGAAAGACAGAGATGTGGTACGCCCTGCCATGCGAGCCTGATGCCAAACTATATAATGGTCTGAAAATGCAGATCACGCCCGAAGAGTACAAACAGATGGTGGAGAACGACACCATCACAGACGCCCTGGCACAATACAAGGTGAAGGAGGACGACTGCTTCTTTATCCCTGCAGGCAGAATACACGCCATCGGAACGGGTTGCTTCGTGGCAGAGATACAGCAAACCAGCGACGTGACTTACCGCATCTACGACTTCAAGCGCAAGGACAAGGACGGCAACTACCGACAGCTGCACACCAAGGAAGCTGCCGAGTGCATCGACTACACCGTGCTGTCCAATTATCGACAGGAATACAAACCTGTGAAGAATCAGGGTGTCAGCATCGTGCGCTGCCCTTATTTTTGCACCGCTGTCTACGATCTCGACGAACCAATGACGCTCGATTACTCTGAACTCGACAGTTTCGTGATTCTCATCGGCCTGAAGGGCCAAGCCACCATCACCGACAACGAGGGCAATACCATCACCCTGCAGGGCGGCGAAAGCATCGTGGTTCCAGCCTCCACCCAGACGTTGAAGGTAGAGGGAACATTGAAGTTCCTCGAGACATACGTATAATTTTAAAAGGTAAAAAGGTAAAAAAGTAAAAAGAGCCTTCTTGCTGATAAAGTATTTACTTTTTTACCTTTAAAAATCCTTTTTACCCTTTTACTTTTTTACCCTTTTACCTTTTTACCTTTAAAAATCCTTTTCCAAATATTTTTCCACGTCCGCCAGAATCTTCTGGAATTCCGGAGAGAACTGATAGTAGGTATTTTTCTTCATCATCATCTTCACCTTGCCGAGGCTGTTCTCGTAGCAAGCTATTTCGGTGCGTGCCTGTTCGCTGTGAACAGCACGGTCGCGGATGTCGTTCTCCTGCTCATTGCGCAGAATGTCGCACACCGTCTGCACCACCGGACTCACTACCAGGTCGAAAAGATGATGACCCTGGATGTAAAGATAAGTATTGTTGTCGTTGATTCCCAAGTCGCGCAACATCCGCTCCGTCTCAGGCAAGGCATCCTTGAGTTTGGGGAAACGGCGCTCCAGCTGGAACATCTTCGCCCTCACCTTCTTGCTCAGATACTCTATCGCCCACTTCGGATTCTGAATGCGTACTGAGGGAAGCACCACCACCTTGTTGAACTCGCACATATCGAAGTGCATCGTCATCTTGCGGCGCTGCAGAAAGACAACATGCCATACAAAGAGAGGCCAGATGGTTTGGGAATAAGACTGCAGGAAGCGCTCAAAGTTGAAAATGCGATGGTCATTGAGCGTCACCATCACACAGGTCTCGTGCAGTCCCTTGGCATAACACTGGAAGTTTTCTATCGCGTAGGCATAAGTATGAAAGATGTAGGGATTCTCCAACATCTGTCTCGACATCTCCGTGGCGCCTTGCAGAATATAGTCGTAGTCGGCATCCACACAGGCTATCATGTCTCTGCCCACGCCCTTGAGCATATTGGAGATGGCAGCCTTCTTGCCCCTGTCGAGATGCTGGTTGCGCGAAGGCAGCATGATATCGAAAGTTAGTTTGTCGTCCTCATAACGGCCAAGCACCGAGCGCCAGAAGAACACATCGTCGTAGCTCTCGACGTAGACTACTATTCTGCGCCGGGCTTTCTTCGGAGTCATCTTGTTGATGGCCTCGAAGTATTGCGAATTGATATTATCGGTTAAACGTTTAGCCATAAGCAGAACAATTAAACACTAAACATTAAACACTAAAACATCACTTAATCGTTATGTCGTTCACCTCAGTCACACGGTCGGTCCAGCCGTCCATGACCACAGCAGGACTGTGGGTTGTCATGATAATCTGAATGTTGGGGTTCAACTTCAGCACCAAGGAGATAAGCTGCTTCTGCCATTCAAAGTGCAGACTGATCTCAGGCTCGTCCATGAAGAGCACATAGGACTGATTGTCTTCCACCAGCACAGTGAGCAGAATGGCAAGCATCTGCTTCTCGCCTGCCGACAGCTGATAAGGCTGCAGCACCTCGCCAATCTGGTTGAACTTGATCTCGTTGGCAGTGCGGATGATGGTCTTACCCGTCTCGCGGAACAGGTCGTCCACGATGTCCTGAAACATCCTCTTGGGCTCGCTGAGCGCCTGAGCCTTCTGGGCAGCATCGGGTTCACCACTCTGCAGCACGGCAATGATACGGTTGCCGATGTTCACCTGATAGTCGAGGTACTTGCGCTGCAACTGGAAGAGCTGCCAGTCGAGCTCGGTGACAAGCGTAAGATCCACCTTGCTGATCATCTCAGAGTTGAGCAGCGGACGGTCGACCGAACGAATCACGTCAAACCGAATCCACTTAGCCTCCTCGGGCTCCACCTTCAGATGAACACCCTTGAGCAGATGGCTTGGAAACTCGCCCCCGGCACTCAGGCCTTTCACTACCTTGTTGAGAATGGTGCTCTTTCCCACTCCGTTCACACCGCTCAGAATGTTCACCCTGCGGTCGAGGTTCCAAAGTATGTGCTTGGTACCACTCCATAGAGAGTCTATCTCTATCTGCTTGATATAATCGGCATATTTCTGCATAGGTTTATACTTTTATCTACTTTAACTCTAAAACTTAGGGCAAATATAATCAATTTAACCGAAATTTTGTACCTTTGCATCGATTTTTTATATTAAATAAGGTAAAATGGGTAACAACAAACCACTTTTAGCCCACTTGTGTCTCTTTGGATCGGGCGCATTCTGGGGACTGATGGCACCTGTAGGCAAGGATGCCATGACACACGGCATCGAGGGCATCGACATGGTATCATTCCGCGTTCTGGGCGGAGCCATCCTCTTCTGGCTCACTTCACTCTTCACCCGCAGGGAGCACATCCCTACAACCGACATCATCAAATTGGCTGGAGCAGGACTCTTCGGACTGGTATTCAACCAGTGCTGCTACACCATCGGACTGAGCATCACCTCGCCCAGCAATTCGAGCATCATGACTACATCGATGCCTATCTTCGCCATGATTCTGTCGTTCCTCATTCTCCGCGAGCCCATCACCTGGAAGAAGGTGGCTGGCGTACTCTTAGGCTGCAGCGGTGCCGTGCTCATCATCATGACAAGTGCCACGGCAGGAAATGCCAAGGTGGGAAACATCTGGGGCGACTTACTCTGCATGGCCGCACAACTGTCGTTTGCGCTCTATCTGTCGCTCTTCAAGCCCTTGGTGGGAAAGTATTCGCTCTTCACCATCAACAAGTGGATGTTCACCTGGGCATCGGTCATGATCCTGCCTTTCTCCGCCTCTCATGTGGCTTCCATCCCATGGGCTGAGGTGCCAGTATCGGCATGGTGGGAAACGGGCTACGTCATCTTCTTCGGCACTTATCTGGGCTACATCCTGATGATGATAGGTCAGAAGACACTTCGCCCCACAGTGGTTTCGGTATACAATTATGTGCAGCCCTTGGTCTCTGTTTCTGTCAGCGTGCTCGTAGGCCTGGCTGTCTTCAAAGGCACGCAGGCTCTTGCCGCCCTCCTCGTCTTCTCAGGCGTTTGGCTGGTTATCAAGAGCAAGTCGAAACACGACATCGACAAGCACGACCACAGCCTGGCCTACGAGAAAAGGCATGCGTAAACTGATTTCATGTCGATAAAAAAAAACAGTAACTGTCCTCATCTGATATAACCTTTCAGATGAGGACAGTCTTTTTTCGCCAAATTAGGTAACAAATTACAGCCAAATTAGGTAACAAAACACAGCCAAATTGGGTAAAAATATGCAGCCAAATTTGGTAATTCCAAGATTTCATCGTATATTTGCAGCAGAAATAAAAGATATCGCCTTTCTCGTCTGCAGAGGAGGATGGCCCAGTGCTACAACCAAGAACACAAGAGCTGCCTTGCGACAGGCATACGACTATTACGATGCGGTGGTTAAGACTGATATTTCAAGGGTAGATGAAATCAGCAGAAACAGCGAACGAACCAAACTCCTTCTGCGTTCATACGCCCGTTCACAAGGTGGACAAGTCAGTATCGGAGCCATACGACAAGACATGATGGAAAATGATGATGAGACGCTGGCAGACAAGACTGTTCAGAGTTACATCGGTGCGCTCAAAAAAATCTTCGTCATAGAGGACATGCCTGCCTGGAATCCGAACCTTCGCAGCAAGACTGCCATCCGTTCGGCTGAAACCCGATATTTCGTTGATCCATCCATTGCGGTGGCTGCTTTAGGTCTAGGTCCTGATGATCTCATCAACGACTTGGAGACTTTCGGTTTGCTTTTCGAGACCCTATGCGTCCGTGATCTTCGTGTATATGCTGATGCCATCGACGGCAACGTATATCATTACCGCGACAAGAACGGTTTGGAATGTGATGCAGTTATCCATCTCCGCAACGGCTCATACGGTCTCATCGAAATCAAGCTGGGTGGTGCACAAGCCATCGAAAAAGGAGTCTCTACGCTAACTGCTCTTGCTGACAAGATAGACACAACCAAGATGAAATCCCCATCTTTTATGATGGTACTCACAGCTGTCAGCGACTATGCTTACCGCAGAGAAGACGGAGTATATGTGGTGCCTATCGGCTGCCTGAAAGATTAATTTTAGAATACAACCTCAAAACTTTTATATATGCCATCGCTACTGCCTTTGAGAAATCTTTAAACCACAGAAGCAATCATTCCAATTCTTTCCAATTTTGCAAACATTGGAAAGAATTGGAATGTATCTGTTTTCAGATTCCTAACTCTCTAACATATCAAATCCCCCAAGAGTTTTCGTGAGCCTCTTGGGGGAAAACTTGAATTTGTTATCCCTTTATATACCTATTATTAATATCTACTTTCTTAGTATTTTGGATTCTGTGTAAGGATATTGTTACTCTTATCACGCTCACCTTGAGGAATTGGCAAGAGGTAATCACGCTCATCGTCAAAATTGCGACCCTTCTGCACATTATACTTATTGGCATAAGCACGCATTACCTCACCAAAACGATGCTGGCGCATCAAGTCGTCGCGCCTCCATCCTTCCATAGCTAACTCTACACGACGCTCATGCCAGATTATTTCTCTAAGTTCATCCTTGTTGGTCGTTGTGATGTCTGGCAAAGTGCTGGAAGTGGTTGCTGGTACGTATGCCTGCATATCCTTACGTGGATCAAGAGGATTGGTTTCACGAGCACGTTTTCTTACCTTATTCAAATATTTTTTAGCCTCAACTGGTTTGTTCATTTCGTTGAGGGCCTCAGCATAGAGCAAGAGAACATCTGAATAACGAATCAGACGGATATTGTAAGAAATCATCCATACATCCGTACCTTGTTTTTCAGCCTTAGGCACTGTCATCTTGTAGTCGTGGAAACCTGTAGCACTCTGATGGTTATCCTGAGCTTGCTCATCACCTATATAACGGTCACCAGTACGAGTGAACACGTAGGTCTGACGTGGATCATCTACATCATAGGCTTCAAAAAGATCAGTAGTAGGAACATGGAATCCATAACCCTGATAACCAGGAACATCGCGAGAAGTAAAGAAATGAGGCACATTGGTACCTGTAGCAATCGACTTATCGTACACTTTATTAGGCAACTCGAAAATTGACTCAATGCTGTTTTCATACTGAGGACGCCAATTCATACCATAGTCGGGCAAAAGATCGTAATCCTTATCCACTTCTACGATATCACGAAGTACTTTCTCGGCATTATCAAAGTCGCCACGGAACATATAAGTCTTAGCAAGCATGGTCTTGGCAAATCCACGAGTTACGTGATATTGCTCGCTCGCCTCATATTCGCCCTTTGCTGGAAGGGTAGAAGCATCCGTCAAATCAGAAATAATCTGAGTATAAACTGCATCTGCAGAAGCACGAGGAATCTTCAAAATTTCAGCAGGCTGCATAGGTGCTGTGATAAGAGGCACTCCTCCGAATGTAGTAACAAGGCTATAATAACCAAATGCACGCAAGGCCTTTGCCTCCTTTTCATAACGGGCTAGTAATTCCTTGTCACCCTGAGCTGTAGGAGCATTGGCAATAACATCATTACAACGGTTAATGAGACGATAAAGGATTTCCCAACGGCGTCCCACTTCTCCGTTTGTTGTATATACCGTGAAATTAGAAAGTTCCATAACTTCTGCACGGTCGCCGTCGCTACTACCTTTGAGAGCATCATCAGTAGAACAGTCACCCACAAAATAGAAGTTCAGAGCATACTCATTCCAAGTATTACGCAACTGCAGATAAGCACCTGTAAGAGCTTCATTTATATCACTTTGCTTCTTATAGAAATTATCACTGGTTGTTTTACCATAGTTGGGTTCATCAAGATCACAACTGCCTAAAGTTAATACTAAGGCAAGAGACATAAAACTTAACAATATTTTTTTCATAATAGTATGTCGTTTAAATGATTTAGAACTGTAAATTAACACCAAACATGAAGGTTCGTGAAGAAGGATAACGTGTAGAATCATAACCCATGTTGAGAGGATTTGTAGCTCCCAAGTCTGGATCAAGACCACTATAGCCTGTAATCGTAAACAAGTTTTGTGCAGATACATAGAAACGGCAACTTGTGATATAACGTAACTTAGCCATAAACTTAGAAGGCACCGTATATCCCAATTGCACATTCTGCAAACGAAGATAAGAACCATCCTCTACCATAAAAGAAGACACACGATAATTGTTGTTGTCATTATTTGTTGTTATGCGTGGGAACTCAGCCTTATCACCTTCCTGTCTCCAAGCCTTGGTATAAGCATCAGCCAAAGCATTCTGATAACCTACTACAGCTAAAGTGCCTCGTGAAGCATTGTAGATATCATTTCCCAATGTTCCTTGGAATGCCATATTCAAGTCAAAGCCCTTGTATTCGAAACCCAAATTGAAGCCATAGATTACATCAGGATTAGGATCACCAATAAACTGACGGTCATCATCATTAAGAGCCCCAGACTCTGTGAGCTTAGCAAACTTGAAGTCACCAGGATGTGCATTAGGCTGGATCTTAGTTCCATCCTTATCCACATAGTTATCTATTTCTGCTTGATTCTGGAAGATACCCAGCTGCTTGAAACCATAGAAACGACCGATAGGACCTCCTTCATAAGTGCGACTTACTGCACCTGTAAGATATTCAGAAGACAGCTTAGTCACCTTTGTCTTATAGGTTGAAAAGTTAAGTCCAGCATGATAGTTGAAATCTCCTATGTGGTTATGATAATTAGCCACAAACTCAAAACCTGTATTCTTCAGGTCGCCAGCATTGAAGAAAGGACTATTAGGATAAGCGCCGAAAGAAGGAATAGGCATCTGAAGCAACATATCAGAAGTCTTCTTCACATAGAAGTCCATGCTCAAATCGAGAGAATTGCGCAAAATTGTGAGGTCAATACCAACGTTGGTCTGAGTACTTGTCTCCCACTTGATATCCTGATTACCTTGATAAGTAGGTACATATCCCTGACTGAAGCCAGAACCAAACCACCATTGAGCTTCCTTGTTAGTACCAATAAGGGTGAGAGGAGCTGTAGCATCAATACGCTGATTACCATTCTGTCCCCAACCTGCGCGCAACTTCAAGTTGTCAAATACCTTGCCAAGAGAAGAATCCTGGAAGAATTTCTCATTACTGATTCTCCATCCCAAAGACAATGATGGAAAATATCCCCAACGATTGTTCTTTGCGAAACGAGAAGAACCATCGGCACGGAAACTTACGGTAGCTAAGTATCGATTGTCATAAGAGTAATTAACACGTCCCAAATAAGAAAGCATAGAGGTTGTTATCTTATCACCTGAAGTCTGGTCGCCAGAGGTCTGAGCGCTGAGTATACGATATATTTCTTCATTACCCAGAGCATTGCGCTTGAAAGCATTGATACCTTCTGAGCAATTCTTTTCATAAGTCATAGCAACCATAGCATCAAGATGATGCTTTCCAATAGTCTTATTATAGTTCAAACGCTGCTCTACTAAATAATTAAATGTGGTAGAAGTGTTGTTTATCAATTCTGTTTGCGTATTGTACTTGCTTTCACGATTACCTAACATATCATCAGAGAAGGTTGCTGTATAAATAGGCTTAAAACTCTTGAATGTGTCTTGATTACGCTCAAAGCTAAACTGCAAACGATATGAAAAATCTTTTGAGAAATTAATCTTAGCAAAGGCATTTCCGAAAACATTGAACAAATCGTTATGACGATCATTCAACTTTAATATAGATACTGGGTTAGGGTCGAAAGACCACTCGGTAGGAGCCCATTTGTTATATTCATAGTTCTCAGAAGATGGATCCACCAAAGGATTGATAACTGGTGTAAATGGGTCGGCCTTCTGAATAAATTCGAAAGAAGGCAATGCACTGGTATCTCTCTTGCGCATGCTTGCTATATTGATAGTACCTCCCAATGTTACATATTTATTGAGATCGTACTCCTGATTCAAACGAGCATTCAGACGACGGAAACCAGTCTCGATAATAGTTCCTTCTTCGTTGACGAATCCTAAGCTAAGTGCTGTACGTGACTTTTCATTACCTGTGCGAATGCTCAGATTATAGTTTTGATTGAACGCATTACGGGTACACTCTTTCCACCAGTCAGTACTATAACCTTTTTTATACTGATTAGTAAACTTCACTTTATCAAAGGTAGAATTATCACCATATGCCGTCGTGATAAAATCGTAGTACTGGTCACTATTCATCATATCGAGGGCCTTATAGCTACTTCTCACACCAACAGAGGCGTCAAGCGTCACTATTGTTTGCCCCTTGATACCACTCTTGGTTGTTACCAAGATAACACCATTAGAGCCACGAGAACCATAGATAGCACAAGCAGATGCATCTTTCAACACCTCCATACGCTCGATATCTGCAGGATTCAGATTGCTGATATTATCCATAAACTGGCCATCCACAACATAGAGAGGATTATTATCATTGACCGTTCCCAAACCACGAACACGAACCACAGCATCAGAACCAGGCTGACCACTACTTGTACTTACGAATACACCAGCAGCCTTACCCGCCAAGAGATTAGAAACGTTGGATGTTGCATAATTTTTAATATCCTTCTCACTAATAGACGACAAAGCTCCTGTAAGGTCACTCTTTCGCTGTGTACCATAACCTACGACAACTATCTCATTCAAGGCATTATCGGTATCCAATCGAATATCATAATTACCATCCTTAAGAGTTTTCATCGTCGTGGAAGTATATCCCACATAAGATACATTAATCTGGTTTGACTTTACCTTAAGACGATACTTACCATCCAAGTCCGTCACAGTGCCATTATGGGTACCACACTCCATTATGGTGACACCTATGAGTGGTTCTCCGGTATTACGATCATAAACCGTACCCGTAATTGTTTTTTCTTGCTGCGCAAAGGCAGAAGTAGAAACTGCCATGGCAATTAATACTGACAAAAAATGCTTCTTCATAGATTTACGTTTTTAATTAAATGAAATGATTTGATGATTAGCTAAAATTTTTCCATTTTTTATTTTGAGGCGCGTTTTAGCAGGAAGCTCGTAAATAACACGTGCCGACTTAGCAGGTATACTTATTTTCTGACCACTATGCATGTTTCTTGCAACATACTCTTTTGCAACAATATCATAAAGGTCAAAACTCTTACGAGACGAAACATAAGTAACCTGTTGAGCATATTCATAGGGATTGTAATACAAATAGGCAGGATAGTTACGTTGGCTATAGAAATCTGTTGCATTGCAATCTAAGCGCAATATTCCTTTAACATCTGTCGTATCGACAATAGCTCCTAAGATACCTACTGGCGATGTACTGTAAACACTCAGCATGGAGGTTGTTGGATTACCAGCAATCCACTTAGGTCCATCCCCGATAGCAACAGGACTTTTACCCAGTAGTGAGTACTTGCCATAGTCATCAGCCTTGCGCAAACCTTCGTATGCAATATTGTTTTCTGTCAAATCACGATATTCAGGAGCCCACTGATGCTTGGTATCGATGTTTTGTGGGAAGAACAATCGACATGCACTGGCATTATTGAGCATCCATTTTCCTATAGCAGCAGCATACTCTGGAGCGTATTTTACCATAGGAACAAAAGGCCATGCTGGCTTAATACTATTCATCAAAAAAGCATATCCGCCACCATCCGTAATGCTGCCTTGTAAGCCACTTACATCATAATCCCCCCATTTTCCTACGATAATACCCCAACCTGTACGTCCTGTTGGACTCTGACATCCATCAAACACCCAGTCGAGGAGTTTGTGCACATCATACTTTTTTCCTTCAGTTGCATTCAGATAAGCCGCTGTATAACATCCCAATGGAAGCAACGCCTCATAGAAGCGACTTTCCTTTTGTGAGAGCAATGCCTCTGTTGCACTCTTAGCATGCTGCAGATAACGCTTATCCCCAAATTTCTTATAGGCACATAGCAACACATAAGCATGTCCACCTGCAGCATCTTGCTGATATGGGATATGACTACGACCTCCTCTCATCTTTCCATAGTCGAAATAGGAATAATCGTAATTACCAGCTAAAACAGAGTCTGCTTTAGTAAATTGTTCTGCTATACTACGCAGAATCTTTTCTGAGCCATCAACATGAGGAAAAACATCGCTAACCGCATAATACAACGCATTGGGCAACACATCATACCACCAATCACGGCCATAACCGCCTCCTAAATCAGCTACTCGTGGATTTGTATTATTCATCACTATATTCCAACCATTAGCACAATTATAAAAGTTCTGCACCATTTTCACATAGTTATAACCATCTTGGTGAGTCTTATCGATACCAACCAAGCCTGCTCCTAAAATAGCAGCCAAAGAGTTTAGTGATTCATGAAACTCGCCCCCATTGTGCAAAGGACCTTGGCGCACATCACCAAGTGCAGTGTAAAGACCAAAGGTCTCTTGGTCTATATTACGACGTGCGTTATCCTTCCAAATCAGAGGCCCCAATTCACCTTGGTTATTCCAATCAAAGACATAGGCATCAAACGATTTAGCCTTTTCTCGCCAGTTAATCATTTCGTAAGTTTCTGGCATATCAGGCATAGATACTATACGATTTATCTTCACTTGCTTCACCGCATTGCGACTATTTTGGGCATCAACTGGTGCTGTAAAAAACAAGGTTGACAAGATGACACTAATCATCATTTTATTTTTCTTCATAACCATTTTGTTTAGCTAATAGATTTGATTGTTTTGTTATATTATTGGATAGAGGATAGGCTAAGATCTGCAACGCTGACACTATTACTAAAGCATACTTCAGAGCAAAATCTTCAGAGATACAGTAAGCTAATGCAATAAAAAGTAACAAACCAGAGGCTCGACCTATAAACAAACCAACCTCGTGACTCATGATATAGGTATACTCATTTCTGTTTTCCAACTTTGCTACTACATCTATTGTACGCATCATAACAGGGAAATAAGCCAGATCGAACAATGGCTGAAATATGACTTTACAGAGTACAAACATGATGACACCTACTGCCGAAAACAAGATACCATTGGCCAATGTTCCGATAAAAAACACCCATACACTACCAAAGAATATCCACTTACGATCTTGTGGACGAGCTATACGACCTAACACATATACCATAATGGCTGTTATCGCACCACTGATACCTTGAATGAGACCGAGGGCCCCTTCATCGCCAACAAACTTCATTACTAAAATAGCTGGAGCTGTAACTAAAAATCCTTGTACCATACCTTTCAAACTGGCTAAAAGTAACATTTTGCGCCAAAGTACATGAAAGTGTATATGCAAGAACTTTATCTCCTTAGGCATCACAAACTGTCCTTTCCACAAAACAGCACATGCCAATAATGTCAGAAAAAACACACCTATTGTCACAACTTTGTAACTCATGCTTACATCAAACAAGAAGCCAAGGATCTCGACTCCACTCATCCCTCCTATAAATGCACCGATAATCAAAGGCACAGTGATAGATGCTACAGAAAAGAAAAATGACTCTAAACCAAAATAATAATTTCGATTTTCATCATTGGTGTTATACAGAGCTAAAAGATATCTATTTGTCCAGAAAAAACCGGATGCTGCTCCCAGGCTAAATCCTGCCAGCCCTAAACCGACGAGCCCCAATCCTTGTATATTCATCATTCCTGCCAAAGAGACACCACTCACCAAAATACCAGCCGAATAAAGTGTCTTTACGTTTAAGAATTTCAAAAAGAAACCATTGACCATAGATGTAAATACTACACCTACATACATGGCAAGCTGATAATAGGCCACCATTGCGGGATCATTAGTATCTCGCATAACATAAGCACCAGCAAAGATTTCTACAACTGGAAGCACGAAACCATAAATCATGTTCGTCAGTAGAAGTACTTTCATGTTATGCTCATGCGACTTGAAGAAACGAATTTCGTTCAATATTCCTTTCATCTACTTAAAATTTTAAGCTATTCAACACTTTTTGAATTGACAAATCAGCGAGACATATCACTTCATCGCTCGCACCATAATAAAGATGAATGGTATCACCATCTACAATCTGACCATTACTAAATACTACATTCCCAAAGAAGCCTGTCTGCTCATAAGTTGCTATAGGCTCCATGATAGGCTGCTCAGAACGAGCAAGGACTCGAGTTGGATCGTTCAGATCGAGAAGCATGGCACCTAAACAATATCTATTTTCGGCTGTAGCTCCGTGATATATCTCAAGCCAACCCTCACTAGTTTTGATTGGAGGAGCTCCTGCACCTAAACGAGCGCTATCAAAATGGCCGTTACGGGTTGTTGCTATACATACATGGTTACCCCAATGTACGCGATCTGGCGACTCTGCTATCCACATATAATTGCCACCCAGTTCAGGACTACTTGGACGATGGAAAGCATAATATTTATCACCTATTTTCTCTTCGAACAAAGCACAATCCTTATTATGAGGGGGGAATATCATACCATGATGTCGGAAACTTTTGAAATCTTGCGTTTCGAGCATACCAACACCTACTGCTACTGGTGATACTTCGGTAAATGTTAGGAAATATCCATCTTCCATCGTTGCCACGCGACAATCTTCGATACCAAACGATTCAGAAGGACGACTACCAAATATAGGAGGATAAGCTACATCTTCATGAAAATGTACTCCGTCTTCACTAAATGCTAAGCGAAGATAAGAAAGTGTTGTCAGATAATTCTGACCTTTATATTTGATAACTCGAGGATCTGAAGCATCCAAATCGGGGTCGTTCTTGTCAAATTCTAAGACTTTAAATCCTTCATCTGTATAAATAGGGAAAGATATTTTCCCATCTATCTGTTTCGGACGCTCAGCTACACGTATAACAAGACCTACACGGCCATCCATCATAAATACTCCAGGATTTAGTAAACATGCAATTTCCATACCTTCAATGGCAGGTACGAAATCACATGGCTTCAAAATCGGATTCAGGTTGTTTCTTTTAGTTATGTCCATTGTTTTATATTTTAAAAAAGTTTCAATTGCACTGCAAATTTATATTCTTTGTTGAAAATGGCAGTATATTGCCTTTGCAAAGTTGTATACAGGAATACCACTGAAACTTTTTAACCCATATAGATATATTTTGAACGTACATATACATAATAGACGAGAAAATTCGGCTTTTCTTGCATTTTATTCACTATTTATTCTTAACTTTGCATCATCAACAACAATCAAGACATGAAAAGGATTATAAATGTATATACTATTTCCGTTGTGTTATTAATTATAAGCGCTATCGGAATATGCCAAAACCATAAGATAGAGTCTATACATATAGACAACAACAATGGTATGAGCAATAGTTCTGTCAACGTTATTTTCCAAGACTCTCAAGGCATTATGTGGTTTGGAACATGGGATGGCCTCAACAGATATGATGGTCATAAGTTCGAACAATATCTGTCAAAGACCAAAGAATCTACAACTCTCCCCCATCCTGTCATTAGAGACATACAGGAGGAGGACAGTCTACACCTATGGATAACAACAGACGGTGGCATTAGCCGTTTCAACAAAGCAAACGGTGAATCTACTCGTTTTCTATTAGACAGCCCTGTACAACTACATTATGGCGAAAAAGCTTTTAAATGCACTATTGACAGAAAAGGGCATATTGTTGCAAACTATAATACAGGAAAAATATATTTGTATTCAAAGGCATCCCATAGTTTTATGCCCTTACATGTCCCCTATATTCCCAAAGGAGACATAGAATTTCTCAGTTTTGACGCTAATAACAGACTTTGGGTAGCCAACAACAAGCAACTTACTTGTTACAAACTGGAAGGAAATAGTCTAAAAGTAATAAAGACCCATACCATACCACCACACACCATTTCACTACTACGTGGAGGAAAAGGCCATATCTTTGTTCAGACAAAAGAAAAACTACTCCACATAAACAACCAAGGAGAGCTACAAAACACCCAATTAAACTTTAATGAGAAAATACTTTGCATCAGTAAGTCACAGCAAACTATATATATAGGTACAGACCACGGTTGCTATGTTTTGGAGAATGGAAAACGCACATCCCTCCTAAAAGGCTATGCTGTATTTTCTATATATAAAGGTACACAGAACATTCTATGGGCAGGAACAGACGGAAAGGGCATCTATCAATTCTTCGAAAATTCACGTTTCATCCACTCTCCCAAGCTTACCAATATAGAATCTCCTATTCGTGCAATACTCCAAGAAGATAAGACGGTATGGATAGGAAGTAAAGGAAATGGTTTGTCACGTTATCAAATGGTAAACGAAGACAGCATGGTGAACACCCACAATTACGACTTAGGACCAGGAAGAAGCTACAATGCCGTTTTTTCTCTCTGTAAAGGAATTGATGGCAAACTTTTTATCGGTACTGACGGAAATGGACTGCCATTCATTGAAAATAGAAAATTGCAAAAAATGATTTTCAAAAACCCAAAAGACGAAAAGGCCGTTTATTCTGTCTACTCCATACTTCAAGAAAACGATAGCACTCTATACGTAGGAACAAGTGGTAATGGTTTACTCAAACTTACCATCAAAGATAACCTGGTTCTACGCATCAACAAATATGGTTTGTCACAAGGTAGAAACTCTCTTGAGAGCAACATTGTATATAGCCTTGTAAACGATGGTCGTTATCTTTGGATAGGCACTCGAGGAGGAGGCCTGAGCCGTCTCAATAAGGTAAATGGAAAAATAAACACCTATCGTAACAATTCACACGAAAACAATTCTCCAATCTGTGATGACATCATCACCCTACTGAAAGATCACAAGGGACGACTATGGATTGGAACAACCCAAGGACTAAACTACATAGAGGCCAACAACGACCATGTCGTTTTTAAACGACTCAAACCAAGCGTCCATTTAGACAATGCTAACATACATGGTATCGAAGAAGATATATTTCACAACATTTGGATTAGTACAAGCAATGGCATTATACACCTGAACCCAGAAACCCAAAATGCCATCAACTTTTATTATCGAGACGGTTTACAAGGTAACGAGTTTTCGGATGGAGCAAGTTTTTCTGGCTTAAACAAGAATAGAATCTTCTTTGGTGGAACAAATGGCATCAGTATTATTTCACCCTTACAGATGGAGAAGGATGTTTTTATGCCTAAACTTTTACTCTATCAAATTTATGTAGACCAAGAAAAAAAATTCTTTCCTGGCAAGGATATTGTGGTCGACAACAAGACGCATACAATAGAGATTTCGTTTTCCGTCCTCGACTATATAGACAACGACCGCTGCGATTTATCATATTCGTTAGAGCGCGATGGATGGTTCCAAAACAAGGATATATCTTGGACACAAGTTGGAGAAAGCAAGAAAATTATTCTCAGTAAACTTTTTCCAGGACATTACACGCTACACGTAAGACAAAGTAACTCTACTCATATTTGGGCAAACCAAACGCTCGATATTCCCATACAGGTAACTTTTCCCCTGTGGGCAAGATGGTGGACTATCCTTTTGTACGCAATTGTCATTTTCCTTATTATAAGATACATTTTCATAATGCGAAACTACAAGTTTTTTATAAGTGATTGAGAATGAAATAAGTTTTTATCTCATAAAAAGAAGAGGTTACGAATTAGAAATAAACAGAATG
>ERZ1023617.38-NODE-38-length-60091-cov-14.267789_pt1 | contig 60091 bp, 46 predicted proteins | sample MGYA00380328_ERZ1023617 | MGnify/ENA primary metagenome ERZ1023617 (study PRJEB33179, sample SAMN07448977) | human gut metagenome | biome: Human-gut; feature: Human associated habitat; material: Faeces | host: Homo sapiens | place: India: Bhopal | collected...
ATTTGCGAGTGCAAAGGTACGGGCTTTTTTAATACTGACCAAATGTTTTGTGAAATTTTTTTGAAGATTTTTTGAGGTGAAATTCAAAAAGCATTGATAATCAGTAATTTAGATGGAAATATTTTTTTGAAGATTTTTTGAAGGAAAATAGCTATTGGCATTTAAAATGCTAATTATGGCAGAATTATGTGCTTAACTTTCATTTTAGTAGACAGGCGACTCAAATCTACATTTCGCTTAATACCTTGTACACGTCCTGCATCTGTATATTGCCAAATATCATATTTTGCTCCTTTAATAATAGGAGGAGTTTTGCGATAAGCTGCAATAAAAAGATAATGCTTATTGAAACGAGGATATAAGTAAGAGTTATAGAAATTTTGATGTGTATAAATCATAGGAAGTTTGCCATAGTGCTTTTTTACAAGACGAACAAAAACCATAAGACTATCTTGCAGCTGTTCTTTGCTGCGCCATCCTTTAAAATCTTCTACATCAACAACAGGAACCAAGTCTTGCCAAGTTTTATCAGCGTTTTTACGAAACCAAACAAACTGTTCAGTTGCAGACGAACGTGAAGTAAAAAAGTGATATATCCCCACCTTAAACTTCTGCTTATGCGCTTCACTTGCATTTATAAGATAGTTTTTATCAACATGGTTTTTTCCCTCAGTTGCTTTCACGTAAACAAACTGAATGTTTTTATTGTTTTTCCGAAGCGTTTTCCAATCAATTTGTCCATTATGATGCGAAACATCAATTCCATCAAATCCCTTACTATAATTAGCAACAGCCGTTGTTTCTTTACTTTTGCATTGACACAACAAACACATGGATAGTATAAGCCATCCACCCATAAGTAGTATTCGAATGCAAGAATATGAATTTTTCATCATTAAATTAAAAAGATAGTGGGACAAGGCATATATAATATAGGACACCTATATATACAAGCCCTCCCCCACTCTATTATCTATCATTTAATAGTTAAAATCTTCACATCGTCTAAAGGACGGTCATTGCGGTCGGTCTTTTTGGCAAGTATTTTCTCCACCACTTCCAAACCTTCCTCCACACAGCCAAAGACGGTATACTGATTATCAAGGAACGGAGTTCCCCCTAAAGTTGTATAAACCTCCACCTGTTCATCAGTAAACTGAGGCTTACCCATTTCTTTACAACGTTCACGCGTCTGCTTTTCAAGTTCATCTTGCAAAGCCATCAATGCCTCGCGATTACGGCTACGTCGCAAATCCATTATTTCGCTACGATGCGCTGCGACCAAAGAGTTAAACACCCCCTGTTCCTGCTGTATAGCCATTTGTTTTTCCATTTGTTTGAGTTCGCTTGATTTATAAACCTTTCCCCAAACAATATAGAATTGGCTTCCACTGCTTTCGCGTTCAGGATTTACCTCATCGGCAGTACGTGCAGCACACAAAGCGCCTCGTTTGTGAAATATTTCGGGATACTTAATTTCTGCAGGAATGGTATATCCAGGTCCACCCGTTCCAAGGACCTTTCCCTTAGGAGCCGATTTACTGTCAGGATCGCCACATTGCACCATGAAATCCTTGATTACACGATGAAAGAGCGTATCATTATAAAATTCCTCATCCACCAACTTTTTAAAGTTATCTCGATGTAAAGGCGTTTCGTCATACAAGTTAATACGAATATCGCCCTCAGTAGTTTGTATAGTAAAAGTCATTTTATCAAAAAAAATTATCCACAACGACTTGCACCGCAGTGTTTACAGATTAAACATCCTTCTTGGTAAACCAAACTTTCATGTCCACAGTTCGGACACTTTTGTCCTTTAGCTTCGGTACCATCCACCACATATTTTTTCAAAGCACGGCTTACCCCCACCTTCCAAGTGTTAATATTTTCACTTTCAAGTTGCAAAGAGTTCACCAGTTTGATAACATTCTCAATCGGCATGCGATAGCGCAAAACCCCTGAGATAAGCTTGGCATAATTCCAATACTCCTTATTAAACTTCTCAGACAATCCCTCCACTGTCATCTTATATCCACGTTTGTTTTGGAATTGGAAGTCATATCGTTTTGTTCCATCAGGTAATAAAGTTTTAATAATACTACCCTTTGTCACCGTTTTAGGCAACACGATACCTTCTTCGTCATCCTGCAAACCCGTAAAGATTTCATAAGGTTGTCCATCGAGTAATCCCACGAAAGCCACCCATTTCTCTTTATTATTTTGGAAACGAACCACATCGCACTCCAAAACATCAGGACGTCTTTCCGTTACAGCAGGAATTTTTAGAGACGCCATTTCTTCAGCAGCCTCTTTACTCTTTTTGTCCGTCTTTTGAGTGCTAACCAACACCCCCGAACGCGAGCCATCACGGTAGATTGTACAACCCTTACATCCACAGCGCCAAGCCTCCACATAAAGGCGATTCACCAAATTCTCATCAACAGAGTTTGGCAAATTAACCGTTACACTAATGCTATGGTCTACCCATTTCTGAATAGCCCCTTGCATGCGCACCTTCATTAGCCAATCCACATCGTTTGCTGTTGCCTTATAATAAGGAGATTTTGCCACGAGTTCATCAATTTCGTCTTGCGTATAACGTTTCTCTGTGTCATACCCCTGTGTACGCATCCAAGTAATAAATTTAGGATGATAAACAATGTACTCCTCAAACGAGTCGCCCATTTCGTCCACAAAGTCAACATGAACATTCGTATCATTAGGATTTACCTTACGACGACGTTTATACACAGGCATAAACACAGGTTCAATACCCGATGTTGTTTGTGTCATCAAACTTGTTGTACCCGTAGGCGCAATGGTTAAACAAGCAATATTACGACGTCCATACTGCACCATATCGGCATATAACTCAGGGTTATTTTCTTTGATGCGAAGAATAAAAGGATTATTCTTTTCACGTTCAGCATCAAACACAGGAAATGCGCCACGTTCTTTAGCCATTTGTACACTCGAAGCATAAGCCGAAAGAGCCAATGTACGTTGCACCTTCACAGCCATTTCAGTAGCCTCTTCTGTTCCATAGCGGAAACCCAAAGCAGCCAACATATCCCCCTCAGCTGTAATACCCACACCCGTGCGTCGTCCTTGTGCCGTTTTATATTTAATTTTCTCCCACAAGCGCAATTCGGTGTATTTCACATCTTCGCTTTGAGGGTCTGACTTTATTTTTGCAATAATACCATCAATTTTCTCCTGCTCTAAGTCAATAATATCGTCCATAAAACGCTGTGCCAACGCAACATGTTTGGCAAAGAGGTCGAAGTTAAATGTAGCCTGCGGAGTAAATGGATTTTCAACATACGCATAAAGGTTAACCGCCAACAGTCGGCAACTATCGTAAGGGCAAAGAGGAATTTCACCACACGGATTAGTGCTCACTGTGCGGAAGCCCAAGTCTGCATAACAATCAGGAATACTTTCACGCAAGATTGTGTCCCAAAACAACACCCCAGGTTCGGCACTCTTCCAAGCATTGTGCACAATTTTCTGCCACAGAGCTGCCGCATCCGTGTCCTTTTGCATCATTGGACTATTACCTTCGATGGGAAATTGCTGATGATACATTCTACCCTCTGTGGCACAACGCATAAACTCATCATCGAGTTTCACACTAACATTAGCCCCCGTAATTTTACCCTCCGTCATCTTAGCATCAATAAACTCTTCGGCCTCAGGATGCTTCACAGATATGCTAAGCATCAAAGCCCCACGTCGTCCATCCTGGGCAACCTCACGTGTAGAGTTACTATAACGTTCCATAAACGGCACAATACCCGTTGAAGTCAAAGCAGAGTTTTTTACAGGTGAGCCTTTAGGACGAATGCCCGAAAGGTCATGTCCCACACCACCACGACGTTTCATCAGTTGCACCTGCTCCTCGTCGAGTTTCAAAATAGCACCATACGAGTCACTATCCCCATCAATGCCAATAACAAAGCAGTTCGAGAGCGAAGCAATTTGGTGTGTATTACCAATTCCCGTCATAGGCGAACCTGCAGGCACAAGATAGTGAAAATGGTCAAGCAATCCAAACACATCTTCTTCGCTCACAGGGTTTGCATATTTGTTTTCAATACGAGCAATTTCGCGTGCGATGCGATGGTGCATATCACGCGGTGACAGCTCATAGATATTACCAAACGAATCCTTCATGGCATACTTATTTACCCAAACACGGGCAGCCAACTCATCGCCATTGAAATATTCGAGCGAGGCTTTGAAAGCCTCATCGTATGAATAAGTATTTTTCATTCAATAAGGATATTCTAAAAAATTAAATTTTCAAACTACTAATAGTGGCACCATCCAACGTACGCACAGCTAACACCCCATCAGCATAAGTAGCAAAGGTCGGTGGATTTCCTCCCTTTGGGAATGTAGGCGACCCCGTGTTCAATATCACCGGTGTCCCCATCTCAGCATCAGCAGACTTAAGCGTTTGCAAATGCGTATGCCCATACACAAACACATCACATCCTGGTGCCTCAGGCATTTTCTTTTCGTTATACACATGTCCGTGTGTCACAAAAAAGCGCTTACCTTCATCCACTAGCATCAAATAAGTGCTTTGAATGGGAAAGTTTAACAGCATTTGGTCAACCTCCGAGTCACAATTGCCTCGCACTGCCACAATATCAGCAGCACGTTGGTTCAATTTTTCAGCAATAGCTTGCGGATCAAGTCCCTTGCAAAGTCCATTTCGCGGACCATAGTTTAATATATCACCCACCAACACCAAAAGGTCATAGTGATGAGCATCATAGTAGGCCAAGACTGCCTCGAGTGCAGGCAGTGAGCCATGAATGTCAGACAAAAAGAGTATGCGCACTTTTCTTCTTTTTAAAAGATTTATTTTACCCAATAAACGGATTACCACATCACTCCCATCAAGGAGAGATATTTCCGCGAGTTGCAAAGTTAAACTTTTATCTTGGATAATGATTATTTAGTTACAAGCATTTTCTCCTAAAAAAAATAGAACAAAACGCCCCATTGTTCACTACTTGCCATCTAAAAACCATGAGTCTAAACCAACTTTCTAACTTTTACCTAAATCTTTAGTTGCATTCTGCACATTCTTGGTAAATTTGCAGCAAACAATAAAAATTATCAAGCCATGATATTTAGAACCCCCGTTGAACTACCACCCCAGCAAATACAACTCACCCCGCAGTCACACACATTTTTTATAGGTTCGTGTTTTGCCGACCACATCGGTCAACTCATGACCAATTGTTTGCCCAATAAGCAAGTCATAGTCAATCCGCATGGTCCACTCTACAACCCAATTAGCATTCGTCAGGTACTCGCATCCTACTTACCCTCGGGCATTGTAAAGCCATTTGATGAAGCAGGATTTTTTAAGACTCCCGAAGGTGAATGGCGCCATTGGGACTATTCCACAAAATTTACGGCTCCCACCCAAGAGGCTTTGGAACAAATGCTACGCAAAGATTGGCTGGAGGTGCAAAAACATTTTGTTACTACACAAACACTCTTCATAACCTTCAGCACCGACCACGTGTACCGCCTCACACAGGGAGAATGCATTGGGCACTATGTAGCAAACTGTCACAAACAACCATCGCGCATGTTTGCCGAATGCATCGAGCCCTTAGAGCAACTCACCACACTTTGGACAGACTTTATGCAACTCTTGCACAACGAATTGCCACAAATACAAGTAGTGTTTACACTAAGTCCTTATCGTTACGCCAAATATGGCATGCATGCCAATGCACTAAGCAAGGCACGACTCATGTTACTCATTGACTCCCTCTGCCAACAATTTAGCTTTACACACTATTTTCCTGCTTACGAAATAGTTACTGACGAGTTGCGCGACTATCGTTTTTACGACACCGACATGTTACATCCTTCCGACCAAGCTGTAAATTACATTTGGGAACGCTTTACCGAATGGGCATTCACTGATAGCCTAACAAACTATGCACACGAACGAATTGCCCTATTACGTGCCATGCAACATCGACCACTCAATGCGCAAAGCGATGCACACAAAGCCTTTCTAAATAAATTAGAACAAAAGAAAAAAGATTTTCTGCGCAAGTGGGGAAATTGGGAATAACTTCTGTTGTTTAGTAATGAAGTCGTCTAAACTTTTCTGACAAAGTTTAGACGACCTCATTCAACATACAACAAAAGCACAATCTTTTTTTTATAAAACTTTGAAGCTTCATTATTTGTTTATAAAAAACGCATCCGCTAACTTTGCATATTATTACTGACGCATGGCTATGATAAGCAGTAAACGCTTCACTCAAAAATGCTTTTATCAAGAATTTGAGATAAGCCACTCGCCACAGTTAAACTTGTGCTTTATAAACAACATGCACTATACCATCGACAACATTACCGCCCTTATAGGCGCACGCCGCTTTGGCAATGCCGAAGCGAGCATTGAATGGTTGCTCACCGACAGCCGTTCGTTAGCATTCCCCGAGACGACCCTTTTCTTCGCCCTTCGTACAAAGTTGGGCGACGGTCATCTTTACATCCACGACCTCTACCGCCGAGGCGTTCGTAACTTCGTAGTAGGTCAAGTTCCTGCCGAACACGAAACCATCTACCCCGATGCCAACTTTCTGCTCGTGGTAAGTCCGCTCAAAGCCCTACAACGCTTAGCAGAACGTCACCGCGAAGAATACAATGTGCCTGTTATTGGCGTAACAGGTTCAAATGGCAAAACTGTGGTAAAGGAATGGCTCTATCAGTTGCTCTCGCCCCTAATGCACGTCACACGTTCTCCCCGATCATACAACTCGCAAGTGGGTGTACCACTTAGTGTGTGGTTACTTAACGAACACAGTCAAGTAGGCATCTTCGAGGCAGGCATTTCACAACCCGACGAGATGCAAGCACTCAAAGCCATTATCCAACCCACCATTGGCATAATGACCAACATAGGTCCAGCTCATCAAGAGAATTTCTCAACCATTCAAGAAAAATGTCTTGAAAAAATCTCTTTGTTTAAAGACGCTGATGTCATTATCTATTGCGCTGACGACGAAATTATAAACGAGTGCATGTCCTCGTCTCCTTTCTCGGGCGATACCATTGCATGGTCGCGTCGCAACCACGATGCCTTGCTCTATGTTAGTTCTGTGCATAAAGAGGAAAATGCCACAACACGCATTGCCTATCGCTACTTAGGTCTTGACTATGAAATGTGCATCCCCTTCACCGACGAAGCTTCTATCGAAAACAGCATTCACTGCTTGGCAGCTTGCCTCTATCTGCGCATTTCGCCCAAGGTTATTGCACAAAACATGCTGCACCTTGAGCCTGTAGCAATGCGCTTGGAGGTTATTCAGGGAGTAAGAAGTTGTACCATAATTAACGATAGCTACAACTCCGACATTGCCTCGCTCGATATTGCGCTCGACTTTATGAACCGTCGTCCCGAACAAGGCAACAAGCCCAAAACACTTATACTCTCTGACATTCTGCAAACAGGTCTTAATCCACAAGAGCTATACAAGCAAGTTGCTGACATGGTTAACCATCGTGGCATTGACCGTTTAATAGGTGTAGGACCTGAAATATCATCAGCTCACTCCTTATTCAACATTAAGAAAACATTCTTTGCCAATAGCCAGGCACTCATTGAAAGCGGACTGCTCGACACCTTAAACCACGAAATGATACTCATCAAGGGTTCGCGTCAGTTTGGTTTTGAACAGATTACAGCAGCTCTATCATTGCGTGTTCACGAAACAACGCTCGATGTAAATTTAGAAGCCATTGCAGAGAACTTAAACTTCTATCGCTCGTTTATGAAGCCCGAAACCAAGATTACTTGCATGGTCAAGGCTTCGGCTTACGGAGCAGGTTCCATCGAGATAGCCAAAACGCTGCAAGATCGCGGTGTAGACTATTTAGCAGTGGCAGTGGCAGACGAAGGTGCTGAACTACGCCATGCAGGAATCACCACAGGTATCATTGTGATGAACCCCGAAATGACGGCTTTCAACACACTCTTCCAATACGACTTAGAGCCCGAAGTTTATAGCTTCAAACTGCTTGATGCTCTCGTACATGCAGCACAGAAAGAGGGTATTCAAGCCTTCCCCGTTCACATCAAACTCGACACGGGTATGCATCGTTTAGGCTTTAATCCCGAAACGGATATTCCACAGGTTATCGACCGTCTCAAACGTCAATCAGCCATTGTGCCACGTTCGGTATTCTCACATTTCGTAGGTTCTGACTCGCCCGAATTCGATGCCTTCTCAACACGTCAATTTGAGATGTTTGACCATGCCTCTAAACAACTTCAAGGTGCTTTCCCACACAAAATTTTACGTCACATTTGCAACAGTGCGGGCATTGAGCGTTTCCCCGAACGCCATCTCGACATGGTACGCTTAGGTTTAGGACTTTATGGCATCGATCCCATCGACAATCGTCGCTTGCACAATGTCACTTCACTACGCACCACCATTCTCGAAATTCGCAATGTACCCAAAGGCGACAGCATAGGCTATTCACGTCGTTCGTTTGTTGACCGCGATTCACGCATTGCCGCCATCCCCATTGGTTATGCTGATGGTTTAAACCGTCACTTAGGCAATCGTGCTTGCTACTGTTTGGTTAATGGACACAAAGCACCCTACATTGGCAACATTTGCATGGATGTTTGCATGATTGATGTCACCGACATTCCATGCGAAGAGGGCGACCAAGTAGAAATCTTTGGCGATAACTTGCCCGTAACGGTTCTCTCAGACGTACTCGACACCATCCCCTACGAAGTGCTTACCTCGGTTAGCACACGTGTAAAACGCATTTACTTTCAATAAATGACTTTGCGTCACATAAAGCATAACATGCGTTTACACACATTTATTACGTTATTATAACATCCCCCTACTTAACAAGTTCCCCTTTGAAAGAGTTAACTCGCTGCATGAGTCAACTTTTCCAAAGGGGAACTTGCTTATTTTGAGCACCTACTTATTTTCCTTCGCTATGAATTTACAACACAACGCGTGAAAAGCATTTTTACATCACATTCATAACAAAAACTCATAGCTTAACCCTCTTCCTCCACAACATTTTTCTTCTGAATCTTATACCCAATCATTGCCACTACTACACTCATCAGCGGACTAAGGATATTAAAGAAACAATAAGGCAAATAGGTTAAAGTAGCCACACCTAATACAGTGCTTTGCGTCATACCACAAGTGTTCCATGGCACTAACACTGAAGTAACTGTTACACTATCCTCGGTCGTTCGGCTCAACAAACAACGTTCATAACCTTGACGATCGTAAATGCGCTTAAACATGTTATTGCTCAGCAAAATGCAAATGTACTGATCGGCTATAGCCAAATTAAGCATTAAGCCCGAACAAACCGTAGAAGCAACCATGCTGACACGTCCCCGAATCATGCGAACAAACAAGCGGGTGAGACTGCGCACCATGCCTCCAGCTTCCATAGCTCCACCAAAACACATGGCACAAATAATAAGCCAAATGGTATTCATCATGCCTTGCATACCACGTGTGGCTACCAACGAGGTAAGCATGGGATTGGTTGTCTGCACCGAAGTTTCACCATAAATGCTTTGCATGGCACCTTTAAACAAGTTACCATCAACAATCTCCGCCAAAACTTGGGGTTGAAAAATCAAGGCGAACACTACAGCCAATAAGGTAGACAAACACAGCGTAACCACAGGCGGCAAGCGCTTGGCTATCATTACTCCTGTTAACAAAGGAACTATGAGCAACCAAGGAGTGATGGTGAAGCGCGATGAAAGAGCTGTTGTAAATTGGTTAATTTCGTGACTACTGGTACTAACCGTGCAAAATCCTGCTATTAAGAAGATAATAAGCGAAATAGCTAACGAAGGGACTGTGGTGATAAGCATGTAGCGTATGTGCTTAAATATTGAAACATTAAGAGTGCCTGAGGCTAACACCGTGGTGTCAGATAAAGGAGATATTTTATCGCCAAAATAAGCTCCACTAATAATGGCACCAGCAATCCATCCTTCTTCAAAACCCTGTGCACGACCAATGCCCATAAGGGCTATGCCTATGGTAGCAATGGTTGTCCACGAACTACCAGTCATAATACTTACCATGGCACTAATAAGGCACGATGAAAAAAGGAATATCTCGGGATGTATAATTTGAACACCATAATAAATCAATGAAGGCACTACCCCACTCACCATCCAAGTTCCACTAAGCGAACCAATAAACAGCAAAATGAGTATAGCACTCGTCACACTCGATATGTTATGGGTAATAGCACGTTCAAAATCCTTAAATGGTATGTGCAAGAACAAGGTGCCTATAAGTACGCAACAAGCCGATACTGCAAGCAAGGTTACTTGACTGGCTCCTAACAATGAATCGCTGCCATAGGCTCTCACCGTGACTACTAACATCACAACCAAGAGTACCAATGGCAACATAGCAAGCAACGCCGAGGGCGTTTTCTTTGAATCTGTCATGTATAGTTATTGTGTTTTATGTTATATTTTAATGCAAAGTTATGTATTATTGAATATAATAGCAAAATTATGCACTTTATACAACACTTATACAATAGTTTTACTAACTTTGCGATATAAAGAACAATTAAGTTCTAAGACTATTGACCCATAAAATATTTGTGTATTGAGCGATAAAATAAATCTCCACATTTAATAAAAACAAAATGACCCCACAACAACGCATAGAAAACCTATTGCAGTATTTGCAACAAGACATTTACGAAAAAGAGACTGAAACAGCATTGGCTCTGCTGGCTGCTTTGGCTGGCGAAAGCATCTTGCTATTAGGACCTCCTGGAGTTGCTAAATCAATGGTAGCACGCCGACTGAAGGAGGCCTTTAAAAATGCACGGTCGTTTGAATACTTGATGTCACGTTTCTCTACGCCCGATGAAATTTTTGGTCCTGTCAGTATTGCACGACTTAAAGAATCAGACAAATATGAACGTGCAACAGAGGGATTCCTGCCTACCGCTGATGTAGTTTTTTTAGACGAGATATGGAAAGCTGGTCCTGCCATACAAAACACGTTGCTCACAGTAATGAATGAAAAATTGTTTCGCAATGGTGACAAAGAAATACACTTGCCACTAAAACTACTTGTGGCAGCATCCAACGAGTTACCTGCAAAAGGCGAAGGCTTAGAGGCTTTGTGGGACCGCTTCATGATTCGCGTGATGTGTGGCTGCATTCGCAACGAAGACGTCTTTCGCAACATGCTTTGCCAATCGGCTAACACCGCAACTAAGCCAACCCAGTCTGCCCCCCCACCTATTACAGCAAAGGAGTACGCACAATGGCAAAAAGAAGCGCAGGGAATCCCCCTTTCGTCTGCCTTACTCGATGCCATCAGCCACATACGCTTATTGCTACAAAAGGTTGAAATAGAAGGAAGCGAATTGGCTCGCTGCATTTATGTGAGCGACCGTCGTTGGGTACACATTGCAAACTTGCTACGCACCTCTGCCTATCTGCAAGGACGCGAAGAAGCTGACGTGGCAGACCTACTACCTATGTACCACTGTTTGTGGAACGAGCCTATCGAAATAGAGCAGGTTAAACAAATTGTGCTACAAAGCATTTTCGCACCTTATGTGCAACGTCTTGAAACACTTGCACGCAATGTTAAAGCAGACTTGCGAGCTTGCAAGGCTAAGGAGGCTTTGGCAAAGGCTGTGCGCGAACACGACCATCGAGACGACGACTTGCTGATTGTGGACAAACTGTTTTACCAAATAGAAAATCATGGCACAGGACACACCTATATCTTTATTACAGACTTCAAGAGTTTGCATGCTTACACCCCCGACAACATTCAGCGTGGTGTTATCTATAAGGATCATAGCCAACGTGGACGAAGCATTGTGCGCCTCTACACATCCGACACCAAAGACTTAGGCAACTATGCCGACCGCGAATTTGTAACGCTCTATCGCGACAACGAGCGTATTTTTATCAATGGTGTTGGCTTTAAAATGCGACACAAAGGTGCAGCTGTTATGAGTCCGCAAACAGGACACATTGGTGGACTCTTCGACTCACTCAGTGCTAATTCTGCTGCAGAGAAACACAACAAAACCATTCAGGCAGCCATGCCCTACACACACTACGAGGAGGATGCAGAGGACATTTGCAACCAAATTGATGCAGCACAAAAGCACATCAGCCAAAACATCTTTGCCAATGCTGCCGACAAATGCCAGGTAGAGGTTTATCTGCAAGACTTGTACAAGCGCATTGCATTGTGCCGCGTTGACATCCGCAAACTGCTTTATAATGAATGAGCCAGCTTTTTACTTGAACGTTATCCACAACTTTGTGGAGAATGGCGAAGAACCCGACCTTAGTCTGCTCGCACAACCTGATGCTGTAGTAGAGTATTTGGCACATGCTATGCACGATACCGATGTAAAAGCTTTAGTGCTCAACGATGCCATTGCAGCACAAGTGTTTACCGACACCATGTTACAGTTTGTGAGACTAAACCAAGAAAAAGCAGCCTACCAAATGCAACGCACAAGTTTTGAGCGTAAACAAATGGAAGAGGCTGCTACGTGGAATCTTATTAAACGACGCGATAATTGGCAAGCTTTGGTGCAAATGATGGACGACAAGTATGCTGAGCAAGGTTTTGACAAGGGGTTTTATCAACATGAAATGGAGACAGCACAGGGCTATGCTGACGATGCACTTTGGCAAACAATGCTCAATGATTGGCAATCCCACCTCGACTTACGTCTGCAACTTAAACAGCGAGAATTTGCCCAATCGCGCAAAGAACTGCAGGACTTAACGCTACGCAACAACTTAAAGGGTGCCACACAGTATGTGAAGGAACACAACATCACACAACACGAGTTTTGTCAAGCTTGGGGATTGATGGGAGGCCGTTGGAACACTTATGAGTTTCAACGCCTTTACAACACCGTACGCTTGCAAAAGCGCTACCCTATCCTCACAACCATTGCCCAACGCATGGGACGCATGGCTGACGCACAAGGCAAACAACGCATTGGTTACACATCGGGCAACACCGAGAACATGGAGCATGCTTCGCAAAGCGACATCACAGGCATTAGTTTGGGACGCGACCTTGGAAGTTTACTACCTGCTGAAATGGCACAATTTGTTGACCCCGATATGGAAGATGTTTTTTTACAGAAGTTTGTAACCTGTCGTCTGCAAACCTTCGACTATCAGAGCCACCTATTGCAAGCCGCCCGCAGTCTACACACTAAACCAGCTCGTGAGCGTGGTCCTATTGTGGTGTGTGTTGACACTTCGGGTAGCATGATGGGCGATCCGTGGGATGTTGCCTTATCTATGGCTATGAATTTGGCTGAATTGTGTGCCCAACAAAAGCGCAACTGCTTTCTTATAGCCTTTGCTGTGCGTGCCACTCCTATTGATGTGCATCACGACCGCGCCTTATTGCTAAAATTCTTTTCTCAAAAACCACAAGGCGACACCAATGCACAGCAAATGCTCAACAACGTGTTTGCCCTGCTACACACAAATGCACACTACGCTGGTGCTGATGTGTTATGGATTACAGACTTCCGCATCCCATCTGTTCCCCTCTCCTATTATCAGGAAATGGAAAAATTGCAACAACAAGGCACACACTTCTATGGTCTGCAACTTGGCATGGCAGAAAATAAATGGACCAAACGCTTCGATAAGATGTATCAAATTGAGGATATTAAAATGCGATAATCATGCGCACGTTGCAAAAATAGAGTTTGTTTCACGCGCCAGCCTTTCCCCGTTAGATAAAGCTGGCGCGTGAAACATTGATGATTCTATCAAAAATCGTGCAAAGAAAAAACATAAAAGCAATACAATAAATATTCACACCTTCCTATAACGCACCTTATTTTATGATGCCATTATCTGTGTCACTTAGGTTTATTCTCTTTTCTGCCGATTTATGTTTGCTTCCTTTGCTTAGTCGCCATGAGATGTTAAGTGAAACTTGGTTGCCATTGCCTTTAGAATAGCCAATGGTATGTTTATAGAGATTGCGGTTGAAAAGTTCGTTTTCGTATGCCTTGTAGTTGTTGCTGAATGGGTTAGCCCATGACATGAATATTTGCCAATTTTGCCATGCGTAGGATGCTTTTAATACAGCGTAAGCTCCACTGAAAGCTTTTGATTCACCTTCAAAAAATGTGTTGCCATTGTCAATGTATCCTTGTAACGTGCATTTGCCGAGATATGCCGTGATGCTACCAACATAAAACCACGAAGTATGGCAATGCGTATAGTCGTTACCGAAATTAAAGCATCTGTTTATACCGCCATAGGTGGCAAACTGAAGTTTTTCGGGCAAGAGCCAATAGCTAATATATGCCATCACATTTAATACGTCTATCTCTTTTTGGTTAATCTGCGTATAGATGAATTGATTGTCGTCTGTCCGTTCATAGTGAGCCATGTTCGGTTTGAGGCATTGCTTGTAGTAGCCTTCAATAAAGGTTTGCAAACGATTGGTGTTATACGACAACTGCAATCGGTGATCCATGTCGTGCGAAGGTTTTAAATCGGGATTACCTACAGTCCATTCCATGCTATTGGTGCGAATCATGGCATCGCTTGTCATGGCTATACGTGATGTTTTGTCTTGCATCTGATAAGTATAACTCAGTTGCAAACTATTTTTGATATGGTATGTTAACGACACCTTAGGACGGAAAGTCCAAAAATTATACTCGTGATTGTTCTGTGTGTAATGGATGTAACTTGCGCCCATGCCCAATGTATAACGCAAATGTTTGAGCATGCCCTTGATTTCGCCAAAGGCATACAGGCAATTGTTGTTGGTTTGGGTTAAAGAGGAAGCATCACCTATATACTTGTTTTGGATGTATTTATAACTATAGTTCACCCCCGTAGATAGCGTAAAAGGTTTGAGGTTGTTTTCATAAATTGCCTCAGTAAGCAATGAAGCTGTTTTGCCATTCACATCATACTGGTAAGTATTACCTTCGTTGTTGAAACTATTGGTTCGGGTGGAAATGTAAGTTCCTACGGCATTAGCAGTAAAAGACTGACGCGGGGTAAGTTGACGACAAAAATACATGTCTAATACTGGCGAATAGCTTTTGTTCTTTTCTCTGCTTGTTGCCTTGTATTGGCGAGTGCCTTCAACAATGTCCTTTATATCATAGTTATTGGGAATGTTGTTAAATGCTTCACTCAATGAGATTTGAAAAACTGTTGCTGTAGAATCTGCCCAATTATAGGTTAATTTAGCACCATGTGCAATAGATTTTCGAAGTGTTTCCACATCATTTCGCTCGATGGTATAGGTGCTGCCATCAGTTAAGGTATATTTAGCAAACTGTATGCTTTTGGCACCTTGGCTTCGATACCCACACATATCATGCGAAAGAGTCCATTCGCTTTTGCCATGATTCCATTTACCATAGACCATGCCTTCGCCTTGTAAGGTGGTAAGTGCTGAGGTGAGATCTGTGCCTATGGTATAACCACTTTCGTTTTTGCGTATTATAATGTCAATGACAGAGGCGATACCTTCACCATAACGAACACCAGGATTGTTTATATAGTTGATTTTTGCAATATCCTTGGGGTTAAGTGCTAACATCTCTTGTTTACCTACGATGATGCCATTTACACGAAGTTGAACGTCCCCCCGATTGTCTATGGTGGAAATAGAATGGTTTATGTTGTCAACACGGAGATTAGCAAGTGTGAGTTTTTGAAGCAAGCTATAGCCATTGTTCGAAGCTTGTTTCTGTACATCGGTAGGATAGATGGTCACGCCATCGGGTTTGTTTACAACCTTAGCTGCTTTAACTGTTACCTCATTGAGCGTAACAGATTTATTTGCATCTTGTGCATAGGCATGGAATGCAGAACTAAGGATAATGGATAGTGTAATTAGTTGTTTCATTTTGCACCATTTTTTTGATTTCGGTGCAAAGGTCGTTTAAGGATGATAGAAAGCCAATTTGTTTAGCTGACATTATCCTGACATTTGGTTGACATTGGGTTGACAGAACTTATCTATTTGATTTTCAGACTATAACTTTTTCCTCTGTTTGATTCTATTTTTAGGCTATGGGCTTCGATGATAGGTTTAATGCGTCTGATTAGCGTGTAAAGCGTGTCGTTTGCATCTGGTTTCTTAGGCCATAGTCGTTCGCAAATATCTTGTTTAGACAAGGTGTGTGTATGGGTGGTCATAAACATTTCGAGTAGGGCATGTTGCATGGGAGTGAGGTGTATTTCTGCACCATCAGTTGTGGTAAATATATTATTATGGAAAACAATGTCTCCGTACGATAGTCCTTGTAACATCAACTCGGGCTTATTTCTTTTTACATGCCACAAACTACCCAAAAGCCACAATACTCCTACAAATAAGAAAGCACCTGAAGCCTTTTGGTCTGACATTCTAAAGGTTGTTGCAAAGTTGCAATTTGCCTCTGCCACCAATTTAGTCTTTAATAAACCTTCTTTGCGTATCGTTCGCATAGAAATACCTGCGGTGTCTTTTAATTCGGCTATAGTAAGGTAGTTACGATAACAACGTATCGTGTCTGTAGTGACTACATCGTCCGGCATTTTTGCGAGTGTTTTTTCTAATGCTTGATTCACGTCTTGTGCTATTCTATGTTCTGTACAGCGATAGCTATTCACCCCTGCACATAATGCACAGAGCAAAAGAAAACTAAACACGATGTATGGAAGTATCTTCATAACTTATTTCGTTATAAGGGTAGTATTCACTTTTATTGTAAAATCTACACCATGTATGGCGTCGTTTTACGATAGTTGCAAAAGTACATTTTAATCATGTTACATGCAAATATAATGTGGAGAAATTGAATGTCTATATCTTCACAAAGTATTATAGTATTACTTTGCCATTTATTACGTAATACTTGCCCATTTAATACGTATTACTTTGCCAAGTAATACTATATTACTTTTTCGTGTAATCTTTTTGCGCTGATATTAAACGCGAAAAAGGAGAAAACTTCCAAACGATATGGAAATTTTCTCCTTTTATTTTTTTCGCTATGAAAGAAAAAGCTTTATTTACTTAGCCTTTTCAACGATGGCCTTGAAAGCCTGAGGATTGTTTACAGCGAGGTCAGCGAGCACCTTACGGTTAATCTCGATACCAGCCTTGCGCAAACCACCCATGAGCTGAGAGTAAGAAAGACCTTCGAGACGTGCAGCAGCGTTGATACGCTGAATCCAAAGAGCGCGGAAGTTGCGCTTCTTGTTGCGACGATCGCGGAAGGCGTAGGTCAGACCCTTTTCCCAAGTGTTCTTGGCAACGGTCCAAACGTTCTTGCGGGCACCATAGTAACCGCGGGTGAGTTTGAGGATTCTCTTACGCTTAGCTCTTGAAGCTACGTGATTTACTGATCTTGGCATTTTTTTGTTACATTTTGGAGGTCAGCGCCGTGGTGCATTTTAATGTTTTAGACACACAATCGGACTTTTAGTAGGCTGAACATCCGGTTAGACTTTAATGTTTAAGATTTTTGAAACGTGTGCGCTTTCACGCTACTTGAGCGCATTAAGGCACGTTTCTGACGCGATTTAGCGGAGGCAAAGGAGTTCACGAACCTGACGTACGTTAGTACCATCAATGATAGCTACGTGGTCGAGGTTACGCTTTTGCTTCTTAGTCTTCTTGGTCAGAATGTGACTGTGGTAAGCGTGACGTCTTTTGATCTTACCCGTTCCAGTGAGAGCAAAACGCTTCTTAGCACCAGAATTAGTCTTTACTTTTGGCATTTTCTTTTTGTTTAATTTGTTAATATATCACTGCGGCTACGTGAGATACCGAACGTAGCGCGCAAGCATTTTCGTTTGATGTCCGCGGCTATAAAGATTTTTCAAGAATCATTTAGAAAATCCTTATTCACAAGGATAATTTCTAACTTTATCAGAAAAATCTGTTAGGAAAGCGAATTTTAAAAATCCTCGCCTTCAACAAAGGGACCTTTATATTCCTTCTTTGCCTTTACTTGCGGAGCTTTCTTTGCAGGCTTTGCTTCTTCTGCACCCTCTGCAACATTTTCAGTGGCACTTTCAGTCTTTTTGGGAGCCCCTGTCTTTTTAGGTGCTATAAAAAGAATCATGCGCTTACCTTCGAGCACAGGCATCTGTTCTACCTTGCCATATTCTTCCAAATCATTGGCAAAACGAAGCAAAAGCACTTCACCTTGCTCTTTGAAGAGAATTGAACGACCACGGAAGAACACATAAGCTTTCACCTTGTCACCCTCTGAAAGGAATTCCTTGGCATGCTTAAGTTTAAAGTTGTAGTCGTGCTCATCAGTTTGCGGTCCGAAACGAATTTCCTTCACTTCGATTTTAACCTGCTTAGCCTTCAATTCCTTTTGACGCTTCTTTTGCTGATAAAGGAACTTAGAGTAGTTAATGAGGCGACATACGGGTGGCACAGCATTGGGTGAGATTTCCACGAGGTCAACCTCTTTTTGCTGTGCAAGCTGAATGGCCTGACGCGTAGGCATTACTTCTGACTCTACATCGTCACCCACGATACGCACTTCGCGACAACGAATTTGTTCGTTGATGCGGTGCTGCGGTTTATTATTATTGCGGTCGCGGCGATTATTCTTCTGCGGTGCTGGCATTAATTAGCTTTTTATGAGTGTAAGTTTACGAGTTTTACAAGTTTTGAACAGCCCTAATGTATGGCATATTCCCTTGCATCTCTTTAACTTTTGATTTTATTGATTTTTAATCGGCTGCAAATTTACGCCTTCTTTTTTGAATATCAAAGGCTTAAACGCTTTTTTTACGTTTTTCTTTTACAAACAGTGCCTTTTTACACGTTGTGAACCCACTAAAAAATGCCGTCTAAACGCTTTTGCAAACACTTAGACGGCAATTTTATAATAATAGAAATCTATTTTAGAAGTTCTCAGTCATTTCAGCTACTTCATCGTTAATCTTCTTAGCGAAGTCAGCAACCGAAAGTATACCTTGGTCACCTTCACCCTGCTTACGCACAGCTACAGTGCCATTGGCAGCTTCCTTCTCGCCCACTACGAGCAAGTAAGGCACGTGCTTCATCTCGTTATCACGAATCTTACGACCAATCTTTTCAGAGCGATCATCCACATAAGCACGTACATCCTGTGCATTGAGTTCCTCGCAAACCTTCTGTGCATAGTCGTTGAACTTGTCAGAGATAGGCAAAATAGCTACCTGATCGGGAGTCAACCACAAGGGGAAGTGACCTGCTGTATGCTCAATGAGTACAGCTACGAAACGTTCCATTGAACCGAAGGGAGCACGGTGAATCATTACAGGACGATGCTTTTGGTTGTCAGCACCTGTATATTCAAGCTCAAAACGTTCGGGCAAGTTATAGTCAACCTGAATTGTACCCAACTGCCAACGACGTCCAAGGGCATCCTTCACCATGAAGTCGAGTTTAGGACCATAGAAAGCTGCTTCACCATATTCAATATGAGCAGGCAATCCCTTTTCCTCACAAGCCTCGATAATAGCTTGTTCTGCACGTTCCCAATTCTCTTCAGAACCAATGTATTTGTCGCGGTTTACTTTGTCGCGAAGTGAAATTTGAGCTTCGAACTTATCAAACTTCAAGGCTTTGAAGATAATCATGATGATATCCATCACGCGGAGGAATTCATCCTTTACCTGTTCGGGAGCACAGAAGATGTGAGCATCATCCTGAGTAAAGCCACGTACACGTGTCAATCCGTGGAGCTCACCACTCTGCTCGTAACGATAAACCGTACCAAACTCTGCACAACGGAAGGGGAGTTCTTTATATGAACGAGGCTTCCATGCAAAGATAGCGCAGTGGTGAGGACAATTCATGGGTTTAAGCATGTATTCCTCGCCCTCTTCAGGAGTATGAATGGGCTGGAATGAGTCCTTACCATACTTTGCGTAGTGTCCTGAAGTAACGTAGAGGTTCTTAGAACCAATGTGCGGTGTCATTACCTGCTGATAACCATAACGCTTTTGAATCTTCTTCAAGAAGTCTTCCAAACGAAGACGGAGCGCAGTACCCTTAGGCAACCACATGGGTAAGCCCTTACCTACGAGGTCTGAGAACATAAAGAGCTCCATTTCCTTACCGATTTTGCGGTGATCGCGACGCTTAGCCTCTTCAATCATCTGCAAATATTCATCGAGCAATTTCTTCTTAGGGAAGCTGATTCCATATACACGAGTCATCATAGGACGCTTTTCGTCGCCACGCCAATAAGCCGAACTAACAGCAGTTACTTTCACAGCCTTGATAGGAGCTGTTGAAAGCAAGTGTGGACCACGACAGAGGTCGGTGTAGTCGCCTTGTGTATAAGTTGTAATGTTACCATCTTCGAGTTCTTCGATGAGCTCGTTTTTATAAGTCTGACCACGTTCTGCAAAGAACTTCAGAGCGTCTGCCTTAGAAATTTCTTTACGTACAAGAGCTTCTTTCTTTTGAGCAAGCTCTTGCATCTTCTTCTCGATTTTCTGAAAATCGCTTTCGCCAATAACCACGCCTTCGGGTGGCATTACATCATAATAGAAGCCATTTTCAATGGCAGGACCTATACCAAACTGTGTTCCAGGCCAAAGCTGTTGCATTGCTTCAGCCATAAGGTGCGCTGAGGTGTGCCAAAAAGCATGTTTACCCTCAGAGTCATCCCATTTATAAAGGTTAATCGTAGCATCTTCGTTGATAGGACGGTTCAACTCTACAGTTTCACCATTCACGCCACAAGCGATTACGTCTTGTGCCAGACGCTGCGAGATGCTTTCTGCTATTTCAAGACCAGTAACACCATTTTCATACTCGCGCACTGATCCATCAGGAAAAGTTATTTTTACCATAACAAATTGGTTTAAATTTTTTTCGAAAGCAAAGGTAGTGCAAACCGAGCGAAGGACAAAATAAAAAGGAGTTTTTTTAGGATGGCTCTAAAATTCTGATTTTAAAATGCTTAGTTTCTGATAGCCGAATAGCTACCCATATTCTCAAAGAAAACACACTTTTTATTTTTTTGAAGGTTACAAATTACCATAAGGGTGGTTCTAAAAATTCCAGCATATTTTTTTGAGATATTGAATACGGATTTTGCTGATTGGACTCTTTCTTTTCGGATTGAAAAGGATAAAAGAAGGATGATTTCCTACAAAATAGAAGTTTTTATCGGGTTTCTCCCAAAAACAGCCTAAAGTGTCGAAAAAAGTATGTTGACTTACTTTGCCATTTAAGTTAACATACTTGGCAAAGTAAGTTAACATACTTGGACATGTTAGTTTACTTACTTTTTTTGAGAGCATAATTGCCAGAAACGAATTGTTTTTTATTTGTACGATTCATTTCTGGCAATTAACGACCTTAAGTTATGCGTTTCCCGCAGTTTTTATGAATTGTACAATCCACTCGCCTACTTCTTTCGTTCCATAATGTGGAGCATCAGGTACTTGAATTTCAGGTGTACGAACGTTTGCATCGAGACTGGCATCTACGGCTTGACGAACAAGCTTTCCTTCGTTAGTAAGACCGAAGTGTTCAAAAAGCATGGCTACTGAGAGAATCTGTGCCAAGGGATTGGCAATGTTCTGCCCTGCTGCTTGTGGCCATGAACCATGAATGGGTTCGAACACAGGAGTACTGGCACCTGTAGAGGCTGAAGGAAGCAAACCCATTGACCCTGTAATGCATGAACCTTCGTCTGTGAGAATGTCGCCAAAGGTATTTTCAGTAACAAGTACGTCAAAGAATGTGGGTTCTTGAATCATGCGCATAGCAGCATTGTCTACATACATAAAATCGGTTTGCACCTCTGGATGTTGCGCTGCCATTTCTTGCGCAACTTTGCGCCACAAACGTGATGAAGCAAGCACATTGGCTTTATCAACCACTGTGAGATGACCACGACGACGAGCTGCATACTGATAGGCGACTTTGAGAATACGCTCTACCTCTTCGCGCGAATAAGCATTGGTGTCGTAAGCATAGTCATCGCCTTCTTGTTTTTTACCAAAATACATACCTCCCGTCAATTCGCGTATGCACACAAAGTCGGCACCTTGCACCAATTCGGCTCGCAAGGGGGATTTGTGAAGCAAACATTTGAAAGTTTGCACCGGACGAATGTTTGCAAAAAGTCCGAGTTGCTGACGCATGGCGAGCAAGCCTTGTTCGGGACGTACCTTTGCGTTGGGATTGTTGTCGTATTTAGGGTCACCTACTGCCGAAAAGAGCACAGCATCGGCTGCTTTACATACCTTGAGTGTTTCGGGCGGAAATGGATTGCCTACAGCATCAATGGCAGCAGCACCTACCAAAGCAGGTGTAAGGGTTAGTTCGTGACCAAACTTTTGACATGCGGCAGTAAGCACGGCTACGCCTTGGGCTGAAATTTCAGGACCGATACCATCACCGGCAAGTACAGCTATGTTGAGTTTCATATTGTTCTATTTTATCTTTGTTTGCTACTAAAAAGTCTATATCATCAAGTCCACGTTCAAGGCAATATTTTTTATAACCATTGATGTCGAAGTGTTCAGTTTGTGCGGTAGCCATATTGGTTACTGTTTGATTGGGCAAATCTACGCGCACTTGGGTATGAGGGTCTTGCGCAATGCTCTGAAAAAGTTGCTGCAAGAATGCTTCACTTACCACTACGGGCAAAACAAAATTATTCAGTTCGTTCTGTTTGTGTATATCGGCAAAAAATGAACTAATAACTACACGGAAGCCATAACCTGCAATAGCCCATGCTGCATGTTCGCGACTTGACCCACAACCAAAGTTTTTACCTGCCACAAGGATTTGTCCACTATAAGTAGGATCGTTGAGCACAAAATCCTTGGGGGTACCATCGGGATTATATCTCCAATCGCGAAAAAGATTTTCACCAAATCCTTCTTTGTCGGTTGCCTTTAGGAAGCGAGCTGGAATTATTTGATCGGTATCGATATTCTCAAGTGGAAGAGGCACACATGAAGATTGTATGATAGAAAATTGATATCTCATTGAACTTAATTTTTAGGAAAGTTAGATAACCTAATAACTTATAGTAAGTCCCTTGGGTCTGCAATTTCTCCCATCACAGCTGCTGCAGCTGCTACAAGAGGTGAAGCCAAGCAAGTGCGAGCACCAGGACCTTGACGACCTTCGAAGTTACGGTTTGAGGTTGAGACACAGAGTTTGCCTGTGGGAATTTTATCGTCGTTCATTGCCAAACAAGCAGAACAACCTGGTTGACGAATTTCGAAACCTGCTTCATGCAAGATTTTATCAATCCCCTCTGCTTCGATTTGACGCATCACTGGCCATGAACCTGGCACTAACCAAGCTGTGACGTGCGGTGCCTTTTTCCGTCCCTTAACTACTGAAGCAAAAGCACGGAAGTCCTCAATACGTCCATTGGTACAAGCTCCTAAAAATACATAGTCCACTTGTTTACCAATCATGCTTTCGCCTTCAGCAAATTGCATATACGCCAAAGCCTTACGGTCTGATTCGGTTTGGGCTGTTGGAATGGTTTGCGTAATGCCTATGCCCATGCCTGGATTGGTTCCATAAGTTATCATAGGTTCGATGTCGGCTGCATCGAAGGTTACTTCTTTATCGAACACGGCACCATCATCGCTCTTGAGTTTGCGCCATTCAGCTACAGCTTTTGTCCACGCCTCTCCTTTGGGAGCAAAGGGTTTATCCTTAATGTAGGCAAAAGTTACCTCATCGGGAGCTACCAAGCCACCACGAGCACCCATTTCTATAGAGAGATTACACAAAGTGAGTCGTCCCTCCATAGAAAGTGAACGAATGGCAGAACCAGCATATTCCACAAAATAGCCTGTTGCTCCACTTGTTGTAAGTTTACTCATTAAATAGAGTGCTACATCCTTTGCTGTTACTCCTTTTCGTAATGTACCTTCCATGTTGATGCGCATGGCACGAGGTTTGGTTTGCAAAATACATTGCGAAGCCATTACCATCTCGACCTCTGAAGTTCCGATACCAAAGGCTATTGCCCCCATAGCTCCATGGGTGGAGGTATGCGAGTCGCCACAAACAATGGTCATTCCTGGCAATGATAGTCCTTGCTCGGGACCTACCACGTGGATGATACCATTATTGGGATGCATCATTCCCCAATAACTCAGTCCAAAATCGTGTGCATTTTGTGTGAGTGTATCTACTTGCTTACGCGACACGGGGTCGACTATGGGTTTATCTTGATCGTGTGTAGGGGTGTTATGGTCGGGCATACAAAATATTTGTTGCGGACGAAAACACTTTAAACCACGCTGACGTAATCCTGCAAAAGCTTGCGGACTGGTAACCTCATGGGCATAAAGGCGGTCTATATATAGTTGATCGGGACCATCTGCCACATGCTGCACTACATGGGCATCCCATATTTTTTGAAAGAGGGTGGAAAACAACATTGTTTAAGTATTAAGTGTTAAGTATTAAGTATTACAAGTTTCGGATTTAGCAAGTGCGGGATCAATTATCGTGCAAGTCGAATGCAATCAAGCTTGCTTGAATTGCTGAGACGCAGCCGATAATGACGATAAATTATCGTGCAAGTCGAATGCAATCAAGCTTGCTTGAATTGCTGAGACGCTGCCGATAATGACGATAATGCACGCCCTGAAAGGGCAACAGCGCCTAGCCCAGGGCAAGCGAAGCGACACCCTGGGTCAAAGCACGTTCGTTAGTGACGCCCTGTAAGGGCAGAAGCTTTATACCTCTTTCCAACATTGAATGCTTTTGCCCTTACAGGGCGTCAATACTATGGCAATCCTTACCCAGGGTGTCGCTTCGCTTGCCCTGGGCTAGGCGCTATTGCCCCTTCAGGGCGTCTTGGCTAAATCCGAAACTTGAGTTAAGTATTACATGCTATTGCATTATCAATGTAAGAAGTTTTACAAAAAATGCGCAAGTAACAATTACTTAATGCTTAAAATTATTTATTGCATCAATATAAGCTTCGACACTGGCAGTTACGATATCGGTATTGGCACCAAATCCATAATACACGGCACCATCGTATTCCACTTGCATGTGTACCTTACCCACATCGTCAGAACCTTTATTGATGGCTTGAATTGTAAATTCTTTAAGCACCATTTTACGCTTGATAATATCCTTCACTGCATTGATTGCAGCATCTACAGGACCATTACCTTCGGCTGCTGCACGGAATTTTTCGCCCGCAATGTCGAGTACAATAGCTGCCACAGGACGCACACCATGTCCACTTGTCACTTGCAAATAATCTAATTTGATGCTATGCGAAGCTGCACGCTCAGCACCTGCAAGTACCAAGATATCATCGTCTGTCACCTCCTTCTTTTTATCGGCTAATGCCAAGAAGCGTTGGTAGATTTCGTTGAGTTTCTCCTCAGTGACCTCCACACCTAACACCTCGAGTCGATGCTTTAAGGCTGCATGTCCCGAACGGGCTGTAAGAATAATAGAATTATCGTCGATACCCACATCCTTGGGGTTGATAATTTCGTAAGTCTCTACGTTTTTAAGCACACCATCTTGATGGATGCCACTTGAGTGAGCAAAGGCATTGCGTCCCACAATAGCCTTATTAGCCTGCACGGGCATATTCATGAGCGAACTTACCATGCGCGAGGTTGCTGCTATTTTTTGTGTGTTGATATTGGTTTGGATGTCGAGGTGATGACATTTTAAAATCATGGCTATCTCCTCCTCGGCTGTATTACCAGCACGTTCGCCAATGCCATTGATGGTCACTTCCACTTGACGAGCACCATTCAATACACCCTCAAGCGTACAAGCGGTTGCCATGCCAAGGTCGTTGTGGCAATGGGTTGAGAGGATGGCATTGTGCACACCATCTACATGTTCCATCAAATATTTTATTTTGTTGCCATACTCATGGGGCAAACAATAGCCCGTTGTGTCGGGAATATTGACTACCGTAGCTCCTGCTTTTATTACAGCCTCAACTACACGTGCCAAATATTCATTGTCTGTACGTCCTGCATCTTCCGCATAAAATTCTACATCCTCTACGTAGCGCTTGGCATACTTAACGGCAGCAACGGCTCGCTCAATTATTTCCTCGCGATTAGAGTTGAATTTATATTTTATGTGACTATCGCTCGTACCAATACCTGTATGGATGCGCTTGCGTTTGGCATACTTTAATGCCTCTGCTGCACAATCAATGTCCTTTTCAACAGCACGTGTCAGTGCACAAATTGTGGGCCATGTCACAGCCTTCGATATTTCTATTACCGAATTAAAGTCGCCTGGACTCGAAATGGGGAAACCAGCTTCTATCACGTCCACACCAAGTTGTTCGAGTTGTTTGGCAACTTGAATTTTCTCTACTGTGTTGAGTTGGCAACCTGGCACTTGCTCTCCATCGCGAAGCGTTGTGTCGAATATGTAAAGTCTGTCGCTCATATTATGTTTTTTGTGTTTTATATTGCTTATGAATTATTTATTTACACACAGCATCCTAAAAACAAACAACCTCACTCTAACAACTGAATGTTGAGTGAGGTTGAATTGCTTTGTATGATGTTTTTGCAGTATGCAGTGCTACATAACATCATTGCATTACGCTATGGTTTTTCATCCATAACTCTCACTCCCGCGTACCTAATGTACGCAAGCGCAACAAATTGCTAAGTCGGAAGTAAGAAGTATATGCCATGATGTATTTTCGTTTTGTGTGGGCAAAGTTATAAAATTATTACAAAAAGCAAGCATTTCACCCTAAAAAATTAGATAAATATCTTCTTTTTAGGCATTTTACCTTACATTTTTGTTTTTCAGAAACTAAAAACAGCCCACAACTTGCACTTAAAATCCATATGGGTTCATGCGTTTGTATCGCTCCTTCATTTCGTTCTCTACATTTACATATTCACCATCTACGGCCTTTGCCAATTCGGGTTCTAATTCAAGAGAACGTTTTAAATCGGCTGCAGCGCCTACCACATCCTTTAAATGGTTCTTCACACCACCGCGAGCTTTATAGGCTGCTGCAAAATTGGGTTGCATATGAATGGCTTCGTCATACACTGCAAGTGCCTTATCCCATTGTGCCGTCTGTTCATAAAGGCTACCGAGTTTCAACACTGCCTCTTGACTAAAGGGATTCAGTGCCTGCACAGCCTTTAGGTCTGCCACAGCCTCATCCGTTTTACCCAAAGCAGCATAAGCTTCGGCACGCAACAAATGGTAGTTTTCGTTTTCTGCATCAATCGCCACAAGTGCCTCAGCATCTGCCAACACCTCTGTCCACTGCCCCATTTGTTTCAAAACCTCGGCACGCAACAACAATGCATGTTGGTATTGAGGTTCCTGAGCAAGGCACTGTGTGAGATGGGCTATCGCCATTAAGTCCTCGTGCAAACCATGTTCTGCCTCTGCCAACAAATAGAGCGCACGAGGTTCGCCCTCATGCTTCTGCAAAATGTCTTGGCAAGTGGTGCGCTCATCGACATAAGCTTGTGTCTTACCTAACGTTTGTGCTAACAGTAAACTAATTTCTAAATTATCGCCTTCGGCATGCTGCACCATTTCACGCAATAGGGGTAATGCCTTCTCATAATTTTCGGTGTGCAAATACACTTCTGCCAAGAATCCCACCGTGCGCAGTTCGTGTTTCAACTCTAAAGCCGCCGTAAGACATTTCTCGGCATACTGAAACTCTCCCATTTGCATTGCACGCACACCATCGTCGCACAAAATATCGTATTGATTTTCGGGTGACTTTTTTCCGCCACCAAATATAGATGATAAAATACCCATAAAAAATATTCTTCTAAGCAAACGATAATTGCCATGCAGAAGAAAATATCCTCCGCACGGCAATTATACATTACTTTAGGTTTTTGAATACCTACTTATAAAATTAGCCATAGATAACCTTACCGTTTTCATCTTCGTAAGGCTTCATGTCTTTAGCATACTGATTCATGGCGCGGAGGCTCATACCCATTGATGAGAAACCACCATCGTGGAAGAGGTTCTGCATTGTCACCTTGCGAGTGAGGTCTGAGAACATCACAACACAGTAGTCTGCACAATCCTCAGCGCTGGCATTACCAAGAGGTGACATCTTGTCGGCAAAGTCCATCATGTTGTCAATCTCCTTAATACCCTTACCTGCTGTGGTTGCAGTGGGGCTCTGCGAGATGGTGTTAATGCGTACGTGCTTTTCGCGACCATAGATGTAGCCAAACGAACGGGCAATGCTCTCGAGCATGCTCTTAGCGTCAGCCATATCGCTATAACCATAGAAGGTACGCTGCGAAGCCACGTAAGTCAAAGCTACAACCGAACCATATTCAGCAATAGCGTCGAGCTTCTTGGCACTCTGCAACATCTTGTGGAACGAAATAGCAGAGATATCGAGTGTCTTCTGCAAGTAACCATAGTCCAAGTCATCGTATGTGCGGTGCTTGCGCACGTTGGGGCTCATACCAATTGAGTGGAGCACGAAATCGATTTTTCCTCCCAACACTTCCATGCTCTTTTGAAACACGTTAGTGAGGTCGTCTGTATTAGTAGCATCAGCGGGGATAATAGTTGCACCGATTTTTTCAGCGAGTTTATCGAGTGTACCCATGCGCAATGCCATAGGGGTGTTGCTAAGCGTGATTTGTGCGCCTTCAGCAGCAGCCTTTTCTGCTACCTTCCAAGCGATTGAGTCTTCGTTGAGCGCGCCGAAAATAATGCCGCGCTTGCCTTTCAGTAAGTTGTGAGTCATATTTCTTAGATATAATCTTGTAAAGACGCGCTAAGTTACTCCTTATTATACTCCCTATATATATAAGGTGTAAAAGTAGCAGATAAGCACTAATCTTTTCAAATTTCGTGCGCAAAATTACGCATTTTGTGCAAACCTTGCAACTTTAAGGACAATTTTCTATCCTCACTCGCCCAATTATTGCTTTTTATGCTCTATAACATAATCTGCACTTGTCAAGTTATTAGACGAAAGGTATACCTTTGCAATGATAATATGAACGAGCATCGTCCACGAATGAAGTCGTCTAAACTTTTATGGGTGGTTCTAATAATTCTGATAAGTTGATTTGTGCCCTATCGCGTGTGTATTTTTCTTTGAGAATATGGGCTGCGGTTCGGCTAAGATTGCAAGCGAGCTTGCATCTTCGCTCTCACCTTGCACCATATTTGATAGTGAACGAAGGAGCATAGCGGGCTATGTGACTGAGCGAACTGACAAACATGGTGCAAGGCGAATGCAATCAAACATGTTTGAATTGCTGAGCCGCAGCCCATGTTCTCAAAGAAAAAAGACACATGCGAGAGGGTGCAAAGCAACTATCAGAATTTTAGAATATTAAAATCAGAATTTTTAGAACCACCCTTATGAAGTTCAAGAAGATAAGAGTTTAATCTTCGTCAGAAAAGTTTAGACGACTTCAACATGTGAACTGTGTACAAACACTAAAATATCCTATGAAACATACGCTTTTTACCTACCTATTGGCAGCAGGGTGCTGCTTGCCCATGCTTCAAGCTAATGCCAAAGTGGGCGATATATTGCCTATTCCGCATATAGTTAACACCCCTACCCATGCAAAACCCTTTATGCTTAACCGCGAGGTTGCACTCATTAGCGACATTCCTTGTGTTGCACTTCAGCGTTTTCTCACAACCAATGGCTGTAAGCTAAACGCAAGTGCAATAGCCCAAATACGTGTGCAAAAGGTAGAAAGCATTGCAGGTACCTACGACTACTCGCTACCTGCCTTCGACAACGAAGCCTACCAACTCAGCATCTCCGAAAATGAAATTATCATAAAAGCCGTTACTCCCACTGGTGTTATCCGTGCCGCACAAACCCTCACACAAATTGCTGAGGGGTACGATGCTATGGGTGAAACGGCTCAACTCGAAGCGGTAAACATTACAGACTGGCCCGCATTTAAGGTGCGCGGTTGGATGCAGGACGTAGGACGCTCATTTCTTTCTATTGACGAGTTGAAAAAAGAAATTGAACTTCTTTCGCGTTTTAAGGTCAATGTTTTTCATTGGCACCTCACCGAAAAGCTTGCTTGGCGTTTCGAGGTAAAGTCTTATCCCGCCCTCACCCAAGCCGAAAATATGATTCGCTATAAAGGGCAATATTACACCCAAGAGCAATGTCGCGAACTCGAAGCCTATGCTGCACAACAGGGTGTGACTATTATTCCCGAAATCGACATGCCTGGTCATAGCGATGTGTTTACCCACACCATGGGGTTCGACATGCAGAGCCAACAAGGTCGTGCAGCTCTCAAGGTTATTCTGAAGGAAGTAGCTGCAACCTTCCCTAAAGCTCCCTACATTCACATTGGTGGCGATGAGGTTGCCTTGCAAGATGGTTTTCTTGAAGAGATGGCTTCCTTTGTACGCAACGAACTCAGCCGTAAGGTTGTGGTATGGAATCCGTTAATGAATAAGGGCGTAAACAAACAAATGGCTGACATGACACAAATGTGGTCTACCCGAGGTAATAAAATTGCAGGATTGCCCAACATTGACTGTCGCTACAATTACACCAACCACTTTGACGTTTATGCCGACCTCGTGGGCATTTACAAAAGCAGTATATATTATACCGATAAAGGAAACAGTGAGGTGGCTGGCACCATCTCAGCTGCTTGGAACGATACAAAAACAGCTACTGAGACGGACATCATCCGACAGAATAATCAATACGCCAACATCATAGCTTCTGCCTCGCGTGCTTGGCAAGGAGGTGGCAAACGCTACATTGAAGCAGGTGGTACGACCTTGCCTAACACGGGTGAAGAGTTCGATGACTTTGCGAACTTCGAGCAGCGTTTTCTCTTTCACAAGGCGCATTCGCTCAAAGAGCAACCTATCCCTTATGTCAAACAGAGTAATGTGCATTGGCGCATTACCGATCCCTTCCCCAATAATGGGGATGCCTCTAAAGTATTTCCACCCGAAACAAGCACCGACACGCTCTTAGCCACAACCTTTAACTATCAAGGTATCAACTATCGCACACACTTTGCTACGGGTGCTGGCATCTACTTACGCCACATTTGGCATCCCACAGTGCCTTCATTCTTTAGTAATCCTGCTAATAATCAGACCGCCTATGCTTGGACTTACGTTTACTCGCCTCAAGCACAAGATGTGGGCGCACAAATAGAGTTTTACACCTATAGTCGCTCGGGCAACGAAAAGGGACCAAAGGCTGGACAGTGGGACCGACGTGGTTCTCGCATTTGGCTTAATGACAATGAAATTCCTGCTCCTACATGGCAACAGCCTGATAAAGACATTAAACAGGACGATGCAGTGATTGGACTTACCAACGAAAACTTCACAGCTCGTGAACCTGTTGCCTTGCATCTTAACCAGGGTTGGAACAAGGTGTTTATCAAACTTCCCCATGCGAACAATGGGGGTACCGCTCGCGACAAATGGCAATTTACTTTTGTTATCACCGACACTGAGGGCAGAAATGCTGTGGAGGGACTCATTTATTCACCCGATAAGAGTTTGACGGATGATATTCCACAAGACGAAAATCTGCCTAAGCTGAGCAACACGAAGGCTACACATTGGTATCGTTTTAGCAGCAAACGTTCGCCCCAACTTTTTCCAAATGCTTCGGGCGCAGGTCAAGCTATCGTAAGCACTTCATCCAATACTACTGCTACTTCAGAATGGATGTTTGCCGACCGTGGCGATGGTACGTTCAACATTGTTAACCGTGCTAACGGCTTGTTTATATCACCTATCACAACCTACAATGCTCCGCTCATCACCTCTGCTACAGTTCCTGCTACAGGTTGGCAATTTAAACCAGCTGCCACCGATGGCTTTTATATTTTGGTAAATGGAAACAACGAGATTAACCAAACCAAGTCTAGCCAAGGTTTCAAACTCTATAATTGGGGCTATGGTTCGCTCACTCCAGGCGAATATCGTTTGGATGATGATGGCTGTCAATTCTCTTTTACGTTGAGCGAGACAACGGTGCCTACTGCCATTGCCTCGCCTACCTCTGACGCTAAGGCTGAAGTTAAGGTGGTGAATGGTCGCATCGTTACATCTCTCCCCTATCGCCTCTATTCAACAAATGGTCGTAGCCTACCCATTGGTCGCCAACTCACAACTGGAAGTTACATTGTGCGCACAACACAAGGAAATGTAAAGGTGGTGGTTCGATGATTTTTTCATTCCATGAATTGTCCTATATGTTGCAAATCGTAAGGGCAATTCATGGATTCTTTTTTGACTCTGCTTCGCCAAGTTAGGCGGCGGTTCGGAAGTAAAAATGAAAGTTTTTCAACTTTCATTTTGTACTTCTCTCACCTTGCACTAACTTTGCACCATGCTTGGGCGCGTTATTGTGATAACGTCAGCGCCCCGAGTGCTTGATAAACCTCGTAAAAAACAAGAAAATGAAACAAAACTCTGTTTGCACCACAGATGGAAAGTCGCGTACTGTGGTGAGCATTCCGTTTATGCTACTTGGAGTGCTCTTTTGTGTCTGTTTGATTGCAGCCAACCTTTTAGAAACAAAACAAGTTTGCCTCGGTCCGCTCGAACTGACCGCAGGCCTTATTGTGTTCCCCGTATCTTACATTATCAATGACTGCATGGTAGAGGTATGGGGCTACCAACGCGCACGCCTTATTATATGGTTGGGGTTTGCAATGAATTTTCTTTTTGTACTTTTTGGTCTTGCTGCTGATGCTTTACCAGCTGCCGACTATTGGACGGGCGAAGAAGGTTTTCATGCCATTTTTGGTTTGGCTCCTCGCATCTGTGCTGCCTCGTTCATTGCGTTTCTCGTAGGGTCATTTCTCAATGCCTATGTAATGAGCCGCATGAAGTTGCGCTCTGACAATGGTCGCCACTTCTCTTATCGTGCCATTATGTCAACTCTCGTAGGCGAAAGTGCCGACTCGCTCGTGTTCTTTCCCCTTGCCTTGGGTGGCGTAGTGCCTTGGGACGTCATGCCGTTTCTTATGATAAACCAAGTGGTGCTCAAAACTGCATACGAAATTATCGTCCTCCCCATTACCATCCGTGTAGTACGTGCTCTTAAACGTATTGAAGGGGAAGATGCTTATGACGATGGAATATCCTATAGCATTTGGAAGATTAAAGATTTGTCAAAAAACTAAATTACGCAACATGAAAGAAAAGGCATTAGTAGTCTTTAGTGGTGGACAAGACTCTACCACTTGTCTTTTTTGGGCTAAAAAGCACTTCGATGAAGTGTATGCCCTTAGTTTTACTTATGGTCAGAAACATGTCCATGAGGTGGACATTGCCGAAAGCATCGCTGCCGAAGCTGGTGTACACTTCGACAAGATGGACGTAAGTTTTATCAGTTCATTGGCACACAACTCGCTCACCGACAGCAGCATCCAAATGGACCAAGTAAAGCCAGCCGATGGACCTCCCAACACCTTTGTACCTGGACGCAACCTCTTCTTCTTGAGCATTGCCGCTGTGTATGCACGCGAACGAGGTATACGCCACATTGTAACTGGTGTGTCGCAAACAGACTTCTCAGGTTATCCTGACTGTCGCGACAACTTTATCCGTTCGCTCAATGTCACTATCAACTTAGCAATGGAAAGCCAATTTGTCATCCACACCCCCCTTATGTGGATTGATAAATGCCAAACCTGGGCGCTTGCCGATAAACTTGGTGTGCTCGACCTCGTTCGATATCGCACGCTCACTTGCTATAATGGTATCGTAGGCGATGGCTGCGGACACTGCCCCGCTTGTGTGCTTAGACGAAAAGGATTAGAAGAATATTTAAGTATTAAGGGGTAAGTATTCTAAGTATTCAATGAGTTAAAGGGGAACCACCCTATATTCATTTCTCCTTCATTCATCAACAAGAATTAAAAAAAATTATGCGCGAAGATTTAACACTGAATGCTCTTGGTCGCAAAACAGAATACAAGAGCGATTATGCCCCTGAGGTGCTCGAGACCTTTGTCAATAAACACCCAGGCAACGACTATTGGGTACGCTTTAACTGCCCTGAATTCACCAGTTTATGTCCCATCACGGGACAACCCGACTTTGCTGAAATACGCATTTCGTATCTCCCCGATGAACTTATGGTGGAGAGCAAGAGTCTTAAACTTTATCTCTTTAGTTTCCGCAATCATGGTGACTTTCATGAAGACTGCGTTAACATCATTATGAAAGACCTCATCAAACTGATGAATCCTAAATACATCGAAGTAACAGGGCTCTTCACACCTCGTGGTGGCATTAGCATCTATCCCTATGCTAATTACGGACGCCCTGGAACGAAGTACGAACAATTAGCGGAATACCGATTACAACAACACGATTTGTAATCAGTATATTTGTTAAGCCCCCCTAATGATTACTACGTTCCTAACCTATTTTGTCTATCTACTTGTTATTGTAGGTTTTATCGGCACAATGCTTCTGCCGCTCTACCTCATTATTGCCTTCTGCTACGCCCTCTATCGCGATTATTTCAAAAAGAAATTGCAATAAAAAATCCCTGCCTCACAAACAATTGCTTGTGAGGCAGGGATTTTTTATAAACTCTTTTAAAGAGAACGGATTAGAAACTAAACTTGGTACCCGCCGAAAGCGTGAGCTGTCCGTCAAGCGGATGCGACGTACCGCCAGCTATGATCTTTTGCGAGTAGAAATCAGCTTCGGGCTGCAAGTAAAGTTCAAACGAGGGAGAGATGCGCCAACCTGCTTGCAATGCTGCACCAAAACCAGGAACCACCTGTGTTTTGCTGTTATCCTTGCCCGAGTTAATGTTGAGCGAAGCACCCACCAACCCCGTTAATTGGAACAACTTATCGTCTGTACTTTCACCCGTAACAGCCGTACGCAAGTTCATCATGTAGTTTGCACGCAAGGCGGTTACATTGTAGCGACTATCACGTGTACGGTTCACCATCATGTTAGCCAAGTCTACCTCAAAGCCATGTAAGCCTGTCAGCCACTGACCATAACCCATCGAGGCATTGAAGGTGAAACGATAAGCCCCCTTCTGTGCCGACAGGTTCATACTGTTAATGCCCGAACCCATGTTCACTGTTACATAACGACGTTTTTGCGGAGCTTCTACTAATACAGCACCTGTGTTACGACCTAAGCTATAATCTACGCCCAAGAATACCAACGGTTGCAAACGCGACAAGCGATCTTCCTTGAAACGACGCGACATGTGATAACCCAACTGGGGTTCAACAAACACGTGCATGTCTTGAGCTACACGCGCAGCAAGAATGCCACCTACGTGTATGTCTGAAGTAAAGTAACTACGACCCTTATTATAGTCGGCACCTAAATTCAAACCGCCCAATGCCGAAACACTCAGCACACGGTCTGCGTCATAACCATAAGCATGTGCTGTAAGGTCCGAAATGAAGTCGGCACCTACCATAGCGTCGGCATACTTTTCTCCCTTGTATTTACCCAAGCGACCTTGGATATTCATGCGGTAAGCTGCTAAAGCGCTCACGGGCAACGTATAACTGATGCGACCCAGTCCGTTGTAAGTTTCCTTATTGCGAACCCCTCTCAAAGAACCTACTGCACCGCCAGCCACTGAGATAAAGCCACGTTTCTTAGCCTCGTCGTTCTCTGAAACATCAGCAGCCAAAACACGATTAACACCATAAGCACGCAAGTCAAACTGCACACCTGCCATGCCTGATGCCACCAAGTCTATTTTGGTTGTACTGATACTTGTGGGCAAATAGTTCTTGCCATAGCCTTGCAGTTTTGGTTCTACATAGAGCGCACAGAAAGGACTTACATGCCATGTGCCACGCAAACTTGCATCTAAGCCAAAGAAGAGATTCTTTTTACCCTCACGTGCCGAAAGGTTCATACCCAAACCACCTGTTACCTCAAAGAGACGATCTTCCTGGTAACCTCTAAAGGCATTTGTAAAGTTAAACAAATAGTCGGCACCCACGTCTATGCGGTTCATTGTCTGCGACGCATCACAACGTGTATTGTCCGCTTGAATCCAAAGACGAGCACCATGGAGCGGTGCAAACCATTTGCCTAAACCCAAATAGCCTTGCGGACGGAGTGAACGGAAGGGACGGCGCAAATTCGAAGTCGTTATATTGATATTAGCACCAGCTGCCATCTCTATAAAGGTGTGGTCGTGCCAATAGTTTGTTACAAACGAATCGGTATCGTTCTTATGCATCTTTGAATCACTCAACGGATTGTGTGTGTACACAAATCCCAAGAGCATTGAAGGTACTACATCGAAACGTCCCGAAGTGCTCATGCCCACAGCATAGTCCGTATCGTATACATCGACACGAGGTTCGAGCACAAAGTTAACACCTCCGCCCAAATGTACATTGCCTTGCAAACCAGCTCCAACACCCCAAGTAACATTACGTTGGTCGTTTGACGATGAGCCATTCACACTAAGACCTGCTACACCATTCACCCACCAGCGACGCGTTAAATCTACACCACCAAACACATTGTGCAAGTTAGCCATATAGTCTAATGCCACACCCACAGCCTTCACTTTAGAGCCTTGTGGTTGTTTCAGCACCGTTGCGGGGAGTGTTAAACGCACAGCATTGTAAGCATCAAACCACTTACCCACACTCACCGAAGCACGTCCACCCATTTGGTCTTTCCACGTACTGGGATGCGCATTTACTAACATCGAAGCACCACCAGCAACGCCCACAAACATTCCATCCGTAAAATGTTCATAGCGTGGCGAATGCATTGCACCATACGCATGCGCACGTTCTGCAGGCGAAAGCAAACGATAACCTAAGCCTGCCGACACACTTGCCACGGGGGTCACACAACGCCAATTACTACTAAAGGTAGCATTGTTATGCAATACACCCACTTGGGGTTCTATATATATATAGGTATAAGGCGAGAAAGCATACTGTCCGCGCAAGCCAATGTGAGCTCCCAAAGCCTTTTTACTCTCGCCTTGGTAACGAGCATACACAGCGTCGATACCTGCTACACCCAACACCTCAAAACGGTGTGCTTGTTCGTAGTTACGGTTTGCCAATGCCGTGATGTTCATCAAGTAGTCGAGCGATAACTCGCCCATCTTCACATCGCGACTTTTAGTACGGAAGATACCTGCACCTACACCTAAGCGCACACCATGTTCAGGCGTAATGAAATCGCCCACTGCCCACTGGGCTTGTGCACCAGGTTTCATGTCAATTAGGTTCGCTGCATTCACACGCAAGCCTAAGTCGGTAAACAAGTGGTCGCCCAGATGTTTGTTTTCATACTGCTTGCTTACGCGAGGACGCTGCAACATATAGTCCAACGCACTTTTAGGTAAATCCGTAGTCAATGTATCTGTCTGCTGCTGCGCATGGATGGCTCCAGGAACTGACAGCGCCAAGAGGCAACAAACACTAATAGCCTTTCTCACAGACTTGCAACCCTTCGCTCTCTGGGTTCCCCCAGCTACGTAGGTATGTGATGATTTATACTTTTTCATTTTTTGAGTGCCTCTTTTTTATTTTTCATTTCCTTAATACAGTCCAGTTCGTTCAAGTCGGCATCGCCTTCAGCTATCTCAATGAGCTCGGGGTCCAATTCAAGAGCCTTCTTGAGTTCGCGATTAGCCTCAGCTGCAATGTTAGTGTCGTTCGAGCGATGCAAGCAAATTGCCTTTATATAATGCGTAACAGCATCATCATCAGTCAACATTTTCGACTTTTCCAATGCCACATCATTTTTCTTCATTGCCAATAACAACACCACCTCATTGCGCAAACCTGTCGGAGCAATCGCATCGTAGTTAGCTTCATAGTCACCCATAAAGGCACCACTCACTGCCAGCAACAAGCGATTCTCGGCTGTAGCAGGCACATAGGCAGCCAACGAATCGGCAGCTTGATATTCGTGGTTAGCTAACAAGGCTACCATTTGGTTACGATTAACTACCTCAGGTGCCTTTTCGCCAGCAAATTTGCGCAATACATCGGCATCGGGCTTATTATGCTTAATAAGCAATGCAGCGAGATCGTTGGCAGCAATCATAAACGAGGGAGACACCTCGAGTGCCTGACGCAAATATTTTTCGCGTTGTGCGTCATTCTCTTCACTGCGATAAAGTTTAAAGAATTCGTAGTCTGAGAGTTTGCGATAATCCTTCTTATACAAATCCTTAATTTCATCCAATGTCAAGTTTCTATAGATAGAGTAGCTCATCGTGTAGCCCACTGAGCGCAACATCGGCAAATACTTGTTGAGCAACAGTTTTGAGTAGAAGGGCAAACGCTTCATTTTTTGGCTCACAACATCACCTTTGTAAAGTTTCATCACAGCCTCTACCTTGTCAGCTTCTTCTTCCAAACTGTCGGCACGCAACAATTTTGCCACCTCACTCCATGGAGCAACCGATGCGTTTGAGCTAAACTTCATACCACTACGCAATTTCTCGGGCATTTGCGAGCGGAAGTAACTAATGGCATATTCCATACGTCGACGTGCCAATGCCAAGTTGCTGGCATAGCGACCATCGGGCGAAGACGTACCATTGATGCTCAATGCCTGCACTGTAGCGTCGCGTGTTGCAGCAATGTCTTGAATCTGTGCTTTCAACTTGCTAATCTCAGCAGCATTGTGTGCTTCTTCAGGGTCGAAGGCAGCTTTACCAATGGGGAAACGCAAGTCGATGTTACCCCGACTGTCGCGCAACTGCGGAATAGCTTTAGGGTAGAGAGCCTCATCGGTAATCTCGCTGGCACCAAACGAATAATCGAGCCAACGCATCGGGTTGATTTTACCCTTTGAGGTTACCAACGTGTCACGGAAGACAATGCGATTATAATCCTCTATAGCCAATAACGTAACGGCCTGGAAGTCATCGTCAGGGTTCTTCACATAAAGCGAGTCCATATACATAAACGAGTCACGATGGTCTACTTTCTTATCACGCAACGTGTCATTCTTAATCAATACAAACGGAGCTAAAGGATCACCATTCTTACCCTTCATGTCAAAGCTATAAAGGCGGTCTTGTGTTTGGTTATACTCTACTGCGTCATACACCAAGGGGCGCATTATTACAGTTTGCTTACGCGTCTTATTTTTGAATACGCGCTGAGCAACCAAGCGGCGATTGTGTCCAAACATCTTCGAGGGCACACCCACCACATTTTTAAAATATACCGTGTTGCCCACAATTTCCATAGGTGTTGGCTCCACAATCACGCGGTTCACCACGCGCTTTGCCACAGTTTCAACCGTGCCTAATGCCACATCGGTCATTATCATCTGCACCATCAAACTGTCGCGTCCACGCAGTTTCACACTCATAACTTCTGCACCAATCATCGAAAAGCGCAGAGTTGTGTTAGCATGCACATTCACGGAGAAACGTCCGTCCACGTTGGTTTGTGCCACCAATCGCTTCGTCTCCATATCCGTCACATTCACAAAACCCAAAGGTTCACCCTTTTTAGAGTCCACAACTTTACCCGTTACACGGATAATTTCGCTCTGTGCCAAAGCGCCTAAGCTCATTACAAACAGCAATAACACCGTCATCAACCGACGGATATTACTTAGGGACATAACAAATGAGATATTCATAAACAAACAGAATACTTACTTAATAATGTAAACAAATGAAACGCCGAGTTTCATCGGCGCAACCTTCCACACCGTCTGTGGTTGTGTGGGTTGTGGAACATTTTTATCATGGTTCATATGGCGAACCCCCATTACTCCAAGTCCTGCAGTAGCCTCCAAGCTCCAACGATTGCTCAACACAAATGAATAACCATAGGTTAGTCCAGCTCCAGCCGTTTCACCTTTATACACTTTATTCTTCAACGTCACGTCATAATCTGCCGCTTCTGCCATCAGTCCCACAAAGTGTCCTGCTTGCGGACGCAAACTAAACCAATAACGCAACTCAGGCGAAAAAGCCAAAACGCGCGAATCAAACTTTGAGCCTACCTTCAGTCGGTTGCCCAATGCTTCAACATTCAGTGTCATTCGTCTGTTTAGTCTAAATTCCGCTCCAATGTTTGGTGTAGCGGTAGCCCAATACAAGGCATTGGTTTTTACAGATACGCGCTGTGCATAACTGCCTGTTCCCATCAGAGCTAATAAGGCAACAGTACCATACTTTCGTAGCCTATACATAAGTTCTCTCATGCTAAAAAGTACATACTTAATATTTATAATTAATTTTTTCGTGCAAAGATAGTGCAAACCGAGTGTAAAACATCAAGCTTGCTTGAATGTTCTACCGAGGTGCAGCCTATCTTATGCAAAGATACTGAAATGATTCTAAAGAAAAAACTTTTTTGCAAAATTATCAAGTCCTCTCTTTAAAAACAGAGCGCATCAAACACCCCTATTTATAAATGCAAAACAAACAAAGACTAAGACTCAAGAGCTGCATGAGCTAAAAAGGATTTTCAAAACGTGATTATAGGTTTGGCAAACTGCTTCTTATTTTGTAACTTTGCGCAATAAAAAAACATTTCAAAAACGACTCTATGGGACAGACCTTTAAACGCGTTTGCATCAGTATTTTTCATAGAAAATATTTGTGGACAATCGTAATTTTTGTGGCTATCGTAGGCTTTCTCGACCCCAATAGCTTTTGGCACAGATACGAAATGCACCAACGCAATGAAACGCTGAGAGCTGAAATTAAAACTTATGAGAACCGATATAACGCGGATACTCATGAACTCAACGAATTGGAACATAACCCCGAGGCTATGGAACGCGTGGCTCGCGTAGACCTCTTTATGAAAACCGCTAACGAGGATGTGTATGTTATCGAAAACGATTCGGCTGAGTAAGGGATGATTCTGAAATTTCTAATTTTAAAGAAACACTCTAAAACACTTTCCTCCACTTTATCAACACAAACATACTTTTGGCTAAAATGAAACAATACATATTATATATAGGTGGCACATTGCTTGTGGTGGGTGCCTTGCTGCCATTGTTTGCGCCACAAATAGCTCCGTGGATTTATGCCATAGGAGCACTACTCTTTTCACCTATCCAAATTATGGATAGATATGAAGGACGTAACCTTATTATACGTCATCTAAGAAGACAACAGATTATAGGAGCACTACTTTTGGTGGTTAGTGCAGCCATGATGTTTATGGCTGTCTACCAGATTCCACCTTGCAGAGGAGGTGAATGGAAAATCACAATCTTCATTGCTATGGTATTCGAGGTGTATACGGTGTTTAGAATAGATAAGGAGACAAGCAAGGAAGCTAACAAAAAGTAATGCGCAAAGTTTTTAATGCTTAAATGCTATGTCAGCTTTTCATATAAAACAGATAAGATAAAAAAACGTCAAAAAAGGGTGGTTTTATCAAAAAAAAAGGGTGAAACATTTGCATGGATAGAAAAAGTCCGTACCTTTGCATCGTTTTACAAAGGCAATTGATTGTTTTACTTAAAAATTTTACAAACACAATGAAAAAGTTAGTTTTCATGTTCGTAGCATTCGCTGCTATCTCTTTCGCTTCATGCGGTAACAAAACTTCTGACGCTGCTGCTACTGATTCAGCTTCTGTAGATTCAACTGTTGTTGATTCAGTTGACTCAACTTCTGCAGATTCTACTGCAGCTACTGCTGACTCTGCAGCTGTAGACTCAACTGCTAATGCATGAGAGCCTGCTGCCTAACTGAAGTTTTATTCAGCTAAGCGAACTCGCTACAACAACGAGAGAAACTGAAACCTGTGGGACCGCGTTCCGCAGGTTTTTTTTTGTGTGTTTGCCCTACCTCGCGTTAGTTTGCGAAGCTTCTTTTAGGGGAGCAATATTTGAATACCTACTTAGAACTACAAAAAAAGCTCCGAGTTAGAAGTAATTTTTTGCAATAGCCTTAAACTTCATACGATTAGGAACTGTTTCAAGGGTTTCCTCGTCTACGTGACAGAGGTCGCGAATGGCGTAGATGTTGAGCGACTCATCAGTGTGCATCCTACCTACATTACGAAACAAATGGTTGCGAGCATCTATTATCTCTATTGCCTCGTTATTATAATCGGCAGGTTCCATACTGGCTCGTAACTCTGACTTGACAAATGACTCAAGTGCATCTATAAAATCTTCAATTTCCATCATAAGAATCTAATATCTATCATGTGAACAACTAAGCTATTCAAAAAAGAACACATTACCAATCTACCGTGCGTCCTAACACATGCTGTTTGATGCTGAAATATACGTGCAGTTGTAAACGAAATAAAGCGAAATTTGCTATGGGCCAGAAGCCAAATTTACGTTTGACACGAGGAGCAACCAACGCAAAATTAAAAGTACGTTTCATTTGACGCATACGACTGTACACTTCTTGCCGTTGAGTAATTGTGAAGTGCTTACGAAACTTATAAAGATAACCATAACAGCCTATAAGATTCTCCCAACGATGGGTTTCGTAAATACGCAATAACTCTTGAGGATGATGCACATTGCCCAACGATACTTCGTGTTGCAACTGCTGCATCATGCTCCAATTTGCCTCCATGTAATCAAAGCGCTTCATACTGCACTGATGCGTACACGATGCAGCGTGCAATCGATAATAGTAGACGGCATCGGTCAACACTACACGACGAGCGTGCAAGTAATGCAGACGCGTGGTATTGTCATCGCTATACGATTTGCAAGTAGTGTCATAGGGATAACGTTGGTGCAAACTGGTGCGCACAAGGTTAATGCCAGGAATACCACTTTTAAGACTCAGACGACAGGCTTCCTCACCCGAGAGTGTGCGTTGTTGTGTGGCGTTTGGATAGTTGGTTGCTGTGGCAGTGGCTTGATTGTAGAGCATAACACGCATCACAGCTACATCGTTTTCTGCATTTGCTTGCAACGCCTGATAAGCACGTTCTAAAGCATCAGGAGCGTACCAATCATCAGCATCAAGCATGGTGGTGTACTCCCCCTCAGCCACAGACAGTCCTAAGTTTCGCGCCACAGCTTGTCCGCTGTTATGAGCCGTTTTCAAACTAACAATGCGGGAGTCGTTGGCTGCATAACGAGCAATGATTTGAGGTGAAGCATCAGTAGAGCAATCATCAATGCACACTATTTGTATGTCGCGCAAAGTTTGCTCACAAAGCGAATCAAGGCATTGCGCTAAATAGTGCTCAGCATTATAGATAGCTACTAATATGGTGATTTTTGTCATAATCTCGTTTTTAATATCCCTTTATCTTGAATTCTTTGAATTTCTGTTTGAGGGATTCATTCATCTTGATTTCTTTGAAATTCTTTTTCTGACTTAATTAGTCTTGATTTTAAAAAATCCCTTTATCTTATTCCAAAGTTGGGTTTCGCGATTAAACAAACGAACAGAGAGAACTATAGAGAGAGGTATTGTAACAGCTCCCACGATGCAACGATGCATAAGGGGGAGACATAAAGCGGCATAAACAGTAGTACAGAGCAGCACAAACTGTGTGAAGAGCACCCAAGGAGAAGTTGAACGGAACACATAGCCATATTTGATACGATAAACCATGTGTACCATAAAAAGGTCAATAAGTCCCATAACAGATAATCCCCAACCAATACCTTGCAAACCACCTAAATGATATGAAAGAGGTACGGAAAGAGCAAGGAGTATGTCGTAAACAATCTCCATACTCATATAAACCTTAGAGTGCCCCGCTGCCAAGGGTAAATAGCCAGCGGGAAGCGTAAGTGCCTTGAAAAAGATGTAGAACACGGCACAAGTGGACATACCCACAGCATGAGAGAAAGCACTGGAGAAGAGCAATGGAACAGCTATGGGAATGAAAAGCACAAACACAACAAGAACAGGGGCTACAAGCAGCACACACACTTCAATTTGTTTGTTAACGGTGTCAATCATCGCGTGCCGATTGTGAATAACAGAAGACAAACGCGGAAAGTAGTCGTTTTCAACCGCAGTAAACACAAGCGAAGCATAACTAACCACCATAATAAAGCCGCAGTTATAAAACCCCACAATGTCCATACCACCTACACGCAATAAAAGTGCTCGCATCACATATTCTGCACCTTGACCAAAGACTCCAGCCACAATGAATGCCAAACCGAGTTTTACGAAAGGTATGCCATATTTGAGCGTAGAACGATTGATGCCACGTAGTTGCCAAGGCATTACTTTATGGCTATAGTAAAGGTGGATGAGCAAGATGCCAAGAGTGCTGAGCAACAAGGCGGGGATAATACCCGACATGCCCCAAAGACCATAAATAGGAACATAGACTATAAGCGAGAGCACACCACACAACACAGACACGACTGCTACTCGCTTTAAGCACTTTAATCCCTTAAGTATTGCCAATTCGCCCCCCGTAATGGTCATCATGCCAACCATGAGAGAGAGGGAAGCAAAGGCTGGAGTGTAATGATAATTACCAAAAGTAAAATAGCTGAGAACAGGACTGGCAATGAGTGTGAATACTACACCTAAAAAGGCTGCCATTACACTCCAAATTCGCACTGATTGTACACTTTGACGCACAGCTTCAATATCGCCCGTAGCTTGCTGACTGGCGATGTCCTTGATGGCACTGAAACTAATGCCAAGGTTGGTGCTTTGGTTGAGCAGATTAGCTGCCGTGTTATAGATGTTCATCAAGGCTAAACCCGATGGACCAAGGAATAGGGCTACTGCCTTGTTGCGCAATATGCCTACCAACAACCCCAAACCTTGCACACCACCAAACAACCAAGTGTATTTAAGTACGTGGCTATAAGATGCAGAGGACATTTTTTTTAAGTATTAAGTATTAAGTATTACAAACTATGTGTATACAAGTAATAGGTAATAAGTAATACAAAACTAAGGATTTTTTTGGGTCAAAAATGGTCATCAATGAGCCACAAATTATTCATAAATTTTTCTTAGTGGGTGCGCTACGCGATGGGGAAAATGACCATAAATAACCCCCATTCGGGGGGGGGTGGCTGGCGCATGAAAAGCTCTATAGTCTATAATAAGAATGTATTACTTATTACTTATTACTTGAAAATACATAGTTTGTATTACTAATCTTTTAAACCATAAAATATTTTGCTTGTGGATTGCTTAAATACAAGCCACACACAGTGCTTTGTGGATACATCGCTCCATTTTCGGTAAGACGAATACCAAGCGCATTGAAATTGAGCAAACGACTTATGGGGAAGATAAGCTGTTGATTGGGCAAAGAGGGGTAGCCCACTGCAGGACGAATGCCTTGGTAAGCTGCTCGGGCAAGCTCGGAAAGACCCAAAGACTCATTGGGGGCATAGCCCCATAACTCTTTGCGCACCTTCTGATGCAACCACTCACTGGTGGCTTCTGCCAAACGGTCGCCCACACTCTGCATCAGCAAACTTTGAAAATCATCAGCACCTTGCTGCTTCAAAGCTTCAAGTTCGGCAACAAACGAGGGAGATACGGTAACGGCAAAAGTACCTACATAGTCCTCGTAAGGACGGGGAGCTACATAATCGCAAAGCGACAAACAAGGTTGCCCATGTTCGGCAGGATGCTTCTGACGCGGTGTGTTGAGTTCTAAGTCAGCACCTGCCACAGCTCCTGGAAGTATAATGCTATGATCCGTACCATAAGCAGGGAAGAATCCTACTTGAGCTTGCATGTAATGACGCTTTTGTAAAACATCGAGCAAGGCTTCTGCTTCGCGCTGAATGTTGGCAGCTTCTTCTGTGCCTTGACGCACGCGCCACAAATTGTAAAAGTATATCCAATTGATGTAAGGACGCACCTCAGCTATATCGATGTGAGGCAATGGTCGATACCCCACAAAAGTAGGACGTGGCAAAACCTCTTTTTTCCAGTCGATGTGCAAACGCACCTTGTCTACATCGTCAACAGCAGGCACAATAGCAGCCTGTTGCAAAATATTTTTAGCAGCCTTCTGTGCGTGATATTTTTTCACGAGTTCGGCTTGCTGACGAGCATTCTCAGCTATCACACGGTCGCGTTCACTACTCATAAGTTGCATGGAGAGCACTGCATTGATGGAGGCATCTTTAACGTGAAAAACAGGACCTTTATATAAAGGAGCAATTTTCAACGCAGTGTGAAGAGGCGAGGTCGTGGCTCCACCCACAAAGAGCGGTGTGTCAACACCAGCTTCAGCTAAAGCCTGAGCCGTGTGACACATCTCATCGAGCGAGGGAGTGATAAGTCCGCTCAAAGCAATAAAGTCGGCATGCTCGTTAATGGCAGCTTGCACAATTCGTTCGGCAGGCACCATCACCCCAAGGTCTATCACCTCAAAGTTATTACAACCTAATACTACAGCCACAATGTTTTTACCAATGTCGTGAACATCCCCCTTAACAGTTGCCACCAAGTAGCGTCCGTTACTCTGTGCGTCAGCTTGCTTAGCTTGTTCAAGATAAGGCTGCAAAATGGCTACTGCCTTCTTCATGGTGCGAGCCGACTTCACAACTTGTGGCAAAAACATTTTGCCTTCGCCAAAGAGGTCGCCCACACGCTGCATGCCTTGCATCAAAGGACCTTCAATAATAGCTCCAGGAGCATCATAGACGCTAAGAGCCTCGTGAAGGTCAGCCTCCAAAAACTCATCATCTCCCCTACGCAAGGCATCCATCAAGCGTTCCGTAAGGTCGATAGTCGTGCGGTCTATCTGTGAAGCAACTTCAGTAGTAGGTGCACTGTTATTCTTTTGTTCGAGCAACTGTTGTGCTTTATCTATGAGATGCTCGGCAGCATCGGCATGGCGACAGAGCAGCACATCCTCAATGAGCGTAAGGAGGTCTTGCGGTATGTCACCATACATCACTTTGCTGGCAGGATTAACAATACCCATATCCATACCACGCTGCATGTTGTGATAAAGGAAAACGGCGTGCATAGCCTCGCGCAAATAATTGTTACCACGGAAAGCAAACGAAAGGTTACTAACGCCACCGCTAACGTGAGCGTGAGGCAAGTGCCTCTTTATCCACTCCGTAGCACGGATAAAGTCGAGTCCGTAAAGGTCGTGTTCCTTCATACCCGTAGCCACGGTAAGCACATTAGGGTCGAAGATAATGTCATGTGGGTCGATGCCTACACGTTCGGTAAGAAGTTTATAGGCACGCTCGCAAATTTCTATTTTACGAGCATAGGTAGTAGCTTGCCCTTCTTCATCAAACGCCATCACAACCATTGCAGCACCATATTGGTGAATGGTGCGAGCATGATCAAGGAAGAGGGCTTCGCCTTCTTTCAACGATATGGAGTTTACCACACATTTGCCCTGCACACACTTTAAAGCTTCCTCTATAACAGCAAACCGCGAGGAGTCTATCATCCAAGGGATGCGAGCCACCTCAGGGTCTGAAGCCATGAGGTTGAGAAAATGCTTCATCTCGGCAGTAGCATCGAGCAGTCCATCGTCCATGTTAACGTCTATCAAACTAGCTCCATCTCGCACTTGTTTGCGAGCTATGCCAAGGGCTTCATCATATTGTTTTTCATTGATAAGACGCAAGAACTTGCGGCTACCAGCTACATTACAACGTTCGCCCACGTTCATAAACATGCCTGGAACAGGACTAAAAGCTTCGAGTCCCGATAACCAATCTATTTTGTTTTCAGTAGGACGGGGACGCCCTTCACGCCCTTCTGCCATTTGGGCAATAGCACGAATATGAGCAGGCGTTGAACCACAACAACCGCCCACTATGTTAACACAACCATCGTCAATAAATCCCTTAATTGCGTTAGCCATAAGGGTAGGAGTTTCAGTATACTCACCCTCTTCATTAGGAAGTCCAGCATTGGGATGTGCACTGATGCGATAAGGTGCTTTTTCTGCCAAAGCACGCAAATAAGGTCGCATATCTTCGGCACCAAACGAACAATTAAGTCCTACTGAGAAAATGTCCTCATCATGCTGCACCGAAGCCAAAAAAGCGTCAAGCGTTTGTCCTGAAAGGGTACGTCCGCTGGCGTCAGCAATGGTAACACTCAGCATGATGGGAATGCGTCTCCCCGTGCGTTCTTTTACCAATCGGGCTGCCATAAGCGCAGCCTTAACATTGAGCGTATCGAATATTGTTTCGAGCAAAAAAAGGTCTACCCCACCCTCGCTAAGCACTTGCATCTGTTGGACATAAGCACTGCATAAGTCATCGAAACTCAACGCACGATAGGCTGGATTTTCTACATCGGGCGACATTGAAAGCGTACGATTGGTAGGACCAATAGAGGCTGCCACAAAACGAGGTTTATGAGGTGTAAGCGCTGTCATGCGGTCGGCTTCCTCACGTGCAATCTTCACGGAAGCACGATTCATCTGCTCCACGTAGTCCTCAGTTTTATAGTCAGCCTGCGACACACGTTGCGCATTAAAGGTATTGGTTTCTATGATATCGGCACCAGCTTCAAGATATTCGCGATGTATTTGGCGCAACACATCAGGACGGGTCAAGGCTATAACATCATTATTGCCTTTGAGTTTTACGCGCCAATTCGCAAAGATCTCGCCTCGGAAGTCATCTTCGGTGAGGTGGAAACGCTGAATCATCGTTCCCATAGCCCCATCGAGTATCAACACGCGCTGTTGGCAAAGTTGGTCGATTGTTTCAAAATTTGTGGTATGCTGTTGCATTGATGTAGCGAATGGAGACGATTAAAGTGTTTGTTTAATAATGAGTTCGGTGGAATAGGCAGCATTCATGGTGTAGAAATGCACAATAGGGACGCCAGCTTCCTTAAGTTCGCGCACTTGCTGTATGCCCCACTCCACACCAAGCGCTTTAACATCATCGTTACTACTGCATTTTTCAAACTCGTTTGCCAACTCCTGCGGGAAGTCAATATGGAAGGTACGAGGCAACATGGTGCAGTGATTAAGCGTGGTTAGGGGTTTAATGCCAGGGATAATGGGGATGGTAATGCCCTCGCTACGCAAACGGTCAACAAAGGCAAAGTACTTGCTATTGTCAAAAAACATTTGTGTAACAATGCGTTTGGCACCCATGGCCACCTTTGCTTTTAGGTGAGCAATGTCGGTGTCAAGATTCATAGCCTCGTCGTGCTTTTCGGGATATCCTGCCACACCAAAACTAAAAGGCGTTGCCAAAGGTTCGGTTTGCATGCCCCCCAACAAAATTCCGTTATTAAAATCGTTAACTTGTTTACAAAGTTCAGTGGCATGTTCATAGCCACCTGGCGTGGCTATAAAACGATTATCACCTTTAGCACGGTCGCCACGGAGCAACAACAAGTCGGTAATTCCTAAGTAAGAGAGGTCTACGAGTTCACTCTCAATTTCAGAGGCAGAGAAGCCACTACAGATGATATGAGGAACGGTACGAATGTTGTAGCGCTCTTGAATGGCTGCTGCAATAGCTACAGTACCCGGACGATTGCGCACGCTAAGTTTTTGATAAGTACCATTGGGCAACTCATTGTATACCGTTTCAGCACGATGTGTGGTAATGTTTACACACACAGGATTGTAGGGCATTAGGCGGTCGATGGTGTTATACACGCTCGTAAGCCCTTTGCCACGCAATGGTGGTAGCACCTCAAATGAGAAGTCTGTATGTTTTTGTGTTGTCGTCATTATCGTTGTGTTGTTGTGTTGAAGTTGGTTCTAAAAGATTTGAGATGGGCTAAAAATTTTACTTTATACGAATTTCATCACCCACTTTAAAGTGATAGTTACGCGAGATAGGATTCATTTTGCAAAGCGACTTCAAACGGATGCCAAAGCGTTGCGATATGCTATAAAGACTCTCGCCTGCTTCCATCACATGGTAGCGACGTTTCATCGTGGGGTCTGCCTTTCTGCGTTTTTTGCCTAAATAGACAACATCCCCTGGCGTAAGTGCGCGTTTAACATCTACGTCGTTATATTTACGCAACTTTTCTTCTTTTTGTTTTACCAAACGTGCCACCGAAGCATAAGTATCACCTTCACGAGCTATAACGTAGTACTGACCATTACAGCGGCGAATGGGTCGTCCATCTGCAAAGTTTTGATATTCAATTTTTGCCTTATGTTCTATTTTATCATCACGACGATGATGCCTTTTCTTGTCATAGTCGTGAAGGTTATATCGCTCAATAATGTTAATGAGCGACTGTGCGTAGCTTGGATTAGTTGCATAGCCAGCACGTTTCAGTCCGTGTGCCCACCCTTTATAATCGGTAGGACTAAGGTCGAACAAAGAAGCATAACGCTTACCATTGCGCAAAAAAGCAGAGTGATCTTCGTAACTGTCAGACACGGTATGGTAAACGCGAAACTTGTCGTCGGGACGGTCATCTGCCATTATCATGTAGGGCCCCGTCCAATTCATGCCTACTTTTATGCCGAAGTGGTTTCGGGCTTCGCGAGCCAACTTGCTCTTGCCAGCTCCACTCTCAAGCAGTCCCTGTGCCAAAGTAATGCTCGCAGGAATGCCGTAGCGCTTCATTTGGTCTTGTGCCATCGGCGCATATTGATTGATATACTGGTGATAGGCGGTTTGAGCACCCAAAGGAAGCATACAGACCACTGCCACCACAAGCCATAAAAACCTACGTATTTTCATTTTGAAATGTTCTATTGGGTGATTGATGGCAAAATTACACATAATTTCGACGAAATGGGGTGTTTTGGAGTGAAAAATATAAGTATTAGATAGGAAGGGGATTTTTAATGTTTTAATGTATAATGTACAATTGCCATGCGGAGGAGGGATTTAATGTTTTAATCTATAAAATGTGTAACAATGCTTCATGCGCCAGCCCAACCCCGAAAGGGGGTATTTATGAACATTTTCCCCATCGCGTAGCGCACCCAAAAAATTTTTATGAACATTTATGGCTCATTGATGGACATTTTTGACTAAAAAAACAAAGACATTTTTGACTAAAAAAACAAAGACATTTTTTGACGAAAAAACAAAGAAATTTTTGACATAGAACCCCAATCAACTTATCAGAATTAGTAGAACCACCCATAGAAATAGAATAAGCGTAGCCAAAAAAGCCAGATATGTTTTCACATACCTGGCAATATTCTAAACAAATGAAAGTGTCGTCATTAACGAATAAACAACAATTCGCGATATTTGGGGAGAGTCCACATTTCGTCCTCGACAATAAGTTCGAGTTTATCAATGTGATAACGAATAGCATCGAAGTATGGCGCAATTTCATCGTGATAAGCCACAGCCAAAGTGCGGATATCCTCAATCTTGTTAACCACCTTACGCTTCTCAACCATAGCTTCTACGTTCTCTGCCACAAAACTAACATGCTTGTTGATTTTTTCAATCAAGTCGATGTTATAGGCTGTTAGACGCTTCACTGTAGCTGGATCAGCAAAAGCTTCCTGAATTTTGTGTACATTGTCAACCAACTCACTCTGATACTTCGTAGCAACAGGAATGATATGATTCATGCAGAGGTCGCCAAGCACACGAGCTTCAATTTGAATTTTCTTCTGATAAGTTTCCCACTTAATTTCGTTGCGTGCCTCAAGTTCAGGACGAGTCATAACGTGCAGACCCTCAAACATCTTAATAGACGCATCGTCAAGATAACGGTCGAAGATAACAGGGCATGAAGTCTCGCAGTCAAGTCCACGACGCTTAGCCTCTTCCTTCCACTCATCACTGTAACCATTACCATCAAAATGGATAGGCTTGCAAGTCTTGATATCCTCGCGAAGCACCTCAAGAATAGCAGTAATTTTACCTTCACCCTTAGCCATCAAAGCATCCACACGATTCTTAAAGTCAACCAAAGCCTCAGCCACAGCAGTGTTAAGCACAATCATAGCACTGGCACAGTTAGCAATCGAACCTACAGCACGGAACTCAAAACGGTTACCCGTAAAGGCAAAAGGACTGGTACGGTTACGGTCGGTGTTATCCACCATCAACTCAGGAATTTGCGGAATATCAAGCTGCACACCATGCTTGCCCTCGAGCGTAAAGAGTTCATCGTTCGTTGAGTTTTCTACCTTTTCAATAAACTCTGTGAGCTGCTTACCCAAGAAACTTGAGATGATAGCAGGAGGTGCCTCATTAGCACCCAAGCGGTGTGAGTTAGTGGCACTCATAATTGAGGCCTTGAGCAATCCGTTGTGCTTGTAAACACCCATGAGGGTTTCTACAATAAAGACGAGGAAACGCAAGTTATCCTCAGGAGTCTTGCCAGGCGCATGCAGCAAGGCACCCGTGTCGGTAGTAAGACTCCAGTTTTCGTGCTTACCCGAACCATTGATGCCTGCAAATGGCTTTTCGTGAAGCAAACAACGGAAACCATGCTTACGCGCAATTTTACGCATCAACGACATGATGAGCATGTTGTGATCAACAGCCAAGTTACACTCTTCGAAAATCGGAGCTAACTCAAACTGGTTAGGAGCAACCTCATTATGACGTGTTTTGCAAGGAATACCCAATTCAAGAGCTTGAATTTCAAGGTCGCGCATAAACTCTTGCACACGTTCGGGGATAGCACCAAAGTAGTGGTCATCCATCTGCTGGTTCTTTGCAGAATCGTGTCCCATCAACGTACGACCCGTAAGCAAGAGGTCGGGACGGGCAGCATACAGACCTTCGTCAACGAGGAAGTACTCTTGTTCCCAACCCAAATTAGCTGTTACGCGCGTAACGTTAGGGTCGAAATATTGACATACAGCCGTTGCAGCCTTATCTACTGCAGCAAGCGACTTTTTAAGAGGTGCTTTGTAGTCGAGAGCCTCGCCCGTGTAGCTAACAAAGATGGTAGGAATCATGAGCGTATCGCCCACAATGAATACGGGTGATGCGGGGTCCCATGCAGAATAACCACGAGCCTCGAAAGTTGAACGAATACCCCCATTAGGGAATGACGAAGCATCAGGTTCTTGCTGCACAAGTTCCTTACCCGAGAAGTCCTCAACCATACCACCTTTGAAATCATGTTCTACGAAAGCATCGTGCTTCTCGGCAGTACCTTCGGTCAAGGGTTGGAACCAGTGCGTGCAGTGGGTTACGCCCATTTCCATGGCCCATTGCTTCATGCCTTTTGCCACATCGTTGGCTACTGACAGGGGCAGCGGAGTGCCCTTTTCAATTACCTCGCGGAGCTGCTGGTAGGTTTCCAACGGAAGATACTTAAACATCTTTTCTTGGTTGAAAACGTACTTGCCAAAGTACTCTGACGGACGCTCTGCTGGCGCCTTGACTTCGAGAGGACGTTTCTTAAACGCCTCTTCCACGACTTTAAATCGAAGGTTGCTCATTTTTATTGAGAATTTGGTGTTGTGTTGACTTAATTTGTTTGGAATGTTTTTAGGGTGGTTCCCCCAAAGGAGTCGTTTTTTATATAGATTTATCCATCTTAAAAAAACTTCATTCCGTCCCTTATAACTTCATCCACTCTTTGAGTCTTCTCATCGCCTCTACGCAGTCTTCGCGTTTACCAAAGGCGGTAAGACGGATGTAGCCTTCACCCGCAGGGCCGAATCCCACACCAGGTGTACTCACCACGTGGATTTGTGTAAGGAGTTGTTCAAAGAACTCCCAACTTCCTACTCCCTCAGGCGTTTTTAGCCAAAGGTAAGGAGCATCTACACCTCCATACACTTGCAGACCAACTTCAGTCAAAGCCTCGCGCATGATGCGAGCATTGGTCATATAGTAGTGTATGGTGTCGCGCACCTCACGCTTTCCCTCCTCGCTATAGACTGCCTCGGCTGCACGCTGCACAATGTAGGCTGTGCCATTAAACTTGGTGCATTGACGTCGATTCCACAACTGATTGAGTTGAACCATCTCGCCACTTTTGCTTTTTACCACCAACTCTTTAGGCACTACAGTGTAGCCACAACGCAAACCAGTGAAGCCTGCCGTTTTTGAGTAAGAATGAAACTCCACTGCACACTTTTTAGCTCCCTCTATTTCGTAAATAGAGTGCGGAATACCATCGCGAGTAATGTATGCCTCATAAGCTGCATCATACAGCAAAAGGCTGTTGTGCGCAAGGGCATAAGCCACCCATTTTTCAAGTTCTTCCCTACTCAATGTGGTGCCAGTGGGGTTATTTGGATAGCAAAGATAAATCATATCTGTGGAATGAGCGGGTAATTCGGGCACAAAATTGTTTTTTGCCGTGCACGAACAGTAAGTTATGTCACTCCACATGCCATTTTCGACACTTCCAGCACGTCCACCCATCACATTCGAGTCGATGTAGACGGGATAAATGGGGTCGGTTACACAGATGGAATTATCTTTTCCCAAGATGTCGCCAAAGTTACCTGTATCGCTCTTGGCACCATCGTTTATAAAAATCTCATCGGTATCGAGTTCTACACCACGAGGTGCAAAATCATTCTCTACGATAGCCTTACGCAAAAACTCATAACCATGTTCAGGACCATAACCACGAAACGTATCGGCACTCCCCATTTCATCTACTGCTTTATGCAAAGCTCGTATTACTGCTGGAGCAAGCGGACGGGTTACATCGCCTATGCCCAAACGGATGATTTGTGCTTCGGGATGCGCCTCTTTGTAGGCATTCACTTTCTGAGCAATGTCGGCAAAAAGGTAATTTTTTTGCAATTTCAGAAAATTCTCGTTGAGAGTAAGCATAATAATTTTATAATGTATAATTTATAATGTACAATGTATAATGAAGCGTGGAAAATGGAATAATGGGAAATGAATAATGAATAATGAGTAATGTTTGGTATAATGTAAACCTACATTATTCAATCATAAGAATGTTCATTATTCATTATTCATTGTACATTATTCATTATCCATTATATCTCCGTTTCTCCATCAAAAACCTTAGTGGCAGGACCAGTCATCATCACATGTCCCGTGGCAGTGTCCCAATCAATGTGGAGCGTACCTCCATCCATGGCAATGTTACTACTGCGACCCGCACGATGCGTTAGGGCTGCTGCCACTGCAGTGGCACAAGCACCTGTGCCACATGCCAAAGTAATGCCCGAACCACGCTCCCATACACGCATACGTATCGAACCATCAGGACAAACCGTAGCAAACTCTATGTTGCAACGCTCTGGAAACATAGAGGCAAACTCAAGCGTAGGACCCACATTTGCCACATCAAACGAAGCTGCATCGTCAACAAACACCACAAAGTGAGGATTGCCCATCGACACAAAAGTGCCCGTATAAACCTTGCCATCCATGGCTATAACCTTTCCCTCGGTCATACCACCATCATGCGTAGCCAACTGAGTTGTGTTATTAAGACACGGTGCCCCCATGTCAACGGTTACACTTTCAACACTATCGGTAGTAGGGTCTACATGTAGCTTCAATATTTTTATGCCCGAAAGCGTAGCAAGCCTAATTTCGGTGCTGTGCGTTAAGCCGTTGTCATAAAGATACTTACCAATGCAGCGCGAAGCATTGCCACACATGCGAGCTTCACTACCATCGGCATTAAATATGCGCATTGAAAAATCGGCGGAGTGGGCAGCAGCACACTGCGCATCATCCGCACTCGTGCAACCATCAGCCACACACTTTTCCTCAACACCATTCAACGCATCACCGCCGCCTATCAGTACCAAGCCGTCACCGCCTATGCCTTTATGACGGTCGCTCCACAATCGCGATAACGCCTCAGGGTGAGTTATCGGATATTGCAACGTATTTACATATATATAATCGTTGCCTGCACCATGCATCTTGGTAAACTTTATCGTTCGCATCTTTCTTTTTGTTTTTTGATGGCGCAAAGATAGTGCTTTTTTATACTACTGCAAAGTAAAAAGCGACAATATTCTTATTAAAACATCATTTTTGTTTCTTTTTTATGCTATTTGCAATATTAAAACAGCATTTTGATATGTTTTATTAAAACAGAAAAGCATTTTGATATTATAAAAACTTATTATCTACCAATTTGTAAATAAGTTCCACTCATTTTTTCCCAAAAACAAGGAATGCGAACAATTAGCTGTCATAATATCAAAGAACAAGCACGTTTTTTATACCTTTGCATAAGATAGGCGGCACCTCAGCAAAAATCTCAAGCAAGCTTGGCTTTTTGCATTCGGTTTGCACTATCTTTATATAAGATAGGCGGCACCTCAGCAAAAATCTCAAGTAAGCTTGGCTTTTTGCATTCGGTTTGCACTATCTTTGCAGTCAAAAAGAAGATTACAACACTTTACCCTATGCAACTATTCTTAGTGAGACATGGTGAGACAGAGGAGAACGTGCAGCAAATTCTGCAAGGTCAAATGCCAGGGCACCTCACCACAAACGGACGCAAACAAGCTGCAAACTTAGCCCAACAATTAGCCACACACTATGCCCCATTCCACGTGATGCTGGTAAGCGACTTACAACGCACACGCGACACTGCAGCCATCCTTAACAAGGTGCTACACATTCCCCACCCCATACTCTGCCCATTGCTGCGCGAACGAGATTGGGGGAGCTTCACAGGAAAAGACATAGCCTATGCGCGTACACACAACATCCCTGAAGATGCTGAAAGCGTAGACCAACTTTTTGAACGCGCCAAAAAATTTTTACATTACGTTAATAACACCTTTCCTAACAAACGGGTTTTAGCCGTAGGACACGGACTTTTTAATCGCACCCTACAAGCTGCACTACAAGGGTGCACCATTCGCGACATCCCCCGCATGCAGAACGCTGAAATCAGAGAGCTTAAACTCCCTACATTCCATATAGAGCAAAACACCACACTCCCTAAGGATGATGAGGTGAGTGCAAATTAAAAACTTCTTGTAAGTAGCAAACTCACCTCCCCTAACGTCTTACCTAAAAGACTCGCCAATCCTTCTGCCGTTATTTTTGCATGACCAGAAACATCTCACGCACCAACCCAACCAAGGTAAGAGAAAAAAAATACATGGCATTTTTTTGACTAAACAACATTCACATAACAATGACACAACACAAAAACATAGCAAAAGCCACGCTCATAGCATTGCTTTTCGCGTCAAGCATGCACACGCAAGCACAATCCACAACGTCACCCTATAGCGTAAGCGGTGTGTTATGCGACAGCGCCACACACCAAGCCGAAGCTTTTGCCACAGTACGACTACTACAACTCCCCACAAAAAAGCCCATCAAAGCCGTGCTTACCAAGGCTGATGGTTCGTTTAGCCTAACAGTCCCCAAAGCAGGACACTACTTGTTAGAAGTTGTGAGCATGGGCAAACAACCCATTCAACGAAACATTACATGGAATGCCACCCAGAAAGCAGTAAAAATAGACACCTTATATATAAAGGAGTATGATGCTTCGCTCGGAGTGGCAGAAGTCGTAGCACAACGCCCTTTGGTGAAAGCCGAAATCGACAAGATGACCTACTCAATGGCAGAAGACCCCGATGCCAAAAACAACACCCTACTTGAAATGCTGCGCAAAGTCCCCATGGTAACCGTCGACGGTGAGGACAATGTGAAAGTTAATGGCAACGCAAGTTTTAAGGTGTATGTAGATGGTAAACCCAATGCCATGATGAGTGCCAACCCATCCATGATATTTAAGGCATATCCTGCCTCAGCCATCAAAAAAATTGAGGTAATTACAAACCCTGGCGCAAAATACGATGCTGAGGGCGTGGCTGGTGTGCTCAACATCATCACCAACTCGCAAACCTCAACCCAAGGTTACACACTCACCCTAAATGGTTCGGTGGGCAATCGGGGTGAATCAGGAAGCGCATTTGCCGTGGCACAATTTGGCAAGTTTATGCTTTCGGCACACTACGGAACAGGTTACCACAAACAACCCATCAGCACCACCACAATGGAGCGCGAACTCTACGACGAAACAGTGAATCACTTGCTACAATCGCACACCGTGAGCAAAGGACACGGCATGTATCAGTTTGGAAACTTAGAAGCAAGCTACGAGTTCTCACCCAAAGACTTGCTAAGTCTATCGGCAGGCATTCATGGTTGGAACGGTAAAAACAACAATACTTCCCTTAACGAGATGTTCGCTGCCAATGGCAACAAAACCTATAGCTACAAAGTGGCTTCGCGCACCAAGAGTTTATACCAAACCATCAATGCCTCGGCAGACTTTCAACACTCGTTTACAGCAGACAACCGCCTAACCTTCTCCTATCAATATGCACACAACCCACAAACCACACAAGTGTGGACAGAAAACACCGAGATGGAGAACCTGCCCCTAAACTTTGGACTGAAAGATCTTGCTTCCGACCCCGACAATTTAAGTTACGAACATACAGCACAAATTGACTTCACCTCGGCTTTAGACAAAAAGAAACAACACACACTGTCGGTCGGACTTAAATACATCAACCGCATAAACCGTAGCAACAACGTAGACTACACACGCGAGGCTGGAAGCCAAACTGAATTTGTGCGCGACGAAGAACGCTCGTTACGCTATCGACACCGCGGTGACATAGGTGCAGCCTATTTGCAATACAACCTAAAAGCAGGCAAATGGGCTGCAATGGTAGGCAATCGCTATGAATATTACCACGTGCATGTAACTTACCCCGATGGCAAACGTCCTGCCTTTGGCACACACATGGGCGATTGGGTTCCCTCCCTTACCATGGGCTACAACCTTAAGCCCACCACCCTACTAAAGGCTGGCTACAACCTACGCATCCAACGCCCTGACATCAACTACCTCTCGCCCTACCGCGTGAGCTATTCGCCCGAAGCTGTGCAATATGGTAACACCAACCTAAAGAGCGAAAAAGGACACAACCTGAACCTGTCGTTCAGCACCTTTAGTCCCCGATTAACTTTAAACACCACGCTCACTTATGCCTTCTCAAACAATGGCATGGAGAAATACAGCTTTATTGAAGAAGGCGTGATGCACACCACCTATGGTGGTTTCAGACACTCCAAAGAGACCACACTCTCTGCATTTATAAATTGGACCATCGTGAACGGCACCACCCTCAACCTAAACGCCTCGGCTAGTTATGCCGACTATAAAGCACAAGTCATTAGCAGTCACAGCTCGGGCTTCGGAGCCAATGCTTGGGGTGGCATACAACAAGTGTTGCCATGGAAAATGAAGTTCGGTGTTTGGATGGGGGGCAACACCTCGCAAGTTGCTTTGCAAGGTCGCACTGCAGGTTTCTTCTTTTACAGCTTCAACCTCAGCCGAGCCTTCTTAAAAGAGGATAGACTTTCTGTCAATCTGCAAGCAGGTAACTTCATAGGGCGTTACCAAAACTTCCGCAACACCACCTCAACAACACAAATGCACATGTTCACTAACTCGCGCAACGACTTTTTACGTTATAGCATAGGCATTAGCTACCGTTTAGGCTCACTCAAAGCTAACGTAAAAAAAGCGCAGCGCAGCATTGAAAATGACGATGTTATAAAAGGGAACAATAACAACAATGCAAGTGGAGAAATGAGCAATTAAGTAGGATGTTCAAAATCTGAACGATTTTTATGTTCATTTTTTTATATTGAGTGAACATCATTTCATGCGCCAGCCTCACCCCTAATGGAGTAAGGTTGGCGCATGAAAAGTTTATAACGATAAACCTACGATATTTTATGGCTTAATATCCCTTTGCAAAGTATTACTATATTACTTTGCCATTTATTACATAATACTTGCCCAATTAATACGTATTACTTTGCCAAGTATTACTATATTACATTTTATAAGTAGTTTCTGACTTCCCTTTTTGAGTCTATCAATTAACACGTCCGAGTTAAACAATAGAAAAGGCAAAGTTAATCAATTAACTTGGTCGAGTTAATCAATAGACTTTTTTGGTAGGGTGTTCAAAATCCGCAATTTTTTCTGCACGATTTTTAATAGATATATCAAGAAGTCTTACGCGCCAGCCTCACCCCGTTAGGGGTGATATAAGGTAGCCAGGTATGAGAGTGAGAGGGAGCTTGTCTCCCCCTCACTCTCATGCCTGGTTATTGGATATATTTCCGATGCACTTCGCACGCCGTAGGTGTGCAATTGGGCCTAGGCGAACAGC
>ERZ1023617.41-NODE-41-length-57991-cov-40.143020_pt1 | contig 57991 bp, 43 predicted proteins | sample MGYA00380328_ERZ1023617 | MGnify/ENA primary metagenome ERZ1023617 (study PRJEB33179, sample SAMN07448977) | human gut metagenome | biome: Human-gut; feature: Human associated habitat; material: Faeces | host: Homo sapiens | place: India: Bhopal | collected...
GACCTACCACTACAGAAAGGTTCTCCTCACCTGGGAAAGCCTTGAGGATGTAGTTTGCAAAGCCTTGTGTAGCCATGCCGACGATATACTTGTTCATGCGGTTGGTACCTGCGCCCATGATACCGCGCAAACCACCTGTACCAAACTCCAAGTTCTGATAGAATGCATCAACGAGAGCAGACTTGTCCTCTGCGTCGAGCATTGCCTTTACTTCCTTACGGGTTTCTTCATCGAATGAAGGTGTGAGCCACTGCTGAGCTTTTTCTTCACACTGCTTAATTAATTCTGTGTTATTAGCCATAGTTAATGGTATTATATAATTGTTATTTTAGTTCTTTTTGCAAAGATATATAAAATATCCGAGAAACAAAAGCAAGATTGAAGATTTTTTTGTATTTTTGCATTCTAAAATATATTTGGTCATCTTTTGGACAAGATTGTACCATTTTCAGTAACAATATCAGTAACAATAAAAGTATTAAACATGGAATTACATTTCACAGGCATCATCATTGCCGTCAGCACATTTCTCATTATAGGACTCTTCCACCCTATTGTCATCAAGACCGAATACTACACTGGCACCCGCTACTGGTGGGTATTTCTCGTTCTGGGATTAGCCACCATCGCTGCGGCATTCCTGATAGAGGACATTCTTCTGTCGGCTATTTATGGCGTCTTGGGAGCCTCCAGTCTTTGGAGTATCGGTGAGCTCTTCGAGCAGAAACAACGTTGCGAGAAAGGATGGTTTCCTAAAAATCCCAAGCGCATCGGAAAGGGTTATTATAAGGATGAGGTGAAGAACGAGGAACGAAAGTAAAAGACGGAAAATGAAGACTGAACTCATACTGGTGGGCAAAACCATCAACAAGCATTTCATTGCTGGCATCAAGGATTATGCCGAGCGTATCACCCATTACATGCCTTTCTCCATCACCACCATTCCCGAACTCAAAAACACAAAGAGTCTGAGTGAACAGCAACAGAAAGAGCGCGAAGGCGAACTGATACTGAAACAGTTGCAGCCTTCTGACACAGTAGTGCTGATGGACGAACATGGACAGGAGTTTCGCAGCATCGAGTTTGCCAAATGGATAGAGCGCAAGCAGGCTACTTCACGAAGACTCGTCTTCGTCATTGGTGGTCCGTATGGATTCTCTCAGGCGGTATACGACCGTGCCAACGAGAAGATTTCGCTATCCAAGATGACCTTCTCCCATCAGATGGTAAGACTTATCTTCACCGAAGCCCTCTATCGGGCATGCACTATTATAAAAGGTGAGCCATATCATCATGAATAAAGGTAAAAAGGTAGAAAGGTAAAAAGGTAAAAAGGTAGAAAGGTAAAAAGGAGGAAATAAAAAAAGTTACTAAATGGCTAAAGAAAAATATATTGAGATCAAAGGAGCCAGGGCCAACAACCTGAAGAATATCGACATCAAGATTCCTCAGGGCAAGTTTGTTGCCATAACAGGCGTATCGGGCTCGGGCAAGTCGTCATTGGCTTTCGACACTCTTTATGCCGAAGGCCAGCGTCGCTATGTAGAGTCATTGTCAAGCTATGCCCGCCAGTTCTTAGGCAGAATGAGCAAACCCGAATGTGATTTCATCAAAGGCTTGCCGCCAGCTATTGCCATCGAGCAGAAAGTCATCTCGCGCAATCCGCGCTCCACAGTAGGAACCACTACCGAGATCTACGAATACCTGCGCCTGCTCTATGCACGCATAGGAAGAACCTTCTCACCCATCAGCGGCGAGGAGGTGAAGCGACATACCACCGAAGACGTCCTGGCCTGCACCCGACAGTATTCTCCTGGCACCAAGTTTGTGATTCTTGCCCCTATCCATGTGGCAGAAGGACGCACTCTTGACCGCCAGTTGGAGATGTATCTGCAGGAAGGTTACTCGCGCATCTTGGTGAAAAATGAGTTCGTACGTATCGAGGACTTCGACGGAAAAGCCGAAGCTCAGGACATCTACCTTGTTATCGACCGCTCGTCGGTAAGCGAGGAGAAGAGCGACATCAGCCGACTCACCGACTCTACTGAGACTGCCTTCTATGAGGGCGATGGTGCCTGCCGCCTTCTGTTCCTTCCCAGCCATATCTGCTACGACTTTTCTACCCGCTTCGAGGCAGACGGCATCACCTTCGAAGATCCTTCCGACAATATGTTTGCCTTCAACTCTCCCTTAGGTGCTTGTCCTACCTGCGAGGGCTTCGGAAGTGTGATAGGTATCGACGAGAAACTCGTCATCCCCAACACCTCAATGAGTGTGTATGATGGGTGCGTGGTTTGCTGGCGTGGCGAGAAGATGGGCATGTGGCAGAAAGAGTTCATCCGCCGTGCAGCACAATACGATTTCCCAATCTTCGAGCCTTACTTTAATCTTACACAGAAACAGAAGGATATGCTCTGGCACGGATTGCCTTGCGACCGCAAAAAGGACATCCATGAGCAGGTGAGTATCGATGCCTTCTTCCAAATGGTGAAAGAGAACCAGTACAAAATACAATACCGCGTGATGCTGAGCCGTTTCCGTGGCAAGACGGTTTGTCCCGACTGCCATGGCACACGACTCAAGAAGGAAGCCACCTATGTGAAGATAGGCGGAAGAAGCATTACCGAACTGGTGGAAATGTCGATTACCAATCTGAAAGCTTGGTTCGACAAGTTGGAACTTACAGAACACGAGCAGAGCATCGGCAAACGACTGCTTACCGAAATCAACAACCGTCTGCAGTTCCTGCTCGATGTAGGATTGGGTTACCTCACCTTAGGCCGACTCAGCAACAGTCTGTCGGGTGGTGAGAGCCAACGCATCAACCTGACCACGAGCCTGGGTTCTTCGCTCGTGGGCAGTGTGTACATCCTCGACGAGCCAAGTATCGGACTGCACAGCCGTGACACCGACCGCCTCATCAAGGTACTTCGCGAACTGCAACAGTTGGGCAACACCGTGGTTGTCGTGGAACACGATGAGGAAATCATGCGGGCTGCCGACTATCTCATAGATATAGGTCCCGATGCAGGACGCTTAGGTGGCGAGGTGGTCTATGCCGGACCTGCCTCCGAGTACGATACTACCGACAAGGCCGCCCAACAGAAACTGTTGGACCGCTACCCCAAGAGCTACACCATACGCTACCTCACCCACGACGAGGAGATAGAATGTCCTGCCTCACAAAGGGCATGGAACATGAGCATCACCATCCGAGGGGCTCGCATGAACAACCTGCGAGGCATTGATGTGGAGATACCTCTCAATGTCTTTACAGTAGTGACAGGTGTGTCGGGCTCGGGCAAGTCGTCGCTCATCAAGGGCATACTCTACCCTGCCCTCCGCCGCCGACTCGACCTCGTGGCTGATGCTCCTGGCGAGTTTGCCTCATTGGAAGGCGACTGGAAGAGCATCCGACACATCGAGTTTGTCGACCAGAACCCTATAGGCAAGAGTACACGCAGCAATCCTGCCACTTATCTGAAAGCCTACGATGCCATCCGCACGCTCTTTGCCGCCCAACCTTTGGCTAAACAGATGGGCTTTACAGCACAGTATTTCTCTTTTAATACCGAAGGCGGACGATGCGAGGAATGCAAGGGTGCCGGATATGTCACCATCGAGATGCAGTTTATGGCAGACCTCACTCTTACCTGCGAAGCCTGCCACGGCAAACGCTTCAAGCACGATATACTGGACGTGAGATATGGAGGAAAGGACATCAACGATGTGCTCAACATGACAGTGAACGAAGCCATCGAGTTCTTTAGCGATGAGAAAAACGCACATAGCGACAACGACTTCGACCAGTGCCGCATCATCGTACGAAAACTTCTGCCTCTGCAGGAAGTGGGCCTGGGCTATATCAAGCTCGGTCAGAGCTCAAGCACCCTGTCGGGAGGTGAGAACCAGCGTGTCAAACTCGCCTACTTCATCGGCAAGGAGGAACAGGAACCCACACTCTTCATCTTCGACGAGCCTACCACCGGTCTTCACTTCCATGACATCCGACGTCTGCTCCATGCCTTCAACGCCCTGATAGAGCGCGGACACTCACTGGTGGTTATCGAGCACAACCTCGATGTCATCAAGTGTGCCGACTATATCATAGACTTGGGCCCCGACGGAGGAGACAAGGGTGGCAACCTGGTAGCCTGCGGTACACCTCAGCAAGTGGCAGCCTGCCCAAGCAGCATCACAGGTCAATTCCTGAAGAAATATCTGCCAAAATAAGGCGAAAAGCTATTAAACTGAGGTAAATACGCCACAAGAGATGCTAAAAGATGTAAAAAAGTAGAGACATACTAAACTTTATGTGTAATTTTGCATCCAAAACTTAAAAGAACAGAAAACGTTACATTTTTAAAAAAGAAAGAAAATGAAAAAGTTTGTACTCTTTATATGTATGACAGTTTGCTGCGCTCTGAGCGCCAACGCGCAGGCTCAAATCAAATTTGACAAGCAGACTCACAACTTTGGCTCATTCCCTGAGACAGAGAAGATCCACAAGACTACATTCACATTTACCAATGTAGGCGACAAGCCTCTTATCATCAATCAGGCATTGGCAAGCTGCGGTTGCACCGTGCCCAAGTACACCAAGGCTCCTGTAGCTCCTGGTCAGAAGGGCCAGATTGAGGTAACTTACAAAAGCGACGGCACATGGCCCGGTCACTTCAAGAAGAGCATCACCGTACGTACCAACGGCACTGTAGAGATGACTCGTCTGTATATAGAAGGTGTCATGACCGAAGTCAAGAAGTAGTAATGATATTCTATTTCTCAGGAACAGGAAATACACGCTGGGCTGCCATACAGATAGGGGCTGCCACGCAAGAACGACTGATCAACATAGCCGACTATTCCGACTATCTTTCAGCCGATAAAGACATCGAGCCGTTTACCTTGCAAGAAGGTGAACGGCTTGGTTTCGTTTTCCCCGTTCATGGCTGGAGAGTGCCAAGACTGGTGCGTTCGTTCATCAGTCGACTGAGACTGAAACCCTTCGGCGATGGTATTTCTCCTGACAGCAAACCTTTCTGCTATGCAGTATGCACGGCAGGCGATAGCATCGGAAAGACCATCGACACACTCAACAAAAGTCTGCAAGCCAACCATCAGTTGCAAGCAATGGGCATCAGCCAGCCCGACTCGGCTTATTCACTCATCATGCCGGAGTCGTATGTGGGCTTACCCTTCATGGACGTAGATCCTTCCGAGAAGGAGAAGCGCAAGAAGGAGAAGGCAGCACAACAGCTGAAAGCCATCTGCGAAGACCTGAGAGAACGCAAGACCGGCATCAGCCATCTGACGGAAGGTCCGCTTCCCTGGTTCTTCACCCACATAGTAGGAGGATTCTTTGAACATGTGCTCATCACCGACAAGCGTTTCCATGTAGTGGAAGAGCGATGCGTGAAGTGCGGCATCTGTGCCAACGTCTGCCCTGTGGGCGACATCTCTGGAGGCAAAGGCAAGCGACCCGTATGGCTCCACCACGACGACTGCCTCACCTGTTTCTCTTGCTATCATCATTGTCCGCACCATGCCATCGAGTTTGGCAGACAGACACAGAAGAAGGGACAATATTATTATAAATAGGTGTCACCTACCAAAACTTGAATAATAACTAAATAATTCTATAGACAAATGAAGAAGATTTTACTTAGCATCACATTTGCTCTGATGGGCATCGTCAGCGGATTTGCGGCAAAGGCGCATACTGCACTCACTACCATTACTCAGAGTGATGGCAGCCAACTGACCATTCGCCTTCATGGTGATGAGCATTTCAGTTGGTACTCTACAGCCGACGACGTACTTCTCGTACAAGTGGGCAACAACTATTATGTAGCACAGGTGGAGGAAGACGGAACTCTGAAAGCTACCCCACAGTTGGCTCATAATGCCGGTGAACGTGGAACTGTGGAAGAACAGGTCATTAATAACCAGAACAAGGAGAAGTTCCTCAACTCGCTCAATGCAGAGCCTCAGGCACTTGCCAAACCTTTCGGCGAAGTAAATCCTGCATATTTCCCTCATACCGGTTCACCGAAGGCTTTGGTCATCTTGGTAGAATTTCAGGATGTCAAATTCAAGACATCAGATCCAGTTGCCACATTTACCCATTATCTTAAGGGAGCCGAAGGAGAAGATGCGCCTGAAGCCAATAATGCTTATGTAAAAGGAATGGTAAACTACGGCAGTGTATCCCAGTACTTCAATGATATGAGTCAGGGAAAGTTCACACCTCAGTTTGACATTGTAGGTCCTGTTACCGTAAGTAAGAATTCTGCTTATTATGGTGGTAATGCAGGTAAAGATACCGATGTAAATTTTGCCAAGATGATAGCAGAAGCTTGCAAGGGTGTATCTGACAAGGTAAACTTTGCAGACTACGATCTAAATAATGACGGCTATGTTGACTTGGTGTATGTCATATATGCTGGTTATAGCGAGAGTATCAATGGCAATAGTTCAGATTGTCTTTGGCCAAAATCAGGCACTAACGCATTCTATGAGCCGGGAACCAACAACTTGCTCAAGTTGAATGGTAAGAGGATTTGCAGATATGGTATCAACAACGAGTTGAATGCTACTCCTACTGTAGAGGAGGAGAAGTTCAATGGTATGAAATTGCTCAATGGTATCGGACTTTTCTGTCATGAATTCAGCCATACAATGGGACTTCCAGACCTTTATCCTACAGTTAAAGCATCAAGAGTAGATAACCAAAACCCAGAATACTGGGATTTGATGGACGGAGGAGAATATACATATAGCGGCTATTTTCCTACTCCATATTCCCCATGGGAAATGGATGTAATGGGCTGGACTGATCCTATTGAATTAGGAGATGAAGCAAAACAAGTAAGCTTAAATTCCTATGCCAGCGACAGAAGAGCTTACAAGATCAATGGAGAGAATGACGAATATCTCCTTATCCAAAATATCCAGACAGATGGTTGGTGGAGGGGAATAACAAAAGCCTTCAACACTACTGGCATGTTAGTTTGGCGTATTGACTACCCTTACACAACTGTCAGCCTTGACAACAGACTCAACAATGAGATCGGCAAACCAAATGTCATGATTATTCCTGCAGATGGTTATGTTATTTCAGACTACAACCATGGTGATGGCAAACGATGGACAGACGAAGATTACAATTTAAGTCTCCAAGCCGATCCATTCCCAGGTACTAAAAATGTGACTGAACTTTTGAGTGTCAAACTCAACAACAGCACATTAAAGAAACCTTTCTACAACATCAAGGAAACCAATGGTGTCATCACCTTCGATTACCTCAAGGACTATGCTACAGGCATTGACCAAACCTTGGTAGATAAACATACAGAAAAGAATCAAAGTATCTTCTCCCTCGATGGCCGTTACCTCGGCAATGATGCAAGCAAATTGACGAAGGGAATCTACATCATCGGCAAGAAGAAAGTGGTGATAAAATAAGGCAATTTTAAGGAAGCGCAGGCATCCATTCTGATGATGCGCTTCTATGAGACTTAACGAAGCGCTTTATTAGGTGTTAACGAAGCGCTTCCTTAAGGTGTAACGAAGCGCTTCTTTAGGGTCTAAGGAAGCGCTTCTTTAGGTCTTGTACTTAACGACAGTCTGCAACACTCTTCGACATTCCCCTAAATTGTATTTTGTATCTTTGCACACTTTGTTTTTTACCGACTATTTTTAGTTCGTAATCATGCTGATTCAAGAGGCGCAAAGCGATAAGACTCCAGTTATCTTCGTGGTCCATTATTTTTAATACGGATTCCACAAAAATGCCTACTTATGGCACAATTGTGCCCTGCGAATAGCAATTCTACGGCATAAGGAAATAATTCGACCTGTATGGTTGAAATTACCAATACGCCCTGAAAGGGCAGAAGCTCTTAGCCCAGGGCAACGCCCTGGGTATAATAGCAATCAGCAAGGCGCCCTGTAAGGGCAAAAGCTTTAAGTTTTGCCTGGAGTTTTAAAGCTTTTGCCCTTACAGGGCGTAGGCTTGTATATCATTAAAACCCAGGGCGTTGCCCTGGGCTAAGAGCTTCTGCCCTTTCAGGGCGTGTGGCTTCTAAGAGTTTTTTCCTATTAGGGTATTTCAATCGTACAGCTCGAAATGATTTGGTAAACTCCGCTTTCTCAGTCGCTAAAGCGGAGTTTATTATTAGCTGCACGTTATATTTCTTGCTGTAAAACAAGAAAAAAGCAGCAAGAATACTTTTGCATAAATATTCACAGCCATAGATTAGTTAACTATGAAAAAAAAAAATTCATAGTTAGGAAAAAATATTTTCCCAGTTAGGCGGATTAAAAAACCTAACTGGGAAACGTTTTTTGGGCTATTACCGTATGAATATACAGGATAAAAATACAGACAAATTACTAAGCTTCTATTTCTTTCACCAAACCTTCTACATAGCGGCACAGAATATTGATACCCTTCACATTCTCGCCTCCCTCAGGAATAATAATGTCGGCATAGCGCTTGGTAGGTTCAATAAACTGCTCGTGCATGGGCTTGAGCACTTTCAGATAGCGGTCTACCACCATAGAGACCGTACGTCCGCGATCGATAGTATCGCGCTGAATGTTTCTGATCAGCCGCTCGTCGGGATCGGCATCCACAAAAACCTTTAAATCCATCAAATCGCGTAACTTCTTGTTGAGCAGCGTCATAATACCCTCTATGATAATGACAGGCTTGGGCTCTACATGTATCGTCTCTGCCTCACGGTTACACTTGAGGTAACTGTAGGTAGGCTGCTCGATAGCCTTTCCGTTACGCAAATCGTTGAGTTGCTTGTGCAACAACTTCCAGTCGAAAGCATCAGGATGGTCGAAGTTGATGGCATGACGCTCTTCGTCTGTCATGCCCGTTGTGTCGTTATAGTAAGAGTCAAGAGGCACTACAGCCACAAAGTGAGGAGGCAAAGCCTCAACAATTTTTCTCACTACCGTGGTTTTGCCCGAGCCGGTTCCTCCGGCTATACCGATGATAGTTATTTTGTCTTTATCCATAGTTTTATTTTTTATTGAACTTTATCAGGTTCTGAAGTTATAGAAGTTAAAAGAGCTACTCTTTGGTAGCACATACACTTAGAGCACATCTTCGAACATTTTGCGATAATATTCAGCCTTCTTTTCCACGGCTAAGGGATAAGCCCTACTACTGCTCGGCATGCGATAGAGTCGCAGAGTACGCCCCTCGAACTCAAACTCCACATAGCCTCCCATAGGCGGAGTGGCTGTAATGCCGTAATGCTCGGAGAAGATGCGGGTGGCCAACTGTCCTGCAGTAAGCACAGCCCTGCATTGGGGCAATGCTCTGAGCATACCATCAAGGTCGGAGGGCTCCACCACCTGTAGGTCTTTGTCTGAAGCCGTATTCTTGGTACGTATCACCTTCTGAGCCGTGTCGTAGATAGCCACACCTTTCTCCTGCAGAAAACTCTTCAGTTCTGCCTCACGATAGCGTTTGTTCTCTGCATCGACAAAATGAAGTTTATCTCCGAAGAAGATAAGCCCGAAGATGCGCCACATATCGTTCTGATAGTTAGGATAATACCAAGGAATGCACCAGCGCTTGGGCGAAGGCGGGAAAGTGCCGAGCATCAGCAGATGGGCATTCGATGGCAGCCACGGCTCAAAAGGATGATTTTCTATCATTTTTTACCTTTTTACTTTTTTTACCTTTTTACCTTTTTACTTTTTTACTTTTTTACCTTTAAAAAGTTACTTCTTCTCCTTCACGAGATACATCACTACAGGCAAGTGGTCGCTGTAGCCATTGAGCCAGCGTCCGCCTGCTGTGGTACGCAGCGGAGCTCCCTTGTACTGACCTTCCTGCTGGATGAGGTAATCGCGACGGAAGATATGGCTCTTCCAGTATTTCAGCGAAGAGTAGTCCTTCTTCTTGGCATCCTTGTTGAGCAGATTAGGAGTAATCACTATCTGGTCGAAGAGGTTCCAGTTGCCACTATAGAATAAGGTGCCCTTGCCTTCCTTTGCCAGAACGTTGTACCAGGGGTTGTACATATCGCCAGCTCCCACCTGACTGATTTCGGGCTTAGCCTGCAGATAGACGTGCATGCTCTTGTTCACCGGGTCGTCGTTCATATCGCCCATCACAAAGATCTTCATCTCTTGGTTCACATTCAGCAGACTGTCCTTGATCACCTTCACCTGTCGCGCAGCCGACTCACGATAGAAAGGACCAGAGAAACGGCTTGGCCAGTGGCATACGATCACCGCCACATCATCACCAGCCATCTCTCCTCTTACGGTGAGGAAGCCACGGGTGAAGAAGGCGCTGTCCTTTGCCAACTCCTGCACATAAGGCAACAGCTTCACATTCTTCACACTGAAGAGCGAAGGATTATAGAGCAGCGCACAGTCGATGCCTCGACGGTCGGGACCCTCGATATGTACATATTTCATATTGCGGGCCTTAAGAGGTGCCTGGTCTACCAAGGCATCAAGCACCTTATGGTTCTCCACCTCGGAAAGTCCGATGAAGGCACACCCCACATTAGGAAGCACGTCTGTTCCCATATCCGCCAAAGCCTTCGACATATTACGCAACTTATTGGTGTACTTCATGCCGTTCCAGCCCTTGTTGGGCAAATACTCGTAATCTTTCTTTCCCTCATCGTGACAGGTATCGAAGAGATTCTCCTGATTGTAAAAACCTACGGCGTAAACCGAGAACTTCTTCTGGGCAGAGGCAGCCAAATTGACTATCAAAAGAGCCGCCAAGAATAGCAAATGTCGTTTCATTATTTATAGTTTTAAAATTTGTTTACTGCAAAAGTAGCTATTAAATTGTAATTATCAGTAAGAAAAGTGGAAAAAGTGAATTTTTAATGAAATTTTAATCAAAAAAACTTTCTTTTTTAAAATTTATTTATTTACTTTGCACTCACATTATATTAATTAAACAATTGACTATGCAACAAAAGGTAAAATTAGCAATGATTGCTCTCTGCTACAGCCCATTGCTCTTCGCTCAGAACGCCACCGAGCAGAAGATAGCAAATGGATTGGACGAGAATGCATTCACATTCACCGAAGCACAGTTGGGTGAGGATGACGATATGTCACAGAACGTCACCATTCTGAATTCTAACTCAAATGTTTACGCATCTGAGGCAGGCTACCTGTTCTCGCCAGTGCGTTTCCGTTATCGTGCCTTCAATCAGAAGTACAATGATGTGTACATCAATGGTGCTCCCATGAACGACATGGAGTCTGGTCAGTTCCGCTTCTCTAACATCGGAGGTCTGAACCGATTCTCAAGAAACGTTGACTTTGCCTTGCCTTTCGAGGGCAACAACTACTCCATGACAGGTATGGGAGGCAGCAACAACTATGACTTCCGTGCCGGAAGCATGCAGACAGGCCACTATGCTTCTGTGGGAGTTGCCAACCGCAACTACACGCTTCGTGGTCTTTATACCTATAGCAGTGGATTCAACGACAAGGGATGGGCCATCTCAGCGGGTCTTACCTATCGTTGGGCAAACCGCGGTTATGTAGAGGGAACCTTCTACAATGCGCTGTCTTACTACTTCGGTGTGCAGAAGAAGTGGGACAACGGTCACTCCCTGAGCTTCACCACATGGGGCAATCCTACAGAGCGCTCTACACAGGGAGCAGCAACCGACGAGACTTACTGGCTCGCCAACGACTACTATTACAACCCATACTGGGGCTACTACAATGGCCACAAGCGCAACTCACGCGTTGTGAACGACTTTGCGCCATCAGCCATCGCCACATGGGACTGGAACATCAACGACAAGATGAAGCTCACCACCTCTGTCTTTGGCAAGTACTCTATGTACAAGAGCACCAAGCTCAACTATGCCAATGCTGAGAATCCGCAGCCAGACTACTGGAAGAACCTGCCAAGCAGCTACTACGACATCTGGAATGCTGACGCGCTGGGCAACAACTCGTCTACACTCCAAAGTTGGTACAACTCTTACAACTACTGGACAGCAAGCAAGGCCAACCGCCAGATTGACTGGGATCGCCTCTATTATGCCAACACTCAGGCTGCCAACCAGGGCCATGATGCACTCTACTTCATCCAGGCCAAGCACAGCGACAACCTGATGTTCAACATGGCTTCCACCCTGTCGGCTAAGGTTACCAAGCGTTCTACTCTCGTAGGCGGACTGGTATTGGGCAGCAACAGCAACCGTCACTATCAGACCATGGACGACCTGCTCGGTGCATCCTTCTTCCACAACATCAACACTTATGCGCTCGGCACCTATCCTGCCGATGACCCAAGAGTGCAGTACGACCTCAACACAGCAGGACCCAACAACCTCGGCTCTCTCGTTTACGAAGGCGACAAGTTCGGTTATGACTATAAGATTGAGGTGATGAAGGGCTTGCTCTGGACTTCCTACACTGCTGAGATGGGACGTTTCCAGACCATGATCAGCGGCAAGCTTGGTCAGACCAATATGCGTCGTCATGGCTATATGCGCAACGGTATGGCTGCCAACAATTCTGAGGGCAACAGCCGTATAGCACGCTTCGGCGAGGGCGGTGCCAAGGGTAGCATCAACTTCGATGCAGGCAAGGGCCACGTATTCAAGATTGGTGTAGGTTACGAGTGGCGTCCACCAATGGCCAACACAGCATTCATCTCTCCTGAGATCTGCAACGACTACGTGCTCAACCTCGGTGACGAACATGTATTCAGCAGCGAGTTCAGCTATCAGTATCAGAATGCTTGGGTACACGCCAACGTCAACGCATACTATAGCCGCCTCGACCACGTCACAGAGTGGCAGAACTTCTACAACGATGACGAGAACTCTTTCACCTACCTCAGCATGACAGGATTGGAGAAAGAATACTATGGTATCGAGGCTGGTCTCGACTTCAAGGTGGCTTCTTTCCTTAACTTCAAGGCCATCGGAACCATCAGCGATGCCAAGAACATCAACAATGCCAACGTGAACTACATGCTCTCCAAGTCGGCAGAGGTGGTTAAGGACTACGCATATATTAAGGACATGCGCGAAAGCGGAACTCCTCTTACTATCGGTAGCCTTGCACTCGACTTCCATAAGAGCGGCTGGTTCGTCAACCTCAACGCCAACTGGTACGACCGCATCTATTTGTCATACTCACCAAGCTATCGCTACAAGTCTTCTCTGAAGAACCGCGACATGCTCTTCAACGACGAGCCTCTCCCTGGTTCTGTTGACCAGGCTAAGGGCCACGGCGGATGGATGGTAGACGGAAGCATCGGCAAGAGTATCCGCCTCAAGCACGGTAGTCTGAACTTCAACCTCATGATAACCAACATCCTCAACAACCGCAAGATTGTTTCAGGTGGTTACGAGCAGAGCCGAAGCGACTATACCCTCAACAAGGAAAACGAGGCCAAGGATCGCGTCTACAAGTTCTCTAAGAACCCTAAGAAGTATTACGTATTCGGAACCAACGGAATGTTCCAGGTATCATACAGATTCTAAAAGAAGAGAAAGATATGAAAAAGTTAAAATATATCGCAATGGCATTTGCTGCCCTGCTCTTGGCTTCATGCATGGGCGACGGTTATGCTGATTCCGTGGGAGAAAAGGATTATACCGGCCCTGCCATCGGCAACAACAAACTGGAGGCTACCAATGTCATCACCATCTCCGAACTGAAGGAGAAATATGCCACACAGATAGAACGCGGCCTGTACAAGCAGGTGGACGAGGACATCAAGATATTGGGTATCGTCACAGGTAACGACCTCGGAGGCAACCTCTACAACCAGATTTGCCTGCAGGACAAGACGGGCGGTATCTTGGTTTGCATCGGCAAGAGCGGACTCTATGGCGAACTGCCTGTAGGTCAGCAAGTGCTTATCGACTGCAAGGGCCTCTACATCGGTGGCTACGGCAAGCAGGCTGAGTTGGGCGGTGTCTATACCAACACCAACAAGGGCTCACAGTCTATCGGTAAGGTAGACCGCTACGTATGGGAGAAGCACTACAAGATTATCGGTGAGGCCGACGAGGCCAAGGCTGAGGCAATGGTTGAGGTATTCGACCAGACCAAGATCAAGGATGCCGACTATCTGAAGTCTTGCTCAGGCAAGCTGATGAGAATCGAGGGCGTAACCTTCGCCGATGCAGGTAAGAAGGTGTTTGCTGCTGCGGCAGATAAAGACAACGCCAACTGCGTAAACCGCGGATTCTCTGGCATCAGCACCAACAACATGGTGGTTCGCACTTCTGCCTACGCCAAGTTTGCTAATGCTCTCCTGCCAGAAGGTCCACAGAACGTAACAGGTATCTTCACACGTTATGCTGGAAGCAAGAACGACACATGGCAGATTCTTATCCGTACTGCAGACGACGTGAAGGTAGCCAAGGGAACAGAACAGTGTCCATACACCGTAGCGGAAGCCATCCAGTTGATTAACGACGGAAAGACTACCGAGACCAATGTTTATACCGAAGGTATCATCTGTTCTGAGCCAAGTGTAAGTGTACAGTATGGTAATGCTGATTTCTACATCTCTGCAGACGGCAAGGGTATGAATGCTGACGGAACTGGCAATCCTGCCAAGACCATCAAGGTATTCCGCAACTACTATCTCAACAAGGATAAGTACACCGATGCCAACAAGAACTTGATCAAGAAGGGACAGAAAGTTGTCATCTGCGGCAAGCTCTTGCTCTACAATGGTGTAACACCGGAAATCAACAGTGGAAACTATATCGTTTCCATCAAATAAAACTAACTCAAGTAGAAAACTATAAAAAGAATAATCAATATGAAAAAGTTCATTTATTCATGCTTGTTCTTGGCTATGGCAGCCATAACATTCAGCAGCTGCGAGGACGTTCCAGCTCCTTACAATATGCCTACAGAGGATGAGACTCCAGAAGTTCAGCCTGCAGGTACAGGTACTGCCGCAGACCCATTCAATGTGGCAGGTGTAGAAAAGTACATTGATGAAGGCGGAAGCGCTGAGACCGAGGTATACGTGAAGGGTAAGGTCGTATCTGTAGTACAGGGCAGTTGGGATGCAAATTACGGTAGCTTGAAATATTACATCTCAGAAGACGGAACTGCTACTAACCAGTTCTATGTATTCAATGGTTATGCAGGTCCTAACCGCACTAAGTTCTCGGGCGAAGGCGCTTTGAAGCAAGGCGATGAGGTCGTTATCTGCGGTAAGGTAGACAGCTATAACGGCACTAAAGAGTTCCTTGTAGGCAACTACATTGTTTCTCTTAATGGCGTAGGTGGAGCTACCACTCCTGACACACCAACAGGCGAAGCCAAGGGTACTGGTACAGAGGCTGATCCTTTCAACAGCGTAGCTGCTAATAACTTGGCTGCTTCTTTAGAATCAGGTAAGGTTTCAGATAAGGAATACTACATCAAGGGTAAGATTCAAGAAATCAAGGATCAGTTCGCTGCCCAATTCGGTAACGCCACATTCTATATTGCTGATGATGAAAAAAGTCAAAAATTCCTGATATTTCGCACTTACTACTTTGGTGGCGAGAAATGGAAAGAAGGCGACGGTCAACTCAAGGTTGGTGACGAGGTTGTAGTTTGCGCCAAACTTATCAACTACATGGGTAACACTCCTGAGACAAATCAGGGCGGCAAACTCATCTCTGTAAATGGCAAGACCAGCATCGAGGGTGGCAGCGAGAAACCAGACACTCCATCTACTGGCGACACAACAACACCTAATGGTAACTTCGAGACTTGGGTAGACGGTAAACCAAACAACTGGAAAACTGCCTCTACAGCAGGTAACGCCTCTGTCGCTCAGAGCACAGACGCTCACAGTGGCAAGTATTCTGTAAAGGTAGGTGGTTCAACAACAGCCAACAAGCGTCTTGGCTACAAGGAAATGGAGCTCAAAGCTGGTACTTATAAGATTAAGTACTACGTAAAGGCAGCTACTGCAACAGGCGCATCAGTACAGTCTGGATTTGTACCTGTTACTGAAGGTAAGGTCGGCGATTACAAATACTCTGGCTACATCAACAATATCTCAAATACAGAGTGGACACTTGTTGAGCAGGAATTGGTCATTCCATCAGATGGCACATACTGCATCGTTATCATGAACTCAAAGAAGCCAGGTGGTGACGTTCTCATTGATGACCTCACCTTGACTCTCGGCGAGACTGTTATCATCAAGTAAACAATATTTGAAGACTTCATATTTCCCCATTGCCTCTCATCAGGCAATGGGGATTTTTATTTCCAGCTATGCCCATCGCTTGGTCACTCGATGAACACGCGATGGGGAGCTGGTGAACAAGGGACGAGCAACCATTGCCCACGCGACGGGCAACGTATGCCCAAACTAATGACTACTACTTGGGTAACACATCTATGAAAATAAAAAAAAGAGCGAAAGGTTTAAAAACAGGTAGAAATATTTGGCAGTAAGGAGAAAAAGTCGTAACTTTGCACCCTGTTAAGTCAAAAGGCTATAATGGGCATGCACCGAAAGGACATGAAATGATGGCAACATCCCCATAACGTCTAATTTTAATAACCCAAATAAAAGTAAAAACAAAATGAAAAAAGGTATTCATCCAGAGAACTATCGCCCAGTAGTATTCAAGGATATGTCTAATGGCGACATGTTCCTCTCACAGTCAACTTGCAAGACCAACGACACTGTTGAGTTCGAAGGCGAGACTTACCCAGTAGTAAAGATTGAAATCTCAAGCACCTCTCACCCATTCTATACAGGTAAGAGCAAACTCGTTGATACTGCAGGTCGCGTTGACCGCTTCATGAACCGTTACGGCAAGTTGAAGAAGTAATATACCTTTTTATATATAAGGATATATTATCAATACGAGATAGAAGGTGCGTTCTAACGTAGTTGCATATGCGTTAGTGCGCACCTTTTACCTTTTCTTTATCACCCCACTCTTTCTTATAAGATTCATCCTAACATCTTATTATCTATTTTATCATTTAACATTCACTATGTTATGAAACAAATCAAGATTTATTTATTCGCTCTCCTCGCTGTGCTCTCTATGGCAGCCTGCAGCAGCAGCGACGACGGAGACGGAAATGGTTCGAATGAAATCAACACCAACAAGAACGAGGCAACAACCGACAAGGCTGTCACCCGACTGGAGTTTCCTAAACTGAAAGGCGGAAACAGCATTATCCGTGTTTATCGTGACGGCAACAGCAAGCAGTTCGACCCGGACAACGTAAACTATTCAGTAGAATGGGATTGCGACAAGAAATCGCAGCGCTGGTCTTGCTACATCATCACCAAAAACAACAGAGCCAAAAATACAAATCGCTATTATAGTGAAAGCAACCAATACCCCAATGATCGTGAGTTGGCTGCTTCAAACAGATGGGAGAAAGACTACATCTACAGATCAGGCTTTGACCACGGACACATCTGTCCTTCGAACGACCGCCTGTACAGTTTAAATGCCAACACGCAAACTTTCTATCTCACCAATATGCAGCCACAATATAGCGTCTTCAATGGAAGTCATCCAGACCATAAGTATGAAGGGCTTTGGATCAAGATGGAGAACTACCTGCACGGATTCAAACTCAATGACACAGACACCATGTACGTATGCAAGGGTGGTACCATTGACAAAGAAGAAAATATCTTGATGCGTATTCAAAACAAACTGATTGTCCCCAAGTATTTCTTTGTGGCAGTCCTCGTCAAGAAGATGGTCAACGGACAGGCTTACTACAAGTCTATCGGTATGTGGTTCCCACACACCAATGTATATCATGGAGACGACAAACTGTCTGATTACGCCATGAGCATCAAGGATCTGGAAGCAAAGACTGGTATAGACTTCTTCTGCAATCTTCCCGACGATATCGAGCGGGATGTAGAAAGCAAAAAAATACTTAGCGACTGGGGAAGTATCACTCAATAAAACTCAACAAACAAGCATAAGAAAAAAGGAACTGTATGTCCACCTCGTGTGGAACCATACAGTTCCTTTTTTATTTGAATACGTTTATATTCTTTATCTTCTGTTATTCAGCTGATAGCTGGTTGCCTTGAGCGGTGTCAACGTAGCACCCTTACCAAACGAGCTTAATGACTTCTTCATTACTCGGCTTGGGCCATTGGCCTTGGCATTGTTAGCATTGGTGTTATTCACACGCTGCAAATCGATGTAGATGACTTCGCCATTCACGTTGCCCGTGCCTATCATATAGCCCCAGAAAGTATCTACATTATAACCTTGCTCTTCCCCAAGGTGGAAGCCTACCTGTGATGATCCATAGTCCATCACGAATGTGGCACCAGTACCCTTATACTTGATATAGATATCACCATTGTCGGCAATATACCATTGGAAGTTCAAAGACCTCTGGTCGGCAATAGAGCCATCATCGTTCTTACGAATATCGGTCTCCACACCTTCGCCACTGAGGGCATCCGAAGAGTTGCTATACTGGAAGAACTTCATGTTGACATCAAACTCATCAGTGTTGCGCTGAGTACCTTCATCGTTCAACCAAGAATCTTTCATGGTACCCTCCCATTCGCCAGTTAGCGTCTGGGCCATCGCCAACAAAGTATTGTCCTGAGAACCTTGCTGACCTTGGTTCCAATCATCATTGTTCCATCCCCAATCATCATAATGGTCGTACCAACCATAAGGATCATACCAATAATCATCACCATCGCAGCTGGTCAATGTAAGCGACATGGCTGCTATCACAGCCATTGTCAGCAAAGAATATACTTTTTTCATATCAATAGTAGTTTAATCAGAATTTATTTGTTTTCCGGAAAGAATCGCTTCGGCAGCATGGTGCTGTCGTTCTGCTCCCGAGCACTCTCCTGCTGTTCTTCCTTATTATTACTGCGCGTCTTGGCGTAGCCATAATATCCCCAAGAGTCGTACCAGCCCTCGGAACCATACCAGTAATAATTGTCCCAGTCGGGCATATTGACCTTGACGAACTGGAAGCTGATCCATCTGTTCGTACTGTTGAAATCGATATCACCATAGAAGTAACCATTGTCGTCAAGATGATAGTTACGAATGACAGCCTTTTCTTGAGTATCAAGGAAATTGATATAAATGGTCGTGCCACTCACGCGCCAGGTGATGCGGTTGGCTACATAGTCCCAGGGCGCATTGCTATAATAGTCTATCCAGTAGCCATCACCAGAATCATACCCCGAATTGAAGGTTACCTCAGACATGTTTGACTGATAATAACGTCCTTGATAATCCAGTTGTGTCTGCATATATCCCTTCCAATTTCCATTGAGAGAATAAGCAATATCTGCATCCTCATCGCATGAAGTGAGCGAGAGCATCATGACAGCCATAAATATCATTGAGAAGTAATAAGTAATCTTTTTCATATCGCTTTTGTTTATAAGTTAATATTTTCGTTAAATTCTGGTGCAAAGATACCGTATTCTTTTCTTAGGGCAAAGGGAATAGTAGATTATTTTAAGGAAAAATCCCTATTAGAAAGCGGATTTTCCCTAAAATGTTTGGAAATATCAAGTTTAATGCCTAACTTTGTACCAAACTTTATCAAAAAAAGCATGAAACGCTTACATTTTTTAATTATACTATCATTTATAACAATCTTTTCATCAGCAGAACCCTATTGCGATGTCAGAAAGTTTTCAATCCTCGATGGACTTGCAGCCAACTCCATTTCCGATTTGGCACAAGGCTACGACAATATGATGTGGTTTGGCACCTTGAATGGTCTGTCCTATTACGACGGCTATCATTTCAAGACATTCCGTGACGAGCCCGACGACATCGACATCATGAGTACCAACCGCATACTCGCCATCTTCCCAAGCCCAGACAACAATGTGTGGGTAGTCACCTTCGACCGCAAACTATACATCTTCGATACAGAGCAATGCCAGTTTATCAAGGTTGGCACGATGCTCTGCAAGCGTTTCGGCATCCATTTGGAGTCGAGCCAGATATATCCACTCGCCAATGGACACACCTGGATTACGACTCACAAACAGAACTTCCTGATTCGTGTAGGCCAAGGAAAGGACATAGAGAGCATGAAGCCCGAGCTCATCAAGGTGGGCGAAAAAGGACTGCGAAGCGGCAACGTATGGTTTATCAAGCAAGACAAGCGAGGCCGTGAATGGATTCTCACCGACAAGGGAACATTCATCTACGGCAAGAACTTCCATACCTCTACGCCCTTCAAGTGGTTCAGAGAAGTGGGCAACACCATCTTCCTCGCCACGACTGATGGCAAGGTGGCTGTCTACGACAAGCAGAACCATCTTTCCTGGATTCCCATGCCAGCAGGCGTCACTCGCATCAACGAGCTGAAGAATACTGGTTATCAGTTGATTATCGCTACCAACATAGGACTCGTAGTGTACAATCCACGCACATTCAAGACCGACGTCATCAGTGTGCAGAACCCCAATCAGCCCGTAGCAGAAGTGAAGAAAGCCTACGTAGACGGGCACAACATGGTATGGGCATTTACCGAAGGACAAGGCGTGACGGTAATCAATCCTCAGACGATGACCGCCCGATGGCTCTATGCCGACACTCCAACGCCAGCCGACCGTACCACAAGCAACAACTTCTTTATCATGGAAGACGAGCACGGCACGCTGTGGACTATTCCCAACTATGGCACCTTCAGCTACTACGACCGCAAGACGGGAAAGCTCGTTCCCTATATGCTGAAAAGCCACTCGTCAGGCAACTTCTATATACCTTATATCTCGAAATATGTCGTTTCAGATCAAGGCATACTCTGGCTGATAGGCATACACGACCTGACGCAGGTGAACTTCAAGTTCCACAACTACAGCATGACCAAGCTCGAAGAAGGAGAGTCGGAAGTAAGAGCCATGGCTTACACTAACAACGGATTCCACTGGGATGGTTTCAAGTCGGGACACCTCAAGATCAGCGACAGCCACTTCAAAAAGATTGGTTATCTGCAGTCCAACGGACAGATCAGCCAGAAGCAGACACCCTTCACACGCACAGGTATTTATGCCATCTATCAAGACATGAAGGACAGAATGTGGATAGGCACAGACGGCGACGGACTGTATCTGTATGACCGAAACACCATGCGCCATTTCCGCTACAATGCATCCGACAGAAATTCCCTCCCGGGCAACAGCATCTATGATGTGGAGAGCGACCGACAGGGCAACATCTGGGTAGCCACATACGGAGGAGGCTTGGCACTTATGCGTGAAGACCCACAGGGCAACATCACATTCCTTACTTCTCGTAACGGACTGAGATGGCCAAAGAAATATTACAGTAAAGTACGTAGAATCACCTGTACCGCCAGTGGCGAAATGATCATCGGAACCACAGGCGGCCTCGTCACCTTCAAGGAAGAAAAGCACCCTTTCAAAAACATACAATTCCATACCACTTCCTACAGGGAGAACGACACAACATCGCTCACCGCATCAGACATCAACTACATCCTGATGCGTTCCAACGGCGACACCTATGTATCAAGCATCGGAGGAACCCTCGACAAGATAACAAGCGAAAACCTGCTGCAGGACAATCTGAAGGTGAGATACTGCAATTTCATCAATACCAGCGAGGGAAATGTGCAGAGCATGATAGAGGACAACAGTGGCAACATCTGGCTCATCAGGGAGTCGAGTGTCGATAAATACAACCCCAAGACAAAGAAGCTGACCGTCTTCGGTCCCAACGACTTCGACCTCAACATGACCTTCTCGGAGGCACGCCCCATTCACGACCCTGTAACCGACAACATCACAGTAGGCACTGCTACGGGCAGCCTGACGTTCAACCCCGCGAGACTGAAGCAGACCGACTATCAGCCCCGCATTATCTTCACTGAGCTGCACTACAACGGAAGCAACGAGAACATACCTATCCTGCACCAGAAGAAGATAGTCATCCCAGCCAACAAACGCAACCTGTCCATCAGCTTTGCCGCACTCGACTATACACGCAAGTACCAGCAGTTCTATAAATACCGCATCGACGGAAATACCCCCGAAGGCGTATGGATCGACCTTCGAGGACAGAACCGCATCGGCTTCAACCGAATCTCACATGGCAACTATGTGCTCAAGGTCATCGCCACCAATACGCATGGCAAATGGAGCAAACACGTGGCTTCGCTGGAACTCGACGTGCAACCGACGTTCTGGGAAAGCATCTGGGGCAAGCTGCTCATCATCCTCATCATTGCCGGTGTTACGGCTTTGTGTTTCATCACATACAACAAGCAGCAGAAGGAACGCATCAACCACGAGATGAACGAGATGAAGAACAGGTTCTTCAGCAAGGCTTCACACAAGCTTCGCACTCCACTCACGCTCATCGGAGGTCCGATAGACGAGGTGTTAGAGAAGGAGGACAACCTCTCTACCGAGAGCCGCAGCCTGCTGCAGATGGTTCAGCGCAATGCCAAGGAGATGCTCAATATGCTCAACAAGATGCTGAAGTTTGACAACGGAAGCGACTTCTATCTTGACGAAGGAAGCGATCAGGCATTCGTGTCAAGCGAGAACAACGGCAGCATCAGCGACGAGACAGCCAAAGGCTATCTCAAGGAAGTAGAAGAGACAGAAGAGGACGACAAAACAGAACAGGCGGAAAAGGACATCACCATCCTCGTCGTTGAAGACAACCCCGACCTGCGCCAGTTCCTCTTCACCATCCTCAAGACAGACTATAATGTACTGCTTGCCGAAAACGGCAAGGAAGGCTTGGTAATGGCAAGAAACAAGATGCCCGACTTCATCCTTACCGACGTCACCATGCCTGTGATGGACGGTTTCACGATGGTACACTACATCAAGCAGGACACCAACACCGCCCATATTCCTATCATCGTACTGTCGGCTAAAGCCAGTGTGGAAGACCACCTGCGAGGCTTCGAGGAAGGTGTGGACGGTTATCTCACCAAGCCGTTCTCGGCCACCTACCTCAAGGGACGTATCGAGGCTGTCATCAATCAGCGTCATGCCCTGCAGCAAGACATGCTGAAACAGATACAACGAGCCGAGGGTGCCGAATTCCATATCACGCACGAATATCCACAGACAGCATCCGGACAGGGCGACAACAGAAGCCCGGCTACTAATAAGCGCATGACGGAAGAGGACGCTCTGACCGAGAAGATCGTACAGTTCATCAATGAGAACATGAGCAATCCCGACCTCAAAATCGATGACATCGCCGTAGCCATGGGTATGAGCCGCAGCGTGCTCTACGGCAAGATCAAGAATGCTGTGGGCATGAAGCCTATCGACTTCGTACGCCACATCCGCATCATGCGTGCCACCGAGTTGCTCTGCAATACCGACGAAACGCTCAGTAACATCGCCTACTCTTTGGGCTTCAGCGATCCTAAGTATTTCTCGAAGGTATTCAAAAAGGAAATGGGTATCATTCCAAGCGAATATAGAGAAAATTCAAAGTAATAACACTTTTTTATACCTGGTGCACGAAAAAAACGAGAATTTACACCTTGATTCTGTACGAAAGCAGTACCTTTGCACCAGTTCTTAGAAAAGTTAAATGATAGTTTAATTCTTGAATACTCCTTTCCTTCAACAACGAAAGGAATATTCAAAGTGATCCGGGGATTGTGAAATTCCCGGATTTTTTTATAAAAAAATATCAGTAACTATAGACACATATGAAAGAAAAATCGTATCTTTGCACTCGTTAAAGATACGATAACTGAGATTAAAACTATAAAAAGATACATAAAGAAAATGAGAACCGTTTACGAATTCTCTGTCAAGGACAGAAAGGGAAAGGACGTTTCCCTCAAGGAGTATGCCAACGAGGTGCTGCTCATCGTCAACACAGCCACGAAGTGTGGCTTCACCCCACAGTATGAAGAACTGGAAAATCTCTATGAGAAATATCACTCACAAGGTTTTGAAATCCTCGATTTCCCTTGCAACCAGTTTGGTCAGCAGGCACCCGGTACCGACGAGAGTATTCATCAATTCTGCAAGCTTACTTACGGCACAGAGTTTTCACGCTTCAAGAAGATAAAGGTAAACGGTGATGACGCCGCTCCTCTTTACAAGTTCCTCAAGGAGGTGAAAGGTTTCGCTGGCTGGGACGAGTCACATCCTCTCTACCCAGTCCTCGACAAGATGCTGAGCGAGGCCGACCCCAACTACAAGGAGAGTGCCGATATCAAGTGGAACTTCACCAAGTTCCTCATCAACAAGAAAGGTCAGGTTGTTGCCCGCTTTGAGCCTACCGAGAAGTTTGAGAATATCGCCAAGCAAATAGAGGAACTTCTGAATTCATAAGAATCAACGAATATGTGCAATATCGCTACTTTCTGATATCGCCATCATCGTTTGTAGGAATCTATCCCTCAAACATCAAAAAAGCCAAATGTTTTACTTGCATGAAACATTTGGCTTTTCTATTTACACATCTCTTGCCACATGGCTGTCAATACAGAAGAATCACACCACAGAATTTACAGACCTCATTTGGATATATATTTCCTACCATTGCAGATGACAAGACCATGATAGCTATCATCCACACGCTGTCCGTTCATATTGTATATCGCAGCTTTCGCGGGCTGCGGCTTTGACGTAACTATTGCACTGATGCCTGTGAGCACTTTCTGTGTGATATCTTCGAAACGGCCATTTTTCTTCTCCTTATGCTCACTCTTTGGAGCTTGATAGAAGCGATAATAGGTGTCGCGAGACACATTCAATATATCCTCCGTCTGCGTTTCCTGATCACCATAGCTGAAGATGATATTGGTTCCATAAGGCAAAGAAATATGATAGAAGAGTTTGCCACCTATCATCCTGGTATCGGTCAGTTGATTGCCTGGCCATCCTCCGTTGTTTCCTTCACCCCAAGCAAAGAGGTAAGGCACACGATCCTCGTCGCAAGTCACATAGATGTTCATCTTGTCAGAAGGAGCCTCGCCACCACCCCATTGCTCAACAAGCCATGTGGCCTTTTGGCGCATATAGTTCTTAAAAACGGCAGCCTTGGCCAGTTCATCTTGGTTCTTGGCGACATTGCTGCTATTCTTCCAACATAGATAGTCGTTAGCTGCAGCATCGGAAATCTTTGCCGCCACACCATCAATATAAGCGTTCATCTCTGCATATTGATTGGCATAAAACTCCTGCCATACCTCCTTCACCTTGTCGCGGAAGTGCTTAAAATTCCAGGCACGATCAATGATAAACTGCTCAAACTTATCTCCCTGAAAGATAAAATGACGGAAATTGGTTTCATTATAAGCATTACCAAAGTCCCATACAGGGCCAAAAGTCCACTTGGTATCTGCACCTTTTTGCTTGTAGAGATAGCAACTGCCATGAAATCCCTCCTCATCTTGCAACAGCTCACGCACGATATACACCTTTGCCAAAGACTCGATGTCTACATACTTTTCCCATTCCGTATCGTTTTCATTATTGCTACAGATAGCCTTGGCGATGGCATTCCACTGTGTCTGCAAATAGTTCTCTTGCTCTGCGGAGAGCGCCTCTGGGGTATGATAAGTAAGCACCATGTTCTGGCTGCCCAACTTCACATTGATATGAGGATCTGTATCATAATTGTCTATCTCCACGAGCCATCCGCCCGTGATAGCCTCAGGATCAGTCGCCTTGTCAGCCTGCTCTACGATGTTAACTCGTTTTTTATCAACACGTATCTTTTCGGTTACGAAATACAAGCCCTGATATTTTCCATTGAGCACCAATTCAACAGGTTGTGAATCTGTGGTATAAGGCAAGCCCACACGACGGCTCAATTCATAGCCTACCAGATTGCGGAGAAAACCCAAATCATCATCGGCACCAGCCATGAGCAAGAAGTGCTTGCTCTTCACCATACCCACAGGGTTCACCTTACTATCAAACTTCAAGCGATAAGGTTTCTTGTCAAACCCTTTCCACGTCCAGTTACCACGTCCTTTAATTATCAAGGTTTCTGGTTTATCTGCAGAAGCCATATTCTCATACCCCTCCAATCCCAAGGCATCAATATAGGCCGTGGCTGACACATAAGTTTCTTTGGAAGTGATAGGCTGTGCATCCTGAGTGTTAACATACATGACGGGTAAAGTCCCCGATGGTTTCAAAGCTGACGTCATGGTTGGATCTGTTGCGGCATGGACAGCAGACAGACTGCCCAAGTTGCACATCACAACGAGCAGCAATAACAGTATTTTTTCTTTACTAAACATAAATATAAGTCTAATGATTCAAAATTTCAAGTTATAACAAGTTATTAGAAGCAGAAAGAGAAGGCGCATCATTGCCTGATGAAGTTGCGCCTTCTCTCACATATATATATTGAAAAATCAGCATAAGCACACTTACGCCTTGGCCTACATCTCTACCTGTGGCACATCCTTGAGGAATTTTCCTATTTCTTCATCGCTGACAGAATAGTTTTGCAAGTCACCATTGATATAGCTGTCGTATGAAGGCATATCAATAAGACCATGTCCTGAAAGACAGAAGAGAATAACCTTCTTCTCGCCCTTCTCCTTAGCCTTGAGCGCTTCGCGAATGGTTGCAGCTATAGCATGACAGCTCTCAGGAGCAGGAATGATTCCCTCGGTACGGGCAAAGAGCATACCAGCCTGGAAAGACTCCAACTGTGGAATGTCCACACCGTGCAGATAACCGTCCTTGAGCAACTGCGAGATGATCATACCGGCACCATGATAACGCAGACCACCAGCATGAATGTTGGCAGGCTTGAAGTCATGACCCAGGGTGAACATCGGCAGCAGCGGAGTGTAGCCAGCCTCATCGCCGAAGTCATATTCGAACTTACCCCTTGTCAGCTTAGGACAGCTCTCTGGCTCGGCTGCGATAAACTCAGTGTTCTTCTCTCCGCTCAGATTATGACGCATGAATGGGAAAGCCAGTCCGCCGAAATTGCTTCCGCCACCGAAGCAGGCAATCACCTGATCGGGATATTCGCCAGCCATCTGCATCTGCTTTTCTGCCTCCAGTCCGATGATCGTCTGATGCAGAGCCACATGGTTGAGCACCGAACCCAGTGTGTACTTACAGCCCGGAGTGGTAGTAGCCAGTTCGACAGCCTCGCTGATAGCAGTACCGAGTGAACCAGGATGATTAGGGTCGCGTGTGATGATGTTCTTTCCGGCACGTGTACTCATTGATGGAGAACCCTCCACAGTAGCGCCAAAGGTACGCATGATGCTGGAGCGATAAGGTTTCTGACGCATGGTGATCTTCACCTGATACACAGCCGCCTCCAGTCCGTAGAGTTTGGCTGCATACGACAAGGCTGCGCCCCACTGTCCTGCACCCGTCTCGGTGGTGACGTTGGTGTCGCCCTCCTGCTTGCAGTAGTAGCACTGTGGCAAGGCCGAATTAATCTTATGAGAGCCTAAAGGATTGACACTCTCGTTCTTGAAATAGATGTGGGCAGTAGTACCCAGTGCCTCCTCCAGACCGTAGGCACGAACCAGCGGAGTGGAACGATAGAAGGTGTACTTCTCCTGCACGTCCTCAGGGATGTCGATCCAGGCATGTTCTGTATCGAGCTCCTGCTTGGCACACTCCAGGTTGAATACGTGCGACAAGTCCTCAGCCGTCATGGGCTTGTGGGTCTGCGGATTAAGTGGTGGCAATGGCTTGTTGGGCATTTCTGCCTGAATGTTGTACCACTGTGTAGGAATGTCTTTTTCCTGTAGGATGAACTTTTTCTGTCTCATAATTTTTAAGTTGATATTGATTGTGATTGTTATTCTTAGTCTTAGTCTTAGTCTTACACTTTATCTTATTCTTGTATTCTTGATTTTACTTTTGTATTTCCTTCAGAATCCCCACAGCCTGTTCTACACTCGTGATGCGGGCGATACGAAGGAATCGCTTGTTGTTCTTCTCTTTCAACGCACATTGCTGTACGTGGCAAGTGGCATAGTTGAGAACCTTCGAGAACATCGTGCTGCGATAGAACGGACTCTGCACGTTGCTTACAAACTGCATTTGCATAGTACCCTGTTTGAGCATGATCTTCTCGCAGCCCAAGCGTTTGCCGAGGCGTCGCAAGCTCACCACGTGCATCAGTTCCTCACCCTCACGGGGCACAGGTCCAAAGCGGTCGATGATTCGCTTTCGGTAAGCAGCCAGGTCGTCGTCATTCTCTATGCGGTCCAGTTCCCTGTAGAGCAACATTCGCTCGCTGCTTCCCGGCACATAGGTGTCGGGGAAATACATCTCTAAGTCGCTCTCGATAGAACAGTCATCCACGAAGTCGTCACCCGTGAGCTGCTGTCCCTCGTCCATCTCCTCCTGATACAGGTCGCCAAACTCCTCATTCTTCAGTTCGGTGACAGCCTGCGACAGGATTTTCTGATAGGTTTCATACCCCAGGTCTTCCATGAATCCGCTCTGCTCCGAGCCAAGCAGGTTTCCAGCCCCGCGAATGTCGAGGTCCTGCATGGCGAGGTTGAACCCGCTTCCCAGATCGCAGAAGGTCTCCAACGCCTCCAGTCGGCGGCGAGCATCGAGTGTCAGTGTACTCTTCGGCGGAGCCACGAGATAACAGAAAGCCTTCTTGTTACTACGCCCCACCCTGCCTCTCATTTGGTGCAGGTCGCTAAGACCGAAGTGATGGGCATTGATGATGATGATGGTATTGGCGTTCGATATGTCGATACCGTTCTCCACAATGGTTGTCGAGAGCAGCACATCGTAGTCGTAGTTCATGAATCCCATAATGACCTTCTCCAGTTCCTCGGGCTTCATCTGTCCATGTCCTATCGCCACGCGGCAGTCGGGCACGTACTTTTCTATCATCAGTTTCAACTCCATGAGCTTCGATATACGGTCGACGACGACATACGCCTGTCCGTTACGGCTCATCTCGAAGTTGATGGCATCAGCCATGGTATCACCGCTGAAGGTCACCACCTCCGTTTGTATCGGGTATCGGTTGGGCGGCGGCGTGCGCATGATGCTCATGTCGCGTGCACCCATCAGCGAAAACTGCAGAGTGCGGGGAATAGGTGTGGCACTCATCGTCAGCGTGTCGACATTCACCTTCAGCTGGCGCAGCTTCTCCTTGGTGCTGACGCCGAACTTCTGTTCCTCGTCGATGATGAGCAGACCGAGGTCATGCCATTTCACAGTCTTGGAAATCAGCTTGTGCGTCCCCACTACGATGTCAGTCCTGCCCTCCTTGAGGTCTTCCAGCAACTGTCTGGTCTCCTTGGCGGAGCGTGCCCTACTCAGGTAGTCCACCTTTACCGGCATTCCCTCCAGTCGGTTTCTGAAAGTCTGGTAGTGCTGAAAAGCCAGCACCGTGGTAGGCACCAGCACAGCCACCTGTTTGCTGTCGCATGCCGCCTTGAAGGCTGCGCGTATCGCCACCTCCGTCTTTCCGAAGCCCACATCGCCGCACACCAGTCGGTCCATGGGTCGTGCGCTCTCCATGTCGGCCTTTACGTCCATGGTGGCTTTGTTCTGGTCGGGCGTGTCCTCGTATAGGAACGAGGCCTCCAACTCATGTTGCAGATAGGAATCGGCGCTGAAGGCGAATCCCTTCTCCTTACGGCGGCGGGCATAGAGTTTGATCAGGTCGCGCGCGATGTCCTTGATGCGCTTCTTCGCCTTCTCCTTCAGTCGGTCCCAGGCACCCGTGCCGAGGGTCGACAGTCGGGGCGGCTCGCCCGTATCGCCGCTGCGGTATTTGCTGATCTTATAGAGCGAGTGGATGGATACATCCACCTTGTCGTTGTTCGTGTAGACGATGCGTATCATCTCTTGATAGCTGTTGCCCACCGGCACACGCACCAGTCCGCCAAACTTTCCGATGCCGAAATCCACGTGCACGATATAGTCGCCCGGCTCCATCTCCTGCAACTCCTTCATCGTGAGCGCCATCTTGCCGGCACGTGCTGAGTCCGAACGCAGACTGTACTTATGGAATCGGTCGAAGATCTGATGGTCGGTAAAGAAACAGCATTTCTTGTCGTTGTCGATGAAGCCCTCGTGCAGGGTCTTGTCCACGGGCACAAACCTCACCTGATAGCGCTTCAGTTCCTCACTCTCAAAAATATCCTTGAGTCGCTGTTGCTGCTTGCTGCTATCGGCCAATATATATAAGGTGTACTGCTGCAGAAGATAGTCTTCCATCATCTGGCCTATCAGGTCGAAATTCTTATGGAACAGGGGCTGAGGCACGATATGGAACGGCACCACGTCGGCAGCCTCCTCTGTTTTGCGCTCCGCCACACCCTGTTCGGCGATGCCAAACTCTATGCGCTGGCGCTCCGCCACACCCTGCTGAAACTGCAGGGCCGATGACAGGTTCAGCTCTTTCTTCATGGCGCGTCTTATCCGTTCCGCCTCCACCTCGGTGGCTCCCTCCATCTGTTCCACCATGCTCTGCGAGGAGAAGCCCTCCTTGTATATCTGGTCTATACGGTCATAGACGAACGTAAAGTCCTTCATCGCCACCACAGCCCGCTTGTCGAGGAAATGCAGGAAGGGCAGTTTCTCACCCTCAGCAAGCGAGAGTTCGGGCACAATCTCCACACTCTCACGCCGGTCACGCGACAACTGGTCCTCAATGCTGAAAGTACGTATGGTGTCTATCTCGTCACCGAAGAAGTCGATGCGGAAAGGAAACTCGCTACTGTAGGAATAAATATCGAGAATGCTGCCTCGAATGGCAAACTGACCAGGCTCGTAGACATAATCTGTCTCCATGAAGTCGAAGTCGCGCAGTTGATGCGAGATGTCCATCAGCGACACCTGGTCTTCCACTGCGAGCTTAATGATACGCTCGTCGAGATTCTTCTTCGACACCACCATTTCTGCCAGAGCATCGGGGTAAGTAACGACATAGAGTGGCTGCGAGGATGCCAGTCGTGCCAGCACCTCGGTACGCAATATCTCGTTGGCAGCATCCTTCTGTCCGTATTTCACAGCACGCCTGTAAGTAGAAGGAAAGAAGAAAGCCTGATCCTGCCCCAGTATCTGCACCAGGTCGTGATAAAAATAGCCCGCCTCGTCGGCATCATTGAGCACGAAGAGCACCGGGCGAGCCAACCGCTCTTTGACAGCGGCAAAAAACAAAGGCGCAGAAGAACACACCAATCCACTGAGGAAAACGGTCTTCTGCGTTTTTCTATCCAATAATTTCAGGAGCGCCTTCGCCTGGGACGACCGCTCAAAAATATGTACTATTTCCTGTATTTCCACTTCTCTTCAGTCTTCGCCTCCTACACCTTCTTGGGATATTTCTTAAACCATCCATCCCAGCGCAGGCGCATCACACCAAAGAAAGCCTCACCAAAGATTCCACCGCTCATCTTGCTCGTACCCTCACGTCGGTTGACGAAGATTACGGGCACTTCCTTGATCTTGAAGCCAATCTTGTGGGCAGTGTATTTCATCTCTATCTGGAAGGCATAACCCTTGAAACGGATCTCGTCAAGATTTATGGTTTCCAGCACCTTGCGGCGATAACATACGAAACCTGCCGTAGTATCATTCACCTTGAATCCCGTGACCATTCTCACATACTTCGAGGCGAAATAGCTCATCAGCACACGACCAATGGGCCAGTTCACCACGTTGACACCCGAGACATAGCGCGAGCCCACAGCCACGTCGAATCCCTCGTCGTGAGTCGCGGCGTAGAGTCGTGGCAGGTCATTGGGATCATGACTGAAGTCTGCGTCCATCTCGAAGATAAACTCATACCCCTTCTCAAGCGCCCATTTGAAGCCAGTGATATAGGCTGTACCCAGTCCCAGCTTGCCCTTTCGCTCAAGGATATGGAGACGGGAGGCAAACTCGCCAGCCATCAGTTCCTTCACGATGGCAGCAGTACCGTCGGGGCTTCCGTCATCAATAACAAGGATATCAAAGTCTTTCTCCAGACCGAACACGGCCCGGATAATCTTCTCGATATTCTCCTTTTCATTATAAGTAGGAATAATTACAACACTATCACTCATAAGCTATTATTGGTTTAAATGAATCGACATGATAATAATTAATATATCTTATGCAAAGATAATGCATTTTTCTGAGTTTGCGAAAAGAAAAAGAGAATATTTTTATTTTCTGAACGATGATTATATTTAATTCACGTTGTTGCGAAATAAAGTAACTACTCAGCACCCCCTATAGCCATAAGTAGTTACTTTAAAATCGTTAAACCACATTGAAATCTTCGTTCAAAGGCTTTGAACGGACATTCAAAGGCTCTGAACGGACATTCAAAGGCTTTGAACGCACATTCAAAGGCTTTGAACGGAACTTATATAGGCTCTGAACAGAACTTTTACAGGCTCTGAAAAAAAAATTACAGGCTCTGAACAGAACTTTTACAGGCTCTGAACGAAACTTTTATAGGCTCTGAACGAAACTTTTATAGGCTTAAGAAAAAATTTATATAGTATAGGAAAAAAATCGACCTGTACGGATGGTGTAATACGCAGCACGCCCTGAAAGGGCAGAAGCTCTTAGCCCAGGGCAACGCCCTGGGTATAATGTCAGTCAGCAATGCGCCCTGTAAGGGCAAAAGCTTTAAAATACACCTAATAAAAATGGAAAATCCGTTGCGATATGTAAAGCTTTTGCCCTTACAGGGCGACAAGTTTGCAAGCATAATAACCCAGGGCGATGCCCTGGGCTAAGAGCTTCTGCCCTTTCAGGGCGTGCTGCTTATAGGGGCTTTCTGCCCGTGCCGACCTGTACAGGTCAAATCATCTTTTATAGCAGCATATTACTGGTCAGGATTCTCAACGAAACCCTGGTACTCGGGGACGAGCCCAGACATGATAGCGTCGTAACTCTTTGTCATCTGGTTCTTGATATTCTCGGCACCCTTGCCTATCGGCTGGATGGGCTCGTGAATAGTAAGACGAAGAGGATGCCAGAAAATCCAATACATGTCCTTCATGCGCGGCTTCACATCGAAACTGCCGTTGATGGTGAGCGGACAGACGGGCAACTGCAACTCATCTGCCAACATGAAGGCTCCTCGACGGAATACACCCATGTGACCTGTGAAGGTGCGGGCGCCTTCAGGGAAGACTACCAATGACATTCCTTCCTGTAGTTCCTCGCGGGCCTTGTCGTAAGAGGCGCGTATCTTGGAAGGGCCGCTCTTGTCGACAAAGATGTGATGGGCATACTGGCAGGCTATACCTACCAAGGGCACCTTGCGGAGCGCCTTCTTCATCATCCACTTGAAGTTACGGCCTAAGAAGCCATAAATCAAAAAGATGTCGAATGACCCCTGATGGTTGGCCACGAACACGTAGCTCTGATTCTTCTGCAGATGTTCCCTGCCTTCTACCTTGACGGGCAGCAGGAGAAGACGGATCCACAACTGCGACCACAACTTGCCAGGATAATAGCCCCAGAAATGGCCATTACCCAACATACAGCCCAAGACTGTGATGACACTGGTCAAAATGCTTGCCACCAAAAGGATTGGAAGACAAATCAACAACTGATAAATGCGATACAGATACTTCATTTGTGGTTCAATATTTTTTTTTGAATGATTTTTTTCGTGGAAAGTTATTTTTTTGAGAAGTTAGAGAAGTTAAAGGAAGTTATCACTCCCTTCGGTCGTTCGAGAAGTTAAGGGATTTCAGTGTGACAACCACAATCTCGGCGGTGGAACCGACACGGATGGGTACCACACCACCTAAGCCGGCGGTGGTAAAGAGCTGACAGCCCTCGCGCTCATAGAGGCCATAGTCATAGGGAGCAAACATCGTGGGACGTAATCCGAACACGGATATTTGTCCGGCATGGGTGTGGCCGCTCAGAGTGAGCTGCGGCGCCACCAACACCTCGCCTTTCCTGCCATACAGCTGGTTGATGCGCGAAGGAACCATGTCCTCCCACTGCGTGGGGATGTGCTGAAGCATCAGGACGAAGTGGCCTGGACGGATGCCCCGAAGCGCCTTTGCCACATTGGCATGAGCAGGTTTCTTGAAGTTTTCTGTGCCCGCAACATAGATGGAGTCGGAACCGCGATGCACCACGCCGTGCTCGTTGAGAAGCAGATGCCATCCCATCTGCCATTCCAGCCGGCGAGTCTCCTGCTCCTGCCTGAGACAGGTGAGCGAGTCGGCTTTCACATAATAGCTGTAGTCATGATTGCCCAGCACACTGTATACGCCGTCCTTGGCACGCAGGGAGGAAAGCATCCTGACGTAAGGCTTGAGCTCGGACGGACGGGTGTTCTGAATGTCGCCGGTGAAACAAATCATATCGGGATGCTGGGCATTGATGCTGTCGACATCACGCTGTGGCAGATCGCTGCGCCAACCGTAATAGGATCCAGCATGGAAATCGCTGAAGAGGACAATGCGATAGCCGTCGAAACTGGCAGGAAGCTGGGGCACAGCTATGGTGACGCGCTTCACCTCCAACTCACGGAAGCCATAAGTGAAGCCATAAAGGAAAACGCCGACGGACAGGAGGCCCACGACAAGACCTATGAGCCGACCCCAGTTGCGCCTGCCCTTGAGTGCCTTCATCACACACCAGCCTATAAAACTGAACAGGGCATAGACGAAGACGGGAACGGCAAACAGCGCCATGACGACAAACCACACGTCGACAAGCACCGGACGGTCGGGCACGAAGTTGGGCTGCAGCGCTAAATAGCCACTATAGCCAATGACGACGGATGCCGGAAGCCAAAGCAACAAGCGCCTCGCCAAACGGCTGCGACGCAGCTCATGACAGAAGCACCACAGATAAGGCAAAAGGGTGCCCAAGAGAATCCATATATATATGCGTGCTATCATTTCTTAATCAAACTACTCTGTAAATAACGGCGCATCAACTCGACGGGGATGCCACGGCGACGCGCATAGTCGCGCAACTGTTCTTCGTCAATCTTGCCCAGGTCGAAATAATGGGCCTGAGGATGGGCGAACATCAGTCCCGACACACTGGAATGGGGCATCATCATGCCGCTCTCGGTAAGCCGGATGCCAATCTGCGACATGGTGAGAAGCTGGTCGAGCTCGAAATTGACGCTGACATCGGGCAACGACGGATAGCCCACGGCAGGACGGATGCCCTGATATTCCTCACGATGAAGCTGCTCCATCGTGAGATGCTCATGGGGAGCATAGCCCCAGAAGTGGCGACGAACCTCTAAGTGCATCTTCTCGACCGTGGCCTCGGCAAGGCGGTCGCTCAGCACCTGTGCCATCATCGACAGATAATCGTCGCCCCTGTAAGCCTCCAGCACTCCTGCCTCGACGGAGGCACAGAACAACCCCACCCTGTCGCGCACGCCGCTTGAAAGAGGACGCACGAAATCGGCAAGACAGAGATTGGGGCTTCCGGCAGCCACTGGATGCTGCTGGCGCAACAGAGGAATGCGGGTGAACCTGGCATCGGCTGTGTCATCTGCATAAAACAGCAGGTCGTCCATGTCGGCATTGGCTGAGTAAAGGGCAAAGATCGCATGGGTGTGATAACGCCCCTGCCACGACTGCATCATGGCGGAAGCCTCATCACGCAGCCGCTGTTTCTCGGCCAAAGGCTTACCACTCATGCCCCAGGCATGATAGAAATAAAGCCAGTTGATGTAGGGTACTACTTCGTCTATATCGTATGTGAGGACCTGCGGGTGCATCCTTTAAACTTTAAACATTAAACATTCCCTCAAGGCATTTGTATTAACTTCTTAACGCCTCCTGAATTATGCTTCTGGATTTAACTTCTGAACAGAATGGGCTGTCCCTTAACAGAGGCATCGAAGGCACCCTTGTCGTAGACGAGACGGCCATTACAGAAGGTCTGCTCCACTCGCCACTGGAACTCGTGGCCCTCCATAGGACTCCACCTGCACTTACTCTGAATCAGGTCGCGAGTCAGTGTCCAGGGAGCATGGGGACGAACGATGACGATATCGGCCTGATAACCCTCGCGCAGGAAACCACGCTTCTGTACTTCGAAGAGACGAGCAGGCTGATGAGCCATCAGCTCTACCATCCGCTCGAGGGTAAGCACGCCCTCGTCTACCAGTTCGAGCATGGTGACCAAGGAGAACTGAACCATCGGCATGCCCGAGGCAGCCTTGGCGCAACCTCCCTGCTTGTCTTTCCACTCATGGGGAGCATGGTCGGTACCTATGGTGGCGATTCTGCCGTCAGTCAGAGCCTTGCGCAATGCCGTGCGGTCGGACAGGGTCTTGACGGCAGGGTTGCACTTGATGAGCGCCTTCTTGGTAGCATAATCCGCCTCGGTGAAATAGAGGTGGGCAATGACAGCCTCGCCCGTCACCGAGGAACCTGGCGTAAAGAGGTCGAGCTCGCGAGCCGTTGTGACGTGAGCGATATGCAGACGAGTGCCATACTCATGGGCCAGCTGCACAGCCAGGCGACTACTCTCATAGCAGGCCTGTTCGCTGCGTACTGCGGGATGGAACTCCACCGCGGGGTCGTCGCCATACCGCTTCTTGAAGGCCGCCATATTGCTGTTGATGATGTCGGTATCCTCGCAATGAGCCATCAAGGGCAAGTCGAGATCGTGAGCTGCCTGGAAGATGCGGCGCAGCGACTCAGCCTTGTCGACAAGCATATTGCCTGTGCTGGAGCCCATGAAGAGCTTGATACCGGGAATGCGATGACGGTCCAACTGGGAGAAACTCTCCACATTGTCATTGGTGGCGCCGTAGAAGAAGGCATAGTTGACATGACTTTTTTGGCTGCCGAGAGCCGTCTTGTCGGCCAGGGCTTCGAGTGTAGTGGTCTGAGGCACCGTGTTGGGCATGTCGAAATAAGAGGTGACGCCGCCAAAGGCTGCGGCCCTGCTCTCACTCTCGAGGTCGGCCTTGGCGGTGAGTCCGGGCTCACGGAAATGCACATGGTCGTCGATCACTCCTGGCATAACAAAACACCCCGAGGCATCGACTGTCTTGTCGAAACTGCCACGAGGTGCTTCTTCGCCATTATAAATATGTGTTATCTGTTCGCCATCGACAACGAGGTATCCTCGGAATGTCTTTCCCTCGTTGACGATAGTTCCATTTTTAATCAATGTTTTCATACCTGCTTATTCTTTTTTTTCTGGAATGGTAGGACGCGCCAGGTCGTTGGGTGTTGGCGCTGGCGCTGCTTCGGGCGCAGGCTGGGCTGACACGGCAGGAGCTCCGGGCTGCATATCGCGGGTTCCGTTCATGATCTGCTCGTTCTCCTGAGCCTTCTGATAATAGTCCTTTACATAAGAGTCGTTCTTGAAATGGTCGGTGGCCTTGCTCATGATGTCCTCTATCCATGGGGTGAGCATGGGATACTGATTGCCCATGGTGACGAGGAAGAAGACGCCTGCTCCGAGCACATTGTCGAAGTTATCGGTCACGAAAGTAGTCACCAACTTGTCTTCCTGTTCAGCCAGGCGGTTGGCCTCAGCTGTGAGTTGACGGGTCACGACGTTCATGTCGCTTCCGTTCATGATGGCCTGGTCGTGCTTATGCACAAGTTCGCGCTGCTGGTTCTGCAGCTGCTGATATTTCTTGAAGAAACCAAACAACTTGTCGTTGAGAGGGCTTCCGCTTACCACCTGCTGTGTATCGTCAAGCTTGACCGTGATGGCTCCGCTCTCCAGGACAAGGGGCAACACGGGCTCATCGTCCATAAAGATATTGGCCATTCTTACAGAATCAAGTGTGCCGTCGAAGTGGAACTGTCCGTGAACGACGTCACAGGAGTCAACGCTCTTGAACTCTGCGTCCTTCAAAACTTTCAGGTAGAGCATACGTCCGTCCAACGTGCTCACATTGGAAGTTCCGGTTATGTCGTAACTGTTGGCACACGATGTCAACGCCAATAAGGAAATAAATGCGTAAAATATCTTGTTCATAAGCTGTTTTCTATTTCGGCTAACAAAAGTACAATGTTAAATTGAAGTACGAAAAAAAATTTATGCTATTTAATTGAATATTGCATGTATTTAGGTTTTATTTGCATTCTTCCTTTTTCAATTCATGCGAAATACGATGTGTGGTGTACAATTCGATGAGGGCTGCCACCAACAGAAACACCACCCACTTGTTGTAGAAATAGGTGATATAGGTCTCGTAGTTGGAAAACCAGTTGCGGGCAAAGGCATAGACTGTATCTACCATCGAGATGCCCGACAGCACGAAGAAGATGTCGGCCACTGCCTGAATGCGCTTCAGACGGTGAACCACCTGCGACGAGCCTTCATAGAGTTGCATCGATTGCATCACACTGAAAGCTACCGTGCCCAAGAGGAAAAGCCAGCTGGTGTAAAGGGTCAGCTGGGGATAAATCATATAACCGAAGGCGAAGCAGCCTGCGCCTATCACCATCAACACTCCTCCTAATATAAAAATAAATGTTTGAATCTTATTCAGTTGTTTCATTGTCTTGTTCGTTGTCATTATTCGGTAAATCAGTACTCAGCACAAAAATATCCTCGTCATCAGCCTTCATGAAATAGCGCTCACGGGCTATCCGCTCGTAAGCCCTGCCGCCATGATTCATCTCATGCCACATCTGGATGTCATTCTGATAGAGAGTGGTGTACTTGTCTATCTCCAACTGCAGGTTATGGATCTGAACTTTATATTTTATATGCTGCATGATGCTGTTGTCGTCGATGAAACCGACCACCAGCACGCCCACCACAATCACTATAAGATACTTATAATGAGAGAGGTAGTTCCATATTATACTCAATCTTCTGCTCATTAATTTATGAATTTGTTTGCAAAGATAATATTTTTTTGTTATCTTTGCATCATCATTTAAGAAAAAATAATGGAAGAATATATTGTTTCTGCAAGAAAGTACCGTCCGATGACCTTCGATTCGGTTGTAGGACAGAGCGCTCTGACCACAACGCTCAAGAATGCCGTGAAGAGCGGCAAACTGGCTCATGCCTATCTGTTCTGCGGTCCAAGAGGTGTAGGAAAGACCACCTGTGCACGCATCTTCGCCAAGGCCATCAACTGCGAGCACCCCAAGGAGGACGGCGAGGCATGCAACGAGTGCGAGAGCTGCAAGTCGTTCAACGAACAGCGGTCGTACAACATCTTTGAGCTCGACGCCGCCAGCAACAATGGTGTGGACCACATCAAGGAACTGATGGAGAAGACGCGCATACCGCCACAGATCGGAAAGTACAAGGTGTTTATCATCGACGAGGTACACATGCTCAGCTCTGCAGCCTTCAATGCCTTCCTTAAGACACTGGAGGAGCCGCCACAGCACGTCATCTTCATCCTCGCCACCACCGAGAAACACAAGATTCTGCCTACCATCCTGAGCCGATGCCAGATATACGACTTTGAGCGAATGACCGTGCCCAACACCATCAACCACCTCAAGATGGTGGCTGAGAAGGAAGGCATCAGCTACGAGGAGCAGGCGCTGGCAGTAATAGCCGAAAAGGCAGACGGAGGTATGCGCGACGCTCTCTCGATATTCGACCAGGCGGTGAGTTTCTGCCAGGGCAACCTGACCTATCAGAAGGTGACAGAAGACCTCAACGTGCTGGACAGCGACAATTACTTCAAGCTGATAGACTGTGCACTGGAGAACAACGTGTCGGAGATGATGCTCCTGCTGAACGGCATCTTGGACAAGGGATTCGACGGCGGCAACATGATACAGGGTCTGGCACAGCATGTACGTAACGTGCTGATGGCGAAAGATGCCAAGACGCTTCCCCTATTGGAAACCAGCGAGGCTCAGAAAGCCAAATATCAGCAACAGGCTCAGAAGGCGCCTACACCATTCTTATATAAGGCGCTGCAGATAGCCAACAAATGTGACATCAACTACCGACAGAGTTCTAACAAACGACTGCTGGTGGAGCTCACACTGATAGAGATCGGACAGATCACCCAGCCCGAGGACAAAGACATTCCGAGTGCGGGGCGTACGCCCAATAGATTAAAATCCCTGTTTCAGAAAATCATAGCCCAGCTGAAGCCTGCCATTCAGGGTGCAGGTGCTGAGCTTAAAGGCAACGGTGAGGAGAGCAACGAAAAAACTCCTCAGACTGCTGTCCAGCCCCTTCATGCTTCGGAAAACGAAGCCAACAACGAGGCTGCCAATAACAAACATCAAGTAAAACCCATCAGCAAAGGCGCCGTCAAACTGGGAACCATCGGCATGACCTTCAGCAACCTGAAGAAAAACATGGAGATGGTAAAACAGCAGTTGAACCCTACCGCCGACGTGAAAGCCATCAGAAGCACTGATGACTCCGAACAATGCGAATTCAACGAAGACGCCCTGCAGTATCAGTGGACGGGCATGTGCGTACGCATGGCACAGAACAACAAAGAACTCATAGGTCTGTCGCACCGTATGCAGGCCATCAAGCCAAAGCTGACGAAATGCCCCAACATAGAAATTGTCGCCGACAACCAACTGTTGCTCGACGACATGCAAAACATTAAAAACAGAATCAGAAACACACTGGTTCGGGGGTTGCACAACACCAACATCGTCATCTCCTACCGACTTTCTCACAAAGAGGAAGTCAAGAAGATTCTCAACAAGAGAGAGGTGCTGGAGAATATGAGAAAGGAAAACCCTGCCTTGGACAAGCTTTGCAATACGCTGAAGCTGGTGATGACATGATGGTTTATCGGGAGTTAAAGGAGTTATTCCTTAACTCCTTTAACTCCTTAAAAAAATCTCCTTAAATCAGCGACATTCCCGCTTTCTCACATTCCTCGCGCATTTCCTCAGGCCATATACTTGCCTGAATCTCGCCGATGTGAGCTTTATGCAACAGAACCATACAGAGACGGCTCTGGCCGATACCGCCACCAATGCTCAATGGCAACTTGCCGCCAAGCAACTGCTTGTGGAAATAGAGTTTCTCGCGGTCTTCCTTGCCTTCCAACTTCAACTGGCGCAACAGACTCTCCTTGTCCACACGAATACCCATGGAACTCAACTCGAAACTTCTTCCCAATACAGGATACCAGATCAGGATATCGCCATTAAGACCAGGCAAACCATTCTCAGCCACCGTACTCCAGTCATCGTAGTCGGGAGCTCGGCCATCATGCTTCTTTCCATCGCTCAACTTGCAACCGATTCCCTCGATGAATACGGCACCATACTTCTCGCAGATGGCATCCTCACGCTCCTTGGGAGTCTTGTCGGGATACATATCCAACAACTCCTGGGCATGAATAAAGTGAATCTCTTTGGGCAGGAAAGGCTTAATCTGTGGATAATGCTCACAGGTGAGATACTCAGTGCGCAAAATGGCAGCATAGATGCGACGAACCACATTGCGAAGGAAAGTCAACGTGCGGTCTTTCTTCTCGATCACTGCCTCCCAGTCCCACTGGTCTACATAGAGAGAGTGAAGGTTGTCCAACTCCTCGTCGGCACGGATGGCATTCATATCTGTATACACGCCATAACCAGGCTCTATCTCATACTCCGCCAAGGTAAGGCGCTTCCACTTAGCCAGCGAGTGAACCACCTCAGCCTGGGCGTCGCCCAAGTCCTTGATGGGGAAGGTTACAGGACGCTCCACACCGTTGAGGTCATCATTGATACCTAAACCTTTCAACACAAAGAGAGGTGCTGTCACACGACGAAGACGCAACTCTGTAGCCAAGTTCTGCTGGAAGAACTCTTTTATCAACTTGATTCCCATCTCGGTCTGACGCATGTCCAGCAATGCCTGATAACCGATAGGCTTTATTAGCTTACTCATTTTTTGCATTAGTATTTAAAATTCTGTGCAAAGATACAAAAATATTATCATACTGCAACTATTCTGAACAATATTTTTATATTTTGTTAATCATTTTATCCATTTTCCTTTCTTTTTGTATAGACTTTATGCACTTTTTACTAACTTTTCCGACTTTTCGGCTCTCATACCTCACCAAATGACGAAAGAAAGCAACCTGTACTCACTTTATTCATTCAAAATTTGGTCAATTCAAATAAAATCTGTATTTTTGCACACGTATATGCCAACGTACAGCACGTTTTCTATACCTTATTATATATAAGGGCTCCGTAGCTTAGCTGAATAGAGCGTCAGATTCCGGTTCTGAAGGTCCTGGGTTTGAATCCCAGCGGAGTCACTAATTTTATAAAAAAACTGCAGTTTCACAAGGGTGGAAGTGAGAGAAGTTAGAAAAGTTAAAGAAGTTACAGCCATATCCTTTACTGCCAAAGTATCAGCAAAAGACCATTGCCTTAACTCCATAACAGCTAAACTCCAGAACTTCTGAACCCAGCGAAAGTTCTATTTTCAAAATTATGGACTTAGTAGAAAGATTTATCAATTACACAAAATTCGACACACAGTCGAGCGAAGACTCCGACAGTGTGCCCAGCACTTCGAAACAGTTGGAATTTGCCAAGTACCTGAAAAAGGAGTTGGAGGACGAAGGACTCAGTGATGTGGAGATGGACGACATGGGTTACATCTACGCCACACTGAAAGGCAATACCAAGAAGGAAACACCTACCATTGGCTTCATTTCACACATGGACACCAGTCCTGATGCAAGTGGCAAGGATGTCAAGGCAAGAATCATACGCAACTATGATGGAAACGACATCGAACTGAGCCCAGGCATCATATCAAGCGTGAGCAAGTTCCCTGAGCTGAAAGCCCATAAGGGCGAAGACATCATCGTCACAGACGGCACCACTCTGCTGGGAGCCGACGACAAGGCTGGTATTGCCGAAATCGTACAGGCGATGTGCTATCTGCGCGACCACAACGAAATCAAGCACGGCGACATACGTGTAGGCTTCAACCCTGACGAAGAGATCGGTATGGGAGCTCATCATTTCGATGTAGACAAGTTTGCCTGCGACTGGGCTTACACCGTTGACGGCGGCGACTTGGGCGACCTCGAATACGAGAACTTCAATGCCGCTGGTGCCAAGATCAAGATCAAGGGTGTGAGCGTGCATACCGGTTATGCCAAGGGCAAGATGGTGAACGCCAGCCGACTCGCCGTAGAGTTCCAGAACATGATTCCCGAGGACGAGACGCCAGAGGCTACCGAGGGCTACCAGGGTTTCTATCACCTCATTGGCATCGAGAGCCGATGCGAGGAAGCCAAGCTCAGCTACATCATCCGCGACCACGACCGCAGCAAGTTCGAAGACCGCAAGAAATTCATTGCCGACTGCGCCAAGAAACTCAACGAGAAATACGGCGAGGGAACCTGCACGGCCGAGATCAACGACCAATACTACAACATGAAGGAGAAGATAGACCCCAACATGCATGTCATCGACATCGTGCTGAGAGCCATGCAGGAAAGCGGAGTTCCTCCTCGCGTGGAACCTATCCGTGGCGGAACCGACGGAGCACAGCTCAGTTTCAAAGGTCTGCCCTGTCCTAACATCTTCGCCGGTGGTGTCAACTTCCATGGTCCTCACGAGTTCGTCAGCATACAGGTCATGGAGAAAGTAGTTCAGACCATCGTCAAAATAGCAGAAATAACAGCCGAATACAACGACTAATCATAAGAAGTAAAGGAGCTTCATGATGCCAACAAAACCTAAACACCACATCAGGTCCTGGCTCATGAGCTCCTTTGCTTTTAGAAAGTAACTCAACTTTCACAAATGGGGAAGTTAAAGAAGTTAAATTAGAAAGTCATGGCAGAAATTCCATTCCTCGTAAAAGACCTCGCACTCATCCTGATGGTAGCAGGAATTGTTACCCTCTTGTTCAAGAAACTCAAGCAACCCCTTGTGTTAGGCTATATCGTGGCAGGTTTCCTGGTCTCTCCCCACATGCCCTACACCATGTCAGTGATCGACGACAACGACATTCAGACCTGGGCAGACATCGGCGTCATCTTCACCCTGTTCTCGCTCGGACTCGATTTCTCGTTCAAGAAGATCGTGAAGATGGGAGCATCGCCCATCATCTCCACCGTCGTCATCGTGTTCTGTATGATGATGCTGGGCATCAGCGTGGGTCATGGATTCGGCTGGAACAAGATGGACTGCATCTTCCTCGGAGGCATGCTTGCCATGAGTTCCACCACCATCATCTATAAGGCCTTCGACGACATGGGACTGCGGCAACAGAAGTTTGCCGGTATGGTGATGAGTGTGCTCATCCTGGAAGACATTCTTGCCATTGTCATGATGGTGATGCTTTCGGCCATCGCAGGAGGAAGCACGCCCGACGGCGAACAGATGTTTGAGTCGGTCATCAAGATTGTCTTCTTCCTCATCCTGTGGTTCATCGTGGGCATCTTTGCCATCCCACTCTTCCTCAGGTCTGTGCGCAAACTCATCAACAGCGAGACGCTTCTCATCGTGTCCCTCGGACTCTGCTGCGGCATGGCGGTGCTGTCCACCAAGGTGGGATTTTCCAGTGCTTTCGGTGCCTTCGTCATGGGCAGCATCCTTGCCGAGACCATTGAGGCAGAGAAAATCATCAAGCTGGTAGAGCCTGTTAAAAACCTCTTCGGAGCCATCTTCTTTGTGTCGGTGGGTATGCTGGTTGATCCACAGATCCTGGTCGACTACGCCCTGCCTATCCTTGCCCTCGTGCTCACCATCCTGATAGGTCAGGCTGTATTGGGAACCTTTGGTTTCATGCTGGGCGGTGAGTCGCTCAAGTCGGCCATGCGATGCGGCTTCTCCATGGCTCAGATAGGCGAGTTCTCGTTCATCATCGCCTCGTTGGGATTGTCTTTGGGCGTCATCAGCAAGTTCCTGTATCCTGTGGTCGTGGCGGTTTCGGTCATCACCACCTTCCTTACACCTTATATGATACGCCTTGCCACGCCAAGCTACCAGGTCATGGAGAAGCATCTGCCCAACAAGTTGATCACAGCACTCAACCATCTGGCGACCAACCGCCCATCCACCACACAACAGAGCAAATGGAAGGCACTCCTCAGACAGATGACTGTCAACACCGTGGCCTACTCCATCCTGAGTGCGGCTGTCATAGCCTTGATGTTCACGTTCGTACTTCCCTTAATGCGCAACCTTCTGCCAGGCTGGCGACTCCACTGGTACGCCAATGCCATCACGGGCGTGCTCACCGTCATCTTCATAGCACCCTTCCTGCGTGCCATCGTGATGAAGAAAAACCACAGCAACGAGTGGAAACGACTGTGGGTGGAGAGCAGCATCAACCGCATACCGCTCCTCTCCACCATCGTGGTGAGGTTTATGATAGCCCTGGGCTTTATCTTCTATATCTGCAACTTCCTGAGCCGGTTTACCGATGCGCTGATGATCAGCATCGGTATTGTGGCGGTATTGCTCATCATCGTTTCAAGAAGGACGAAGAAACGAAGCATCAAGATGGAGCGTCTGTTCATCCGCAACCTTCGCTCACGCGACATCGAGGCACAGGTGAAGGGCACCAAACGGCCTCTCTACGAGGGACACCTGCTCGACCGAGACATCCACATCAGCGAGTTTGAGGTGCCTGAAGACTCTACCTGGTGCGGACACACACTGAGAGAACTCAACCTGCGTCAGCGCTTCGGCATCGACATGAGCAGCATCTATCGCGGATCAAGAAGAATCAACATCCCCAACGGCGACACCACTATATTCCCCTGCGACAAACTGCAGATCATCGGCAATGACGAACAGACACAGAAGTTCAACAACGCCCTGCAGACTGAACTTGTACCCGAGGACTTGGATATAGAGAAAAGAGAGATGAAGCTTCGCCAGCTGGTAATCAGTGGAAAGAGTGAGTTCTGCGGCAAGACCTTGGGCGAAAGCGGAATCCGTGACAAATACGACTGTATGGTTGTCGGACTGGAAGAAGGCTTGGAGAGTCTTACCAAAATTTCGCCTTCCTACACCTTCCAGAAAGGCGACATCATCTGGATCGTTGGCGAAGAGGCGGCCCTGCAGAAAATCATGAATAAGAATTAGGAAGGGAGAGATTTCAGGAGTTAAGGGAGTTAAGGAGATTTATTTTGGAGTTATCTCCTTTAACTCCAGAATAAATCTCCTTAATTTAGTAAATGCGTGGTCCAAATATAGCTGTACCTACACGAACCAAAGTGGCTCCATGCTGGATAGCTATCGGATAGTCATGACTCATGCCCCAGCTGCGCTCACAGAACGCATCATCATCGGCAAAGTACATGGCTTTCACCTCATCGAAGAAGCGAGCTGCCGTGTCAAACTCGCAGGCTATCTGCTCGGTGTCATCCGTATTAGATGCCATCATCATCAGTCCACAAATCTGCACATGCTCCATTGAACGCCATTCGCCTTCTTCCAACAAGGCACGGCAAGCGTCCAATGTCAGTCCATACTTGGTCTCTTCCGCAGCAATATGAAGTTCCAACAACACCTTCACCACCCTGTCGTGCTTGGCAGCCTGCTTGTTGATTTCCTTCAACAACTTGAGACTGTCCACAGCTTCTATCATACTGATGTAAGGCGCTATGTACTTCACCTTGTTGGTCTGCAGATGACCGATGAAATGCCATTCTATATCTTTGGGCAGGTCTGCCACCTTCTTGGCAAGTTCCTGCTCATGACTCTCTCCAAAAATTCGTTGTCCCTCTGCATAGGCAGCCGACAAATACTCCTCGGGATGAAACTTGCTGATGGCGACCAGACGAACACCCTTAGGCAACTGGTCTAACACCTCATGCAAGTTTTTTGCTACATCATACATTATATTATAGTATTAATGAATTTTAGCAAGTTTTTATGCCTCTTCGTACTCAGGCTTGTCGTTCTTCTCTTCCTTGTTTTCTCCAGGAACAGTATGTTCAAACACGTCCATCACCTTGGTCTCAGCCAGAGCCACAACATCATAATCGTTCATGGTCTTACCCATCACCTCGTCGATATAGCGCAGGGCACGGGCAAGCGACTTGGCCTGCACCAGGTAGTTGACGGTGGTACGCTTCTCCTTCTCGGTTTTATCATCAATGGTGATAAACGACAACTTGGCCTTGTACCATTTGTCGTCGCCATCCATATCACTGAAGAACACCTCACCATAGGCAGCCTTGCTGATGCCCGACACCTTAAATTCGCCAGACACATAGACAGCCATCTCGTCGGTGATGCGACTCTCAGCCTCGGTAAAGCTCAGCGCGTCTACTACATAAGCCTCGGTAACTGGCTTCTCGGAGCCATCCTCCTGTGCCTTGGTGTATCTTACTTTGGTTTCAAACCATGTACTCATTCTTGATCTCATAACGATTCGTTTTTAATTGGTCATTAATATTAAAATAGAACTCGCGCAAGTACAGAAACTATCTTCTTGAGAAGTTATTTTTTTTAAGAAGTTAGAGAAGTTATCACTCCCTTCGGTCGTTAGAAGTTATAGCCAATAGCCTTGGAGGAAATGTTGAACATTTTATTTCATGTCCACAAAAGCATTTGTCTTAACTCCAGAGATATCTCATTAACTCCAGAGAAATCTCCTTAACTCCAGAGAAATCTCTTGGACTCCCAAAAGACTCCCTCTTGCGAAAATTCCATATCCTTTTCGAGATGCAAAGTTATAAAAAAGAAAGCATAAGAACAACACAATGCTACAGAATTTAATAAAAAATAAAAAATCTGTCGTTTCTTTTCTCAAATATCACTGAAATTTCTTACCTTTGCATCCGAAAGCAAAACAAGCACATTTGTATTTGCAAAACTATAATATAGAAAACTCAACTTTCGCGCGTGCGGGAAGTTAACTCCTGAACCAGCGAAAGTTCAACAGAAAGTATTAAAGATGCCTGAAATATCAGTACGTGGACTTGAAATGCCAGAGTCGCCTATCAGAAAATTGGCGCCTCTTGCTGCCGCAGCAAAAAAACGAGGAGTCAAGGTGTATCACCTCAACATCGGTCAGCCCGACCTCCCTACTCCTCAGTGTGGTCTTGATGCACTGAAGCATATCGACCGCACCATCCTGGAGTATTCTCCCAGCCAGGGCTATCTTAGCTATCGCGAGAAACTGGTGGATTACTACAAGAAGTTCAACATCAACATAACTGCCGACGATATCATCATCACAGCAGGAGGTTCGGAGGCTGTGCTCTTTTCATTCATGAGTTGCCTCAATCCTGGCGACGAGATCATCGTGCCCGAACCAGCCTATGCCAACTATATGGCATTCGCCATCTCGGCAGGTGCCAAGATACGTACCATTGCCACTACGATAGAGGAAGGCTTCTCCTTGCCTAAGGTCGAGAAGTTCGAAGAGCTTATCAACGAGCGCACACGCGCCATCCTGATCTGCAACCCCAACAACCCTACCGGATATCTCTATACCCGCAGGGAGATGAACCAGATTCGCGACCTCGTCAAGAAATACGACCTCTACCTCTTCTCTGATGAGGTATACCGTGAGTACATCTATACCGGAAGCCCCTATATCAGTGCCATGCACCTCGAAGGCATCGAGCAGAACACCGTGCTTATCGACTCTGTATCGAAGCGTTACAGCGAGTGCGGTATCCGTGTGGGTGCCCTCATCACCAAGAATGCCGAGATACGCAAGGCGGTGATGAAGTTCTGCCAGGCTCGTCTTTCTCCACCCCTTATCGGACAGATTGTAGCCGAGGCCTCTCTCGATGCGCCAGAAGAGTACTATCGCGATGTGTACGATGAGTACGTAGAGCGACGCAAGTGCCTCATCGACGGACTCAACCGCATACCCGGTGTCTACTCTCCTATTCCTATGGGAGCCTTCTACACCGTGGCCAAACTGCCTATCGACGATTCCGACAAGTTCTGCCGTTGGTGCCTTGAAGAGTTCGAATACGAGGGCGAGACCATCATGATGGCTCCTGCCTCCGGCTTCTATACCACTCCCGGTGCAGGCAAAAACCAGGTGCGTATGGCTTACGTACTGAAAAAAGACGATCTGGACCGTGCACTCATAGTACTTGCCAAGGCTTTGGAGGCTTATCCAGGACGCGTTGAGGACGAAGGAATATAATATGCATTTTCCAATATTATATGCATTTTCCATTATAACATGCATTTTCCACTTTTCATAGCTAAAAGATTATACAGCGAGCAGGGCGACAAACGAAAAGTTTCTCGCCCTGCCATACATATTGCCACTGCCGGAGTAGCCATCGGACTTGCCGTCATGATTATCTCCGTCTGTGTGGTGCTGGGATTCAAACACACCATCCGCGACAAGGTCATCGGCTTCGGAAGCCATATACAGGTGGCCGACTTCCTCACCCTGCAGCAGATGGAACAATACCCCATCGTCATCGACGACTCCATGATCGACGTTTTGAAACATATTCCCGATGTGGCTCACGTTCAGCGCTTTGCCATGAAGGAAGGAATCCTCAAGACCGACAGCGACTTCCTGGGCGTGGCATTCAAGGGAGTGGGTCCCGACTTCGACTCCACCTTCATCCACAACAACATGGTGGAGGGAAGCATTCCTCATTTCTCCGACAGCGTGAGTCACAACAAGATTCTTGTCTCTCAGTTGATGGCAGACAAACTGCACCTGAAGTCAGGACAGCGCATCTTTGCCTATTTCTTCGACAACAACGGTGTACGCACGCGAAGGTTTACCATTGCGGGCATCTACCAAACCAACCTGAAGAAATACGACGAGACCATCGTCTTCACCGATCTCTATACGGCCGTCAAACTCAACGGATGGGAAAGCGACCAGGCAAGCGGAGCCGAGCTTTCCGTCAACAACTTCGACAACCTTGACATGGTAGAGAGTCGGGTAATCAGCAAGGTGAAAGGCACAGTAGACCATTATGGCGAGACCTACAGCAGCGCCACCATCAAGGAACTGAACCCACAGATTTTCCAATGGCTCGACCTCATGGACCTCAACGTATGGATCATCCTCGCCCTGATGCTCATCGTGGCAGGCGTGACGATGATCAGCGGCTTGCTCATCATCATCCTGGAACGCACCTCGATGATAGGCATCCTGAAGGCTTTGGGCGCACGCAATAAGACCATCCGCCACACCTTCATGTGGTTTGCCGTCTTCATCATCGGCAAGGGAATGCTCATCGGCAATGTCCTGTCTTTAGGACTCTTAGCGCTTCAGCAAGCCTTCGGCATCATCAAGTTGGACGCACAGACCTATTATGTGAGCACCGTTCCTGTAGAGATCAATGCCTTGTATATCGTGGCGCTCAATGTGGCAACACTCCTCATCAGCGTCTTCATGCTGGTGGCACCCAGCTACCTCATCTCACATATCCATCCAGCCAAATCGATGCGATATGAATAATCACAACAGCATTATAGCCCACATTCATGGGCTATAATGCAAGAAAAACCACTTTTTTTCCCTTTTTATTCATTTTGTGCACATATTTTTTTGTTGTGTGCAGAAATTAATGTATCTTTGCACAAAATTTTGTAAACTGTGCAATGAATTCAATACCAAGTTTCAACTCGTATATTGAGCAAAGCATCATCAATAATTGGCATTTGGATGCTCTTACCGATTACAAAGGAGCAACACTGCAATATCATGATGTAGCCAGAAAGATAGAAAAGCTCCACATCCTGTTCGAGAACAGCGGTGTGATAAAGGGCGACAAGATAGCTGTTTGCGGACGAAATAGCAGCCAGTGGGCAGTAGCCTTCCTGGCCATTGTTACCTATGGTGCCATCGTGGTTCCTATACAGAATGAGTTCAAGCCCGAACAGATTCACAACATCGTAAACCACAGCGAGAGCAAGATGCTCTTCGTGGGCGATGTAGTAGCCACAGAAATCAATGCCGAAGAGATGCCCTCGCTCGAAGGTATCGTCTATCTTCCCGATTTCTCGCTCGTCCTTTCCCGTTCTGAGAAACTCACTTATGCCCGCGAACATCTCAATGAAATCTTCGGACACAAGTATCCCAAATATTTCCGCAAAGAACATATCAAGTATCATGTTGACGACCCTGAGGAGTTGGCAATGATCAACTATACCAGCGGTACTACAGGTTTCTCTAAGGGAGTGATGCTGCCCTATCGTGCCCTCTGGGGCAACTTAGACTATCTCATGGACACCGTAAAACCCAAGATAGGCAAGAACTGCAACATCCTCTCCACCCTGCCCATGGCTCACATGTACGGGTTGATGACCGAGTTTATCTTCAATATCGTATTGGGCAACCACATCTTCTTCCTCACCCGCCAGCCCAGCCCTACACTGATTTCAGAGGCTCTCAACGAGACGAAGCCCGACATCATCTTCGCCGTGCCATTGGTGATCGACAAGATCGTAAGAAAGCATGTGTTCCCACGCGTGCAGACCAACTGGGTCAGACTGCTTACCAGCATGCCTGTACTGAGCAAGCGCATCAAGGAGAAGATACGCGAGTTTGTGCTGGGCGAGTTTGGCGAGCATCCTTACGAGGTCGTAGTAGGCGGTGCGCCTCTCAACAAGGAGATAGAGAACTTCTTTGTCAGCATCGGCTTCCCCATCGCCATGGGTTACGGAACCACCGAGACAGCTCCCCTCATCACCTTTGCCCATCAGGACGACTACGTGGCAGGAAGCTGTGGCGTGGCTGTGAAGCACATGGAGGTAAAGGTGCTGAGCGACGACCCACAGAACGTACCTGGCGAGTTGGTTTGCCGTGGCATCAATGTGATGAAAGGATACTACAAGAATCCCGAGGCTACCCATGCTGTCATCGACAAGGACGGTTGGTTCCATACTGGCGACCTGGCCACCATGAGCGCCGACGGACATTTCTTTATCAAGGGACGCAGCAAGAATATGCTCTTAGGTGCCAACGGACAGAACATCTACCCCGAAGAGATAGAAGACAGACTCAACTCGATGGCATTGGTCAGCGAGAGCATCGTTGTTCAGCGAAACAACAAACTCGTGGCGCTGATCCACCCCGACTATGACGAGGCTTCATCCATGGGCTTTACCGCTGAGGACCTGGAGCACATCATGGATCAGAACCGTGTGGAGCTCAACTCCCAGATGCCATCGTTTGCCAAGATTTCCGGCATTCAGATACACGAGAACGAGTTTGAGAAGACTGCCAAGAAATCCATCAAGCGCTACCTGTATCAAGAGGCAGCCTCATAAACCACTTAGACAATTCTATTAGAATACAAGCATATGGAGATACCAAGCTTTAATGCACTTATCCAAAAGAGCATCATCGACCATTGGGACATGGATGCTCTTACCGACTACAAGGGAGCTACCTTGCAGTTTCACGATGTAGCACGCAAAATAGAGAAATTGCACATCATGTTCGAGAATTCTGGCGTAGTAAAAGGTGACAAGATTGCCCTTTGCGGTAGAAACAGTGCCAACTGGGCAGTGGCCTTCCTGGCAACTCTTACCTATGGAGCTGTCGCCGTGCCTATCCTGCACGAGTTTATGCCAGAGCAAATCCATAACATCGTCAACCATAGCGATGCCAAACTGCTGTTTGTGGGCGATGTCGTTGCCACACAGATTGACGCTACCAAGATGCCCGGATTAGAGGGAATCATCTATATACCCGACTATTCTCTGGTGGTATCACGTACCGACAAACTCACCTATGCACGCGAGCATCTCAACGAGATGTTCGGTATCAAGTTCCCTAAGTATTTCCGCAAGGAACACGTACATTATTATATTGAGGAGAACCCTGACCAGATAGCGCTCATCAACTACACCAGCGGTACTACAGGCTTCTCCAAGGGTGTCATGGTGCCTTACCGTGCACTCTGGAGCAACTTCGACTTTGCTATGAGTGTATTGCCCAAGGAGATCAAGGCTGGCGACCCTATCATCAGCATTCTTCCACTGGCTCACATGTATGGCATGGCGTTCGAGTTCCTCTTCGAGGTTCTTTCCGGTTGCCACATCTTCTTCCTCACCCGCATACCAAGTCCGGCTATCATCGCCGAGGCTTTCAGCCGCATCAAGCCAGCCATCATCATTGCTGTGCCGCTCATCATCGAGAAGATTATCCGCAAGAAGGTGTTCCCCAAGATTCAGAACAACCGCATGCGTATGCTTCTCCACATGCCTGTCATCAGCAAGAAGGTGCGCGAGAAGATATGCGAACAGGTGACACAGGCCTTCGGAGGCAACTTCTACGAGATTATCATCGGTGGTGCTGCCTTCAACAAGGAGGTGGAGAGCTTCCTGCATGGCATTGGTTTCAAATACACCGTGGGCTATGGTGCCACAGAGTGTGCGCCTATCATCTGCTATGAGGACTACAAATATTTCGTACCGGGTTCTTGCGGCAAGGCTGCCAAGAACATGATGGTGAAGATCGACAGTCCTGACCCCGAGAATGTTCCTGGTGAGATCCTGGCAAAGGGTCCTAACGTGATGTTGGGATACTACAAGAACGAGGAAGCCACACGCAACACTATCGACAAGGACGGATGGTACCACACCGGCGACCTTGGCACAATGGATGGCGACGGCAATGTCTACATCAAGGGCCGCAGCAAGAACATGCTCTTGGGTGCCAGCGGTCAGAACATCTATCCTGAGGAGATCGAGGACAAGCTCAACTCTTTAGCACTCGTGAGCGAGAGTGTGGTGATACAGAAGGGCAACAAGCTCATTGGCTTGGTACATCCCGACTACGACGAGGCTCAGACACTCAACTTAGGCGAGAAAGAGCTGATGGATATCATGGAGCAGAACCGCCAGGAGCTCAACACCATGGTTCCTGCCTACTGCAAGGTGTCAGAGATAAGAATCCACAAAGAGGAATTCGAGAAAACTCCTAAGAAGAGTATCAAGCGATTCCTGTATACTGAATAAAGGAGTTAAGAAGTTAAGACAAATGCATTGCAGAAATATTGAATGCTAAATATTCAACTTTCGCAAGTAAACTCCACACGCCCTGAGCCAACGGTCACCGGCCGAAGAGAATTGAAAATCGATGACCGAAGGGTAAAGCAAAGGTAAAGGGCAGAAGCTCACAGAAGCAGCACGCCCTGAAAGGGCAGAAGCTCTTAGCCCAGGGCAACGCCCTGGGTTGTTATGTTCGCAAACATGTCGCCCTGTAAGGGCAAAAGCTTTATTATTGCCTGAAGTTTTAAAGCTTTTGCCCTTACAGGGCGCATTGCTGAATGCCTTTATACCCAGGGCGGTGCCCTGGGCTAAGAGCTTCTGCCCTTTCAGGGCGTGCTGCTTATAGAAAACTTTACCTTCGGCCGATGACCATTGGTTCAGGGCGTGCTGCTTCTGTGAGCTTCTGACCTTTATCTTCGGTCGGTGACCGTTGGTTCAGGGCGTGCTGCTTCTGTGAGCTTCTGACCCTTATCTTCGGTCGGTGACCGTTGATTCAGGGCGTGTGGGGCAAATATGCGAAATTTCAATAACCAAAAAGTCCTGCTTCATCATTGTGAAGCAGGACTTTTTGGTTATAACATCTTTATAGCAACACACCCGAACGGATGCGGGACAATGTCTCGGGAGTCATTTGCAGATAGCTGGCAATGTATGTCAATGGAGCACGCAACACCACCTGAGGACTCAGTTCGCACAGACGCTTGTATTTGTTGGGCGCAGTCTCGAAACGCATCAGGTCGGCATGAACCTGCGACTGGATGAGACTCTCCTCCAGAATCTTACGATACAACATCTGAATGTTGACATTGCGGATGGCGGCAGCCTCCAGTTTCGACTTAGGCAAGATATAAACCAGGGTAGCCTCAAGAGCCTCCACCTGAAGACGAGTAGGCTCCTCCTTGAAAAGACTCTCGATACACATAAAGATGGTATGGTCGACACCCAGATGCTCGGTCACCTCCTTGCCATTCTTATTATAGAACTGGCGCACAAGACCCTTCTCGATATAAGAGATACCACGACACACCTCACCTTCCGTAAGGATCATCTCGCCCTTTCCGTATTTCACTGGCTCCAGGATGCCCTCCAGGATGTCGAGCTCGTCGTGAGTCATCGTACTGTACTTACGCGCCAACTCCCTGGCAATATCACGCTTGGGAGTAATCGTCCTTAAATCATTCATTATTCTACCTCCTTGATTTATGTTGCTTGATAGCTTTTATCTTACTTGAAATGGTTAGTCGAGTTTCAATACGGCAAGGAATGCCTTCTGTGGCACCTCCACATTACCGATCTGCTTCATACGCTTCTTACCCTTCTTCTGCTTCTCCAACAGTTTGCGCTTACGGCTTACGTCACCACCATAACACTTGGCTGTAACGTCCTTACGCACCTGCTTGATGGTTTCGCGTGCCACAATCTTGGCACCGATGGCAGCCTGGATAGCGATGTCAAACTGCTGACGGGGTATCAGGTCTTTCAACTTCTCACACATTCTGCGACCAAAGGCAACTGCATTCTCACGGTGGGTCAGGGTACTCAGGGCATCCACAGGCTCACCGTTGAGCAGAATGTCGAGCTTCACAAGGTCGGAAGGACGGAAGCTGTCTATGTGATAATCGAAGGAAGCATATCCCTTGGAGATGCTCTTCAGCTTATCATAGAAGTCGATAACGATTTCGCCAAGAGGCAGCATGAAGTGCAGCTCCACACGGTTGCCACTCACATACTCCTGCTTGATGAGCTCGCCTCGCTTGTCGAGACAAAGTTTCATGATAGGACCAATATAGTCGCACGATGTGATGATGGTGGCGCGAATATAGGGTTCCTCGATATGGTCGATCATCGTTGGGTCGGGCAGTCCCGAAGGATTGTGCACCTCTTTCTCGCCGCCCTGCTTGTCGTATACCATATAGGATACGTTGGGCACGGTGGTGATGACGTCCATGTTGAACTCGCGGTCGAGTCGTTCCTGTATGATCTCCATGTGGAGCAGACCCAAGAAACCACAACGGAAACCGAAGCCTAAAGCCACAGAGCTCTCCGGCATAAAGGTGAGACTGGCATCATTGAGCTGCAGCTTCTCCAACGAGGCACGCAGGTTCTCGTAGTCACTGGGGTCTATGGGATAGACACCGGCAAAGACCATAGGCTTCACCTCCTGGAAACCGGCAATGGCTTTCTCGCAGGGACGTGCAACATGGGTAATGGTATCACCCACCTTCACCTCAGTGGCGTTCTTGATACCCGAGATGATATATCCCACCTCGCCTGTTCCCAGCTCGTTGCGGGCTATCATGTCCATCTTCAGCACGCCGATCTCGTCGGCATCATATTCCATTCCGGTGTTGAAGAACTTCACCTTGTCGCCCTTGCGGATGGTTCCGTTCTCTATCTTGAAGTAGGCGATGATGCCACGGAAGGAGTTGAACACAGAGTCGAAGATCAGTGCCTGCAAAGGTGCCTTGTTGTCACCCTCGGGATGAGGCACACGATTCACCACAGCCTCGAGCACATCCTCTACGCCCTCACCTGTCTTTCCTGAGGCACGCAGAATCTCCTCGCGCTTGCATCCGATGAGATCTACGATCTCGTCCTCCACCTCCTCGGGCATGGCCGAAGGCATGTCTATCTTGTTGATGACAGGAATGATTTCCAAGTCGTGCTCTATGGCCATATAAAGGTTGGAGATGGTCTGCGCCTGCACGCCCTGTGTTGCGTCAACTACCAGGAGCGCTCCCTCACAGGCAGCGATGGAACGTGAAACCTCGTAAGAGAAATCCACGTGTCCCGGAGTATCAATGAGGTTGAGGATATAGGTTTGTCCGTCATTTGCCTTGTACTCCATCTGGATGGCATGGCTCTTGATGGTGATACCTCTCTCTCGCTCCAAATCCATGTCGTCGAGCATCTGACCCTCAGTGATCTTGATGGTCTGTGTCTTCTCCAACAATCGGTCTGCCAGGGTACTTTTACCATGGTCTATATGTGCAATAATACAGAAATTTCGTATTTTGTTGATATTCTCCATAAAATATTTATACTTTAGGATGCAAAATTACCTTATTTTTAGGAGAAAACCAATTTTTTTGCGCTTTTTTTTCGCATTTACTCAACTTTAGCAAGTTCAGAAGTTAGAGAAGTTAGAGCTTCTGACAGAAAAATCAGGGTCAAATGTTGCAGGATTACGAATTTTGCAGTAACTTTGTGACAAAATTCAAAAACGAAGAAAAAAAGATGAAAAAGATTTTATTCGGTATCATGACTCTTGCCCTCATGGCATCATGCACTGAGAGCATGGAAGACAGGGCTGTACGCGAAGCCCGCGAATACACAGAGAAGGTATGTCCCACCCCTTACATCAACGACAGCCGTACCGACAGCGCTGTGTTTGACAAAGACTCACGCACTTATATTTATTATCTCAGCTTGCGCAACAAGGCTGACAATGCCGAGGCGATAGCCCTGAACCGTAACAAACTGCACAATATGCAGAAACAAGCACTCGACAACAACCCGGCGCTCAAGAGCTATAAGGAAGCCCACTTCTCCTTCCGTTTCATCTACCGTTCGGCTTCCAATCCCCAGAAAATTTTGTTGGACGATACGTTCAAGTACTAAAGCTTGAACATATCGCCATGCTAAATTAATATCCCATTTGCTGAAGGGCAGTAGCCAACTGGTCTGGACAACTGGTTGGCTTGTTGCCGCAGGTGATGCCTTTCAGTCGGGCTATCACGTCCTTGGCCTTCATGTTTCTTATCAGAGCGCATACGCCTTGGTGTTACCGTCACAACCGCCGATAAACTCAGCATCCCTTACTGTTCCGTCCTCATCCACACTGATGCAGATGTACTTTGAACAGGTGCCGTGTGTCTGATAGGTCACCTTCTGCAACTTATCCTGATTTTCGTTGTTAGAATTAATCATAATGTTTTCTCTTTATTTTAAAGCTTTTGCCCTTACAGGGCGCATAGTGAAATAAACACAAAACCCAGGGCGATGCCCTGGGCTATGAGCTTCTGCCCTTTCAGGGCGTGCCAATAAAAGCAACGCTGAATTGGGCTAATCCTTTCAGGGCGTGCCGATAAAAGCAGCGCTGAATTGGGCTAATCCTTTCTGGGCGTGCCGATAAAAGCAACGCTGAATTGGGCTAATCCTTTCAGGGCGTGCCGATAAAAGCAGC
>ERZ1023617.47-NODE-47-length-55526-cov-13.176687_pt1 | contig 55526 bp, 47 predicted proteins | sample MGYA00380328_ERZ1023617 | MGnify/ENA primary metagenome ERZ1023617 (study PRJEB33179, sample SAMN07448977) | human gut metagenome | biome: Human-gut; feature: Human associated habitat; material: Faeces | host: Homo sapiens | place: India: Bhopal | collected...
ATGCCACACTTGAACTGGAATCTGCCATTCAGCAGTATCAACGTGCGGAAGCCAATTTAGGTGGTGCTGTGACTACTATCAGCAAAAAGGTTGATACCATCAATCAGCATATAGACAAAGTTATGGAGAATGCGCCCACAAAATTAAAGGTATCTGTGCAAGTCAATGATGCTGACTGACAGAAGATTCAAGAACTGTTTGCCAAAGAACGCCAATGGATGAACTCAGAGATGCAGATGCATATCCGTGAGGTCAATTCCATGTTTGCTGATGAACGGAAGAAAGTCCGTGAACGCTACAAGGAATATGATGGTTGTTACCTTGGTTACTATGCCCAGTGGTTCTTCTGGTTCTTCTTCACGATTGGTATCTTTGTGGTTGCTGGAGGTATAGGAATGATGATTGCACAGAGTTGTGGAAAATGACAATCCGACTGACCTTGGGCTTTAGCCTAAAATCAGTCGGCTCCTTTTATGTAGTCCCATCTGAACAAATAAGGCCTTCAGTCTTAACGGACACTAATGTATTCTTTTTATTTATTCATAGGCATCAGCCAAACCTGATTCAACGTCCTCTCTAGACCAACCGTCATAAAACGCTCTCTCGTCACCAAAAGGGTCACTCCAATTATCGTAATCATTCATTTTCTCGTTTTCATAATCCCAAAATAAAGTTTTATGATAATTTGAAGCCAGTTTCTTTCCTTTTTTGTTACTGTCATCATTTATTTCTATAGATGAAGGTGGAAATGAGGTCTTTCCTACATCGCATTTTTCTGTGAGTAAAACAAATATCTTTCCGTTGCTATTGCTGACAATTGAAAACATTGGTTCTTTTGGAATAGAATTTATAGCTACAGCACCAATATTTGTTCCATAAGTGAAAAATAATTGGTTGGTTTCTATATCTTTTTTAATGTATACATGACTGCAATTAGACAGCTCTTTAAAATCGTTTATTGAATATGTTGCTATATAGGTAAGTCCGTCTAATAGCATGTTGTTTGATGTTAGCTTTAACAGGTTGATACTTGTTTCTTGTGTACCATCATATGCTTTTATGGAACATAAGTATTCTTCGTTTAATGCCCATATTTTATCGTATTTTAATGGGATAATTAAATCTCCTCTTGTATTTATGATACCCCATTTATCTTTTAACACTCTGGCATAGCCACAAACAAACCTAGGTTCGCACCAAGAATATACACCAAATGGAATAACAATATTATTATCGTAGTCAATGTAAGCATACTGATATTGACTATTTCTAACCAATGAAAGTCCACAACTAAATTGATACATTTCCGTATATTGTGCGGTAATAACAATCTGTCCATTTTGGTCTTTTGCTCCATATAACCCATTATCTTCGTATATGTTAAGTAATTGTTCTTTTCTCATGATGATTACATATTAATGTATGATACTGGATTTTGTCTTTTTCCTACAAGTTGAGAAATATCCATATGTAAATACGGAGAGTCCGAAATCTCTACACCTTCAAATTCCCATCGACCTACATATTCATTTGAATCTGTAAGGAACCAATGGGTTGGCTTAAATACCCCTACGATGTAACCAGAACAAATGGCAAAAACGTATTCTGCCTTTTTAGCTCGTTCCCCATTCAATCTCCAATACTTTCTTACACATTCATACAAACTGGGTCTTTTACACAATAAATAGGTGCGTGTTACATTAAAACAGATGATTTGATTGTTGGATTCGTTTTCAAATCTACCATAATCTCTAAATACGTTTTCCATAAGGGCTTATTATTTCTACTTTACCTTAAAACATCATTCAATATTTTCTTCTATAGTTTTGTCAACAATCAAGACTTTTAATTCTACAGATAGCAATTTTGCAATCTTGTATAATGTATCTAAATTGGGTTGCTGTCTGTTACAACAATAAGCATTTATCGTACTAAAACTTTTTCCAAGTTGCTCCGCAAGCCATTTCTGTGATAAATCCTTTTCGACCAAGACTGTTTTTATTCTGTTCAACTTCATTTTCTCAATTTTGCTACAAAGATACAAAATAACATTTGAAATATAGCATATAATACTATATTTATTCAATTTGGCTGCGTTTTTTAAGACATTTACATTTGTGGTAGATGAAAAACGACCACTTAAATAAAAACAATCAATCTACCTCAGATTACACAACCTAATGACAAAATCGGAAATTTGCCATTGATTTCTGTGTTAATTTTTGTTTTCTCATGCTTTCAATGTTGGGTTTCTTGATTTTGTTGTTCCTAATTTGTTTCTTTCGTTATTTTATCATCCTGATTAGTGTTGATTATCAGTATATTACGACTAATCAGTAAGATTTCAAGAAAAAGATCATGATTTTTGTTCACTGAAGAATTAATTTCTGCGTTTGAGTAATTGAATATGAATTAATCAATGTTTCACGCACCAGCCTTACCCCGTTAGGTAGGATGTTCAAAATCCGCATTTTTTCTGCACGATTTTTGATAGATATATCAAGAAATCTTACGCGCCAGTCTCACCCCTAATGGGGTGAGGCTGGCGCATGGAAATTCCTGATAAAACTATCAAAAAATCGTGCAGAGCATTTTATGGATTTTGAACACTCTACCTAACGGGGTGAAGCTGGCGCGAGAGACATTAATGATTCTATTAAGGGTGATTCTAAAAAATCAGAATTTTTAAAACTACCCTTAAAAATCGTGCGGAAAAATTGCAGATTTTAAAAACCAATTATCTCACCACCTTCTTGCCATTCACTATATAGACTCCCTTATCCATACGTTGTAATTTGCGACCTTGCAAATCATAGATAGAAGTAGAGCCAGAAGTTTCAGGGGCAATGCTTACGCCATTGATGCCCGAAACAATCGGTTCCAAAGCGTCTAAGTAAGACTGGTAAGCCGTCTTTAAGGCGGTGACATCTGCTTGAGACACTGTTGTTGCATCCACAGCCTCAGCTGTGGCAATGGCATCAACAAGTTGCTTGTAAGCATCTGCACACAAGGCGTTCAAACATTTGGGGTCGAGTGACATGGGGTAAAGCTGAAACTCTGCCATGTGCCAATATCCACGATTATTGGTAGTGCCAGTTACATTAAAACGGAGTTTTTCGTAGCTCACACCAGCTGGGATTGTAAAACTGCAAGTTGCCTCTTTGCCTGCTGCAGCATTGGGAACAGCTACCACAGCTATCTCTGTGGGTTCGTCCGTACCATTGATACCCGAAATGGTAAACTGCGTAATGTGATCGGCTGTTGCATTAGAACGGCGGATTAGGTCAACCTTAATCATTCCTTGAAAAAGCGCACCTTCAGGATGTGTTACATCCATGAAATGACTGCCATTAGGCTGATTACCCGCACCCCAATAAGTGTGATAGTAGGTAGCAGGATCACCATCAATTAGGTTGCTAATGTCTTGTGCATCGTCACCAGTACCGCCCATTTCTTTATGACCAAATTTACATTCCAACTGCTTGGCATCGGTTACGAGTTTGCTGCCTGAAACTACATAAACACTGTTAGCGTCGGAATTTTTTTTTGCCGTATTAAGCAACGTGGACATCTCCTTATTCAAGTCGGCTTGTGTCCAATCGATGTCGAAACGCTTGTACTCGTACGAAGCATCAAAGTCGTACTTCTGCTCGGTGATGGTGGGAATGTCAATGCGCTTATACACAATGTTATAGCCACCACTGGTACCTCCACCCTCTTCGTAGAGGAAGGCAAGTGCGTTATCGTGCTGCCAACTCCATGTGCTGTAAGCGGACGAAAAGTCGCAAACCACGAAATGACCATCCCAACTCTTAGCAAAGTTTGCAGGTGTAGCGTATGAAGTGGCATCGCTTAAGTCCTTATAGAAGATGCTGACATTGGTACGGCCAGATGTAGGCAATGACTGCAAAGCAAGGAAAGTTTTCACCCCATCCTTTTTGCGCACTACTGGCACAATCTGAATTTCGCCATTGCAACCATTGTTAGCAACCAAGCCTCCCACGGCTGAACTTGAAAGTGCCTTTTCGCCCCAGCTACCACTCACGCCATCTTTACCGCTGAAAGTGAAGATGTTGTAGTAACGACCACTTACATCACGACTCGAAAGAATAATATTGCCATTAGGCAATTCTTCGACCTTGGGTTCGTCGGCTGTAATCTCAATTGGAGCCTTGCTTGTTCCGCCTAAGAAATCCCAAGTCTTGCCAAAGTCATCAGAATAGAGTACCCAATTCTTTTTGTTTCCACCACCCTCTTGTGTTGAGCCTGCACAATACAAACGGTAGTATTCGCCACGCTTGATGTGGTGGCTTTGGAATATTTTGCCCGAGCCTACAAAGAAGCCTTGCACATTGTAGCCTGCTTTCTTTAAAGGTGCATAAATGAATTCTTCATCTAAATATTCGGGTTCTCCCCAAGTTTTACCATTGTCCTCAGAGTACCAACGTGCCCAACCTTGGTGACGGTCGGTTGCATCGAAGAAGCCTGGGAAACCTGAGCATGAGGTTATCATCATGCGAGGACTTTCACGGTCACCTACAATGCAGGGATCGCCAAAGGCTGCCTTGTCGTGACGCCATTCTTTTAGATTGCCATCACCACGGAATTGTTCCAAATCAATGACATTGCCCCAAGTTTTACCATTGTCGTGCGAGATGCGAAGGTGGAGGTCTACGCGACCACTACCAATGTCTGCCTTGCTATAACGATAGTCGGCAACGGCTACAAGACTACCATCTTGAGCTGTACCAATAGCAGGAATACGATAAGGCACACTGCCTGTGTTGTCGAACACCGTAAATGTGCGGAAATCTGTTTGAACATAAGCCTTATCTATGCAATAACTCACCTTGAAGTTTGAAATGACAACACCATCGTTTCCACCACTCAAATTAAAGGCTTTTACTGAAGAGGCGTTGAGACCATCAACCCTTATGCTTTGCTTGGTGTCGCTACTCTTTAAGGCTGTTCCCTTTGCATCGGTCAGCGTTACAGGTTTTTTGCCTGAAACACGTACAAAGTCAAAACTATAGCCCGTGATTTTCCAACCACGTTCTACGCTCAACATATAGTCGCACGAGTTGGTTTGATTGCCCACGTAAGCAACTATATCGCCATTAACACTTTTGGCTACATCCATATTATTGGCGCCACAAGTTAAATTAAAGAAAGGTGATGTTTGCGTAGACTTCCATGCTGAAGCCCATGTTCCATTTGAATTTTTGCTAACAAATGTACCAGTTGTGGTGTTTACGTCAATAACGGCCTCGCTTGTTGGAGCTTCGGGGGTAACCTCTTCTGCCATAGTAATGGTTTGCCAAGGTTGTTCGATGGGCATGGCAGACCATGCTGTAAGACTGCATCCACAAAGGATAGTGGTAAGGAGTAAATGATTCTTCATTAAAAAAAGATTAGTAGTAGTTTGTATGGTAAGGCGTAATTGAGGTTGTCTAAACTTTTAGGATGTTCAGAAATGTTTAGACGACTTTTTACGGCTTCATTATTTCGGGCACAAAAATACGGACTTCTTTACAGAATAAACTTTTTTATTCTATGTTATAAAACATCTTTTAGTTTTATAAATAAATATATTGACAACAGCATGTTGCAAAGTGTAATCGTAAACATTATAAAAAATATTAAAGTCGTTTTTAGGTTATCCTTTCTGCTGTTTAGTAATATGCAAAAATAACTTGTGCAACTTTTAACGGGTACTCCTTAATGATAGCAAGCTATCAAATTCTGCGCAAGTTATTCGTTTTTTTAGTCATAAATGCCCATCAATGAGCCATAAATGTTCATGAATTATTATTTTTGAATTGCCATAAATAAACCCCTTTCGGGGTTGGGCTAGCGCGTGAAGCATTGTTTAGTAATATGCAAAAATAACATGTGCAATTTTTAACGGGTACTCCTTATTAATGATAGCAAGCTATCAAATTCTGCGCAAGTTACTTTTTGAACATTCCTTAAAAAAGAAGCCTTCCGTTTGCAGTACGCTTGTACAGCAAACAGAAGGCATTACTAATCTATGGTTTAGCTAAACTGTTTAGTTTCGATACAGATAACTATTCTGTTTAAAATCTATTGAAGAAGGTCGGGACGCAAACTCTTGGTACGTTCAAGACTCTGCTGCAATTCCCATTCTTTGATTTTGGCATCGTGCCCCGAAAGCAACACATCGGGTACCTTCCAACCTTTATAATCGGCTGGACGTGTGTAAACAGGTGCTGCCAACAAATTGTCTTGAAACGAGTCGCTCAATGCACTCTGTTCGTCACTCAACACACCAGGAACTAAACGCACCAAAGCATCGCTAATAATTGCTGCAGGCAATTCGCCACCCGTAAGCACATAATCACCTACACTGATTTCCTTGGTAATGAGATGCTCGCGAATGCGATAATCAATACCCTTGTAATGTCCGCAAAGAATGATGATGTTCTTCTTCAATGAGAGTTCGTTTGCCATAGGCTGATTGAATTGTTCGCCATCGGGCGAAGTGAAGATTACTTCATCATATTCACGCTCAGCCATCAGCTTGCTGATGCAATCGTCAATGGGCTGACACTTCATGACCATTCCGGCAAAACCGCCAAAAGGATAATCATCTACACGACGATGCTTGTCGGTGCTGTAGTCACGCAAATTGTGAATGTGAATTTCTACAAGACCTTTCTTTTGAGCTCGAGACAAAATGGAGGTGTTGACAAATCCGTCGAGCATTTCAGGAAGAACTGTAATGATGTCTATGCGCATATTATATATATAGGTGTCGTAGTTTTTGAAAATATTATTGTGCAAAAGTACAAATTTATTGTCGAAAAGTGCGTATTTTTGTATGCAATTTATCATCTTAACAAAGCAATGAACGAAAAAGAGCGAATTTTGCAATTACGCAAAGAACTGCATCAGCACAACTACGAATACTACATACAAAATGCGCCTGTAATTACTGACCAAGAGTTTGACGCCCTTATGCACGAGCTCACGGACTTGGAAAGTAAACACCCCGAAATGGCAGACCCCAACTCTCCTTCTGTTAGAGTGGGAAGCGACTTAAGTCAGGATTTTGTGCAAATAGCACACACCACCCCCATGCTCTCTTTAGGTAACACTTACTCGCGCGAGGACGTGGAAGCCTTTTATAACCGTGTGAGCGAAGGATTAAACGGCAAACCCTTTGAAATTTGCTGTGAACTAAAATTTGATGGCTTGAGCATTTCGCTTACATACGAGAACTATCGTTTGGTGCATGCCGTTACTCGTGGCGATGGTGTGAAAGGCGATGATGTAACGGCTAATGTGAAGACTATTCGTACCATTCCACTTGAAATTCCCGACAACATAGGTTGTCCGCCTGATTTTGAAATTCGTGGTGAGGTACTGATGCCTTGGACGAGTTTTGAAAAACTGAATGCCGAACGCGAAGCACGCGAGGAGCCACTCTTTGCGAACCCACGCAATGCTGCTTCGGGTACGCTTAAAAGTAAGAGTTCGGCTACTGTTGCGAAAAGACATTTGGATGCCTACCTTTATTATGTAATTGGCAACGAGCTGACGCAACCTACGCATTTTGCCCGATTGGAAGAAGCACGTAAATGGGGCTTTCAGATTTCTAAACACATTCAATTAGCACATAGTGTTGACGATATTTTCAAATATATTGACTATTGGGACGTTCACCGTCGCGAGCTCCCAGTAGCCACCGATGGCATTGTGCTGAAAGTTAACTCCTTAGAGCAACAACAGCAATTAGGCTTCACTGCTAAGAGTCCGCGTTGGGCGATTGCCTATAAATTTAAAGCCGAAAGAGCTTGTACACCTTTGCTTAAAGTGACTTACCAGGTGGGCAGAACGGGGGCAGTTACCCCTGTGGCTAACATGGAACCTGTGTTGCTCGCAGGCACCACCGTACGACGTGCTTCACTCCACAATGAGGATATTATTAAACAACTCGACTTGCATCTGGGCGACCACGTATTTGTGGAGAAAGCGGGCGAAATTATTCCACAAATTGTGGGAGTGGACTTGGAGGCACGTCAGAAGTTGGGTGACCAATTGGGCGAAAAAGTTAACTTTATTCACCAATGTCCCGAATGTGGTGCTGAATTGGTGAGATACCCTGGCGAGGCTGCGCACTATTGTCCTAACGACACTGCTTGTCCACCCCAACTCAAAGGACGCATTGAACACTTTATAAGTCGCGATGCCATGAACATTGATTCGTTGGGTCCTGAAACTATTGATGACTATTTTGAACGCGGACTGATTCGTGACGCTGCAGACCTTTACGCTCTTAAGGTTGAGGATTTGTGGGGCTTTGATGGTAACAAGATGCGTTCAGCCAATAAGATTATTGATGGAATTGAAGCAAGCAAACAAGTAGCATTTGAACGTGTACTCTTTGCCTTAGGCATTCGTTTTGTGGGCAAGGTGGTTGCCAAAAACATTGCACGCCACTTCAAGTCGATGCAAAACTTATTCAACGCTACTATCGACGATTTAATGACCTGCGAAGGTGTGGGCGACGTTATTGCCTCGAGCGTACGCACGTTTCTACGTGAGGAGCGCAACATACAACTCATTCAGCGACTGAAGGACGTGGGAGTACAAATGCAAATTGAGGAAAAGGAATTGGCATCTACCGCACTCGAAGGAATGACGATTGTGATTAGTGGCACCTTTGAGAAACACTCGCGCGAGGAATATAAAAAGATTATTGAGGAGAATGGTGGCAAAAACACAGGGAGTATTTCAAAAAAGACTTCCTTTATTTTGGCTGGCGAAGGCATGGGACCTTCTAAACGCGAAAAAGCTGAAAAGTTAGGAATCCCTATTTGGGACGAGGCTACCTTTTTGGAACGAATTGGACAAAAGAATGATTAAGTAATGGTCAATAAATAACTTGTGCAACTTTTAATGGGTACTCCTTAATGATAGCAAGCTATCAAATTCTGCGCAAGTTATTCGTTTCTTTAGTCAAAAAACCGATTAAGTGAGAGAAGTGAAAATTTACTTTCACTTCCGAGCGTGAGGTTTTTATTTAAAAATGCCCATCAATGAGCCATAAATGTTCATGAATTATTATTTTTGAATGTCCATAAATACCCCCTCGGGGTTGGGCTGACGCGTGAAGCATTGTTTAGTACTAAAAGGTGGTTCTAAAAAATGAATGAGCGGATTAGAACTGCCCTATTGAAATAAAAAAGCTCATCCCCTCATCCCGTTCCAACAACATTTTGTAAATTTGCAAATAGATATTCATTTAACATCACCCAACTAATGAAAAAAAATCTGCGTACTGCCTCAATCTGCGTACAGGGAGGCTACGAACCCAAAAACGGCGAACCCATTGAACCGCCTATCATCCAAAGCACTACATTTAAATATGACAACTCTGAGGAAATGGCTATGCTCTTTGATTTGAAAAAGGAGGGCTATTTCTATACACGCTTGCAAAACCCCACGAATGATGTTGTTGCTAAGAAAATTGCACAACTCGAAGGCGGTGTAGGTGCAGTGCTTACCAGTAGCGGACAGGCTGCTAACTTCTATGCAGTGTTCAACATCTGCGAGGCTGGCGACCACATCATTGCATGTAACGAAATTTATGGCGGCACTTACAATCTCTTTGGTGTAACACTCAAAAAACTGGGCATTGAATGCACCTTCATAAACCAGCATGAGAGTTTGGAAAAACTGCAGAAGGCGTTTAAACCAAACACAAAAGCTGTGTTTGGCGAAACGGTGAGCAATCCTGGATGCGCTGTACTCGACATTGAAAAGATGGCACAGTTGGCACACAGCAATGGCGTGCCTTTGATTGTGGACAACACATTTGCTACGCCCATTAACTGTCGTCCCTTTGAATGGGGGGCTGACATTGTGACGCATAGCACCACAAAATACATGGATGGTACTGCCAGTCAGGTGGGTGGTGCTGTTGTTGATAGTGGTAACTTTGATTGGATGGCACACGCTGAAAAATTTCCAGGTCTCTGCACACCTGATGAGAGTTATCACGGACTGACTTACGTAAAGGCATTTGGCAAAATGGGTTATACCACCAAACTTGTGGCACAACTTATGCGCGACTTAGGTTCGATACCTGCACCCATGAATTCATTTATTTTGAACTTGGGCTTGCAAACGTTGCATTTGCGCATGCCTCAACATTGTAAGAATGCACAACGCGTGGCTGAGTTTTTACAAAACGATTCGCGCGTGGCTTGGGTGCGCTATAGTGGTTTGGAAGGTGACACTTACCACGAATTAGCAAACAAATATTTGCCAAACGGATCATGTGGCGTAATGGCGTTTGGCTTGAAGGGCAACCGCGAAACGGCTATTCGTTTTATGGACTCGCTCGATATGATTAACATTGTTACACACGTAGCTGATGCTCGCACTTGCATTCTTCACCCTGCCAGTCACACACATCGTCAACTCTCAGAAGAGCAACTCCGCGAAGCTGGCATTGCTCCCGACCTTATGCGTCTGTCGGTAGGCATTGAGGACATTGAAGATATTCTTGAAGACATTAAACAAGCGTTAGACAAAGTAACGTGCTAAAGAATTGTTCGATTGCAGCATCTAACACATTATTGAAACAAATCAAAACTATCTGATATGAAGAAAATAATTCTTTTCTTAATGCTCTTGCTGCCAAGCATTGCTTTTGCTCAAAAAGCAAAAGAAGGTAGCGACAAACGATATTTGGCAGGAGCTGTACCCACAGTGAATGGCTTTGTTCAGTTCGACAAGCAATATTATGCTAAGAACAAAACAAAGGCTGCCATTATGGATTCTCTCAGAAATTTTATTCAGACGCAGCTTATTGATGGTCCCGACCAACTACCACAAGCTCGTATCACAGAGATTACACCCGAGGATGGCATTATCGCTGCGAGCATTGAAGAGTATATGTACTTTAAGCGTACAAACTGGCAAATTCATCGCGTACACTTTTACTATCAGCTGATTTTTAAAGTGAAGGATGGTGAGTTTACGGCTACAATGCGTAACTTGCATTATCGCTATGACCCCGAGGTAACAGCTGGTGACTTCGATGAAGACCGCCGTGCTGAGAATTGGATTACTGATGATGCTGCCTTGACTAAAAATGGCACGAAGTTGGCACGTATTTCAGGTAAATTCCGCACACACACGATTGATCGTAAAAATGAAATTTTCCGCAATGCAGGTAGAGCCGTTGGCGTGAAATTTAAACGTAAAGTTACGGTAATTGAGGATGACGAAGAGGAAGATTAAATGCTCCTCCCCTTAAAAAAATAACAATATACGCCGTGCGGCAATGAACTAATCAGCTACAACTGCATTAGTTCATTGTCGCACGGCTTTTTTATAGTTCAAACAAATACTACTCTACCCTCTCATTAAATCACTCATAATGTCATCGCTCACCATAATGCTTTGTTTGCTGATACGCAACGTTTTGTTTTGCAAAATAAGTTGGTTGGTTGCAATGTACTTTTGGGCAGTACGCATTAAGTCGTTGTACCACTGTTGAGGATAGAGGTCTTGTACTTTTTTTAATGAAAGTCCCTTGCTCGTACGCAATGAGATGAAAATGAGTTCATCAAATTGCTCTGACAATGAGAGTTGTTCCGTTTGATGCGTAGGGCAACCCTTGCTTGCCACGTATGCTTTCAAATTGGGCGTGTTATATCTACGATTTTTACCATCGTAAGAGTGTGCCCCAGGACCTACACCTAAGTAGGGCGTTCCGTCCCAATAACCCGAATTGTGCTTCGACTCGTAGCCAGGCAAGGCAAAATTAGAGATTTCATAATGCATAAAACCATGTTGCATGGCTTGTTCCATAAGCATCTCATACTCCTTTACACACATTTCCTCGTCTGCCACAACTAACTTCCCTGCTTGTACTTTCTGCGCCAATGGCGTGTTGGCTTCTATGCTCAAGGCGTAAGACGAAAGATGCTTAATGGGAAGCGAAAAAGCTGTTTCCAAATCGGCTGAGAAACTTTGTGGCGATTGCTGTGGTAAACCATATATAAGGTCAATGCTCACATTGTGTATGTCAGCTGCATTGAGCCGTTCAACCGCTGTTTGAGCTTGTTGTGCACTGTGTCTGCGATTTAACAAATTCAGTATACCATCGTCAAAACTCTGCACTCCCAAACTTACTCTATTTATACCTAAACCTACTAACTGTGTAGCAAAGTCGGGAGTAATGTCATCGGGGTTGGCTTCAAGAGTTATTTCTGCATTGTTGTCTACCTTATAAGTAGATTGGATGCATTGCAGAATTTGAGCAATTTGAGCAATACTTAATTGCGAAGGAGTACCACCACCAAAGTATATGGTACGAATTTCGCGATTGGGCAAATAAGATGTTCTTTCAACTAGCTCCTGACATACCGTTGCCACATATTGCGCCTTAGTTTGCTCGTCCATCACGGTGGAATAGAAGTCGCAATAGATGCAACGACTTGCGCAAAAAGGCACGTGTATGTAAATCAGATTTTGGGTGTTCATGAATTAAAATCCTCGCTTTTCAAAGTGGGAAGATGCAACTTGTAGTGAACTGCTAAAATACGCGAGAGCATTACGAATGCACCACATGTAAGTCCTGATGCTATGTTGTTTAATCCCATTTTATAGCAAATAAAATAGGCTACGCCACCAATAACACAAGCTAAGGCGTAGATTTCTCTGCGGAAGATAAGGGGAACCTCGTTAATAAACACATCGCGAAAAACACCTCCGCCAGCACCCGTAAGTGTACCCATGATGATGGCTGTCCAGAAGGGGAAACCTGCGGCAAGTGTCTTTTCGATACCAGTTACGGCAAACAATGCTAAACCTATGGTGTCGAAAAGAAACCATGTGTTTTCTTGCTTAACCAAGAATCTGCGAAACATAATTACCCAAACCAAGGCAAAAGCCGTACAGAGGAGGTAAAAAGGATTGGTCATCCAAAAAGGAGGCTGACTCAACATGAGGTCGCGCATGGTACCACCACCAATGGCTGTGGTAAGACCTACAACGTAAGCTCCAAAAAGATCGAAGTGTTTGGCTGATGCCAAACGGATTCCTGAAATAGCAAATGCTAATGTACCGATAAAATCAAGAATTTGTACGAACATGTATGTAAGGGATGAATGATTAGTTTAGAGGAAGGAGGTGCTAATGCTCCCCACCCTCTCAATTTACCACACTCTGAGGAGTGCCGTTGGCAAAAGCTTTTATGTTTTCTGAAATAATTTGACAGATGCGGTCGATGGTTGCTGCAGTCATCCAACCTATGTGAGGCGTGACATACGCGTTAGGAGCTGAAAGTATAGGACAATCTGCCTGCGGAGGTTCTTGTGTAAGCACATCGGTGCAATAGGCTCCGAGTTTACCAACTGTCAATGCAGCTGCCACATCGTGCTCATCAATCAACCCGCCACGCGCTGTATTTATCAAGATGAGATTAGGATTTGCCTTACTCAGTAAAGCTGCATTCACAAAACCCTTGTTTGCTGCGTTCAACGGACAATTAAGACTTACTATATCGCAAGTGGCAAACGCTGCCTCAAGTTCAATTTTATGCACATCATGGGGTAATTCACTTTCAGGTTTACTGCTCACCGCAAAGAGTTCTACGCCTAACGGACGTACCATATTGATGAGCATACGACCTATGTTACCAAAGCCCACCACGGCAAAACGTTTGCCTTCAAGGTCGAGACGAGTGCGACTAACATAGCTAAAATCCTTGCAAGCACTCCAAGTGCCATTGCGATTCTCTTGCGTGTAATAGCCTACATGGTCGGCTGCTTCGAGCATTAGTGATAGCGCCATTTGTGCCACAGCTCTTGTTGAATAGTTAGCACAATTACACACAGTGATACCTAACGCCCGTGCGGCCTTCACGTCCACCTTATCGTATCCTGTACCAGCCACACACACCAATTTGAGTTTGGGAAGCATGGCTAAAGTATCGGCATTCAACACCGTTTTATTAACGATTAGCGCCTCAGCGTCGTAGCTACGCTCAATAATCTGCGAAGGCTCCGTACGTTCATATATCGTAAGATTGCCACACGCCTCAAGGGTTTTCACATTCTCTGCAGTTGCATGCAGGGTGTGACCATCTAAAAACACAATATTCATTGCCATTCAGTTTTCTTTGTGTTTTTGAAGTCGTCTAAACTTTTATGAAATCTAATCTTCGTCAGAAAAGTTTAGACGACTGCTTAGTCTATTTCTTATACTTTGGTGTAACGCATCCCACCATTTGCCAATAGCGGCTACCTGCGGAACGGTAATACACCAAGATGTCGTATTCGTTTTCTGTTTGAAAATAATTGCCTTCAATGGGACTGGTGCTTCCAACCTGCGGATTGCTTTTGTCGGCACACAGGTACTGGTAATTATAATAACCACACTTTAGCAAGATGTTGGCTTCATAGCATTCGTTCGCTGCATTGTAGTGCATCTTATACTGAGGTACAAAGCCCAAAGATGTCCACTGTCCCGAAACATATACATCCTGGTCGGTAGACAATTGAGGCATGTTGAGCACAAAGTGCGTCATTACATAATCGGCTTCAGTGTCTGCATCACCAGCCCCTTCATAGCGCACTACTGACTGTCCGTTTCTATCCTCATCGTAGAGGTAATTGCGACGTGGATAGTCTGTTTGCAGTGTATAATGATAATAAGGGTCGAACCACCTCACACTTTCACCGTGCATACCAGGGTAGCGTGTAGAGAGTATTTCCATTTTGCGATACTCATTGCCTGCATCAAAAATAAGTCCGCGCGAATGTTCCCACAACAACACATTGCCATTTTGTGCAGTGAAGGGCACATTCTTAGCCATGTTGTCAAAACGACGGTTCTGCATAACGAGCGTTTTAATCTCGCTTTGTGCATCACGCACCACCAAGTTGCTACAGTCAACCTTCAATTCTATTTGTTGGTGCGTACCATTCCAATCTACTTCCGTATTGGTCGTTGCTGAAGGGTATATGCCCACTTTAGTGTCGACCACGGCAAAATAAGTTTGCAACACGACTACATTCTCATCGTCATCGTTCTCAGTCATTACTGAAATTCGATAATTCCCCGAAAGCAATGGACGCATGTGTGTGTTAGGAATGGAAAACTTGTAGTGCGTATATAACACCGTTGTATTTTGGCTCGTTTCGTAATCCTCAATCACACCTTCGTCTGCCGTACTATACACATAGTCGCTCTCAAAAAGTTCGGATGTGGGGTTACCTTCCACATCGCAATGCTCTATTTTATAGGTGTAGCGACGATACTCGTGTGTTAAGTCATCAAAACTAACTTCGAGTATCTCGCCACTATTTAATTTTAATACGGGAAACCGACTAACGTCACCATCTACTGCCAAACGCAGTGTTCGTAGGTTCGCTGCCATTTTCGACGTTCGCCCAGGTTGTCCCCACCCACTTAAGGGAAGCCACAGAGCCAAAACGCTCAATAAGTACTTGACCATTTTTGTGTGCATGATAACCTTTATATCCTAATAAGTAGGTATTCAAAATTATTTTACGATGTAACAGTGATGCCTCTTTTATTTAACCTTTACCTTGATAATATAGTCCACCATACCATCTTTCATATCAGGAAGGTTGAACACTGTTTTTTTCTTTTTCTTGTCGTAAGTAATCGTAATCTTTTGATTGGTAAAGAACGATTTAGCATTTACGAATTCAAGGTTCGTTGGTGTAGGCACTGTAACACTACTCTGTGCTGCATCGTTTAACACATGCAAATACAGATAATCGCCCTTACGGGTACTAACAATGTTTTCGCCAACATTTACGCCACCAGCCTTAGTACTATAAATGGTTTCGGCTGCAGGACCATTGAGCCATTCGCCCATTTCCTTCAGTCTTGTCAAAGCAGCAGCAGGCAAATTACCATCGGGCTGTGGACCTATGTTCATGAGCAAGTTGGCACCCTTTGAGGCTGCACGCACAAGCATACGAAGCAACACCTTGCTCGACTTGTAGTTTTGGTCTTTTACTTTATAGCCCCACATGCCATTCATTGTTTCACATGTTTCAAGGGGTAACTGACTCACACTCTGTCCTGAAAGACCAGATTTGTTTTCGCCAGGTAAGTCACGCTCAAACATTTGCATATCCTCGCCAGGATAGGGAGTAACATGATGGTTATTACCTATGATGCAACCTGGCTGCAAACTGTGAATGAGTGCATACTGCTCAGGTAACTGCCAATCAAATGGTTGCTTGTCATGAGAATGATCCCAGTAACCATCGAACCAAATTCCGTCTACTTTACCATACTGCGTCAACAACTCCTTTAACTGCGCATTCATAAAATTATAGTATGAAGCCCAATTTGCCTTTTTAGGATCCTTGCCTGTATTTTTTCCAGTAAAGCCCATAGGATAGTCATCGCGCGTCCAATCGATGTGCGAGTAATAGAGGTGCAAACCTATGCCCTGCTTGTGACATTCGTCTGCCAACTGCTTTACAATGTCTTTACCATAGGGCGTATGCATAATATTGTAGTCGCTTTGCTGCGTGTTCCACATTGAGAAACCATCGTGATGACGCGTTGTGAAACAAATGTATTTAGCCCCTGCATCCTTAAATGCTTTGACCCACTTGTGGGCATCAAAGCTGTGCGGATAAAAAGCATTAGCGGCCTTGGCATATTCGTAGCGATCGATGCCTGCATCTTGCATATACCATTCACCTTGAGCAAAAAGACTATAAATACCCCAATGTAAGAAAATGCCAAATTTAGAATCCTGAAATTCAGCACGTGCTTTTAAGTTTTCGACACTTGGCGTGTAAGTTGCATTTTGCTCATTTTGGGCAAAAAGCGAATTCGTTCCCTGCATGCCTAAGAGCAACAACAAGGCAAAAAAGATTGATTTTTTCATAGAAAGTGTATTTTACGAGCAAAATTACATTTTTTTGGGCATACAACACCTTTATCCCTCAAAAAAGTTGTAACTTCGCGTTCACATACGAATCAGTTGGCTGGCTTGTCGTGTGCATTCGTGGCGTTTGTGCAGTTTCTTTTCACAAAAAATTGTTCAACCCTACCATTGCAATGCAGGAGGAAAGTCCGGGCAACACAGAGCATTCTGCTTCTTAACGGGAAGTCGTCCGCGAGGGTGAACTAGTGTAGAAGAAAAGAACCGCCCATTGTGTATACTTCAGTATGCACACAGAGGGTAAGGGTGAGAAGGTAAGGTAAGAGCTTACCAGCCATGTGGTGACATGTGGGCTGTACACGTCAGAAGTTGAAAGTTCATGTATACCAACGTTTGAGGGTTGCTCGTCCGAGTATTCTGTATTATTTACAACACGTTGGAGGGTAGAACGATAGAGCACGTCGGTGACGGCGGGCACGGATAAATGACAGGCACTACGCATCTCAAAAAGATGCGTAAGTACAGAACCCGGCTTATAGGCTGACTGATTCTTTTTTTTAAAAAACAAAAGCCATGTGACAATGATTTGTAATTCAACTCATTACCACATGGCTTTTCTATGTCTACTGCCCTGTTATTTATTATCTTACTTACTTGCTTCCAATAAATAAGCAAGCCATTCCTAAAAGCACAAACAAGAGGTCGATGGCTTTAGAACGCAAATTCTTTTCTTTAAAAATCATTGCACCAAACAAGAAAGAAACAATAACACTGCCACGACGCACCATCGAGACAATCGCAATCATTGCTCCTGGACATGACAAGGCATAGAAGTATGCCATGTCAGCCGCTGTTAAGAATAGGGAAATGAAAAGAATGCTCCAACGCCACACAAAAGGTGTCGTCTGCTTACGCGTGGGCAGCCAAATAAAAAGCATGACGATGGTCATCATGCAAACTTGATAAAGATTGTACCAACCTTGCACAAAAAAACGATTAAGTCCAGCTCCACCATCAACAACTGACGCCATCAAATATTTGTCATAAAGTCCACTTGCCGCTCCTAAAATGGCAGCGAGCACTAACAGGGCTATCCAAATGTTATGAGAAAAACGTATTCCCTCACGCTTACCGCTACGACTCAACAAGAAAAAAGATAAAAGAGCTAACAAAACGCCTGCCCACTGCCAACCATTTAATTGCTCACCATAAATAAGCAAAGCACCCATAAGTGTCATTACAGGACGTGTAGCATTGATGGGACCAACAATGGTCAATGGCAAATGCTTCATAGCATAATAACCGCACACCCACGATAAAAGCACAATGACTGACTTGAGCAAAACCAAAAGATGATCGTGAAGACTACCTTGCGGAATAATGGTACTCCAACCACAACTCGAGGCTACTATAAAGGGAATGAAAAATAAGGCGCACACCACAGTGTTTATCATCAACACTGGTAACACAGCATTGCCTGCTAAAGATTTCTTTTTAAACACATCGTAAAAACCTAACAGACTTGCTGACAGAAATGCTAAAAAGACCCACATTTTAGTGTTTAGTTATTAGTAGTTTATGTATCAGATGAAGTAAAACAGTCAGAACTTTCATTCAATTTTAAACACTTCATCATTATAGCGAATATCAACTAACGAAAGGGCATTACCAGGCATTGAGTCGCCAGCAGCACAACGATCTTTTTTAGCAATCACAGTTTTAAAATCGGAAAGCGATAAACGACCACGTCCCACCTCTATCAAGGTACCCACAACAGCACGAACCATATTACGTAAAAAGCGATCAGCTGTTATCTCGAATTGCCACACATCACCACCCACATTTGTCCATTCAGCATGCATCACCTTACAAATATTGGTTTTCACATCTGTATGAAGTTTTGAAAAACTTGTAAAATCGCTCACCTTAAGCAAGTAAGCTGCCGCCTCGTTCATCTTTTCAAAATCTAATGGAAAGGTAATTCGCGTGGCATACTGCCGATTGAAGGGGTCTTTTTGCGTATATATCCAATAATGATAAGTACGAGCCTTGGCATCGAAACGTGCATGAGCTTGGTCGTTAACACGCACTACCTTACTAACTGCTATGTCCTGTGGCAAAATACGATTAAGTTTATCTGTAAGCCATTCTCCGTCCAACAACTCGTCTATATCGAAGTGAGCTACCATGCAATGAGCATGAACACCTGCATCTGTACGTCCTGCACCTGTAACATCGGAGTTTTTACCACGTAACAATTTGCTCAAACTTTCATTAAGTTTTTGCTGCACACTCACAGCATTGGGCTGTACTTGCCAGCCATGATAAGCCGTTCCGTCATAGGATAAATATATAAAGTAGCGCATAAATAGCTTATGATTAAAGTTTTGATTTTCAATAGTTAAAGTTTATCTTTTGAAAGTAATGTTTTATACTACTTACTAAAGGCCTTGCAAAGGTACAAAAAAATATAGAGGTTTTATCTTTCTTGCTTATGAGTATCGATTTTTTAGATTCTAATCAACTCCACCTTTTCAAGTGAGCACTTTTATGGAAAACCTATAACCTATTTACAAAAAAGGTAAGCTTACGTTTCACTTTCATATCCATCATTATAACCATCATCATATCCTTGCTCATACCTAACGCGAAAACTGTGACTTTTGTAGTTATTTGAATCATCATACCCATAGCCATGACCATGTCCATGACTACCATCTTCTTCACCTTGTTCATACCCATCGTCATACCCTCTACTATAAGCATCATCTGGCGTTTCTTCAGCATCTGCACCATAATTAGGACTAACAGATGCGGGAGAAGATGTTTGCTTAAACGACGAAGTTGCATGCAAGCTCGTATCTGTTGAAACGGGAAGCAGCGCATCGTCTGCATCCATCACCGTCAAACTATCATTTATCAAACTATCATCTGGAAAACTATCAATAGAAGCCTCTTCAACCGCTGTTTTTTGATTCGAACAGAATTTCATGGTTAAACCGACAAAAATCACTATCATTGCGATTAAGAAAAGGATGCCTTGGTTATTTTTACTCATTGAAATATGTTTTTTAAGGAAATCAGTATTTGTTTATTCGAAAATGTAAACTATCTCTGTCTTTGCAAAGATACGAAACGAAAACAAAAAGCTCCAAATTTTGTCTCTATTTTAATAGACACATTCAATGAGAGAAAGACTTCGTAAAGTATTACTATATTACTTTGCCATTTAATACGTAATATTTGCCCATTTAATACGTAATACTTTGCCAAGTATTACTATAATACTTTTTTCGTTAAAGTAATATGTGTCTTTTCCTGATTTTGCTTGACACTTTTCGGTGATATAAACTGTAATAATTGACAAGTCTTGACTAAGTGCCCTAAAAGACTTGACAGCTTTGTTGAAGTCACACTAAAATCGTTGACAATCCTTGCAGCCAGACATGCGGAGTGACTTAGACTGATTTCACTTCACACTTTTCTTGTTGTTTTACTAAAATACTTCACTCTCAATTTAATCCTTTACTGAATAACTTTACAATATAGGATAACACTTTAACGTCAACAAACACAAATACGACTACACAAGCCAACTCTCCCTTAACACTTATTATATAGCCTACTCAAAGTTTTTTAGTTCAAAAATATGGCTATCACAAGATTTATTTATAACTTTGCCGCAAATTTGAGTTATGAAACAATATTTTCTTGCCATATTAAGCATTGTCATAATCTGCACAAACTCTTGTGCCGACTATAATCAAGTGCTCAAAACACAAGACTACGCATACAAGTACGAAGCTGCAAAAGCGTACTATGCTGAAGGTTACTACAATCGTGCAGCAACCATGCTACAAGATGTGCTCTCTGTATTAAAAGGTACTGACCAAGGAGAAGAATCACTCTATTTGGCGGGCATTAGCAACATGAAGGCGCACAACTATGAAGCAGCAAGCACTATCTTCCGCAAATATTACCAGACTTACCCACGAGGTAAATATGTGGAAGAAGCACGTTTTAACTGCGGAAAATCGCTTTATCAATTAACACCCGAGCCCAAACTCGACCAAACGGATACTTTTAACGCCGTTACCGAATTTCAAAACTTTATAGAGTTATTTCCTGGAAGCAAATTGCGCCCTGCTGCACAAGATTTAATCTTTAAGTTGCAAGACAAGTTAGTGGAAAAGGAATATCTGTCTGCTAAACTCTACTACAACTTGGGTGCCTATATTGGCAATGGTGCAAACGGCAATTATGGCGCTTGCATCGTTACAGCAGAAAATGCCATTAAAGACTACCCCTACACTTCGCGTCGCGAGGATTTTGCCATCCTTATTCTCCGTGCAAAATTTCAACTGGCACAATTCAGCGTAGAGGCTAAGAAAGAAGAGCGCTACCACAATGCAATTGACGAGTACTATGGCTTTGTTACTGAATTTCCCGAATCAAAATATATGAAAGAGGCACAAGGCATGTTTGCCAAAGCTAAAAAATATGTGGTAAACACGGACGAAGATAACACTGCCGAAAGTGCAACTAACACTGCAAGCAACTAAACCTTGCCCTACACGCCACTCTCATATACATTCTATTAAAACAAAGTAAAACTTATTACACATAATGGATTACAAGAAAAGTAAAGCACCTACCAACACGGTAACACACAATTTGATGGACTTTTGCGACGGCACTAACAACATCTACGAAAGCGTAGCTATTATGTCGAAGCGTGCCAACCAAATTGCCGTTCAAATGAAGGAAGACCTCGCAAAGAAGTTGAAAGAGTTTGCCTCAGCGAACGATAATTTGGAAGAAGTGTTTGAAAACCGTGAACAAATTGAGATTTCGCGCTACTACGAAAAGCTTCCAAAGCCTACTCTCATTGCAGCCGACGAATTCTTGCATCACAACATTTACTTCCGCAATCCTGCCAAGGACAAAGACAACTTGAGCTCAGAAGCATGATTCAACGTATTCAAAGCATATACCTCGTATTGGCCGGGATATTTCCGGCCTTTACCTTTTTCGTACCTTTGGTATGTTTTACTAGCCAAGACACGAACAAATGGTTTACCATCAACAGCCTGGGTTATGATGCTACGCTCTTTCCAGAAATGGCAGGACATCACCCCTATGCTATGCTAATTTTTGCTGCCTTAGCTGTAATTTTTAGCCTTGTAGCAATCTTTGCTTTTAAAAACCGAAAAAAGCAAATTAAACTCGCTAATTGGGCTATAAGTTGCAACGTAATTTGGGCAGGAATAACCATTGTTCAATGCATCTTTTTGAGCAAAGAGACTACTACAAGCATAAGTCCCGAACTTGGACTTTGCTTCCCTATCTTAGCTTTGATTATGCTGTTTTTGGCAAAGCACGCCATCAAGCGCGATGAAGCTTTGGTACGCGCGGCAGACCGAATTAGATAATAAAGGAGTCTCTTCTTTAGAAGCAAGGAAAATACGCTAAAACTACTACAACCCCTTAATGCTTTTACTACCATGTCACTCAACAAAGTAATGCTTATCGGAAACGTGGGCAAGGACCCCGAAATCCGTTACATAGATCAAGGTGTTTGCACAGCACAAATTAGCTTGGCAACTTCTACACCTGGTTACACATTGCAAAACGGCACAACCGTTCCTGAACGTACGGAATGGCACTCCGTATATTTGTGGAGAAGACTTGCTGAGGTGGTTGAACGCTACGTACACAAAGGTGACAAGCTCTACATTGAAGGTGAATTGCGCTATCGCACTTACACCGATAAAAAAGGTCTTAACCACAAACAAACCGAAATTTGGGCTACGAACATGGAAATGCTCTCACCCAAACCTCAAACCACAGGAGCACAGACACCTCAAAACCCTTTTCCGAGCACAACCCCCAACACTTCACAACCAGCTGCAAGTAATAATGGGTCTCAATCGGTGAATCCACAGGATAAGTGCCCATTTTAGAACACGAAGAGCGTGTAGCACGTAAGCCCCCAAAAAGGACCAACGTATTACACGCTCCTTTTGCGAACTTTACACATGCCACTATGCTTGTTACTGTCTTTGAAAATTTGCATGAGCTAAAGCCCCTAACTGTTGCAAATGCTGAGCCTAAGATTTTTGTATGGAACCACCAGCTCAATTCTGACGCTATTACGCAATTGGCACAAAAGCATCTGCCTACTTGGATGGTAGAAAACGAAGTTACAAAGTTTAGCAATAAAAGGCGTGTGGAACGTTTGTCGGTAAGACTTATACTTAATCAACTATTGGGCGCCAACGCTATTATTGACTACGAAGAAAGTGGTAGACCTTTTCTGACGAAGCACAATATTGAAATTAGCATTTCGCACACTAAGAATGCGTATGCTGTAAGTTTGGCTACGGTTCGCCACGGACTCGACATTGAACAATGGAGTAACAAGGCTCTAAAAGTGAAAAGCATGTTTGTAAACGACAATGAAGCAAAAATGCTTACCTCTCCCACTCCATTAGCTTGTACTACTGAAATGGCTGCCACCACTCTATGGAGTGCAAAAGAAGCAGCATACAAATTAAAAAGCATTGCGGGGTTATCACTAAAACAAGACATAGAACTGACACTTTTGTCAGACCATTTGCTTGAGGTGTACTACCCTAACAACCCACCTCATAAAGCGCTAATTGCGTACGAGCAACTCGAAACTTGTGTAGTAACTTGCTGCAAAAACATCTGAACGCACCCTATTGCACTTAGAAAGTACTTGGAAACAAATTATGAAGTATAAAAGTCGTCTAAACTTTTCTGGCGAAGATTAGATTTAAACTTTTATCTCTTCTAAATTCAATCTTCACCTTTCTTTTTGACCGCTTCAAAAATAAAGGCAAATCTTGAACTTCATAAAAGTTTAAACGACTTCATAATTTCCTTACCTCATCTTTAATCGAAAAAAACAATAACACACAGATATGATTACAGTATCCAACTTGGCCATTCAGTTTGGCAAACGAATTCTTTATCAAGACGTGAACATGAAGTTCACTAACGGTAACATTTACGGCATTATTGGCGCTAATGGTGCTGGTAAGTCAACTTTGCTCAAAGCCATCTCGGGCGAACTTGATCCCACAAAGGGTAGAGTGGAAATGGGACCAGGCGAGCGTTTATCAGTGCTCAGCCAGGATCACTTTAAGTATGATGAATTCACCGTATTGGACACTGTTCTGATGGGACACACCACAATGTGGCAGGTAATGCAGGAGCGAAACGAACTCTACTCAAAGGCAGACTTTACTGATGAAGACGGTATTAAAGTGGCAGAATTAGAGGATAAATTTGCTCAAATGGGCGGTTACACTGCCGAAAATGATGCAGCAACCTTGCTCAGCGGTCTTGGCATTAAAGAAAAGTTGCACGGCAAACTAATGAGCGAACTTAGCGGTAAAGAAAAGGTGCGTGTAATGTTGGCACAAGCCCTCTTTGGCGAACCCGATAATTTGCTGCTCGATGAGCCTACCAACGACCTCGACCTTGAAACCGTAGAATGGCTTGAAGAATATTTGGGCAACTTTGAACACACCGTACTCGTAGTAAGCCACGACCGTCACTTCTTAGACCAAGTTTGCACACACACCGTAGACATTGACTTTGGTAAGGTAACACTCTTCTCAGGTAACTACTCGTTCTGGTACGAATCGTCACAGCTTGCTCTACGTCAAGCACAGAACCAAAAGCAAAAGGCTGAGGAAAAGAAGAAGGAACTGGAAGAGTTTATCCGTCGTTTCTCTGCCAATGTGGCAAAAAGTAAACAGACTACCAGCCGCAAAAAGATGCTTGAAAAGCTCAACGTGGAAGAGATTAAGCCTTCGACACGTAAGTATCCAGGCATTATCTTCCAAATGGATCGTGAACCAGGTAACCAAATTCTGGAAGTCAACGACTTAAAAGCTACACTTGAAGACGGCACTGTGCTGTTTGATAAGCTCAATTTTACGGTTGAAAAGGACGAAAAAATTGTGTTCTTGAGCCACGATCCTCGTGCAATGACTGCCTTGTTCGAAATTATCAATGGCAATGCAAAGCCTGCAAGTGGTTCATTTAAGTGGGGTGTAACCATAACTACAGCTTATCTTCCCCTTGACAACACCTCGTTTTTTAACACCGACATGGACATGCTTACGTGGTTAAGCCAATATGGAGAAGGTAACGATGTGTATTTCAAAGCTTTCTTAGGACGTATGCTCTTTAAAGACGAGGATATACAGAAAAAGGTAAGCGTTCTCTCGGGTGGCGAAAAAATGCGTTGTATGATTGCACGCATGCAGTTGCGCAATGCTAACTGCTTGATTTTGGATACACCGACTAACCACCTTGACATGGAAAGTATTCAAGCATTTAACAATAACTTGAAACTCTTTAAGGGTAACATTCTCTTCTCAAGCCACGACCACGAATTTATTAACACCGTAGCAAACCGCATCATCGAACTTACCCCCAACGGCACCATCGACAAGTTGATGACTTATGAGGACTACATTCATGATGAACGCGTAAAAGAGCTTAAGGCAAAACTTTATGGCGCCGAATAAATTTTATTAGGAAGGACTTTCTAATAAACTATCAACAAATGGCATGATATTTGCATTAAGAATATTCAAAAACATTCTAACGCAAAATGAAAAAAGAAGAAAAAAAAGAAATGCAAGAAGAACAGCAGCAGACGGAAACGCAAGCTACTGAACAAAATAAAGAACAGCAAGAAAAAGCCGAAATGACGGATGCTGAAAAATTGGCAGCTGCTAACGAAGAAATTGCCCAACTTAAGGACAAATACTTGCGTCAGGTGGCAGAATTTGACAACTATCGCAAACGCACACTTAAAGAAAAGACTGAACTAATTCTGAATGGTGGCGAAAAGGTGTTGGGCGCCTTGCTTCCCGTGCTTGATGACTTGGATCGTGCAGTTGCAAACATTGCAAAAAGCAACGACGTGGAGACATTAAAAGAAGGCGTTGACTTAATTGTTGATAAACTAAGCAAAACCTTGGCTACACAAGGCTTGCAGAAAATGGATACAATCGGCAAGGAATTCGATACAGACTTCCACGAAGCTGTAGCACTTATTCCTGCTCCAGAAGAGTCAAAGAAGAACCACGTAATTGATTGTGTGCAGCCTGGCTACATGCTCAACGACAAGGTGATTAGACACGCTAAAGTTGTGGTTGGACAATAAACATATATACATTGGCTAATACTTAGGGTTATAAGATGCACTATAATATATATAGGAGTCATCTTGTAACCCATTAGGCATTAACTCAGGGAGGAACTAACAGCTAATTTTTTATTAGAACCACCCTAAAACCCTACACAATGGCTGACGAAAAAGATTATTACAAAATATTGGGCGTAGAGCGTTCTGCGTCTGCTGATGAAATTAAGAGAGCATACAAAAAAGTTGCTATTAAATATCACCCTGACCGTAACCCAGGTAACAAGGAGGCTGAGGAAAAATTTAAACAAGCAGCTGAAGCCTATGATGTGCTTCGAGATCCTGACAAACGTGCTCGTTACGATCAATTTGGTGCCGATGCTGTAAATGGCGCTGGTGGCTTTGGCGGTTTCGGTGGTGCACAAGGCATGGACATCAATGACATATTCAGTGCCTTTGGCGACATCTTTGGAGGTCATGGCTTTGGTGGCTTCAGTGGCTTTGGTGGCGGACGTAGTAACAGTGCACAACCTCGTCAGTACAAGGGCGCAGATATGCGCATGAAGGTGAAACTCACGTTGGAGGAAATTGCAACTGGGGTCACCAAGAAATTTAAAATGAAGAAAGACGTTACTTGCCCCGAATGTGGCGGTAGCGGTTGTGAAAAAGGCACAAAGCCCGAAACTTGCGAAACTTGCCACGGACAAGGTTACGTGGTACATACTCAACGCAGCATGTTTGGCATGGTGCAGTCACAAGGAGTATGTCCTACTTGTCATGGTGAAGGCACTGTTATTAAACACAAATGTGCACACTGCCACGGCGAAGGCATTGTGAAGGGTGAAGAAATCGTTGAGATAGAAATCCCAGCTGGCGTTGGTGAGGGTATGGTTGTGAATATCCCTCGCAAAGGTAATGCTGCTATCCACAATGGTGTACCAGGTGACATTCAAGTAATTATTGAAGAGGCACAACACCCCGACTTTATCCGCGACGAAACGGATTTGATTTATAACTTACTACTCACCGTTTCGCAAGCCACACTTGGCGACACGGTTGAAATCCCCACTCTCGATGGTAAGGCTCGCATTAAAATAGAGCCAGGCACACAACCAGGAACAGCCCTCCGCTTACGTGGCAAGGGCTTACCCGCTGTGCAAGGCTATGGTAGCGGCAAGGGTGACATTGTGGTAAACATTAGCGTGTATATTCCTGAAAAAGTTAACAAGGACGAAAAGGCTCACTTTGAAGCTTTAAAAGATTGCGACAACATGCAGCCGAACGAAGGCATAAAGAATAAAATCTTTAGAGCCTTTAGAAACTATTTCAACAAATAGCCTATTTTATTAAAAAATGAGTTGGCGAGCTTAAATGCTTGCTAACTCATTTTTTTGCATTAACTTTGTCCAACAAAGAGGCTTTTAGACTTACTGTTTTTTATAAAACTAATAAGCCTAAGACCTTGTTTACAAAACATTTATACGCCTTTATATTAAAGTATGAATTACGACGAGACCATAGAATACCTTTTCAAAGCAGCACCTTTATTTCAAAACGTTGGAGGCGCAGCATATAAAGAGGGCTTGTCGAACACACATTTGCTCGACAACTATTTTAACCATCCACACACAAAATTTAAAACCATCCACGTTGCAGGCACGAACGGCAAAGGAAGTTGCGCACACACGTTAGCCACCATTTTACAACACAAGGGACTACGCGTGGGATTATACACATCCCCACACTTGATAGATTTTAGAGAACGCATCCGAGTGAATGGAGAAATGATACCTAAGGACGAGGTGGTTAACTTTGTAGCTGAACATCGCCACTTCTTTGAACCATTACACCCCTCTTTTTTTGAATTAACCACGGCTTTAGCCTTTAAATATTTTGCAGAAGCGAAAGTAGACGTTGCTGTGATTGAAGTGGGATTGGGCGGTCGCTTAGACTGCACAAACATCATAACTCCCGTACTGAGCATAATTACAAACATCAGTTTAGATCACACACAATTTTTGGGAGATACGTTAGCAAAGATTGCAAATGAAAAGGCTGGAATTATAAAAGCAAATGTCCCTGTAATTATTGGCGAAGCTAACGCAGAGACACGCCCCGTGTTTGAGGCACAAGCTAAATCTGTAGGTGCACCTATCACTTTTGCCGAAGACGAAATGGAAGTGATAGATAGTTACGTTAATGCCAAGGACTCACGCCACTACTGCACACGCCACTATGGAAATTTTGATGGTGAACTGATGGGAGAATGCCAGATTAAGAATACGAATACCATTCTATGTGCATGCAAAACACTTAAAAAGTTGTTTGAAGTGGAAAATGAGGATATTCTTTATGGTTTTTCTCACGTAAACGAATGTACAGGATTATGTGGCAGATGGCAAATTCTGCAACATCGTCCAACCGTGGTTTGCGATACTGGACACAACACAGGAGGGTGGGTATATTTAGGCGAACAACTTAAAGAAGCTGCTAAAAAATATGCACAACTGCACATTGTGTTTGGTATGGCTTCAGACAAAGACGTAGACCACGTGATGAACGAATTACCCCAAGCAGCACATTACTATTGGACACGAGCCTCAGTTCATCGTGCTATGAATGAGCATGAGGTAGACGAATTGGGCAAAAGACATGGATTAAAAGGCGAAATGTTTAATACTGTACCCGAGGCTTATGAAAAAGCTTTGAAAAATGCCCAAGAGAACGACTTTGTTTACATCGGTGGAAGTTGCTTTGTGGTAGCAGACCTGCTGAAACATTTGCAATAAAAACTGGGAGACAAAAATGGTTTGCAAAGTTTTTGCAAAACTTTAATAGCATTTTTGCTACAAAAAGACAACATTACTCCTATAAAGGAATTTATAATACAAGAAAACATCAATTATTGGTGCTACAAGTGAAATTAAATGTCTAATTTTACAGCGACCAAATTAAAACATTATCCACTATGAGCGAAAATCGCAGCTTAGTAACCATTGCCAATCTGTCGAAAGAGAAGATTATGTACCTTTTGCAGATGGCCCAAGAGTTCGAAAAACGTCCCAATCGTAAGATTTTGGAAGATAAAGTCGTGGCAACACTCTTCTTTGAGCCGTCTACACGCACACGTCTTTCGTTTGAAACTGCAGCGAACCGTTTGGGTGCAAGAGTAATCGGATTTACTGATCCCAAAGTAACCAGTTCTACAAAAGGCGAAACCTTGAAAGACACCATTATGATGGTGAGCAACTATGCCGACGTTATTGTGATGAGACACTATTTGGAAGGTGCTGCACGATACGCGAGTGAAGTTTCTCCCGTTCCTATTGTAAACGCTGGAGATGGTGCAAACCAACATCCTTCGCAAACCATGCTCGATCTTTACAGCATCTATAAAACACAAGGTACGCTCGAGAATCTTAATATCTATATGGTGGGTGACTTAAAATATGGACGTACCGTACACTCACTACTCATGGCAATGCGCCACTTTAACCCTACCTTCCACTTTATTGCCCCGAAAGAATTAGCAATGCCCGAAATCTATAAGCACTATTGCGATGAATACGGCATTAAATACGAGGAACACGAGGACTTCAACGCAGAAGTAATTAGCCATGCAGACATCCTGTACATGACTCGCGTACAACGCGAACGCTTTACAGACCTCATGGAATATGAACGTGTAAAGAATGTGTATATTCTGCGCAAGTCTATGCTGAAAGATGCACGCGACAATATGAGAATATTGCACCCACTGCCCCGTGTTAACGAAATTGCTTACGACGTAGATGATGATCCGCACGCATACTACTTTGAACAAGCACGCAACGGACTCTATGCTCGTCAAGCCATTATTTGCGATGTATTGGGCATAACCTTGGACGAAGTGAAAAAATAAAAGAAGTGAGCGTTTAAAATAAAACAAGATTTTAGCAATGAAACGTCAAGAACTCATGGTAGCCGCTATTCAAAACGGCACCGTTATCGACCATATTCCCTCTAATAAACTATTTCAGGTGGTACGTCTGCTACACCTCGAAGACGTGAAATCGCAAGTTATGGTGGGCTATAATCTACCAAGCGAAAAAATGGGTAATAAGAGCATTATTAAAATTGCCGATAAATTCTTCACTGATGCTGAGCTTAACATACTCAGCGTAGTGGCACCCAATGTTACGCTCTGCATTATTCGCGACTATGAGGTAGTAGAGAAAAAGTGTGTTACACTGCCCACTGAAATCGTTGGTATTGTGAAATGTGGCAACCCTAAGTGCATTACGAACAACGAACCCATGCCTACTCATTTCCACTTAATTGACGCTGGAAAAGGAGTTATTCAGTGTAAATACTGCGAAAAGGAACAGAAACTCGATAGCATCAAATTGGTATGATGCACGAAAAATTAGACTGGAAGCCGGGTACTATGATTTACCCGCTTCCTGCCTTACTCATTTCGTGTGGAACAACCCCAGAGGAGTATAATATCTTCACGGTAGCGTGGTCAGGAACCATTTGCACAAACCCTGCAATGTGTTACATTTCAGTTCGTCCCGAACGACATTCTTACGAAATAATTAAACGTAACATGGAGTTAGTGATTAACCTTACCACAGAGGAAATGGCGAAGGCTACCGACTGGTGCGGTGTAAAATCGGGACGCGACTATAATAAGTTTAAGGAAATGAACCTTACCCCTGCCCCATCCCACGCACTGCAAACACCCATCGTTGCAGAATCGCCACTGAGCATAGAGTGTAAAGTTAAGGAGATTGTTCATCTAGGGTCGCACGACATGTTTATTGCAGAGGTTGTTAATGTGCAAGCTGATGCACAATTCCTTGACGAACAAGGAAAATGGCACCTTGACCAAAGCAAACCATTAGTTTATCTGCATGGCGCTTACTACGCATTAGGCAACTTTATCGGTCGCTTTGGTTTTTCTGTAAAAAAGAAAGACTAAAAAACTCGTCATAAAGAATGCACCTTTCTGTAAAAAAGCATTCAGACTGAGCAACACAACATTCATAAACTAACAGTTAAAGCCTTATGAAAGATCCAGAGATTTTTAACCTTATTGAGGCAGAACACCAACGTCAACTACGCGGTATAGAGCTTATTGCTTCTGAGAACTTTGTGAGTGATGAGGTTATGAGGGCTATGGGCTCTTTTCTCACTAACAAATATGCCGAGGGATACGCTGGACACCGCTACTATGGTGGTTGTCAAGTAGTGGACCAAGTAGAAACACTTGCCATTGAACGTGCTAAAAAGCTATTTAATGCAGAGTATGTTAACGTACAACCCCACTCTGGAGCTCAGGCTAATGCAGCAGTTTTTTTAGCTTGCCTTAACCCTGGTGACACTTTCATGGGACTTAACCTTGACCATGGAGGACACCTTTCGCATGGTTCGAAGGTAAACACTTCGGGCATTATCTACAACCCCATTGGTTACAACCTAAACCAAGAAACAGGGCGTGTGGACTATGACGAAATGGAGGCATTAGCTATTAAGCACAAACCTAAAATGATTATTGGTGGTGGTTCAGCTTATAGTCGCGAATGGGACTACAAACGCATGCGAGCTATAGCCGATAAAGTTGGAGCTATCTTCATGGTAGACATGGCACACCCTGCAGGACTGATTGCCGCAGGACTGCTCGACAACCCATTGAAATACGCACACATTGTTACGACTACTACACACAAAACGCTAAGAGGACCACGCGGTGGCATGATTCTTATGGGATGCGACTTTGAAAACCCATGGGGAAAGAAAAGTCCTAAGGGCGAAATACGCATGATGAGCCAACTGCTAAATAGTGCTGTTTTCCCAGGCATTCAAGGTGGACCACTCGAACACGTTATAGCCGCTAAAGCTGTGGCTTTTTACGAGGCACTGCAACCCGAATTTAAAGCTTATGCCAAACAAGTGAAAAAAAATGCTGCCAGATTGGCTGCTGCACTTACCGAACGAGGTTTTACCATCGTGAGCGGTGGCACAGACAACCATTCAATGCTTGTAGACTTACGCAGCAAATATCCAGACCTCACAGGTAAAGTGGCAGAAAACGCATTAGTAGCTGCCGACATAACGGTGAACAAAAACATGGTTCCATTTGATAGTAGATCAGCTTTCCAAACATCAGGAATCCGATTAGGAACACCCGCCATTACCACACGTGGAGCTAAAGAAGAACTAATGGATGAGATTGCCGATATGATTGAAACTGTGCTTAACAATCCCCATGATGAAAGCACCATTTGCAGCGTCAAGGAGCGTGTAAATAGCACAATGGCATCCTATCCACTCTTTACTTGGTAATTTATGGTAAAAAGTAGGAATTCAAAATTATTTGATTATATCCATGCTGGAAACACTGTTCCAGCATGTCTTGCCACACTCTTTTACCCCTACTGTTGACTTTCACCAATCACGTAGCTCGCAACGCTCCTTACTTAAGACTGCCGTTGTAACAAAACAATTCGACAATTCAATATAAATAATCTTGAACACCTACTTAAAAACTGCATAAAACGAGCATAAAACAAGCAAAAAACAAGAACAATTCTTGCCATTTCAAACAAGATATTGTACTTTTGCACATGGAATAACATCCATACTATTTATAAAATTTCTTATCAATTATGGTAAACTACAAAGAACTTGGCTTGGTGAACACTCGCGAGATGTTCAAGCGTGCCATCAACGGTGGTTATGCAATCCCCGCTTTCAACTTCAATAACCTTGAACAGCTCCAGGCTATCATCAAGGCTTCTTCAGAACTTAAGTCTCCGGTAATCCTTCAGGTTTCTAAGGGTGCTCGTAACTATGCTAACGAAACTCTTCTTCGTTACATGGCTGAAGGTGCTGTAGAATATGCTAAGGAACTCGGTTGCCACCACCCCGAAATCGTACTTCACCTCGACCACGGTGATAGCTTCGAGCTCTGCAAGAGCTGCGTTGACCTCGGCTTCTCTTCTGTAATGATCGATGGTTCTTCACTTCCCTACGAAGAAAACATTGCCCTTACTAAGAAGGTTGTAGACTATGCTCACCAGTATGATGTTACTGTAGAAGGCGAACTCGGCGTTTTGGCTGGTGTTGAAGACGAAGTTTCTTCAGACGTATGCCACTACACTAAGCCCGAAGAAGTTATCGACTTCACTTCTAAGACAGGTGTTGACTCACTCGCAATCTCTATCGGTACTTCACACGGTGCATACAAGTTCACTCCCGAACAGTGCACACGCGACCCGAAGACTGGCAAGCTCGTTCCTCCTCCCTTGGCATTCGATATCCTCGACGCCATCATGGAGAAGCTTCCTGGTTTCCCCATCGTACTCCACGGTTCATCTTCAGTTCCCCAGGAATATGTTGACATCATCAACGCTAACGGTGGTAAACTTCCCGATGCAGTTGGTATTCCTGAAGAACAACTCCGTAAGGCTTCTAAGAGCGCTGTTTGCAAGATTAACATCGACTCTGACTCACGTCTCGCATTTACTGCTGCTGTACGTAAGGTATTCAACGAAAAGCCCGGTGAATTCGATCCCCGTAAGTACTGCGGTCCTGCTCGTGACCTCATGGAACAAATGTACAAGCACAAAATCACTGAAGTACTTGGTTCTGACAACAAGCTCGCTAACTGCGACTAATCAAAAATTAGCTGCATAATGAACAGTCATTAGCAGTAAATCAGATTACAACAAAGCCGTTTCAACATTATATTGCTGTTGAAACGGCTTTTCTTTTATACAGTTCAGAAAAATTTCAGACCCAAATACAATAGGCGTATAGGTCAAACATTAACTATTCGCTTTAGGTTACAAAACACTATTTCACCAGAGGCTTTGCATACAAAAAGGATATTGACTTACTTTGCCAAGTAAGTCAATATCCTTTTTTAGACACAAATGATGACATAAAAAGCATTTCAAAAATGCAGCCCCTACCCCACCTAATCAAACTGAATAGCCTTGGCTGGTTGTACCCTTGAAACCATGAAGCTAGGCAATACCAAAGCTAACATAGTGGCAGCAAGAGTTGCAAGGTTGATACCTATTATCCACAACACATGGAGTTCAACAGGAACATAAGGCACATAATACACCTCAGGATCAAGACGCACTATGTGGAAGTACTTTTGCAAGAAGATGAGACCTAAGCCAATTATATTACCATATAACAAACCACGACTCACTATGAAAGCTGCATAAATTAAGAACGTATGACGAATGCGACTATTTGTAGCACCCAAAGCCTTCAACACACCAATGGTTGAAGTACGCTCCAAAATCAGAATGAGCAAACCACTAATCATGGTAAAACCTGCCACACAAATCATGATTACAAGAATCACCATGACATTAAGGTCTAACAAGTTGAGCCACGAAAGAATGGAAGCTGTGTTAGGATTATCTTGAATACCCAAAACAGAATACGTACGCTTGTAACGATCCGTCTTCCCCCCGATGTGATGTGCCAAATAAGTTTGAGCCGGAGCCAAATCATCAAAAGAGTTGAGTTTAATTTCAAGTCCACTACTCTGATCCTTCTCCCAACGATTCAACTGATTTACTGTGTAAAGGTCGGTCATCACAATGGTATTGTCAAACTGCTTTAAATACGTGTTATAAATGCCCACCACCGTAAAACGACGCTGTTTCACCGTGTTTGCAAAATAATAACTATAAACCTTATCGCCCAACTTCAAACCTAACTTATTAGCAAGCATTTGCGAAATTACAATCTCGTTGCTCGACTTCGTGTCAGAGAATTTAGGCAATCTACCCGCTGTGAGATAACGACTAATAAAATGCACATCATATTCAGGACTACATCCCTTTAGTGCAACCCCAGCAAAGTCATTTTCGGTTTTAAAAATACCCAACTTTTGCGATATACGTTGCACATGCGTTACCCCAGGTGCCTTACGTGCCTCATTCATTAAGGCCGCATCTGTTACCAACGGATAGGTTTCTGGCGAACCTAAAGAGTTTAAGTCTATAATTTCTATATGCGAGGCAAACCCTGTTAGTTTGGCAGTCACCTCATGCTGGAAGCCTCGCACCACGCATATCGAGATAATCATCACGGCAAGTCCCACAGCAATACCAGCAGTGGCAATACGCAAGGCAGGAGGCGAAGCCTTTTTCACAACTTCGCCCTTTTTGTTGTTGTTCTTAAAAAAACGTTTTGCTAAGAATAAAGATAGCATAAACTTTAAACTAAATCTAAAGGGTGGTTCTAAAAATGCAGCTTTTTACTTTTCAACGTAAGCATTAAGCACCTACTTAAAACACCATTTTAGAACCACCCTATTTCATAAAAATTACTGCACATTCTCCCTTCCAGGATAAGCCTCAAGAGCTTTGCGCAACACAAAGAGTGCTCGCTGCAAGTCTTCCTTTTTAAGCACATAGGCAATACGCACCTGATTGCGTCCTGCACCAGGAGTTGTGTAGAAACCCGCTGCAGGTGCCATCATCACAGTTTCACCCTCATAGGCAAAGTCCGTTAAGCACCAAGCGCAGAACTTTTCAGCATCATCTACGGGCAATTTTGCCACAGTGTAGAAAGCTCCCATTGGAATGGGCGAATATACCCCTGGAATACGATTTAGGCCATCAATGAGGCATTTGCGGCGCTCCACATATTCATCATACACATCGCGTGCATACTCTGGGGTAGCATCTAACGAAGCCTCAGCCACAATCTGACCAATCAGAGGGGGGCTTAAACGTGCTTGGCAGAATTTCATAACAGCCTTGCGCACAGCCTCGTTCTTTGTAATCAGCGCACCAATACGAATACCACACTCACTGTAACGCTTTGAAACAGAGTCAATAAGCACCACATTCTGTTCAACGCCCTCAAGGTGACAAGCTGAAATGTAAGGCGAACCCGTATAGATAAACTCACGATACACCTCATCCGAGAAGATATAAAGGTCGTATTTCTTCACCAAATCGCGAATTTGATTCATCTCACGACGGGTATACAAATAGCCTGTGGGATTGTTAGGGTTACAAATCAAAATGGCACGTGTGTGTTCATTGATAAGTTCCTCGAACTTCTCAACCTTGGGCAAAGAGAAGCCCTCTTCAATAGTAGTGGCAATAGTACGAATCTTTGCACCTGCAGAAATAGCAAATGCCATATAGTTGGCATAAGCAGGTTCTGGGACAATGATTTCATCGCCAGGATTTAAACATGACATAAAGGCAAACAACACAGCCTCCGAACCACCCGAAGTGATAATAATATCATCTGCCGAGAGGTGAATGTCATACTTTTCATAATAATGTGTAAGTTTTTCGCGATAACTGCGGAAACCTTGACTTGGACTATACTCCAACACCTTGCGATCAATATGTCGCAAAGCGTCAAGTCCTGCCTCAGGTGTAGGAAGGTCGGGCTGACCTATATTAAGATGATAGACATGGATGCCTTTCTCTTTAGCTTGCGTAGCTAAGGGAGCGAGTTTGCGGATTGGCGACTCCGGCATCTCTATTGCTCTTTCTGAAATCTTTGGCATTATATTTCAATAGGTTGTGTATCCGTTCGCCGCGAAAGGCGACGAGCGCACAGATTATAAAAATTTTCGTTCAAAATCTCTTTGGTGTCCCCATCGTTCGTAAATAACAGAGAGTGTATGCCAAGGGCGTAGCAAGTTATAAGCAAAGGGATAAACTCCCATCTTGCGTTCGTGCAAGGCATGTAACCCTATCTGCCCAAACTTAATAGGAAGGAAGACACTGCCTACCCACAGCAACACACAAGCCACATCGGTCAATACACAATTTAGTTCATAACTTGTACCTTCACACAATGTTAGTACGCGTCCGATGGTGTAAACAATCAAACTAAGCATGTTTACATAGGTCATCCACGATGCCGCAGATGTAGTGTAAGCATATTTACGAGCAGAACTCGTTAACCAGCGTTTTACCTCAGCATGATGCACACGATTTACATTGAGTAAATGTTTTGAGGGTAAGAGTTCATTGATTTTTGTTGTAGGCGAACAAAGCAAAGCACTACGTTCGGCGTCAACATGTCGGTTAGCAAAAATTGCTTCCTCGCCAAAAGCAAGTAACAAACTGTCTGAAAAGCCCTGCTGTTCAAAAAACCATTCTTTACGAACAGCCCAATTGGTTGCATTGCAAAACAGTGTTACACCATTTTCGTAAGCAAACATGCGCGTAGCAAAGTCTGTTACACGTTCATATATAGCCCTACGTGCCATAGCAGATTCATCATCCTCATAATTGCAATATCCTTGCACAAAGTCTACATCAGGACCTAAATTCTGTGCAAAATGCTGCAACCAATTTTCATTAATAGGCATGCTTTCAGAACTCAGAACAAGTGCCCACTCGCCACACGAGGCTTTAATGCCCAACGTAATGGCTAATTTGCGACGCTCAATGTTACGCGAAGATTCGGGCACAAAGGTATATCGCAAGTCGGGATATTGTTCCTTATTACGTTTAAACAGTTCTTTCATGTCTGCCGTATGCTCCTCGTCCACCAAAACAACGTCAAATTGCCCTGCATATTGTTGTGTAAACAATGCGTGTAGCAAGTTTTCGATATTTGTACTAAAATGATTTACGGGCACAATTATCGACACAAAAGGGTAGCCACTAAACGTTCCTCCACCCTCGCCACGATGTAAAGCATCATGAGTAGCAAGTTCAACCTCTTGGGCTTCGTTTTGCCAATCGGCATATTTTTGTAATAATTTGTAATGGCGCAGTCGCGACACATACAGCAGCACCAAGCTCACAGCAGCCAATACCAAAAGGGCTACCGACATGCCATAGTCATCAAATATTGAGCTCATGTTCGACATCATTACATTTTAAAGTATTATGAAAACAAAAATGTGCAATATTCTAATTTTCAATAATTATCTAACAGTTTCTTAAACTTATTAAGAAGGATGGTGCACCACTTATCTTACCACATAGCATGCTTATTGCACACGTCGGCGGAACTCTGCACAAACCACAGCTGTAGCTACCGCCACATTGAGGCTTTCGCTTGTATCACGTCCCTCAGGGAAGGGAGGTATATAGAGTTTGCGATTGATGTGGGCAGCAACTTCGGGCGAAATACCTTTACCCTCGTTTCCCATCACTATCAAGCCATTGGCAGCAAGTTCTTGACTATACATATTTTTCCCATCCAAGAATGTGCCATACACGGGTATATCGACATCAAGATTGTCAAGCAATAGGGGCAACTCTACATAATGCACTTTCACGCGCCCCACAGCACCCATTGTGGCTTGCACCACCTTTGGAGCATAAATATCTGCGGTATTGGGCGAGGCAAAAATATGTTCTATACCAAACCAATCAGCAATGCGCACTATAGTTCCGAGATTACCAGGGTCTTGCACAGCATCGAGTGCCAAACACAAGTGTTGTTGTGGCAAAGTTGCCAAAAACGACAAATCATTGTCGGCCTGCGGTTTATCAAAGACGGCTAAAGCCTCGCGCGGTGCACAGAGTAACGATAAACGTTCAAGTGTTTTTTGGTCTACCTCTTCAATGCGACGGATGTGTTTGCGCACATCTGCATCCACATTTTTTAGGAATTCAGCACTTGCATAAAGTTCGCGACATGACATAAGTGGTAACAAATCGCCCACCACTTTAGGACCCTCTGCCACAAAACATTGTCCTGTATCGCGATGTTTCTTCATGCTCAGTGCATGTATGTCTTTAATATTTTGCTTAGTTACTGCCATTCTTCTTTTCGGTAAAAACTTCTTAGGCACTGAATAAATCATCCTGCCTTCAGCACCCAAAATTACCGCAAAGCTACAAAGTTATTTCTAAATAACCCATTTTATACGAAAGAAAACGCAAAAATAGTGAGAAGTGTTTTTTAATTAGGTCAAAATATGACACAATTTAAACTTTTAACCTTTACATTTTGAGGAATGTCATGAACAACCTCAAATTGAGTTGCAAATCATCAGGGTTACACTTTTTTATATACCAACGATACTTTTAGGGCAACCCATAAAACACTGTGTTTGAGTAAAAGTTAATACTTCTCGCGCCAGTCTTACCTCTCGAATGGGGTAAAACTGGCGCGAGCAACCTTGATGGTTCCATCTAAATCGTTCAAAAATTACGAATTTAAAACTACCAAGTAAGTTAATAGTCTTACATTAACTTTACACTCCCTTCTCCACAAACTTATTCGCTAACAAGTCAAAGGTCAGAATTTTAAGCATTAGTTTTGCATCTGCCCTATCTGCAATGGATAAAGCTTCTGTGCTGAGTTCAAAGAAAAGAAGAGGCTGTTTCTCGTCTAATGTTATCTTTATAGGGAGAAGTTTTAATTCAGACTCTAATGTTTGAATGCGAGTAGCAGACAACTTAGGCTTAGGCACCAAAAAATGATTGAACCAAGGAACAGTTATATCGTGCTTAACAGGATGCCAATCTTGCTTATAAAAGCGTAAGGTTGAACTGGTGCTATTTGCTGTTACTGAGTGTACACAAACAATCAGCGTATCGTGCGCCGAAGGCATGATACGCATTTGCCATGAGCTCGACTCTGTAAGTTTCACATCAAGATAATAGTCTGACTTTTTTACAATTTGCGACAAACCGCCATACAAATTCTCAGCTTGCGCATGCATGCCATTATTATAAAGGTCTATCATATCAAGACGAGAGGTGTGATCAATAATAGACAATACATTCGAAGGTATATTGGCAAAAAACTTGTCGATGTAGTGTTGCGCTGAAAGCGGACTTGCAACGAACACGAATAGTAGTAGGGTGTAAAAAAATGATTTCATGGGCGCAAAGTTAGGAGATAAACACTTAAAAAACAAAGAAAAAGCGTGCAATGTTTTGTGACTTAAATAAAAAATAGTACTTTTGCAGCCGATAAAACAACGACCATTACACTAAGTTGTTACCAAAACAATTTGATAAACCATAAAAGCTATAGCAAAATGAAACAAGGTATTCACCCTGAGAATTATCGTCCCGTAGTATTCAAAGACATGAGCAACGGCGACATGTTCCTTTCACGTTCAACCTGCAAGACAACTGACACAGTTGAATTCGAAGGCGAAACTTATCCCGTAGTGAAGCTCGAAATCTCGAGCACTTCTCACCCCTTCTACACAGGTAAGTCTAAGCTCGTAGACACTGCCGGTCGTGTAGACAAGTTCATGAGCCGTTACGGTAAGAGCCGTAAGTAATTCTCCTTACTTTACGCTCTATAGATAGTTCTTATCAAAGGGCAAGGTAACACCCAAGTGGTAAGTGGATGTGTCTTTAAAGGCGTATCCACTTTTTTTTGCTTTTAGGGCGATTCTCATCCATCTGATAATACCATAAATATATGCCATCTGCCATACAACTTACATGTCCCCCTATCCCCCACGTACGCATAGCCCTTATTGGCTTGGGAGACAGAGGAATGAAAACACTTGAAAGGTATGCTTATATTAAAGGAGCAGAATTCCGTTATATTGTAGACTTGCATCAAGAACGATTGGACAAAGCCAATCAAATGTTGCAAGCTCAAGGTCGACCTATTGCCCAAACTCTACAAGGAGTTGACGCTTGGAAGAATGTTTGCAACTACGAGGATGTAGACCTTCTGTATGTTTGCACTGAATGGAGTTCGCACACCCCCATTGCTGTACACGCCATGAAGTGTGGCAAGCATGTAGCAGTTGAGGTGCCTGCAGCTACAACGATTGAAGAATGTTGGCAGTTGGTACGTACAGCTGAGGAGACACAGCGCCATCTCTTTATGACCGAGAATTGCTGCTACGACCTCTTCGCCCTTGAAACATTGCAAATGCACCAACAAGGTTTGTTTGGACAAATCACACATTGCGAAGGCGCCTACATTCACCATTTAGGCACTGCATCCAACATGGACGATTGTGGCAAAAAAGACACACACCACAATTGGATGTTACAATCGTGTGCACAACATGGCGGTAATCCCTACCCCACTCATGGCATTGGTCCGATTGCACAGTTGCTCGATTTTCATAACACTGACCGCATGGTCAGTCTTACCTCCATAACAAGTAAAGGCGTAGAAAATAAGGAAAACGGAACTTGTGTGGGTAAAATCAACAATTCGTTGATTCAAACAGCAAATGGAGTAAGCATTTTGCTACAACTCGATGTTACAACGCCACGCCCCTACAGCCGCATGCAAACCATTTGTGGCACAAAGGGGTTTGCACAGAAATATCCCATAGTTACTGTGCAAATAGAAAATAACGAGACATTATGTGGTGAGGCTGCTCATCAGTTATTAGATAACTATGCCACAACACCCACCGCATTATTGTGGAAGAAAGGCACAGAACTTGGCGTAAAGAATGCCATGAATTATGCCATGGACTCACGTTTTATTGCCTGCTTACAACAAGGTCTTCCACTCGATATGGATGTATATGATGCTGCTGAATGGTCGTGTTTGGCAGAGTTAACACAGATTTCTGCTAAAAACGGAGGTATCTCAGTAGAGATTCCACAATTTAGACCCTAACTATTCTATATAAGTAGGCATTCAATACACCTACTTAACATAACTACTCCCAACAATGACTCCACTTCTCGACATACAACACCTTACAAAACGCTTTGGCGCACTCGAATTGTTTAACGATATTAGCTTTTCGGTGGCAGACGGACAAAAGGTGGGACTTATTGCACACAATGGTGCAGGAAAAAGCACGCTGCTGAATATTCTTGCAGGAAAAGAAGACTACGATAACGGCAATATCATTACACGTCGCGATGCCAACATTGCCATTTTGGAACAAACACCTGTGTTCGAACCTGGAACTACGGTTATTGATGCTTGTTTTCAGCGTGGTGGCGACTTGTCAGCTCTTATCAGCAAATACGAACAATGTCTTGCTACACCTGGCAACCCAGGACTAAGCGAGCTTATCGATGAAATGGAACGTCGCGAAGCTTGGGACTTTGAACTAAAAGCAAAACAGATTTTGTCGAAGTTAGACATCTCTAACTTTATGCAACCTATTGAGGAACTTTCGGGAGGACAACTTAAGCGTGTGGCGTTAGCAAATGTTTTGATGGCTGACCCTGACTTGTTAGTGCTTGACGAACCTACCAACCATTTGGACCTTGAAATGATTGAATGGCTTGAAGGATACTTGCAGCGCACCACAAAGGCATTACTCATGGTGACACACGACCGCTACTTCTTAGACAACGTGTGTCAAACCATTTTAGAACTTGATGACAATGGGTTGTATGCCTATGCTGGAAACTATGAGTATTACCTCGACAAGCGCGAACAACGCATTGCTGCCCAAAATGCCAATATTGCAAAAGCAAATAACCTTTATCGCAAAGAACTCGATTGGATGCGACGCATGCCTTGCGCACGAGGCACAAAAGCCAGATATCGCAAAGAGGCTTTTGTCGAACTTGAACAACGCGCAAAACAACGCAGAGAGGAACGAGCTGCGCGTTTGGAGGTTAAAAGCGGATATATTGGCAGCAAAATATTCGAAGCCGACTATGTTTGCAAAGCTTTTGATGTGCCTAACGCTGAGGGCAAAACCACAAAGAAGGTTATACTCAACAATTTCTATTACAACTTTTCGCGCTACGAGAAGATGGGCATCGTTGGTGGAAACGGCACAGGCAAAAGTACTTTCATCAAATTGCTTTTGGGCATAGAGAAACCAGATAGCGGACAATTTTCAATTGGCGAAACAGTGCGCTTTGGCTACTTTTCGCAAGAGGGCATGGCGTTTAACGAACAAGACAAGGTAATTGACGCTGTACGCAAGTTTGCTGAAACCATCGACCTTGGCGGTGGACGCCATCTCACAGCAATGCAATTCCTCACCCATTTTATCTTCCCCCCTGCACGCCAACAAGATTACATTTATAAACTCTCGGGTGGTGAACGCCGACGTTTGCAGCTCTGCACCGTATTGATGAAGAATCCTAACTTCTTGGTGCTCGATGAACCTACCAACGACTTAGACATTGCTACCCTACAGGTGCTTGAAGAGTATTTGCAGGACTTCCGTGGCTGTGTAATTGTTGTTAGCCACGACCGCTATTTTATGGATAAAGTGGTCGACCACTTACTTGTGTTTAATGGCGAAGGCAAAATTGACGATTTCCCTGGAAACTATTCCGAATACCGCGAATGGAAATCTCTGCAAGAGCATGAGGCACAAGCTGAAAAATCTGCCAACAAATCTGCCACACAAACCAAACAAAACACTTGGGGTGGCGAAAAGAAACGCAAACTTACCTTTAAGGAGAAACAAGAGTTGCAACAACTCGAAAAGGACATTGAAGCGCTTGAACAAGAGAAACAGGAGCTTGAAGCTGCCCTATGTTCGGGTGCTCTCTCAGTAGAGGAGTTGACAGAAAAAAGCAAACGTTTGCCCATTTTGTCAGACGAGTTAGACGAAAAATCTATGCGTTGGCTCGAACTGAGTGAGATTGAAGGATAAGGATACAACTAAAAGCAAATCAACATGAAACCATTGGCAGAGCGTTTACGACCTTCTACGCTTGACGAATATATCGGTCAAAAACATTTGGTGGGAAATGGAGCTGTATTGCGAAGAATGATTGATTCGGGACACATTTCTTCCTTTATTCTTTGGGGACCTCCAGGGGTTGGAAAAACTACCTTGGCAAAAATTATAGCTAATCAGTTAGACACGCCTTTCTATACGCTTTCTGCTGTTAATAGTGGTGTTAAAGAGGTTCGCGAGGTTATTGACAAGGCTACAAAGGGCAGATTTTTCAATGAGCAAAGCCCTATTCTCTTTATCGATGAAATTCATCGTTTCTCAAAGTCGCAACAAGACTCTTTGTTAGCAGCAGTTGAAACCGGTGCTATCACACTGATTGGTGCAACAACTGAGAATCCCTCGTTCGAAGTAATTCGTCCACTCCTTTCGCGTTGCCAGGTTTATGTACTAAAAAGTCTTGAAAAGCAAGATTTAGAAGAACTTTTAAACCGGGCATTAACTAAGGACATTGTGCTGAAAGATATGCACATTGAGATAAAGGAAACTGAAGCCTTATTTCGATTTAGCGGAGGCGATGCACGCAAATTGTTAGGTATTCTCGACCTTGTTACATCTGCAACCACCGACAACACTTTGATTATAGACAATGCCACTATTACTGAGCGTTTGCAACAAAACCCGTTGGCTTACGACAAGGAAGGCGAAATGCACTACGACATCATCTCGGCTTTTATCAAGAGTATTCGTGGCAGCGACCCTGACGCTGCGCTTTATTGGTTAGCACGTATGATTGAAGGAGGCGAAGATCCTAAATTCATTGCTCGTCGTTTGGTTATATCTGCCACAGAGGACATCGGTCTTGCCAATCCTAACGCCTTGCTTTTAGCCAATGCAGCCTTTGATGCCGTAGCCAAGATTGGCTGGCCTGAGGGCAGAATACCTTTAGCAGAAGCTACCGTCTATTTAGCCACAAGTGCCAAGAGTAATTCAGCATACATGGGTATAAACCAAGCCATTCAGTTGGTTAAGCAAACGGGCAATTTACCAGTTCCTCTACCCATTCGCAATGCTCCCACTCAGTTAATGGCTGAGTTAGGTTATCATGATGGATATTTATATCCTCACGACTATCCGGGCAATTTCACTCCCCAACAATACATGCCCGATGAACTTAAGCAACAGGTGCTTTGGCACCCATGCAACAATCCTCACGAAAACCTCAGCAAAGACCGCATGAATGCTTTTTGGAAGGATAAACAACGATAAAGAGATTAAGCGGACTTTTCTGTTAGCACATAAAGACACAAGGAGTAAATTGCAAAAACTTGCTTTGGGTTGCACACCATTACACCTTTGCACTATCGATGAAGGTAATAGGCTAAAATACCCTCAAAAACACCTCAAAATCGTTTTAGTTAACTCGCGAAATCGTTTTAGTTAAATCGCAGAATCGTTTTAACTAAAACTATTTAGCGGCGTAATACACAAAATTCATAATCCTAAAAAGAAGAAAATGGGTTGGCTGGTATGTAGGGTGTTCAAAATCCGTAATTTTTTTCTGCATGAGAATTGAATGAAATATCAAGAAGTGTTACGCGCCAGCCTCACCCCTAACAGGGTGAGGCTGGCGCATGAAACATTGATGATTTTATCATAAATCGTGCATATAAAGAACTGTTTGGCTGGCAACGCAAAGCGGCTTAGCCGATAACCCATTTCTTAACGAACCATTGATTATATGAGTAAGAATTAATCAAACACCGAAATTCTCAGTGAGCCGCATTTTGTACCAAGTTAATTTTTTTATTGTTACTTTACAACAAATACTACACCTTATTATATATCAGAATTATTTTTAGAGTGATTCTTATAATGAATATCCCGACAAAAATGAAAAAGATTGAGTGTAATGTTCCATTTCTCAAAGAAAAATATTAAATTTGCCGACGCAAATGCTATGGTAGCGCGTTATAAGACACGAAAAAGCATAGTAAATCCAACAAAACGAATAAATAAAATCAGTAAACAAATGGATATTCAATTCGAGAAAGTCGGTAAAGTTGCTGGTGTGCTCACCATCAACATGGTAAAGGCCGACTACGAAGCAAACGTAAACAAATCACTTAAGGATCTTGGCAAGAAAGTTCAGATGCCTGGTTTCCGTCCTGGTCACGTGCCCGCAAGCCTCGTTAAGAAGATGTATGGCACACAAGCTAAGGCTGAAGAAGTAAACAAACTCTTGCAAGATAGCCTCTTCGACTATATTAAGACTAAGAAAATCAATATGCTTGGCGAACCTCTTGGTAGCGATAAGCAGGAACCCCAAGACATCGAAAAGCAGGATGACTTTACTTTCATCTTCGACATTGCCATTGCTCCTAAGTTCAAGGCTGAGTTGACTGAAGAAGACACTGTTGACTACTACGATATTGAAGTTAGCGAGGATACTATCACTAAGCAACTCGGTGCTTTGCAGCAGCAGGCTGGTCACCCCGAAGACGTTGAAGTTTACGAAGATCGCGACATCTTGCGTGGTACTTTGGCAGAACTCGACGAAAATGGTCAACCCAAAGAAGGCGGTCTCGTTATTGAGAAATCTTCTTTGATGCCTACTTACTTCAAGAGCGACGACCAGAAGAAGATTTTCGAAGGTGCTAAGAAGAACGACGTTATCACTTTCAACCCCTCAGCTGCTTATGAAGCTAACGAGGCTGAATTGATGTCTCTCCTCAAGGTTGAACGCGAAGACGTTCAGAACCACGCTGGCAACTTCAGCTTCCAGGTTAACGTTATCAGCCGTTTCGTTCCCGCTACCCTCGATCAGGAATTCTTTGACAAAGTCTTTGGTAAGGACGAAGTGAAGAGCGAAGAAGAAGCTCGCACTAAAATTAAAGAAAGCATTCAGGATTTGCAGAAGAACGATAGCGACTATAAGTTCCTCCTTGATGTACGTGCTTACATGGAACAGAAAGTTGGCGAACTCGAATTTGCTGACGACCTTTTGAAGAAGATCATGAAGGCTAACAACAAGGACAAGGACGATAAGTTCATCGAAGATAACTACGCTAAGAGCATTGAAGAGTTGAAGTGGCAGCTCATCAAGGAACAGCTCGTGAAGGCTAACAAAATCAAGGTTAACGATAAGGATGTGAAGGCTGCTGCTGTTCAGGCTGCTCGCTTCCAGTTCGCTCAGTATGGTATGAACAATATCCCCGACGAATATCTTGAAAACTATGCTCAAGAAATGCTTAAGCACCAAGAGCAAGTAAACCAACTCGTTGACCGCTGCGTAGACCAAAAGCTCGCTGAAGCTTTGAAGTCTGTTGTTAAACTCAACAATAAGAGCATCTCTGCTGAGGACTTCACTAAGATGTTCGAAGAGAACAAATAATAAGGACCGATAATACTCGGTTAACACAATCTGAAAGGTAAAAGTTGAAAAGTTGTGCTGTCGCAAGTCAGCTTGCTAAGGTTTTCAACTTTTACCTTTCTTTTATGGGTGGTTCTAATAATTCTGATAAATTGATTTGTGCCCTATCGTGTGTGTATTTTTGTTAGTGAATGAAGGAGCATAGCGGGCTATGTGACTGAGCGAACTGACAAAAAGACACATGCGAGAGGGTGCAAAGCAACTATCAGAATTTTAGAATTTTAAAATCAGAATTTTTAGAACCACCCTTATGGCTAAAAACATATTAGAACTTATGAACACACTTTCTGATTTCAGAAAATTTGCTGTTGCCAATGCAGGAGTGAACTCTATGGTGTTGGACGACGTGATTAAAAGCCAAAATCAATATCTTAACCCTTACATTCTTGAAGAACGTCAGCTGAACGTTACTCAGATGGACGTATTTTCACGTTTAATGATGGACCGCATCATCTTTTTGGGAACACAGATTGATGACTATACAGCTAACACACTGCAAGCACAGTTGCTCTACCTTGACTCTACCGACCCTGGTAAGGACATTTCTATTTATGTAAACTCTCCGGGCGGTTCTGTTTATGCTGGCTTGGGCATCTACGACACCATGCAGTTTATTCAGAGCGATGTGGCTACTATCTGTACAGGTATGGCTGCTTCAATGGCTGCCGTACTCTTGGTGGCTGGCGAAGAAGGTAAGCGCTCTGCCCTACCCCACAGCCGTGTAATGATTCACCAACCTATGGGTGGTGCACAAGGTCAGGCTTCGGACATTGAAATTACAGCTCGCGAAATTCAAAAGCTTAAAAAAGAACTCTACACAATCATTGCTGACCACTCGCACACAGAATTCGACAAGGTGTGGGCTGACTCTGACCGTGACTACTGGATGACAGCAGCTGAAGCTAAGGAGTATGGTATGATTGATAAAATTTTTGAACCTAAAAAGGACAAAAAGGCTGAATAACATCGTGTAGTTTTATGGCAAATAGCAAAAAAAACGTATGCTCTTTTTGCGGTCGTTCAGAATCGCAGGTACCCATGTTACTTACGGGCGTTAATGGCTTTATCTGTTCTGACTGTATAAAGAATGCCTACCACGTACTCAAGGAATACCTGCCAGAGGACTTCCTCGACGACGAGAGTAAAGGGAAAAAGGAAAAAGCGGAAAAGATTGACTTGGAGAATGTGCCTAAGCCCAAAGACATCAAGGAATATCTTGACCAATACATTATAGGACAGGATGATGCTAAACGCTATATGAGTGTGGCAGTATATAACCACTACAAGCGTTTGGCACAAGCTAACACTGATAAAAAAGACCAAGACGATGTGGAGATTGAAAAGTCGAACATCGTTATGGTTGGTTCAACGGGTACGGGTAAAACTCTCTTGGCTCGCACCATTGCCCGTTTGCTTGATGTGCCCTTTACTATTGTAGACGCTACGGTATTTACCGAAGCTGGTTATGTGGGCGAAGACGTTGAGAGTATTCTTTCGCGTTTGTTGCAAGTAGCAGACTATGATGTGGCTAAGGCAGAACGTGGCATTGTGTTTATTGATGAGATTGACAAGATTGCTCGCAAAGCCGACAACCCTTCTATCACACGCGATGTAAGTGGCGAAGGTGTGCAGCAAGGTTTGCTCAAACTGCTTGAAGGCACAATGGTGAATGTGCCACCTAAGGGAGGACGTAAACATCCCGACCAGGATTATATTCATGTTGATACACGCAACATCCTCTTTATTTGCGGTGGTGCCTTCGATGGTATTGAGAAGCGCATTGCGCAACGACTTAACGCACACACGGTGGGATACAACTCCGTGCAGAATGCAAAGAAGATTGACCCAAAGAATTTGATGAAGTACGTTGAACCACAAGACTTAAAGTCGTTTGGTTTGATTCCTGAAATCATTGGTCGTCTGCCTGTACTTACTTATCTCAACCCCTTGGATAAGGAAGCACTTACTCGCATCTTAGTTGAGCCTAAAAATTCTATTGTGAAACAATATATTAAGCTTTTTGCAATGGATGGCGTTAAACTCACCTTTAAGCAAGATGCTTTGGACTACATTGTAGACAAGGCAGTTGAGTTTAAATTAGGTGCACGTGGTCTGCGCTCAATTGTTGAAACCATCATGATGGATGCCATGTTTGAAATTCCATCATCTGGCGAAAAACAATTTGAAGTAACAAAAGAATACGCCGAGAACCAAATGGAGAAACGCGGTAACTTGGCGTAAGAATTGGTAAGTAATAAGTATTAGGTATTAAGTATTAAGTATTACAAACTAAGTGAGTAATGCTGATGCGCCCTGAAAGGGCAAAAGTGTTCAATGTTTATAATAGCCCTTACAGGGCGTTGTACAATGTACGTATTTTTACCCAAGGTGTTGCCTTGGGCTATGAATATTCATTGGGCTTGCAATCCGCTTTGACTAATCTGAAACTCATTATAAACTAATTTTCAATACCTACTTATTGAACACGTACCCTTACCAAAACATTGAAAATAACGGACAAACTGCTATTGAAACATACAACAGTTAGCCCGTTATTTTTATCTTCTCATAGATAGACATTTTAGGTTAGCAAAAAAGATTTGCAGAATATTCTATATTTGCATAAAAAAATAAATATAGAATAGGCTCTTTTCAAGAAAATTGTTATACCTTTGCTTAGGTAAAGCTACGAACGAGGGGTATAATGCATACATTCTACCTGAGTTCTAACATTCCTAACCTCTAAGCAACCAAGGAAAAGCTATGACGGAAGATATTGAATTGAAACAAGCTCTTAAAGAGCACTTCGGCTTTGATACATTCAAAAGCAATCAAGAGAACATCATAAAATCGTTGCTACAAGGAAACAACGTTTTTGTTCTCATGCCTACAGGCGGTGGTAAGTCGCTATGCTATCAGTTACCTTCACTCATCATGGAGGGAACAGCTATCGTTATATCCCCGCTTATTGCTTTGATGAAGAATCAAGTTGACGCTATTCGCCACATGAGTCAAAATGATGGCGTGGCGCATTTCATCAACTCTTCACTTACGCGAAGCCAGGTTGAAAAGGTTAAGTCGGATATAAAAAATGGCATTACGAAACTGCTGTATGTGGCTCCAGAGTCGTTAACGAAGGAAAGCAACATTGAGTTTCTGAAAAGCATAAAAATTTCATTTTATGCTGTTGACGAGGCACATTGTATTTCGGAATGGGGACATGATTTCCGTCCTGAATATCGCAAGATACGCCCCATTATCAACAATATTGGCGAAGCTCCTATTATTGCTCTTACGGCTACGGCTACTGAAAAGGTAGCTACGGACATTAAGAAGAATCTTGCCATTATGGATGCCATTACGTATAAGAGCTCGTTTAACCGACCCAACCTCTATTACGAAATCCGACCTAAAACTAAGGATGTTGACAAGGACATCATTAAGTATATTAAGCAAGGCACTCCCCGAAGCGGAATTATCTATTGTTTAAGCAGAAAAAAGGTGGAAGAGTTGGCTGAAGTGTTGCGTACAAACAACATTAAAGCAGAGGCTTATCACGCCGGTATGGACGCTGCAACAAGATCGAAAACACAAGATGATTTCTTGATGGAGCGCATCAATGTGATTGTTGCCACAATTGCATTTGGCATGGGTATTGACAAACCCGATGTGCGCTTTGTAATTCACTATGATATTCCGAAAAGTCTGGAAGGATATTATCAAGAAACTGGACGTGCAGGAAGAGATGGGGGCGAAGGTAGATGCATTGCTTTCTATTCACGCAAAGACTTAAAGAAACTAGAAAAATTTATGGAGGGTAAGCCTGTGGCAGAACAAGACATTGGCAGACAACTCCTAAAAGAAACTGCTGCCTATGCAGAAAGTTCACTTTGTCGCAGAAAACTACTATTACACTATTTTGGCGAAACCTACGAAAAGGATAATTGTGGAAACTGCGACAACTGTTTACATCCAAAAGAAAAAGTTGAAGCGAAAGATGACTTGTTGAAAGTTTTGGAGGCAATCCTTGCTACCAAGGAGAACTTCCGCGATGATTATATAAAAGATGTCTTGTTGGGAAATCGTACAGAAGAAATCTGTGCCTACCATCACGATCAGTTAGAATGCTTTGGTTGTGGCGAAGAGGTAAGTCCACGTACGTGGAATGCCGTTATTCGCCAAGCACTCATCTCTGGCTATCTCGACAAGGATGTAAATAACTATGGTGTGCTTAAAGTAACAAAGGATGGGCACGCTTTCTTAAAGAAACCAACTTCATTCATGATAACAGAAGACCGCAATTTTGAAGAAGAAGCCGAAGCTGAAATGCACGAAGAAGCAGCGTGTGCAGTTGACCCAGGCTTGTTCAATATGCTGAAGGATTTACGTAAAGAACTCTCTAAGGAACTCGATGTTCCGCCCTATGTAATTTTTCAAGACAACACGCTCGAGGCTATGGCAACGTTCTATCCGCAGACACTCGACGAGTTGCAAAACATGCCTGGCGTAGGTGCTGGTAAAGCAAAACGCTATGGTACTGAATTTTGTAAACTCATTAAGAAGCACTGCGAGGAAAATGAAATTGAACGTCCTGAGGACTTGAGAATTCGTACGGTAGCTAACAAGTCGAAACTCAAAGTGGGTATTATTCATAGCATCGACCGTAAGGTGGCATTGGACGATATCGCTATGGCAAACGGCATAGAGTTTGAAGAACTGCTCGATGAAATTGAATCAATCGTGTACTCGGGTACAAAAATCAACATTGACTATTTTATCAATGATGTAATTGACGATGACCACGTTGAGGATATTTATTTGTACTTCAAGGAAAGCGATACCGACGATCTTGATGCCGCACTTGATGAATTGGGCAACGATTATACTGAAGACGAAATTAGATTAGTGAGAATTAAGTTTATCTCGGAAATGGCTAACTAATGCCTTCGGACCTCCCTATTAAACTAACAACCATTATGGTAGAAAATAATAACACTGAGAATACAGAAAAAAAGAGCTTGAACTTTATCGAGCAGATTGTAGCCAACGACCTGAAAGAAGGCAAGAACGGTGGACGCTTGCAAACACGCTTCCCGCCCGAACCTAACGGCTACCTTCACATTGGTCACGCTAAAGCCATCTGCATGGACTTTGGCGTAGCTCAGAAGTTTGGCGGTGTATGTAATCTTCGCTTCGACGACACAAACCCTCAAAAGGAGGACACTGAATATGTTGACGCTATTAAGGAAGACATTGAGTGGCTCGGCTTTAAGTGGGGTAACATCTATCATGCCTCGGACTATTTCCAAAAACTGTGGGACTTTGCCGTTCGATTGATTAAAGAGGGAAAGGCTTATGTTGACGAACAGAGCAGTGAGGAAATTGCTGCACAAAAAGGTACGCCTACACAGCCTGGTATTGAAAGTCCCTACCGCAATCGTCCCATTGAAGAGAACTTGGCTCTTTTTGAAAAGATGAACACGGGCGAAATTGCTGAAGGCGCTATGGTTTTGCGTGCCAAAATCGACATGGCAAATCCTAACATGCACTTCCGCGATCCTATTATCTACCGTATCATAAATAAGGAGCACCACCGCACAGGCAACAAGTGGAAGGTTTACCCCATGTATGACTTTGCCCACGGACAGAGCGACTATTTTGAGGGTGTTACCCACTCTATCTGTACATTGGAGTTTGTACCTCACCGCCCACTCTACGACCACTTTATTGATGAGTTAAAAGAGGGCAAAGACCTTGAGGATAATCGTCCGCATCAGTATGAATTTAACCGTCTGAACCTTACCTATACCGTTATGTCTAAGCGTAAACTTTTGGCATTGGTACAGGAGCACTTGGTTGATGGTTGGGACGATCCCCGTATGCCAACTGTTTGTGGCTTGCGCCGTCGTGGCTACTCGCCTGAAGCTGTACGCAAGTTTATTGACATGATAGGTTACACCAAATTCGAGGCTTTAAACGACTATGCAATGCTTGAAGCTGCTGCACGCGAAGACCTTAACGCACGTGCTTTACGTGTAAGTGCAGTGCTCGACCCTGTAAAACTTATCATTACCAACTATCCTGAGGGTCAGACTGAGGACTTGGAAGCCATTAACAATCCTGAGTGCGAAGCTGATGGTACACACACCATTACCTTTAGCCGTGAGTTGTGGATGGAGCGTGCTGACTTTATGGAGGATGCTCCAAAGAAATTCTTCCGCATGGTTCCTGGCAAGGAAGTACGTTTAAAGAATGCTTACATTGTGAAGTGTACGGGTTGCAAAAAGGCTGCTGATGGCACTATCGAGGAGGTATATGCTGAATACGACCCAACAAGCAAGAGTGGCATGGAAGGTGCTAACCGTAAGGTAAAAGGCACTTTACATTGGGTAAGTGTGGCTCACAGCGTACCTGCTGAGGTTCGACTTTACGATCGCCTCTTTAATGTAGAGAATCCCTCAGCAGATGATCGTGACTTCCGCGAATTGCTGAACCCAGACTCACTCAAGGTGTTGACAAACTGCTACGTAGAGAAGTTTGCTGCTGAGAATCCTACAGGTAATCGTTACTTGCAGTTCCAACGTACAGGCTACTTCACTGCCGACAAGAACTCAACCCCTGACCACCTTGTGTTTAACCGCACTGTAAGTTTGAAGGACACTTGGGCTAAACAGAAGTAAATAAATCTCGCTTTAAAAAGGCGCATATAAAGACATGGCTACACTTTTAGAACTTAAAAGAGGAGCATTACGTTCCCCTTTAAGCTAAAAGTGTAGCCTTATTACATATTTATTACTTATGAACAAATACCTTAAAGAAGCCATTGAGCAATACGAACAGAAGATTGAAAGCGGTGAACCTTTTTACATGGATGCTTCTGTTTTGATGGATATTGAAGATTATTATGAGAAAGAAGGTAAAAGCTACGATGCAGAACGCTTGATGCGTTTTGCTGAAAAGTTACACCCTGATAGCGAGGATGTGTTGGTAGTTAAAGCCTATCGTTTAAAGTTAAGTGGTAAATGGAGCGAGGCTTTATCGCTGATTAAAAGCATCCCCAATCAACTTAATCGCGATGTACAATTGTTTTACGCGGAATGGGATGTAGCAAGTGGCAGACCTCAAAAGGCTGAAACACGCATTGCAAGTTGCCTACCTGCCCAAATAACGATGGAGGACTATGACTGGTACTTAGACTTTGCAGAAATTTTACTGGATTATGGTTTTCAAAAGCTGTCAATAAAATATTTAAGTATGCTGCCTGCCAAATACCAATTTCGCAACCGAGTTGACGAACTTTTAGCGGATGCTTACTTCCAACTGCAAGAATACGATAAAAGTATTGAAGCTGGAAACAGAATGGTTGATGCCAACCCATACGATGCTAATGTTTGGGTGCAACTTGCAGACATTCATCAGAAATGCGAGAAATATCAAGAATGTGTGCAAGACTGCGACTATGCCCTGACAATAGATGCGAATAACCAACGCGCCATGAGTTTAAAAGTGTTTGCATTGTTCGCACTGAAAGACAATGAACAAGGTATGGAGTGTTGCAAAACGTACATCCAAGAATGTCCTAACGACTACAGTTTAAGAATGTATTTGGGTGAACAACTCTACTCTTTGAAACAGAATAAAGACGCGTTACGTTTTTTGCAAGATGCATTGCGCCTCTGTCCGCTTGACAACCCAGACCACGCCCGAATTATCACAGACATGGTTTACACACTCATTGCCATGGAGCAGTATGACAATATAAAGGATTTAATGCTCAGACTGTGCATGTTAAACACGCCTATCAGCGATGTTTACATTCAATTGGCAAGCATCTACATGGAGTTTCACAATGTAGAGAAAATAATTGAGACGCTCGACGAATTGCTTTCGCTTCCCTCTACTACAAGCAATGATTGTATGAATATAGCACAACTGCTTGCGAAAAATAATTTTTTAAAAGAAACACCTTCCCTTTGGCGAAAACTTATAGCGCAAAACATTGATAGCGAACATAACGCCATTTATGCATACGCAGCTTATGCACTATTTCTTGCTCACGACAAGGATAATTTTTACAAGGCAATGGAAAAAGCCATTAGCTCTAAAAATCCTTTACTACTGAATTTATTGGGCAACCACTTTCAAACCTTCGACCTTACCGAAATCATATCAAAGATTGAAGCAAATTTTGAAGGAGAAAAATAAGTATTAAGTAATGTTCAAAAAATAACCTCCGCAGAAATAGGTCCTATTTTTCATTAGAATCTTTCATGCACTAACCTCACTCCTAACGGGTAGGGTGTTCAAAATCCGTAAAAAGTTCTGCATGAGATTTGATAGTTTTATCAGGAAATTTCACGCGCCATCCTCACTCCATTCGGTAGGGTGTTCAAAATCCGCCATTTTTTTCTGCATGGTTTTTCAGCCGATAATGCACGGG
>ERZ1023617.49-NODE-49-length-54720-cov-31.695216_pt1 | contig 54720 bp, 40 predicted proteins | sample MGYA00380328_ERZ1023617 | MGnify/ENA primary metagenome ERZ1023617 (study PRJEB33179, sample SAMN07448977) | human gut metagenome | biome: Human-gut; feature: Human associated habitat; material: Faeces | host: Homo sapiens | place: India: Bhopal | collected...
ATAAGACCATATATACCATAAAGGAATTGCCGAAGGCTCGAAAAGCACAAGCGGACTGTGGAGTAAGGTTTTTGTCAAAGCACTGCCTAACATAGCAGACTAACAGATAAACTGCAATTTAGCCTATCAATTCAAAACTCCTGATTTGGACGGTATGTCCGACACAATATTTGTATTTCTAACGCTCAAAACTGCGAGCTCAGCGCACTACAAAATCTTTGGTGCGAAATTCTTGAGTTTTGAACGGTCTTGGCTATTCTGTTTATACACAGTGAGTTATAAGGATATTGACAAAATGTCTCAAAAAAAACAGGCGTTAAAGCACCCAAATAAGTTGCTTTAGCGCCACTTTTACACCCTTATACATCCACTTTTGCATCGTCATAGAGCCACTTTTACCTCCCAATACTGCCACTATTGGAGTGTAGAAGTGGCTCTAATGCATACTAAGACATTGAGTGAAGCCATAAAACCCTCAATAAATCCCAGTCTGAAATCTCTATAATCAAAATTTTTTTTGTAACAGATTCTTACTCTAAGTACGATATTTGCATTGGTAGACAAGAAGACATGTTATTCGGGCAAGAAGTCATGTTTCACAAAAAGGGTCTATATGCCACGTTGATGTTTTTTTTGTCATGCCATTTCTTTTAATGGTAAACTATTGCTAAAATATGGTTTCTGCGTACAAAGATGTCGGTTCCGACGCGAAAATACCCTATATTTATAATGTGAAAACAGCAAAATAAAGATTTTTTCAAAAAAAGATGAAAAAAGTTGCTGAAAAGTTTGGAGGTTTCAGAAAAACCCGCTACCTTTGCAATCGCTTTTAAGAACAAAGCTTTTACGAAAGCAAAGCAATTAAGAGAGGGCGTTTAGCTCAGCTGGTTTAGAGCATCTGCCTTACAAGCAGAGGGTCGGCGGTTCGAATCCGTCAACGCCCACATAGAAACGGATAAGTCAAACGACTTGTCCGTTTTTTTTGTTTATACGTTTCGCGGGATGCTGATAAGATAAATCGGTGAGGTAACTGTGTTAGGCAGGGCTTTGACAAAAACCTTTTTCCACAGTCCGCTTATGGGCGCAAATCCTATCGGATTTAAATAAAAGGCTTTACATTAGGTCTTACGAGAACCATGTTCTCGACAACCTAACGTAAAGCCTTTTATTTGTGCACAGCACGCGCCCATAATCGGAAAAACAAGAAAAACACAAGGTTACACAGTAGCGGAGGTCTCCCCTCAATTTATTGAGTTATTACATCCTCATGTAACCTTGTGTTTTTCTTTGTTTTTGTTAAAGCCCTGCCTAACATAGCAGACTAACAGCTAAACTGCAATTTGCTTTTTTTAGTTATGCACCAGCGTACCGATGGGTTCGCCGTCCATCACCTTCTTGAGATTGCCCACGATGTCCATGTTGAATACGTAGATGGGGAGATTGTTCTCCTTGCACATGGTTGTGGCTGTGAGGTCCATCACCTTGAGACCGCGAGTGTAGATTTCGTCGTATGTGATGTCTGCGAACTTTGTGGCAGTCGGATCCTTCTCCGGGTCAGCTGTGTAGATGCCGTCCACGCGTGTGCCCTTGAGCATAACGTCAGCCTCAATCTCGATGCCGCGAAGCGAAGAACCAGTGTCGGTGGTGAAGTAAGGCGAGCCTGTTCCGGCAGAGAAGATGCAGACGTAGCCTGCCTCCATAGCTTCGATGGCCTTCCACTTCGAGTAGAACTCGCCGATTGGCTCCATGCGGATGGCTGTGAGCACCTTTGTCTTAACGCCGATGGCGCCGAGAGCAGAGCTGAGAGCGAGCGAATTGATGACTGTGGCGCACATGCCCATCTGGTCACCCTTCACGCGGTCGAAGCCCTTGGAAGCTCCGCTGAGGCCGCGGAAGATGTTGCCGCCGCCGATGACGATGCCTATCTGCACACCCATCTCGTGCACTTCCTTAATCTGCTGTGCATACTCGCCCAGACGAACGGGGTCGATTCCGAAACTCTGTTTGCCCATGAGGCTCTCGCCGCTGAGCTTAAGTAGGATTCTCTTAAATCTTGACATTTTTCTTTTATATGATTATGTTTATACGTTTCTGATTCGTTTTTTATCTCAGGACAAACCTTACTTCCTTGAGCGAGTAGGCGCGTTGCCGCCCGTTCTCGTCCGTAAGACGCAGCATTCCGTCCGTTCCGACGTGGTCAATGCTTGCGAGGAAGGTTTCGCCGGTGGCTATGTCCTCGTAGCGGTGCAGGCCGAAGCGTCTGTAGAGCGCATTGTTATATTCGCTTACGATGGCGTCCTTGTCGCCTTCCACGACCCGTTGGTAATACGTTTCAAAAGCTTCGGCAAGCTCGTTCGCCACTCTTTCTATCGGCGTGTAGAGTCCGGTGATATTGAGCAGCGATATGGGATTGGGCGCGTCGCTGCGGAATATCTCCTGATTGACGTTCAGTCCGATGCCGAAAATGCAGCGTGTGATTTCCTTTCCCGACACGGCAGTCTCGATGAGCGTGCCGCTTATCTTGCTGTCGAACCAATAGATGTCGTTAGGCCACTTCAGCTTTATGGCTCCGCAATAGTTGTCGAGCACGGATTTCACGGCGAGTGCACCAGCCATTGACAGCACGAACTGTTCGGTTATGCGCACCCCCTTTGGGCTTGTCAGAATGGACGTGAGCAGGTTTTCGCCCGCATTGCTCTCCCACGAGTTGCCCTTCTGTCCGCGTCCAGCCGACTGAAAGTCCGTCCTAACCATGACAAAATGGTCGGGGGCGGGAGTGGGACAGTCCTTCAGATAATCGTTGGTGGACGTCGTGACGTCGAGGTGAATCATTTCTTTGTTCATGTCGGTGAGAATTTTGGTTGCTTAATAAACCAGGCACGGATTGAATGCGTCTTTCACATGCTCTATCTCCGCTTCGTCCTTATTTCTGCCTACGATGGCTATAATGTCGAAGCGCAGCAGGTCAGCGATGTTGAACTGCTTGACGAAGGCGTTGGCGCAATATCCGATGCTGCGTATCTTGCGTACGTCCACGGCGTCCTCCGGCTTGGTGATGATGTCGCCCGAGCGTGTCTTCACCTCTACGAACACCACCTCGTTGCCCTCCGGCGACCGTGCAATGATGTCGAGGTCGCGGTGGCCGAACCGCCAGTTGCGCTCCATTATCTGGTAGCCGTTCTTTCTAAGGAAGTCGGCAGCAAGCTCCTCTCCCCATTTTCCCGTTTCGTTATGTTGGGCCATACGCTCGTTGTTTTTCGCAAAGGTACGGCAAAAAATCCGGTTAAGCGAATCGAATGTATATTTATTTTATAATCATATCAGCCCTCAGCTGCTGATTATATCAGCGGCATGCCGAGCCTCTTGCATTCCTCACGCATTTCCTTAGGCCAGATGCTTGCCTGTATTTCGCCGATGTGCGCTTTCTGGAGGAGCACCATGCAGAGACGGCTCTGACCGATGCCGCCGCCGATGGAGAGTGGCAGCTCGCCGTTGAGCAGACGCTGATGGAAGTAGAGCTTCTCGCGTTCTTCCTCGCCCTCTTCCTTAAGCTGGCGCAGCAGAGCCTCACGGTCAACGCGGATGCCCATGGACGAAAGCTCGAAGGAGCGCTCAAGGACAGGATACCAGATGAGGATGTCGCCGTTGAGACCCGCACGTCCGTTCTCAGCCACGGTGGACCAGTCGTCATAGTCGGGGGCGCGTCCGTCATGCTTCTTGCCGTCAGAGAGTTTTCCACCGATGCCGATGATGAACACGGCGCCGTATTCGCGGCAGATGGCGTCCTCGCGCTCCTTCGGTGTCAGCCCGGGATACATCTGCTGGAGCTCCTCGCTGTGTACGAAATGGATTTTCTCGGGAAGGAAAGGCTTGATGTTGTCGTAAGTCTCGCAGACGAGAAACTCGGTTCGTCTTATGGCAGCGTATATCCTCTTCACCACGTCGCGCAGGAAAGCAAGCGTGCGGTCCTCCTTGCGGATGACAGCTTCCCAGTCCCATTGGTCGACGTAGAGCGAGTGCAGATTGTCCAGCTCTTCGTCGGCACGTATGGCGTTCATGTCCGTATAGATGCCCGCTCCCGGCTCTATGCCGTAGTCGGCAAGAGTCAGGCGCTTCCATTTTGCGAGCGAATGCACAACCTCCGCCTTCTCGTCGCCGAGGTCTTTGATGGGGAACGTAACGGGACGCTCCACGCCGTTAAGGTCGTCGTTGATGCCGAGACCCTTCAGAACGAATAGGGGAGCGGTGACGCGGCGCAGATGCAGCTCAGTGGCAAGGTTCTGCTGGAAGAAGTCTTTTATCAGTTTGATGCCCTGCTCGGTCTTGTGTACGTCGAGCAGGGCGGTGTAATGTTCGGGATAAATAAGTGTGCTCATATATATAATGTGTTTTGTCTTTAATTGAATAGATATAGGCAAATGTCGCCTTTAGCGTGATGCAAAGTTACGCAATTAATTGTTTATTGACAAGCTGAGAGGTGTGTTTTATTAGCAAAGTGTTTATATTGTTGTTTTATTTGTGGCATTTGGATAGCTGTAACGGGTGTGATGCTTGCTTTTTATAAATCAGAACACGTTGATATTATGTCAATAATGTTAACATACGGTAACGTAAAGGTTAAACTTAGTTATTGTCGTGGTATCATAAAATAAGGTTTCGCCAAAAATTTCTACTTTTGTGAGTCATTTATAACAAGACCGATGGTTTTCAAATACGACTTTCTAATTATTGGCGCCGGTGTAGCCGGCATGAGCTACGCCTTGAAAGTGGCCCGCGCACACAAAGGAAAGGTGTGCATTATCTGCAAGACTTCGCTTGACGAGGCAAACACTTCGTTTGCCCAGGGAGGTGTTGCCTCAGTGACTAACCTCGCAGTCGACAATTTCGACAAGCACATAGAGGACACAATGATTGCGGGCGACTATATCTCAGACCGTGATGCTGTGGAACTGGTGGTGCGTAATGCTCCGGCACAGATAAAAGAACTGGTGAAGTGGGGTGTGAATTTCGACCGTAAGGAAGACGGCGAATTCGACCTTCATCGTGAGGGCGGACACTCTGAGTTCCGCATCCTGCACCATGCCGACGACACGGGAGCTGAGATTCAGCGCGGCCTGATGGCTGCCGTGCGTGCTTGTCCGGACATCGACATTAAGGAAAACCACTTCGCTGTGGAGATTATCACACAGCACCATCTCGGAGCTCGCGTAACGCGCCGCACCCCACATATTAACTGCTATGGAGCTTACGTGCTCAATCCGGAGACGGAGAAGGTGGACACTTACTTGAGTAAGGTGACGCTGATGTGTACGGGCGGTTGTGGCGCCGTATACCAGACCACCACTAATCCTGTTATCGCAACGGGTGACGGCGAGGCTATGGTATATCGTGCCAAGGGAACAGTGAAGGACATGGAGTTCGTGCAGTTCCATCCGACGGCGCTTTATCATCCCGGCGAGACTCATCCTGCCTTCCTTATCACTGAGGCTATGCGCGGTTATGGTGGCATATTGCGTCTGCCTAACGGCGAATCGTTCATGGAGAAGTATGACAAGCGCCTCTCGCTTGCTCCGCGTGACATCGTGGCTCGCGCCATAGACAAGGAGATGAAGATACACGGTATCGACCATGTTTGTCTGGACGTTACGCACAAGGACCCGGAGGAGACAAAGAAGCACTTCCCGAATATATATCATAAGTGTAAGACAATAGGCATCGACATCACGACGGACTATATCCCTGTTCGCCCGGCAGCTCACTATATGTGTGGCGGCATTAAGGTGGACCTTAACGGACAGTCGTCCATCGAGCGTCTGTATGCCATCGGCGAGTGTTCTTGCACAGGACTTCATGGCGGCAACCGTCTTGCCAGCAACTCGCTCATTGAGGCTGTGGTTTATGCCGATGCTGCTGCAAAGCATTCGTTGGAGCATATCGACGAGTATGACTTTAACGATAAGGTTCCGGCATGGAACGACGAGGGCACGATGACCAATGAGGAGAAGGTGCTTATCACGCAGAGCGTGAAAGAGGTGGGCGAGATAATGTCAAACTATGTTGGCATTGTTCGTTCTGACCTTCGTCTGAAGCGTGCTTGGGACCGTCTGGATCTGCTCTATGAGGAGACAGAGGAACTGTTTAAGCGTGTGAAGGCAAGTCGTGACATCTGCGAGCTCCGCAATATGATTAACGTGGGCTACCTTATTACACGTCAGGCCATCGAGCGCAAGGAATGTCGCGGACTGCATTACACGACAGACTATCCGCTTCACGCCTACGACAAGAAATAAATCTTTCCTGACACAATACGTCTGCTTATGAAACAGAATGTTTGGTCTGTGGCTGTGGCATGCGCCGCTTTCGCTCTGATGAGCTTCTGCGTCAGCAAGAACGCCATAAAGTACAATAAGGATGTTGCCGTAATCAATACGTCGTTAATAGTGAAGGCGCGTGGATATATGGGCAATACGCCTGTAAAGATTTTCGTTCGCAATAATAAGATAGTCAAGATTGAGTCGCTTCCTAATCAGGAAACGCCGGCTGTATATGCCAAGGCAGAAGAGCTACTTAAGCGCTTCGTCGGCAAGTCGGTGGATGAGGCTTCAGCCATGAAGGTGGACGGCGTGAGCGGTGCCACATATTCATCGAAGGCTCTTATACAGAACGTAAAGGGTGGACTGAAGTATTATAAGGACAATAAGAAGTCTAAATAATCGGGGCGGATTAGCCTTTATTAATAGGACAGGCTTCCATGATAAAAATGATAATGGCAAGCAGCAGCTCATGCAGCTGTAGCTTGCCATTCTTTGTTTTTCTTAATTACTACTAACATTACATCTATGGACATTACTAACCTTACATCTATGGACATTGCAGACAACAATAACAATGTTCCTTCTGTGCTTGGCAGACAAACCAAGTGGGAGGACCTTTTCTTTTATCAGAAGGCTGACGTTATTTATCAGCTATCGTTTGTCTTCTGTGACAGATTCATCCATCTTTATAAGGACCGCACCCGCGATCAGGTCATTCAGGCTGCCCGTTCCTGCAAGCAGAACATTGTGGAGGGGCTGGCTGACGGTGTGACGTCTTCAGAGATGCAGCTGAAGCTGCTGAACGTGGCGCGAGCTTCGCTTAAAGAGTTGCGTGAGGACTTTGAGGATTATCTCAAGTCGCGTCATCGCGAGTTTTATGTAGCGGGGGAGGAGCGTTATGACGTAATGCTTGATTACTGCAGCCGTCATAACAAGCTGAAGGATTATGAGCCTTTCTTCCAGACATGGAGTGACGAGCAGATGTGTAATTATGCCCTAACGCTTTGCCACATGATAGACCGTATGATTATGTCTTTTCTGAAAAGGCTGGAAAGGGAGTTTGTGACGGAAGGAGGCATCAAAGAGCGCATGCACAAGGCACGGACTGGCTACAGACAGCAGCAGGACGCTCGCCTCAAACAACTGGAGGCTGAGCTGCCTGTTATAAGAAAGGAGCTTGACGAAGCACGTGCCGCTGCCGAGAAATGGAAGGCTGCTTACGAAGACCTTAAGCAAAGAGCGCTTAAGGCATATTACAAGCAGCAGGAAGAGATAAAGAGGCTGAAGGACTTGCTGGGGGAGGAGGGGCTTTAAGCCTTTCTGGGCTTTCTTGCCCTTCTAGCGTCTCTAGCCCTTCTAGCTTTTCTAGAAGCTCTAGAACGTCTAGTCTCTCTAGACCGTATAGAAGAGCCAGACCGTCCAGAGCCTAAAGAGAAACCTCCTAAAACAGCTTGTCAATGTCCACTCTCAGCCCCACTTGCAGCGTGGTGCCGTCCGTTAGTGGACAGTTCAGATAGTAGTGTTTGGGACGGTAGTTCAGGAGGTTGTCGAGAGCTGTGGTCAGCGTTATGGCCTTGCCGATGCGCTGCACGAGCGACAGCTTCCAGATAGTGTAAGCAGGATACTTGACGCTTACGGTTCCTTCGCTCACGTCATAATAGTTCTTATACTCCACGTTTTCGCTTCCAGAGAGAACGCGTCCGCTTATTCCTGCGCTTATCCCGTAATTCTTTGTGAAGTCATGATCGTAGTCGAGACGGACGTTCACGGCGTGCTTGCGGGCTGGGATGTACTGGTTGTTGATGGTGTTGCCGTCCTTGTCCTTTGCCAACTGTTCGTTGGTGTAGGCGTAAGTGAGGCGTGCAGACAGACCGTTGTCCCATCTTCCCTGTGCAGCCAACTCGCCGCCACAAACACTATACTCGCCGAGATTGGCATAGGGGAGGTAAGGCAGCTTGTCAGTTGGAGTCTTAAAGTAAGGAGCTGCGGTGGAAAGTTTGTTGGTGACGTGGCTGTAAAGAACCGAAGCCGTAACGTTATATTGTCCCTTCACCATTTCTACAGAAGCGTTGAAGTTGTGACTCAGTTCCGGCTTCAGGTTCTCGTTACCCTCAACAATCCAAATACCAGCCATATCAAAATTATAGTATTTCTCCTTCAGCGACGGCGCTCTGAATCCCATGCCGTAACCTGTGCGGAGAGTGATGTTGCTGCAAGGACGATAACGTACGTTAAGCTTTGGCGTAACGCGCGAATTCTGACCGTCAGAAAGATAGTCATAACGCAATGCTCCAACCACCTCCAGCTTTGACGTCACCATCCAGTCGTACTGTGCAAAGACATCGAAGCAGTCCTGTTCTCTTTTCTTGTTCTCAAGGTTGGTGTTGAACAGGTAGTCATGCATATAGTCCGCGCCGACGGTAAGCATGTCGCCGTTGTCGAACGAATGATTGTAAGCGGCACGGAAAGAGTTCTGTACGTTGCTGTAATCGCGGATGTCCAGACGGCGACGAGTCTGATAATCCGACTTGTCGTACTGGTCGAAGGTGTATCCCACCTTCAGGTCGTCCGCGTCAGAGATGTTCCAGCCGAGCTTCAGTCCACCCGAGAAGTCGCGATAACGCTCCGGAAGGTCTGCCGTACGTGCTGTCTCGCGGAAGAAATAGCCTGCACGTGCTGTCAATGACAGCTTGTCTGTCGGTACCCATGTAAGCTTGTCGCCAATATTGACGGTCTTGCTACCATAGATGGTGGAGATGACACGCGTAACAGGATTAGGCGCACTGGTGACGTTATAGTTGTCCATTGACGTACGTTCAGCCGTGAGCAGATTGTGCACGTGCTTGCCTTTCAGTCCGAACGACGTGCCGTAACGCTGTTCGCCATGTTTCGAAATGCGTCCGTTGACGTTCAGCGTCCAAGGTTTTGAAGGTTTCTTGGTTATGATATTTATAACTCCACCGTTGGCATTGCTGCCGTAAAGAGCCGAAGCCGCACCCTTCACAATCTCCACACGTTCCACGTTGTCCATGGAAAGGCGTGAGAAGTCGATGTCGCCACTGACGTCGCCAGCCAGACGTTCACCGTCAACAAGGAACAGCACGCCCTGTCCTCCGAAACCGGAGAAGTTGAGGTGTGTCTGCTGATTCATGGCGTATGAAAACTCTGCGCCTGGTATTTCCTGCTGTAGTAGGTCCTGCACGTTGGTGGCATCAGTGCGTTCGATGTCGCGTGAGGTGATGAGTCGAGTCTGGATAGGAGTGTCCTTGAGCAGTTTCGGTGTGCGTGTTCCGGTTACCACCACCTCTTCCAGCATGTAATTGCGCATGATGGAGTCAGTGAAAGCCTCGCTTGTCTGTGCGGCAAGTGGCAGCGCTGAACAGCAGATGGTGGCGATAAGAGCGTTTCTCTTTATCATTATATTATTAATGTATTAATAAGGATACTTATAGTTGATGGTCATGAAGCACTTCTCTCCTTGCGGCGAAAGATAGTTGTTGAGTTGGAGAGCGGCGTAGGTTCCGTCGTTGAGTCGGAGCACAAACACACGGCTGTCCATTGAGAACTCTGGCGGCATTGGCGGCACCTTTACGATGAGCCATGACGAGAGCAGGCGGTTTATCTTTATGCCCTGCGACGGCACCAGACCCAACAGCATCTTCTCCTGTCCGTCCCAAACGTCGTTCTCTGACCATTCGTCTTCCGTGAAAGTCATTCCATCGAAAGCCTCAGACGACTCAGGCAGTTCGGCCATCGACTTGCAGTTGGTTCGCAGAACGGCTCCACCATTCGTGCGTACATTGTTGCGATGAATGGCTATGGTCCATTCTTCAGGTTCTTCCTGTGGATCGCAAGGCGTAAATTCGCGAAACTCGCTCTTCGTTATTCCCTCTCCGAACACATCAAACCAGTACATATACTGTCCCGACTTGCCGTCCGACTCCTTTGTCAGCGTCATCGGAATGGGATAAGTGTCATGCTCCATCTGAGCCTTTTGCAGCCCTTCTTCGTCACCGCTCTCCGCCAGACGTTGCAGTTTCTTAAGGTCGATGTAATGCCAGTCGGTCCAACTCGTTGCGTCCACGACCAGCTGTCCCTTTGCAGCCACAATCTCCTTGTCTGGTTGGTCGTATATATCGTCGAGAATGCCGTTGCAGGCAGTGGTGGTAAAGATCACCATGCATGCAACGGCAAGTCGGATGGAATATTTGAGTGAATACTTTAACATTCCTGTTATTTCAATGTTTTTATTCTTTGTTTCTACTTTATTTTCTAAGGTATTTCTTGCCGTTGATGATGACAATGCCCTTATAGTCATCGCTCACGCGCTGTCCGGCAATGTTATATGCCTTACCGTCCATAGGCTTGTTGTCTGTCTTTACGGTGTTGATGGCAGTGGTGTTTACATTGAATGTCGATACGATGTCGAACGGCATTGCACCCATCTGGAACTTGTTGATGATGGAAGTAACCTTTGTACCGTCATACTTCACGAGGATGTTGTTGTCCTTCTTGTTGTTGAAGATGTAGTCGCCGTTAATTGTGGTATTGCCGTCCTTCTCTGCCGAGAAGTGGAATGTGAGACCGTCGTCCTTATAGTCGCGATAGAATCCACCCTGCTCGTTGTCATAAATCAGTCCCTTAATGGTGTATGTGCCAAGCGAAAGGTTGCCGATAAGAGTGTTGTCGAGTGTGTAGGCCGGAACAGTCACATCCACCTTCTCCACGTCGCCGTCCTTATACTTACGTACGTTGTAGGTGACGCTGCTGTTTGTGTAGGTGTAAGCGCTGCCGATGCAAACGCTGATGGCGTCGGTTACTGACTTGACGTAATATCCTTTGACTGTGTAAGTGATGGGGAAAGGCATTGAGCCGTATGTGAAAGTGGCGCTAAGGTCAAACGAGTTGTCTGCCATATTGTAAGTGGCGCTCAATGACGAACCCTTAATGGCTTTCTCCTTACCGTCCACGCTTACCGTAGCGCTGAACTCCTGTGAAGGAAATTCCACTACGTGATTGGCACCCATCGTGAATGTGGCTCCCTTAATGGTGAACGAAGGAATGGCAGCCATGCCCTTCATCTCAGGCAAAGTGATGTCGCCGGATGTAAGGTCGTTCATCTTGAACTGTATAGTGTCGCTCTCGTTGTTTACGTCCATTGTTGAAACTTTAGCGTTGGAAGCTCCCGCGAAAGACATGGGTGTGTGCTGTTGGGCTGACATTGAGGCTGCTGTGAAGGCAGCAAAGAGGAGAGTAAAAATCTTCTTCATATTCTTATTGTTTTTATTTTTTACGTTTTATGTTATTCTATATTTTATTCTGTTTCTGAATTGTCCGAATGGTCAGCGTGACTGTCCTTGGCATTGTAAAGCCAGAAGCCTGCAATGAGGGCAACGAAGAGGGCGAGGATGCCAACCATCTCTGCCACGTGGTTTATCGGGTCCACCCATATCTCCTTGAAAAAACCGTTGCGTGCAGCCACCTCAACGAACGACCAGAAGACAATGACGTTGGCAAGAGCCATACGGAGGTTTCTGCCCCATGAGGCGATGTGGAGCTGCTTCTTGAGAATCATGCCTGAGGACACAAGGCAAGCAGCACCGATGGCGTAAGTGACGGGATGGTCGCTACCCAAGAATACGGGGTCGTAGCAGAACATGAGTAGGATATAGAGGCCCCACATCATGATGTTCCATTCCATGAACACCACTACGCTGGGATGGTATGCCATCGGGCGAAGCTCCACGTGCTGCTTTACGCCGCAATGATTCTGTATCCAACGGATGAAGTCGCATCCTGTGCGTGTGCAGAACACATACATGAAGATGGTCATTATCCACATTCCGAACGTGGCTGGCATAATGAGATATTCGGGTCTTGAGCCGCGTATCTCCTTCAGTTCGCCACGCGAGAAGTCTTCCAGCGGTGTGCCGTTGATTGTGAACGAGTGGTCTACTGCCACTCCGTTGACGTATCTGCTGACAGTCTCAACGACGCCGTTGCCCACAAGGTCGCAGTGGACACCGTAGCGCTGAGCGTAATAGGCGAGCAGAAATTCCACCCATCCCGTCCAGAAAAGCATTGCGCCCGTTATGCCGAGGCAAGTCTGCTTGGTGTCTCCCTTGACGAAGATGCCCCAAATGGTTATGGCGAGACCCACAAGGCCCATGAAGAAAGCCGAGTAGTGAAGCGTTGTCGGTTCCAGATAATGCTCCATAAGAATCATGAGAGCATGACCGAGAGGCATTAGCAAGAGCACAATAAGGAGTGCTCCCAGTGTCTTGCCGGGATACATTCTTGATTTCATACTTTTGTTGATGTTCATAATTTTGTATAGAGGGCTTTGTTTGTTATTCTATAAAAAGAATGGTTTTGTTTTGCGGATGCAAAGTTAGGTATTTTGAATAGTTCTTGAAATACTCATTTATTATGAATTTTATAACGAAATAAAAGTTAACGGACTAATGCTTTTATTGATTCAATAAAGCAAAAGTCCGTTAACTTTCCTGTTTGTATTCTTTTTATACTCTGTCTGTTATCTTGTCAGCGAGAACTTGATGCTCAGTCCGAAATCCTGCGTCGTTGTAGGATAAGAGCTTGACGAGAGCAGCGGGGTGTTGGTCTGACGGTCGTAATAGAAGCTCATGGTCAGGAGACGTGAGAGCGTGTAGTCGGCTGAGAACGACAGCTTGAATGCCGTATTGCCGCTATTGGCTGACGACGTCATCGAGGCGATATCGCGACTGATGGATGCCTGCTTGCGCAGACTGAGGTCCAATCGGAGCTTCAAATCGTTGTTTATGCCGCCCGTCGAGCGGCTGCGGTTTGACATTGAAGCCGTCTTGTTCTCATTGTCGTTGGCACCCTTCTTCTTGCCCTTCACCTGACGGTGCCTGTTGGAGCCGCCGCCTCCGAAGAGATTGAAGTTGTTGATGGTGTATCCGGCACCAATCACCCAGTCGTGTGATGACGACTCGTTTATCTGTACTGACGTCATGCTGAGGCTCAGCACGCGTGTGGTACGATATTCCGCCTTCACCGTCATGTTGTTGTTGAGCGTCACGTCGATGCCGAGCAACGGTGAGAACGACTCGTTGATGCTGACTGTCGACACGTTATACATAGAATTAGGTATAGGTGCTCCGGTCGTGGCGTCATTGATGAATCCCAGTCCGTTCATATATTCCATGAAGGTGCTGTACGACGAATACGAACCTACGGCGTATACACTCTTGTATGCGTGGTTGACATTCACGCTCTTGAATACGTCCCTGAACCAAGGCAGCTTCGACAGTCCGCTGTACTTGATGGTCCAGTTGGGCAACAGCTTGGAGAGCGACGGGAATATGGACATGCCTCCGTCTCCCATACTTGTGTAAGCGGAGAGGAATGCCGGCACCATTACGTCAGCGCTGTATTTGTTGACAGCACCGTTGGCAGCGTCAAACTTTTGTCCCGCCAGCGCCGTTCCCTGCGGATAAATTGCCCCCGCGTAACGTGCCTCTACCTTTTCGCGGAATCCGTCGAGCGACTTGCAGAAGCGTTCGAATGACGGCGAGTGATAACCGTTAGAGGCATTGCCTGACCCTTCGAATGCACTCTTGAGCGACAGCGTTGTCATCGTAAACGTTCCGCTCTGCGTTGTCGGGTTGCCCGCATACATATATTGTACGGAGCGTGCCGTTGTCATAGCGCGACTGGCGTTGAGGTCAATCTTGAAGTTGCGTACAGGCTCGAGCGTTGCTCTGAGCTGCAGGTCCTCCGTACGGTTGGTTGTGGCAGGTGTTGCCAATGAGTCGTTCATAAGCAACCATCCGTTCTCCCTTGCCTTGTCAATGTAGGAGTCGCCTATGAATCCGAAGGCGAAGTCGAGTCCCGGCGACATTGCTCCCATTCCGGAGCGCTGTCCGAAGATGTTGCCAATCATCGGCTTGAAGCCCGGCAGTGCCATAGAGTACTGGTTGCGGTAGCTGAGGCTTACGTTTCTGACCATCATCAGCACTCTTGCTACAGACTGTGCTGTCTTATACCAGCCCTTGTCCTCAAGCGGTTCCTTCGCAAGTACCGACACCTTAATCTTCGTTGCCGAGTCCACCTTGTTGAGGATGACGATGCTGTTGGCGTCAGCGCGGCGATACTTGATGTCGAACGCCTTGCCGTCAGCGGTCTTCGCCGAAACGATGATGCGCTTGGTGTGCTTGGCATGGTTCACCTTTATGGTGGTGTCAGGTGCCAGCGTCACCTCCTTCTCGAAGGCTTTCTTCTTCGGGTTCTTGTTTCTTCCCACCACGTTGTCATCGCCAAGAAGAGGCTTGTTCTTGCCGCCGGGTTTCTTTCCGCCCTTATTTACGGTATTGAAGTTCTTCCGCCTGCCACTCTCTATCTTCTTGTTGCGGTTGGTTTCCTTCTTGAATCGTTCGTTGGTTTTCTTCAGGAACGGCACGTGGTTGTAGAGCTTCTCCATGTTGAACTGTCCGTTGATGTTTATCTGACGGTTGTTGGCTATGTTGTTGCCAAGCGACGTTCCGTCCTCAAGGTCAGTTCCTCGTGTCCAGTTGTACGTGGCGTTGTACGAAGCGTCCGACGTAATCCAGTCGAATATGGGCAGGAGATTTATAGGCAACTTGTATGAAGCCTGGAACGACTGGTTGTAGTTGAGCGGCGTGCCCATGTGCTTGATGGACGTCCATACAGAGTCTTTCCATGCCGAATACTGGTCAGGATAGAGGTCTTTGTTCACTGGAGTGTAAGGCTGTTCTATCTCTGCGTTCGTTGCACTCTGGAAGTTCATGTGCAGATTCTTCGTGATATCCCATCTGATATTGAACTCTCTGTTCCACAGGAACTGTGAAGAGAAGGTCAGCGGGAGAGCCGAATTTTCCGTCGATTCCATATCGCGCTCCTGCAATTCGTAGTAGTTGCGCGTGATGTCGGTGCTGAAGCCTACGTTCTGCGGCAGCCAGTTGATGCCGAACTTCTTCGGGAAATCCATCCACTTCGACTTCGACTTTATCTTCTTGAACGGTTCAATTGGTTTGTATACCGGCGTCCATGAGTATGTCATCGATCCTCTCCAGTTGTCCTCCTTCTCATATACTGTAGTCTCTCCCGACGTGTAAGAGTGGGAGTGGCTGTACGAGAACGAGAAGTTGGCAGGGTCGTACGGCATCGGATGGCGCTTGTTCTGTATGCCGACGCGAACGTTGGACAGCGAGAAGTTGGTCTGAGTGACCTTCGTCACGGCGATGCTCTCAATGGAGTCGCGCTCGTGCTTCGATCCTGCTGCGTCGAGAGCGTCCTTCAGCTCCATGTCGGTGTCGAGCGGATTATACTTCGGTGAAGTCTTCTCCTTCGTCACTGAGTAGTAGAGTGGGGCGGAAACCTTCGCCTTGTCGGGGAAGAACTTGCCCAACTCAATGTTTGCTGTGACAGTATAGTTGGCTTGATCGTCGGTGCTGCGTTGCGCCACACCCTCCTCCAGTCCGCCGAAACCTGACGACATATACTTGCCCTGCACGTTTACGGTGCCGAGATCAGAGAGTTGTAGGTTGAGGTTGCCTTGCGCTGCCCAACCGCCGGAGTTGTTATATTCGCGCAGACGCAGCTCATTGAGCCACACCTCGCCGCTCTTCTCCGTTCCCGAGTTGTTGCGCACACCTATAACCATCGTCTTTATCTCGCCGAGCGTCGGGTTACCCATCACCGAAATCTTGTTCTTCGGCTTGTCCGAGTCGTATGCTGAGAACAGTCGGTTGTACGATGCCTGTCCGTTGGCCTTCGCCTTGTTGCGTTCCTTCTTGAGGTCGGTCAGCTTCTTGAGGTCGATGTCCAGCATGTTCTCCTCAGGCCAAACCTTTCGTGCTTCTGCTGTTGAGTAGCGGTCATACTTGCCCGGTGCTGTCAGCTTCAGCGGAATCTCGTACTCATAGAAGTTGCTCTTATAGTCCGATCCGAGACGTACGAAAACGGAGAGCTGTCCGTCTTCCAGTCCGGTAGTGTTCTGCTCGAAGGCGTTGGCATGCACGAACATCTGCAGACGCTTATACTGACGGACGTCCAGCGTGGTGTTCTTATATACCGCCTTAGCCTCGCCCGAACCGAGCGTTGTGACGGTCATGGCAAGCGCCTGCTCGTTGTTCTCCACGAGCTGAGGCTGCGTCGGGTCCTGTCCGCGCTTGATGCCTGGAGGCAGTACGTAGTTGACGGGCTGCTTGTCAGCGTTCTCTTCTATGTTGACAGCCGAAACAGCCAGTCGTCCTGACGTTGAACTTGAATTGTCAATGTTCTGCTCGTATACTCGCCATTCGCCGCGAACGAGGTCGAGTGTGCCGAAACGCAGGATGATGGGGTGCTTGAATCCTGTTAGGAACATACGCATGAAGCGCACGGAGGTGAAGTCGCTGATGGCTCCGACGCGCTTCTCATACTCGCTGAGCGGAATGCGGAACTGATACCAATGTACGGTTTCCGTCTTCTTATTGCGCAGCGGTCGTGTGTCGGCACGCATGTCCACGATGTAGTTCTTGCCAATCTCGAGGTCCTCAGGACGGATGGAGATGCGATACTGGAAATACTTCTCATATTCGTTGAGCGTATAGTCCTGATTGATATCCTCCACGTCCGGGGTCGACTTGTATGACGTATCGTATCCTTCCGTACGCGAGTCGTTGTCGGGCGAGTTGCCCTGCGGGTTGTTGATATACTTGTAACGACGGAGGATTGGAGCCTCCATGCGGTCGTAGTCAGAACCGCGGAAGTAGTGATAGTTGTCGCCTGCGGGGTCAGCCCATATAGAGTCCCACACAGCCGGATTGACCTTGCCCTGCACTTCCTTCAGGAAGTCCTGATAAGACTCCCACTTCTGCTCCTCTTCGTCGGTCAGTCCGTTGAAGCCCACGTCCTGCTTTGCTCTTGCGCCGCTTGACGTAGCGAAAGCGTAAGTTACGGTAGCCTGGTTCGGAACCTTACCCCATTGTGTGGTGGTGTAAGCCGCTGAACCGTCCGTAGGCATTCCGCTCTCATAGAATTTCTTTCCGTCTCGGAGGATGTCCTCGCTCATTTCGCCGAGGTTGATATAGAAGTCGCCACCGTAATCGGACGCCGTTCCCTGCTCGCGGGTGTAGATAAAGGGGTCGAGCATCCAGAATTCGATATACTCGATGTTGGCTGTCTCGAAGTCGTTGGTGTCCAGCTTTCGCATCATACCGCCCCAATGCTGCTGCGGATTGTTGAGTGTTCCGTCGTAGTTGAGGTCCGGATTGAAGTTGTACGGTCCGCGCTCGTTGGGGTAATAGGCGAGGTTGAGGATGGAGAGAGTTGACGTGCTGCCGTTGTAAGCGCTCTGGTCGCGGTTAGGGAACAGCTCGTTTACGTATATCTCACGAACATAATGGTTTGACAGCTGGTCGAGGTCGCTCTTGATGTGGCCCGGCGTAAGTGACGACGAGCGGCGTGTGAAGAGCGGGTCGATTGTATACCAAGCCATGCGCGAGCGGTTGAAGCCCGAGCGCAGCGTGTTCTTGTCGTTCGATTCCTGGAACATTGATGGCACGCTGGAGATTATCCACGACGTCGGTGTAGACACGTCTATGGTGTTCTTCGTGTTCTCGAAGTCGTCAATGTACGACGCGTTGTCCTGCGTTCCGTGGCTTTGTCCGGCGATGAGTTGTGCAAACTCGCCTGAGAACGATATGGAAGAAGGCTGCGTAAGGTGCAGTAATGGTATCTTGTCCAGCATGTTGGTGAGCCATTGGCTCTCCTTCTTCCAGTTTATGTTGAGTCCCCAGATGGTGTTGTTGAGCGGTTCCGAACCCATGTTCACCTTGTTGGTGAGCGGCTGTTCGGAGAGATGCTGGAACGTACCGGAGAGCTGGAAGTTCTTCGATATGTCGTACTCCCAGTTGAGGCCGAACATTGTCTTTCGCTCCTGCGCATAGTCTGTGTTGCTCTCGAGCGACACGTTCACGCTCGTTCCGGCGTCGATGATGCTCTGATTGAGGATGGTCACCTCGCCACCCGAGTAGTCCACGGAGTAGTCGGTGCCTTCGGCAAGGGTCACGCCGCCTGCCGTTACCACCACTGAACCTTGCGGAATGTTGTATGCGCCGAGCGATATGACGTTGGCAGACGTACCGCGGAACTGTCCCATGAGCACGTACTTGTCCTTCTCTGCTATCTGTTTAGCCACGGTTTTCGTCGAGTCGTACAGCTCGGTGAAGGCATACTTGGAAGCCTGGTCTGCTGTCACGCCCTTGGAGGTGAGATAGTTGTAGATGTGCTTGCCGAACGGTTCGGCAACAGGGAAGAACACGCGACCGTTGGTGACGGTATATCCCTCCACGTAGTCGAAGTAGCCGTTGGAGTGTGCCTTGTTGTTATTGTCCAGTCGGTCGGCTCCGAGCACCTTGATAAGAGTCTGATTCTTCACCTGCGGCTCCGGTATATAAGAAAGGTATACGCCAGCCGTGTCGCTCTGGAACTTCACGTCCAGACGGAATTTCTCCTTCTCCACAGACGAGGCAAGGTAGTAGACGTTCTTCATCATGAGTCCCCAGTTGCCTTGGCTCGGGTTGTTCGACGTGTTCTTGAGCGACTTCACGAAGAGCGCCTTGCTCACGTCCGTATTGTCAGAGGCGAACTCGCCCACCTGATAAGTCACGCCACCATACGTGTATTCGTATGCGATGGCAAGCACCTGGTCGGTCTGCAGACCTGTCTTCAGTGAGATATAGCCGAGCGCGGTGTTGACGGTATATTCCGAAGAAGATAGCAGACGCGCCTTCTCCAGCTTCTCATAGTCGGTGCCGCCGGCAAATCCCGGTATGGCGTCGAGCACTGTTGACGTCTGGTCAATCTCTCTTGCGCCGGCATACTGCGTGGTCATTGCGGAGTACTCGCTGTTGGAAGCGTTGGAAGGCACGGGCTGTCCGGTGGTAGCCCATATAGGGTTAGACACGCGTGTGTTTTCGCCAAGGTCGGTCAGGGCGATGATGTTACGCGTGTTTGACGTTGTTCCTGTCTTGTTGGTCACCCACACCTCCACACGGTTTATCTTCATTCCCGAAGTGAGGTTGGGCAGTGAGCGCATCCATTTGTCATAACGGTCATGGAAATACTGCGAGAGGAAGAAGTGGCGGTTCTCCTCATAGTTGGCAGCGTCAATCTCGAACGGCGTGAATTGCTTGCCGCCCTTTGATGATACACTCTTCGTTGTCGACTTCTTCTGCGATGCCACCATCTGCAGCTTCAGCTTGCCGAACTGCAGGTCGGTGCGGATACCGAAGAGCGATGAGGCACCCTTTACGAGCGACGAGTTTGACGGGAACGACACGTTACCTGCCTCCACCAGCTTCACTATCTCGTCTTCCTTGCCGTCATACTTGAGCTTGAGGCTCTGAGCGTCAAAGTCGAACGTGGCGTCGGTGTTGTAGTTGAGGTTCATGTTCACCTTGTCGCCGACGCGTCCGTTCATGTTAAGGTTTATCTTCTCGTCGAAGTCCATTGTGGTGGTCTTGCGGTTGCGGATAGGCAGCGACGGGTTGTCGATGTTCTTCATCGTCGCTCCGAACTTCAGCTCTGCCGTTCCCTGCGTCTTGATGCGCACGCCGCCGGGACCGAATATCTTCTCCGCCGGACCAAGATCGAAGTGCATGTCAGAGAAGTCGAACTTCTCCTTGCCCTTCGCCTGATATATTTCGTCATTCTTCTTGCGGAAGAAGTCCTTCATCAGCTGCTTCTCGCTCCAGTGCATATATTCCTCTGCGGTCATCATCACAGGCGCTGCGATGTACGAACCTGCCATCTTCGATCCGATGACATACCTGTCGAGAGAGTCGTTATATTCCACCTGCTGCCCTAAATTGTCAGGGCGTTTGAGGTCGGCGGCGCCCTGCGAGAGGTCGTCGAGAGTAATGGGCATAGTGCGCTGTATGGGCCAGCGCGTATGCAGTAGCGAGTCTGGTATTGAGTCGTCTCCCTCTATTACGGGCTGCGCCTTTATCGCCATGGTGTCGCGGGCAGCTTTGCCCTTTCCGCCTTCCGGCTTTGCTTCACGCTGTCTGACGTCCTGCATTACAGGACTTCCGGTCATGGCAAGCGTAGCCACTGCCACCAGAAGGAGCGCGACTGCCATTGTCCGTGCCGTCTTGTGCGACGGGATTCGGCGTAATATGAGGAGTATGTTATTGAGAATTTGCTTCAACGTATTGAATTGTCTTGTGTCGTATCCTGTTATTGTCTTACTTGATCTGCTTCAGCGCCATCTTCACCACCTGTTCCACGGGCAGAGTCGGGTTGTCCGTAAGCAGGGCTGTCACCACCTTGGCTGTCGGAGCCGGTGAGAAGCCGAGCATTGTGAGCGCTGCCACTGCCTCGTCCCTGACGTCTGCGGGGATGGTGCTGTCGGCAGCGGTGCCGGCAGGAAGCTCCTGGGCGATGCCCAGCGACATGATCTTGTCCTTCAGATCCACGATGATGCGCTGTGCCGTCTTCAGACCAATGCCCTTTACGCCCTTCAGCAGTCGCTCGTTGCCTGACGAAATGGCTCCGGCAAGCTCTGCAGGAGAAGCCGCAGAGAGAATCATGCGAGCCGTATTTGCCCCCACGCCTGATACGGTGATGAGCAGACGATAGAGGTCGCGCTCCTGCTTGGAGGCGAATCCGAAGAATGTGTACGAGTCGTCTCTGCCACCAGTGACAAGCGATTCGTGTACGTAGAGCTTCACTTCCTTCTTGCCCTGTACGGCTTCGTATGTGTTAAGCGAGATGTTGAGCGCATAGCCAACGCCGTATGCTTCTACGACGGCCTGTGCCGGAGTGAGTTCAGCAAGCTCGCCTTTTATATAGTCTATCATTTTATTATAAAGTGTGTTTGTCGGTTGTGTGATTTTAGTGCGTATTACACCATATTATATTATAACGACGTTTTTTTGTGTTTATTGTACGTTGAGGCTATCATAGCGTACAAATTTATTTATGTCCTTACTGACAACAAAAAAAGCGGGGCTGCACCAGAACCACTCTGCCACAACCCCTACGCATAAAAGAATAGTGTTTTTTTTATTATGTCTAATGAATCATATGATAAAGTTTTAATGTGTTGCTGCGTTATCTGCGGCTGCCGAAAGAGCCACCTCCGTGTGACGAACCGCTGCGTGAGGAAGAACCTCCGCTGAACGAACCGCTGCGTGAGCCTCCGCCGAACGAACTACCACCGCGTGAGCTGCCGAATGATGAACTACCTCCGCGAGGAGCACTCATCGAGCTGCTGTTAGAGCGACTGCTGTTGCCGAACGAACGTGAGCTGCTGCTGCCGCCGAACGAACTTGATGACGAGCTGCCGTTTGAGCGAATGTTGCCGAACGAATGTGAGCTGTTGTTGGAGCGACCGCTGCCGAACGTAGAGCGCGGCGAGCTTTGTACGGAGTTCTCAGGAGAAGCCACCCTGAAGCCGCCTCTGCCACCGAAAGAAGAGTTGCTGTTGTTCGGCTGTCTTACAGTGGTGCGAGTGCTGCTCTCGCGGTTGGTGCGCGAACCAAACGAACCACGCTGTCCGTTGTTGTTTATATTAGTGTTGTTACCAAAGCGCTGCTGCGTCTGGTTGCGCGAACCGAACGACTGGCGGTTGCCTCTGCCATAATCGCCGCGATTAAATCCGTCACGCATTCCGAAGTGTGCGTCGCCGCGACGCTCAGCGTAACGTCTTCCGTTATACCATGACCGGCCTCCGTTGCGATGCCAAGAGTGGCCTCCGCAGTAGCTTACGTACACCACAGGACGGTCAAAGTAGAAGTAGTCGCGGTGCGGATAGCGAGCATAGATGCTGAAGTGCCACAGACCGTCGCTGAAGTAGAGCGGACGATAGAAGTAGCTGGCGGCGCAGTATGCGCGATACTGCCAGTCGAGGAGCACGTAGCTGAGGTCCACGTTACGATAGCGCCAGTACGGTCCGTAGAGGTCGTCGTATGTGTTTACGCCGATGAGGTAGTCGAGGTTTATCTCGTAAGCAGCCTCATACTGGTCGTTTGTGAGATTGAGTTCATACGCCATCTTGTCTGTGAGGAACAGTGCCTGCTGGCGTGCCTGCTCATAGCTCATTGCGTTTACGGTGACTGTCATAGTGAACAGTAACGCTAAGATTGATATAAACTTTTTCATAACTCTATATTTTTAAATTGTTATTTTTTCCGTTCTTGTTTCTTTACGCTTGCAAAGTTAGCCACATAAATCATAGCATCAAAAGGATTTTCCCTAAACGCCGGTGGGAAATTCCCTATTCTTGTTTTTTCTTAACGTTAAACAATGGTTTTTCGGAATATTATGTTTATATTTGCCTTACATTAATAACTAAATACAATTATCCGATGAAAGTATTACAGAGTTCGCTCCTTCGAGCTATCTGCGCCATTGTCGTGGGAGCGCTGCTCGTCAAGTATCGCGAGCAGACGGTTACGTGGATGACGATAGCCATAGGCGTATTGTTCTTCATATCAGGCGTTTTCTCGTGCGCTTCATATCTCATTGCGCGTAGTCGTAAGGACGACGTACAGGTGTTCGACGCACAGGGACGCCAGCTGCGCGGCATGCGACCTGCCTTCCCCATCGTAGGTCTTGGCAGCCTTATCCTCGGCCTTATCCTTGCCATCATGCCCAGCACGTTTGTCAGCAGCCTCATGTATATCCTTGCTGCCATACTCATCCTCGGCGCCGTCACGCAGTTTATGAATCTCATAGCCGCCTCACGTCTGGCCCGTGTGGGCGTCTATTTCTGGATAATGCCTACGCTGACGCTTCTCGTAGGTCTCATTGCCGTCATCTCTCCCTCGTCCATTGCCTCGGCTCCGCTCTTCGTGATAGGATGGGCAATGATGGTGTATGGCGTAGTGGAGGTGATAAACGCCGTGAAGATACATCTCCTGCATCGCACCATTGAGCGTGCTTTGCAGAACCAGATACAACAACAACAGAACAACGAAACAAATACAAATGAAAGTAAAGACTAATCTTCTGTGCATGGCAGCAGCCTTCGCTCTTGCCATGCCCGCCTGCGCCGCAGGTCCCCGTTCACCCAAGTCGGCAACCAAACTGCTCGCCCGCCAGAAGGAAGCGGGTCTTGCCACCATCACTGAGAACGCCGCCCGTGCCCACGTCTATTTCCTTGCTGACGACCTTCTTGAGGGTCGTCGTGCCGGTCAGCGTGGCTCGCGCATCGCCAAGCAGTACATCATCTCGCGTCTTCGTGAGGCTGGCGTCAAGCCGCTTTTCGGCGATACTTATGAGCAGCCCTTCCAGGCTTATGCCGACCAGAAGCTGAAGCGCGGCGTCAGATTCTTTGTGGATGCCGACTCCATCGCGCAGATAAAGAAGCACGTACACCAGCGCATGGACCTCAGCAACGTGCTCGGCGTCATTCCCGGACGTCGCTCTGACGAGATTGTAGTGGTGGGTGCCCACCTCGATCATGAGGGTATGTATGCTGACGTCGCTGGCGACAACATCTATAACGGTGCCGACGACAACGCGTCAGGCGTTACTGCCGTGCTTCAGATTATGAAGGCGTTCGCTGAGAGTGGTGCCACACCGGAGCGCACCATTGTGTTCGCATTCTGGGACGGTGAGGAGTTCGGACTGTTAGGCTCTAAGTACTTCGTCAATCACTATGCCGACATCAGCAAGGTGAAGGGCTATCTCAACTTCGACATGGTGGGTGGCAACAACAAGCCTGAGGACCCCACATACATGGTATACTTCTATACTGACACTCATCCTGCGTTCGGCGACTGGCTCAAGGACGACATCAACAGATATTCGCTTAAGCTCAACCCCAGCTATCGTCCATGGGACAACCCCATCGGAGGCAGCGACCAAAGCTCGTTCCACCTCAAGGGTGTGCCCATCATCTGGTATCACACCGACGCACAGCCCCACTACAACCAGCCGTCGGACGAGCCTAACACCATCAATTATCCCAAGCTGACCGACATCTCGCGTGCCTCGTTCCTCACAACATGGCATCTTGCGAACGATGCAGCGTACTAAGAGTATGTTATGGAAGGCAGGGCTTTGACAAAAACCTGACTCCACAGTCCGTTTATGGGCGCAAATCCTATCGGATTTAAATAAAAGGCTTTACATTAGGTCTTACGAGAACCAGTTCTCGACGCCCTAACGTAAAGCCTTTTATTTATGCACAGCACGCGCCCACGAACACAGCTGATTGAGTATGAGTCTCCCACAGATTATGCGGATTTACACGGATGTGGGGTGTGAAGGATGTTGATAACGGATTTTTATACTGTTAATATTATTCAATATAGCTTTGGTTCGTGCGAATAAATGTAGGTTTATGGCGGATATTCGTGCAAAAAAATGTAACTTTGCCATGAATACTCGTGCAAAAAAATGTAACAGTATCGTATTTACTCGTGCAAAAAAATGTAGATATGAAAAGAAATATTCTATCAAAGCTCATTGAATGGAAGAATAAAAAGAACCGTAAGCCGTTGATAGTCAATGGTGCACGGCAGGTCGGTAAGACATTCATACTAAAAGAATTTGGTTCTTGTTACTATGAGAAGATGGCTTATGTTAATTGTGACAAGAATAAGATGCTGGAAAAGATATTCGCGCAGGACTATAATATAAGCAGAATATTGCTTTCTCTCTCAGCCATACTGCATATAAATATTGAACCGGAGAACACTCTTATTATTTTCGACGAGATACAAGAGAGTCCGACAATACTAAACTCTTTGAAGTATTTTTGTGAAGATGCTCCTCAATATCATGTTGTTGTAGCAGGTTCACTACTTGGCATTTCGCTTCATCGTGACACCTCGTTTCCCGTTGGCAAGGTTGACATGATGAAGATGTACCCAATGACTTTTGATGAGTTTCTTATGGCTATAGGCGAACAACCATTAGTGGATGTTCTTGCCACAAGGGATTTCTCAATTATCGATTCGCTGTCTATTCGTTTGATTGATTGTCTGCGTCAGTATTATTATGTAGGAGGAATGCCTGCTGCTGTGGCAGAATTTGCCGAAACGAGGAATCTGGAGGAAGTGCGTAACATCCAGAAGCAAATCCTATTTGATTACCGAAGAGACTTCTCCAAGCATGCTCCCGTTCAGGAAGTCCCGCGCATCAATATGGTATGGGACTCTATACCTGCGCAACTTGCCAAAGAGAACAAGAAGTTCATCTTTGGTGCTTTAAAGAAAGGAGCGAGAGCTTCTGAATTCGAAATCGCCATACAATGGCTCTTGGATGCGGGACTGATATATCAGATTAACCGTATTTCAACTCCTTCCATTCCTTTGAAGTTCTATGAAGAGAAGTCCGTATTCAAGCTATTCGTTCTTGACATAGGATTAATGGGTGCAATGTCAGATGCTCCGGCTGAAAGTGTTATAGTGGCAGATACACTTTTTAAAGAGTATAAAGGTGCATTTACAGAACTGTTTGTCTTGACACAGCTGATAACTGAGGATTTGCCGATATATTATTATAGTAGCAATGATTCGAGGGTAGAAATCGATTTGGTAGTGCAGAAAGGAGCTACCGTTATTCCGATAGAGATTAAGGCAGAGGAGAATGTACATGCCAAATCATTGAGGACATTCATAGGCAAACACCCGGAACTAAAAGGTCTGCGTATTTCCATGATGCCATACCAGGATCAGGAATGGATGGAAAACAGACCTTTGTATGCTGTTGGCAATTGGGTATAGACAACTGTCAATATTTGTATGTATAGACATCAATAGGAGGCTATGGCGTCCTCGCCGTAGCCTCCTAAGTTTGCCTTGTCTGCTGTAATTCACAACTGAATAATTCAAAATCTCAGGCGAAACCGAGAATAATTCCCCATTCAAAACTCCTAATTCAAAATTCGGTGCACGCACCGCTAAATTTCAGTTTATCTGCTTCATTACTTGTATATTCATTTATAATTCGCTATTTTTGCAAAAACATACCACATCAAATAATATACATTATGAAGAACCTACGTCTTGAAAAGCAGATACGCTTGCCGCTTGATGAGCTGAAGCTTGCCTTTGCTGCAAGCTGTGTGGAAGGTCTTGCAAGGAAGATGGGCAAGCCTTATGGCGAAGTGTATGAGAGAATGCATAAAGTGGAGGCTATCGAGAACTATATACTCAAAAACTACGATATGCTGCATACCGAAAGTCTTGAGTATGTGTTGGAGGACGTGGAGGAATATATAGTGAATAAGGAAAGAAGCCTATCATGCTGACAATCAGATATGTCTTTTAAATCAGGAGCTTACTGACAAATACCTGTGCTTTTATGAATCAGAAAGAATTTGAAGAACGAATAAAGTCGCCTGCCATTCAGGATATGATTCTCAGTCATCAGATTGGTGGTGTGGCATACGAATTGTCCAAACGTCTGAACATTTCGCCTGCCCGCGCCCTCGATCTCTTCTATCGCAGCAAGACATGCGTCGACCTACATAATCGTAAAACAGGACTTTATCTCTACGGCAATCTCTATATTGCTGACGAGTTTATGCTTGAGTGTCAAGCAAGGCAATAGAGAGGGGTGAAAGCAAAATCGTATGCTATTATGATAATCTTATCTGAATATTACTGGATTTACACAGTTGGTTATGTGGTTTACGGGAAAAATACGTAAACAAGCCTTGAATGAAGAACTTGACTATAAAGAGTCGGTCTGAAATAATATTGGTATGAAAAGTGAAAATAAATAAGCAAAAAGTTGCTTTTGTTAGCTTTTATTTGTAAATTTGGCGCAGATTTAACTCGATTGTTGTTCTTTTAACATTATGGCTTATGAAGAAACTTAACCTACTCAATTCCTTCCGTGCCATCGTTTTGGCAGGATTGTGTTTAGCTTCTCTTCAGGTTTCCGCCCAATGGAAACTTGTGAAAGAACTTGAAGCAACTTATTCAACCGACGTTACCCCATCAGGCAACCTGTTGCTTTCAGACTATCGTTACGACTATGCCGGAGGCATATATCTGTCCACCGACAAGGGAGCCAGTTGGGTGCATACCAATGCCGAGGACTATATGTATAGCAAATTCCTTCATTTCGGTGACTATATCTTTGCTGCCGGTTCGAGTACCTGTATCGCCCGTTCTGACGATAACGGCAAGACATGGAAGTCTTTGTTCTATGAGGATGCAGTGAAGGACGTATTAGGCGATCAGACTAACCAGACTGTTGCCTATGCTATGGCTGTGCATAACGGCAAGCTCTTTGTGGGCGACTTCTGCCAGGGCGGTATCGTGTATAGCGAAGATTATGGCGAGACATGGAAGAAGACCGACATCAATTCGCTCACCTATAGTTTTGCTGATGAAGATGGAGATAAAGGCAAGGGTAAGGGCGATGAGCCTGAAACATACGTAGAGAACATCTATCAGCTTGTCGACTATAACGGACGTCTCTATGCCTTTGGCATTTATTTCGTGTTTGTGCTTGATGACGAGACGCTTACATGGACTCCGGTCAGATATGACAGCAACTTTATGGCTGTGTCAACACAGTATAAGGACAAGCTTGTTTTGGGTCGTTCTGTCATGAACGACACTTTCGCTGTTCCTTTCCTTCTGACGCTTGACAAGAATGGCGAATGGGGAGAGGTTTATCGTCCTGAAGGTCTGATGGACAACAATGTGCGTTCTTTGGCAAGTGACGACAAAAACATTTATGTTGGATTGCAGCAGCGTGGATTATACTTCACTCCTGATTTCGGCGAGAAGTGGTATAACATCTCTGAAGGACTGCCCTACAACCAGTATAATCCCGACAGCGAGCGCATATATCTTTCTCCGTTAACCATAGTTCCTGCTGACGACTGCGTTTATTTGGCTGTTTATAATTATCCTGGAGCTCCTTCTGGCAGCGGTCTTTATAAAATCGACCGTAAGGATTTGGACGATATTGCCACCAGCATCAGCAGCCCGCTGCCTTCTTCGGATAATGGCGGATCATTCGAACTTCAGTTCGGCAACCGTCAGGTGAGCTTTGTTGCAGGAGATGTGCCCACCACATTAACTGTATGGGATGCTTCGGGACGTCGTGTGGCTCAACAGGCGGTTAAGGGTACAGCCCAGATTCGTTTCTCCGCTCCTGGTGTTTACACATATTATGCTAATTACGGCGGTCAGGTGAAAGCGGGCAAGTTCCTTGTGAAATAGAATGTCTAACTCCTACTAACACTTAATCCTAATGTTTATGAAGAGATTATATATGGCGCTTGCGGCAGCAACGCTTGCAACAATGTCTTTTGCACAACCACTTTCGACATACCGGTCGATAAAGGACAAGCCTACGGGCAAGCCGATGGATATTGTCATGTCGCCAGTCGGCAATAAGACAGCAATGTTGGCACGCATGAAGAAGGCTGCCGGCAATGCTGACATTATCACCGAACAGCCAAAGGGAACCCTGCACGACAATCTTTATGGTACTGGCGAGGGCTTCATGACTTTCTTCAACAGTGTGTATTCGTCGGCATCCGACGGCACTGTTGAGCGTTATGTCGAAACAGACAACGGTGAGGTGTATATTCAGAATATCGTCAGCACTATTTCTCCCAACACTTGGGTGAAAGGTGAGAAGGCTGAAGGTGATACCATTAAGTTTGTCTTCCCACAGAAATATGTGGCTCAAGAAGGAATGGACGATGATGGCAATCCGACGGGTATTGTGGAATTCTTCTATCTTTACCGTTGTAGGATAAATGCCGAGCGTACATCGCTTGACCTTGACGAAACTTCGCAGACCATCAATTATGTCCTTCGTAACGACTCGCTTATTCGTGTTGACAATCTGGACAATGGCGTGATTCTTGCTCTTTGCAATGGTGCCGGCGAATGGACAGGTTTCGGCGACTACTATCAGACTTGGACCAAGATAAAGGATGAGCCTTGTGTTCCTTCTGCATCTGCGAACAGAATGAAGTATCAGCTTAACTTTGTGAATACGGGTGAGCAGTATGATTCGCGTATCATTAATGTGGCTATTGACGGCAATGACTTCTATCTTGGAGGCTTGACCGATTCTGCCCCGGACAATTGGGTAAAGGGTAAGATTGACGGAGACAAGGTGGTGTTTGAGGGCAAGAAATACATGGGCGTGGATAAGGAGAACAAATGCCATGCTTATTTCAGTGCCTTAGGAAGCGAGAAGGTGTGGAGCGATTATTATCATCAGGAGGCGGACAGCTTCTTCTTCGTGAAATCTATATCGTTCGATTATGACGCAGAGAGAAAGACCCTTAAGTCGGACAAAATGTTTGGCGTGAATATGGGTACGAGCACCGTGAAATTCATCAATGTTTTTATGGAACCGCAGATGAAGCCTTGGAATGATTTGCCTGCCAATCCTAAGGATCCCGATTTGCTGGAATTCCGTCCTTACGACCCTAACTATGGTTATGGCGCAATGCTGTATTGGCTTGATAACATGTCGGTTGACGATAACCTGCTCAATGCTGACTATCTCTACTACAACTTATATTTCGATGGAGAACTGTTTACGGCTTATCCTGACAAATATGTATTGCTAAAGGAGGCGATGACAGACATTCCTTACTCGTTCAGCGATGGTTATGATTTCAACTTCACAGGAAGTATGCACAACATGTTCTTCTATATGGACGGAGTGTCCAAGGTTGGCATTCAGGCTATGTATAAATACAATGATAAGGTGTATAAGTCGAATCTGGTGGAGTTTGAGATAACGGAAGACGGATTCAGACCTACTGCCGTCAATGGTGTGACTGATGATGCTGACAGAGTTTTGAGCGTAAGCTTCTGCGACCTTAGTGGACGTAGAGTGAGCAACCCTTCAAGTGGTATCTATCTTAAGACAATGAAAATGGCGGATGGTACGCAGAAGACAGTAAAGATTGTAAAGAGATAAAGAAGAAAACATAAAAAAAAACGATGATGTCAGAAATGGCATCATCGTTTTTTTTACACCTCCAACACCCTTACTTCTCCGTTCTTCATCGGCTCGATGTCCTGCATTGGCTTGCTGAAGAAGACGGACTGTATGGCTTTGTTTATTATTCCGTGACCTACGGCGGCTACTGTCTTGCCGTCGTAACGCTGGCGCATAAGCTGGAGGAAGGCGTTGGCACGTTGGCGCATGGCGTCTGTGGTCTCGATGTCCGGCGTCCACTTTGCGTCCTTCAGGTCGGGGATGTATCGACCGGTGAAGCTGCCCCAGTCGCGCTCTCTTAGCAGCGGAGTCTGGAAGATGTTGGCGAGAGCAGTCTGGCGGTCGCCTTGGAAGTGGGGGGCTGCCACCTCCACACAGGTGTCGACGGCACGTTGGAGGTCGCTCGATACGAAGGCGTCGATGTGTTTTTGGCTCAGTTCGGCACCGAGACTGCGTGCCTGATTGATGCCGTTTTCTGTAAGTTTGCCCGGTGTCTGACCTTGCATGATGCGGTTTACGTTGTCAACGGTCTCGCCGTGACGTATAAGAAGAAGCTTGCATGCCATGATTGTATGTTGTTTACTGATTATTAATGTTTAATGTGTGGCTCTTGCCATTACATGTTGTCTATCTCTTTCAGCACCTCCAGAGCGTCGCCCACCGATGTGATGCCGGTCACAATCATGAAGCGGTGGCCTCTGGCTTCCTTGAGATTGCAGCGACGGGTGTGCGAAGATATATAGTTGAGGGCGCGTCCGAAAGCCTGACTCTTATAGTAGGCTGACTCTGGATTGCTCACAAACTGCATCTGCATGCGACCCTGCTTGAGGATGATCTTCTCGCAACCGAGCTTCTTGCCGATTCTTCTTAGCGGCACAACGAGGAGCAGCTGCTCTCCCTCCTTCGGCATCTTGCCGAAGCGGTCTTCCAGCCTCTTGCGGTAAGCGTCCAGCTGGTCGTCGTCGCTGATGTTGTCGAGCTCGCGATAGAGGAACATTCTTTCTGCCGAACCGGGGACGTAGGTCTCGGGGAAATACATCTCCAGGTCGCTCTCCAGTGCGCAATCCTCCACAAACTCGTCGCCGCTGATCTCCTTACCCTGTGCTATCTCCTCAGCGTAGATGTCCTGGAATTCCTCGTTCTTGAGTTCGGTGACAGCCTGATTGAGGATTTTCTGATAAGTCTCGTAGCCGAGATCTTCCATGAATCCGCTTTGTTCGGCACCGAGCAGATTGCCCGCGCCGCGGATGTCGAGGTCCTGCATGGAAAGATTAAATCCGCTGCCGAGTTCGGAGAAATTCTCCAATGCCTCCAGTCGGCGGCGTGCCTCAGGCGTCAGCACCGACTTTGGCGGAGCCAGCAGATAGCAGAACGCCTTGCGGTTGGAGCGTCCCACACGTCCTCGCATCTGATGGAGGTCAGAGAGTCCGAAGCGGTGTGCGTCGTTGATGATGATGGTGTTGGCGTTGGAGATGTCGATGCCGTTCTCCACGATGGACGTGGAGAGAAGCACGTCGTAATCATAATCCATAAAGCCGATGAGGATTTTCTCAAGCTCTTCCGGATTCATCTGACCGTGACCGATGGCCACTCGTGCGTCAGGGACATACTTATGGATGAGTGCGGCTATCTCGGGAAGGTTGGATATGCGGTCGTTCACGAAGTAAACCTGTCCGTTACGCGACATCTCGAAGTTGATGGCGTCGGCTATTATCTCGTGTCCGTATACGCCAAGTTCGGTCTGGACGGGATAGCGGTTTGGCGGCGGCGTGCGTATGATGCTCATGTCTCGTGCTCCCATCAGCGAGAACTGTAGCGTGCGCGGGATGGGGGTGGCAGACATGGTGAGCGTGTCCACGTTGGTCTTCAGCTTGCGCAGCTTCTCCTTCGTAGCCACGCCGAACTTCTGCTCCTCGTCGATGATGAGCAGTCCGAGGTCATGCCATTCCACCGACTTGCCTATGAGCTTGTGCGTGCCGATAAGAATGTCAATCTTGCCCTCCTTCAGATCGGCAAGCACCTCGCGGGTCTGCTTGGCTGTGCGGGCACGTGAGAGATAGTCCACGCGGACTGGCATCTCCTTCAGGCGGCTGAGGAATGTCTTGTAATGCTGGAACGCCAGCACCGTGGTGGGCACCAGCACAGCCACCTGCTTGCCGTCCGTGGCAGCCTTGAAGGCGGCGCGTATGGCCACTTCCGTCTTGCCGAATCCCACGTCGCCGCATACGAGGCGGTCCATGGGTCGGTTGCTCTCCATGTCATGCTTTACGTCCTGTGTGGCTTTCGACTGGTCAGGCGTGTCCTCATACAGGAACGAAGCCTCCAGCTCGTGCTGCAGGTAAGAGTCGGCAGAGAACTGGAATCCCTTCTCGTGGCGACGCTTCGAATAGAGCTTGATAAGGTCACGTGCGATGTCCTTGATGCGCTTCTTCGTGCGTTCCTTCAGTCGGTCCCATACACCCGTGCCGAGAGCGCTGAGGCGTGGCGGTTCGCCGGTGTCGGCGCGGCGGTATTTGGATATTTTGTAGAGCGAATGTATTGACACGTCCACGATGTCGCCGTGCTGATAATAGATGCGTATGGCCTCCTGATAGCTGTCGCCGACCGGTACGCGTAAGAGTCCGCCGAACTTGCCGATGCCGAAATCCACGTGTACGATGAAGTCGCCCGGCTCCATTTCCTGCAGTTCCTTCATCGTCAGCGCCATCTTTCCGGTCCGTGCAGCGTCCGACTTTAGGTTGTATTTATGGAAACGGTCGAATATCTGGTGGTCCGTAAAGAAGCACAGACGCAGGTCGGCGTCGGCGAATCCCTCGTGCAGGGTGTGGTCAACGGGCGTGAACGTGATGTTGTCAGCAATGGAGAGAGCCTCCGAATTGGGCGATTTCTGATGGCGGGCGTTGCGTATGGCACGCAGTTCGTCGCTCTCGAAAATCTCCTTCAGGCGGCGTGTCTGCTTCTCGCTGTCCGCAAGAATGTAGAGACGATAGCCCTGAAGCAGGAAGTCTTCGAGAGTCTGAGCCAGCAATTCGAAGTTCTTATGAAACAGCGGTTGCGGCGAAATGTTGAATGTGATGGTGGTTTGGGGAGTGCCGGACGGATGTGCTCCCATCTCGACGAAGCGGAAACCGCTGATAGCCTTGCGAAATTCTACGCCGCTGACCAGATTGTTCTCCTTCCGCATTTCGCGCAAAATCTGCTCCTGCTCCATCTCTGTGGCACCCTCAAGACGTTCCGTGAAGGCTTGCTTGGAGAAGCCGTTGTCATAAATCTGCTCGATGGCGGAGCATAGATAGAGGCGGTCCTTGAAGACCAGCAGGGCGTCTTCGGGCAGCATGGCAGTGAAGGGCTGCTTGTCTGTGACGGTCTGTGCCAGTTCTGGAACAATCTGAACCGTCTCCTTCGAGTCCTTCGAGAGCTGGTCTGCCACCTCGAACGTGCGGATGGTGTCCACCTCGTCGCCGAAGAAGTCGATGCGGAAGGGCAGTTCGGACGAGTAAGAATAGACGTCGACGATGCTTCCGCGCATCGCAAACTGTCCCGGTTCGTAAACGTAGTCTACCTCCTCGAAGCCAAGACTGCGCATCTTTCGTCCGAGGTCAGTGAGGTTTACGATGTCGCCTACGCCGATGCTTATGGTGCGCTCGTCGAGGTTTCGCTTCGATACGACAAGCTCGCTGAGGGCTTCAGGACAGGTTACCACATAGAGGAAGCCCGGTTTGTCATTCCCTTTGCCAGCCGTATGAGCTGCCGAGAGGCGTGAGAGAGTCTCCGTGCGCAGAATTTCGTTGGCTGCGTCGCGCTGTCCGTACTTCACGGCACGGCGGTAAGATGACGGGAAGAACAGCACGTTGTCCGTACCGAGAATCTGCGTAAGGTCATGATAGAAGTAGCCTGCCTCGTCATTGTCCTGCAGTATGAAGACAGCCGTGAGCGGCTTCTGCGCCCCTTTCTTGCCGTTATCTGTACGGCTTGCGGCTGCCGCAAAAAACACAGGAGCCGATGAAGCAACCATTCCCTTAAGGAATAAATGCTTCACCGACTCGTCATTTACAGCTTTCAAAAAAGCCCCGCACTGAGGCAGGGCTGAATATATGTTGCTAATCTCTCTTATTTCCATAAGCATTTAAGGATGTCCTCTCGACGTATCTCGAATGTTTTAATGTTTTGCCTTAGGATACTTTCTGAACCATCCGTCCCAACGCAGACGCATAACGCCGAAGAAAGCTTCGGAGAAAATGCCACCGCTCATCTTGCTGACACCTTCGCGACGGTTGACGAACACTACGGGCACCTCCTTAATCTTATAGCCCATCTTGTATGCCGTGAACTTCATCTCTATCTGGAAGCCGTAGCCTTTGAAGCGGATCTGGTCGAGCGGAATAGACTCGAGCACGCAACGGCGATAGCACTTGAAGCCCGCTGTGGTGTCGTGCACCTGGAAACCGGTGACCATGCGCACGTACTTTGAAGCGAAGTAGCTCATCAGCACGCGTCCCATAGGCCAGTTGACGACGTTGACGCCGCTTACGTAACGTGATCCGATGGCGAGGTCATAGCCTTCGTCGTGGCATGCTGCGTAAAGGCGCGGCAGGTCGGCAGGGTCGTGAGAGAAGTCGGCATCCATCTCGAAGATGTAGTCATAGCCGTGCTCGAGCGCCCACTTGAATCCTGTGATGTAGGCGGTGCCGAGTCCCAACTTGCCGCTGCGCTCCACGATGAAGAGGCGGTCGGCAAACTCCGTGTCGATGAGATGATGCACTATCTTTGCTGTTCCGTCGGGGCTTCCGTCGTCGATGACGAGGATGTGGAAGCACTTTTCGAGAGCGAAGATGGCGCGTATGATCTTCTCGATGTTTTCCTTTTCGTTATATGTGGGGATGATTATGATGCTGTCGCTTTTGTTCATACTACCTTTATATTTAGTTCTGTTTGGCTTGTCTTTAACTATCTATTTTGCAAATGTACGAATATTATTCTAAAGGCACGCCCGCAAACGAATAAAAAAAAGCCGCTTTATGTAAGTTTTCATAAGTTTTAAAGCTTATGAACTGTGCATAGCGGTGTTGTTTAGGGGCTACTGTTTGGGATTATTGCCGTTTACGATGCTCTCGATGTATCGGCATACCATAGAAATGCCCTTCTCGTTGTCTCCTCCCTCAGGTATGATGACGTGAGCGAAGCGCTTTGTGGGTTCGATAAACTGCTCGTGCATGGGCTTGAGAACCTTCAGATAACGGTCCACAACCATCTGTACGGTACGTCCGCGCTCGATGATGTCGCGCTGGATGTTTCGGATAAGGCGCTCGTCAGAGTCGCAGTCCACGAAGATGCGGAAGTCCATCATGTCGCGCAGGCGCTTGTTTAGCAGGGCCATGATACCCTCCACGATGATGACGGGCTTAGGCTCGACGTGGATGGTGGCTTCCTCACGGTTGCACTTAATATAGGAATATGTGGGCTGCTCGATGGCTTTTCCCTCGCGCAAGTCGTTTATCTGCTTGATGAGAAGCTTCCAGTCGAAAGCGTCAGGATGGTCAAAATTGATGGCATGGCGCTCCTCGTCCGTCATGCCAGTGGTGTCGTTATAGTACGAGTCGAGAGGCACCACGGCTACATGATGAGGCGGAAGAGCCTCCACAATCTTCTTCACCACGGTGGTCTTGCCCGAACCGGTGCCTCCAGCTATACCTATAATTGTGATTTTATTGTTTTCCATATACTTGTTTTTAGTAGAGATTTACGGTGTGAATATACTGTCGAACATCTTCTGATAGAACTCCGCCTTCTTCTCCACAGCCATCGGGTAAGCCCTTGAGCTGCTTGGCATCCTCCACAGACGCAGATGACGTCCTTCAAAGCAGAACGTGGTATGCTCTCCAACCTTCGGACTTTCCTTAATGGAGAAGCATTCGGCGAGCGTGTCGGTGGCTTTCTGTCCAGTCGTTACGATGTCGGTAAGAAGGGGCAGGTCGCTTACCATCGCCTTAAGGTCAGTAGGCTCCACGACCATGAGGTCCTTGTCCGACGCCGTATTCTTCAGTCGGCGGACGGCTGTGGCGGTGTCGTACATGCCGATGCGCTGACGGGTAAGAAAGCTTTTGATGTCGTCAAGGAAGAATGTCTTGTGCTCCTGGCTGACGAAGCGCATCTTGTCTTGGAAGAAGCAGATGCCGAAGATGCGCCACATGTCGTTGGTGAAGTTGGGATAATAGAAGTGCATTGTCCAGCGTTTCTCTCCCGGCGGGAAGCTGCCGAGCATCAGCAGACGGCATCCTTCGGGAAGGAAAGGCGTGAAGGGATGGCGCTCCACAGGCGGAAGAGTCTGTGTGACGCCATCCTTAAGTTGGTGTTCTGACATCATTACTTCTGCTCCTTTACGAGGTAAACCACAACGGGGAGGTGGTCAGAATATCCGTCCAGCCATACGCCGCCAGCCGTGGTACGCTTCGGAGCACCCTTGTATTTGCCCTCGCTCTGGATAAGATACGGTCTGACGTGAATCTGGTTCTGGAAGAACTTGAGAGACGAATAGTCCTTGCGTCCGTTCTTGTTGAGGAGGTTGGGAGAGAGGACAATCTGGTCGAAGAGGTTCCACGTGCCGCTGTAGAAGAGCGTTCCGCGTCCTTCCTTGGTGAGAATGTTATACCAGGGATTATACATGTCGTCCTTGCCCACCTTGTCTACGTCCGGCTTGCATGAGAGTCCTTCGGTCATCGACTTGTTTGTCGGGTCGTCGTTCATGTCGCCCATTACCATCACCTTGCAGTTCTTGTCAGCCTCGATGAGCGAGTCCTTTATCTTCTTCACCTGACGTGCTGCCACCTCGCGATAGTATGGCGAAGAGAAGCGGCTGGGCCAGTGGCATACGATGACAGCAACGGGCTCGCCAGCCATCTCGCCCTTTACGGTAAGGAAGCCACGTGTGACGAAGCCGGAGTCCTTTGCTTCCTCGGGAACGTAGGGATAGAGGTGTACGTCCTTTACGCTGAAGTAGCGCGGATTGTAGAGCATGGCGCAGTCGATGCCTCGCTTGTCCGGTCCCTCAACGTGCACATACTTATAGCCACGCTCCTTGAGCTTGGGCTGAGAGATGAGTGCGTCCAGCACGCGTGAGTTCTCCACCTCCGACAGACCGATTACGGAGCATCCCACGCCCGGCAGCTTGTCCGTTCCGAGATCGGCGAGCGCCTGAGCCATGTTGTGCAGCTTGTGGCTGTATTTCAGTCCGTTCCATTTATACGAACCGTTTGGGAGGAAGTCGTAGTCGCGCTTGCCCTCGTCGTGGCAGGTGTCGAAGAGGTTTTCCTGATTGTAGAAACCTACGGCGTAAAGGCTGTACTTCTTCTGTGCGTTTGCTCCTGTTATGGCGCAGAGCAAGAACATAAGGATAAGTAGAAAGTTCTTTTTCATTTTTGTTTGTATTGTCATTTCTTGTTGATTACCTATTGTTTCAATCTGCAAATTTCGCTAATAAATCTGATATATGCCATAACTTTTCAGCGGATTTAGCTTAATGTCATATAAATTTCTTGTTTTCTTTTATTAATTTTGCCCCATAGACCATTCATATTATGAAATACATTCTTGCTACAGACTCATTCAAAGGCAGCCTGTCGTCCATGGAAGTGGAGGCGGAGATAGCCGAAGTGTTAACAGAAAAGGGCGCGGATGTCGTCAGCCTGCCGATGTCGGACGGCGGTGACGGCATGCTGGAGGCTTTCACGAAGGCTTTGGGCGGAACCATAGAGCCGGTGTATGTGCACAATCAGATGATGCGCCGTGTGGACGCCGCCTTCGGTATGACGGCTGACGGCACCGCCATTGTGGAGGTGGCGCAGGCGTGCGGACTGGAGTTAGTGAAGGAAGACGAACGCAATCCGATGCGTGCCACCACCTACGGCGTGGGCGAACTGCTCTCAAGAGCCGTCAAGCGCGGATGCCGCAACTTCATAATCGGACTTGGAGGCAGCGGCACGAGCGACGCAGGAATTGGTATGCTGAGGGCGCTTGTTGACATCTTTGCGAAGGGAAAGACCTTCGACGACGCCATGAAGACCGAACTGGGCGAGTGTCGCTTCACCTTGGCGTGCGACGTGGACAATCCTCTTTGCGGCGAGAACGGAGCGGCTTGCGTATATGCTCCGCAAAAGGGCGCTACGCCGCAGATGGTGGAGCAGCTCGACAGAAGGGCGAAGCTGTTCGCGGAGAAGTCTGCTCTGCATTATGGCTATGACCGTTCGTGCTGTCCTGGAGCAGGTGCAGCTGGCGGACTCGGCTATGCTTTCATGCAGTATCTTGGCGCTGAGATGCGTTCCGGAGCCGACATGCTGCTCAGTCTTTGCCGCTTTGACGACGTGGCAAAGGACGCCGACATGATAATAACAGGAGAAGGACACGCTGACCGTCAGACGCTGATGGGCAAGCTGCCGCAGAAGGTGTTGCAGCATGGACTGCAGATTGGCGTGCCTGTAGGACTGGTGGCTGGCAGAGTGGACGCCAAGGAACAGCTGCTGGAAGCTGGTTTCCGATTCGCCGAAAGCGTCACTCCTGACGGCATGTCTACAGCCGAGGCTATGAAGAAGGAAGTGGCGCAGGCTAATCTGAGGCGTTGGGCTGATTTTCATCACCATCACGAACTCTTTAATGATTGAATCGATGTACGATATTTGCATGACGGACATTGTGTTAATAATGTAACCTAAATATATAATCAAAAAGCTTTCATTTACCGATTTTTTTTCTTTACTTTGCAAAGGAAATCAATAAAATCGAAAAACTTTAACAACATATATGAAAGAACATGGATCTGTCCGTGTTCTTTTATTGGTTTAAGTAAGATATATATCAAAACTAATTAATTACATACATGCAAAAAAAGCTAAATCTTGCAGTGCTTGCTATGTGCTGCGTTCCGGCTGCTTACGCTCAGACTGACTCGCTCAGTATGAACACGATAAGCACGGAAGCTGCCATCACTTTCACGGAGGCGCAGCTGGGTGAGGATGACGACATGTCGCAGAACGTGACCATCGTCAGCTCCAACAGCAACATCTACGCCAGTGGAGTGGGCTATCTGTTCTCGCCGGTGCGATTCCGCTATCGTGCCTTCGACCAGAAGTATAATGATGTCTACGTAAACGGACTCTCGCTCAATGACATGGAGTCAGGACAGTTCCGCTACTCACAGGTGGGCGGACTGAACAATATGACACGTAACGTGGAGTTCGCACTGCCTTTCGAGCAGAACAACTTTGCCATCTCGGGCATGGGAGGTGCCAATAACTACAACTTCCGTCCGTCGGCAATGCCCGTAGGACAGCGCCTCACGCTTAGCGGCGCCAACCGCAACTACACGCTGCGCGGAATGTATACGTATAGCACAGGTCTGTCCGAGAAGGGATGGGCTTTCACCGGCGGCGTAAGCTATCGCTGGGCAAACCGCGGATATGTGGAGGGAACATTCTACAACTCGTTCTCTTACTTCCTCGGACTGCAGAAGGTGTTGTGCGGAGGACGTCACAGCCTGACTCTCTCCACATGGGGCAACCCAACGGAACGCTCTGCGCAGGGACCTGGTACGGATGAGGTTTACTGGCTGGCTAACGACAGATACTATAACCCTTATTGGGGTTATCAGAACGGCAAGAAGCGCAACTCGCGCGTCGTGAACGACTTTGCCCCGTCTGCCATCTTCACATGGGACTGGAAAATCTCTGACGACACGAAGCTTACAACATCAGTGCTCGGACGCTACTCGATGTATAAGGGCACGAAGCTCAACTATAACAACTCGGACAACCCGCAGCCTAACTACTGGAAGAATCTGCCCAGCAGCTACTTCGATGTGTGGTATGAGAACGACAAGGCTTACCGTACAGACCAGGCTTTCGCCGACTGGCAGTACACATACAACTACTGGCAGGCTTCGAAGGCTAACCGTCAGATCAACTGGGACCGCCTCTACTATGCCAACAAGAACGCCAACCTTGCAGGCAAGGACGCCATGTACTACCTCCAGGCAAAGCATAGTGACAACCTCACCATCTCGCTCGCGTCTACGCTCAATCACCAGATTGACAAGAACAAGCAGATAAACCTCGGCGTGATGGCAGCTACAAACAACGGCAGCCACTACCAGACAATAGAGGATTTGCTCGGTGCCAACACCTTCCACAACATCAATACTTACGTCATCTCTGACAAGTATACTGCCGACTCTGACCAGGCACAGTACGACCTCAACAACCGCAATGCCGTTGTGGGCGAGGGCGACCGCTTCGGCTTTGACTATCGCCTGATCGTCAACAAGGCAAAGGTGTGGACTTCATACTCTGAGAATTTCGGACCGCTCAACTACACCATCGCCGCAAAGCTCGGCTATACGTCTATGCAGCGCGACGGCAAGATGCGCAACGGTCTGGCTCCGAACAACTCGTACGGCAAGAGCCACCACGCACAGTTCCTTGACGGTGGCGTGAAGTTTGCTTCCACCATCTCTCTCGGTCGCGGCAATACGCTCTCGTTGGGTGCTGCTTACGAGTATCGCGCACCGGAGGCTTCCAAGTCTTTCGTAGCTCCTGAGGTCAACAACGACTTCGTTTCTGGTCTTAAGAACGAGCGCGTGTTCAGCTCTGAGCTGGGTTATCAGTTCGACAATTCTTGGTTGCACTTCAACATCAGCGGCTATTACTCACGCCTTACCAACGTAACCGACTGGCAGAACTTCTATAACGACGACGTCAACTCATTCACATACGTATCGCTCACGGACATGAACAAGGAGTATTACGGTGTTGAGGCTGGATTTAAGTTTAAGGTGACGAGCTTCTTCGACGTGAAGCTTCTCGGAACCATCAGCGACGCCAAGATCATCAACAACTCGAAGCTCTGCTACATGAAGTCAGTAGACTCGCAGTTGCTCGGCAGCGATCAGACCGGCAACAACTACGACGAGGTGTATAACAAGGGCATGCGTGACGCCGGCACACCGCTCACAGCGGCAAGTCTCGGACTCAGCTATCATCAGGGCGGATGGTTTATCGACCTCAACGGCAACTACTATGACCGCATCTATCTGAGCTACTCGCCCAGCTACCGCTTCAAGTCAGCCGTCGAGGCACGCAACAAGGTGATGTCGCAGTATGGCGAACCCACCATCAACGACGTTACCGGCGAGATTCTTCCCAGCGCTCTCAAGCAGGCTAAGGGCAAGGGCGGATTCATGCTCGACGCATCCATCGGCAGAAGCATCTATCTGAAGCACGGATCGCTCTCCATCAACCTCATGGTCACCAATGTCCTCAACAACCGCAACATCGTAACAGGCGGCTTCGAGCAGAGCCGAAGCGACTACAGCGGAGCCAGCGTTGACAATCCTGAGCAGAGCAGCGTGAAGAAGCGTGCCTATTCGTTCGCAAAGAATCCGTACAAGTTCTATGCTTACGGCACTAACGGCATGCTCAACATAACGTATAAATTCTAAACCCACACTTCAAGAAAATGAAAAGTATTAAATATCTGAAACTTGTCATCATGGCGCTCGTCATCTCTTTCGGCGCGGCATCATGTATGAACGAAGACTGGAGCGACCCGACTGGCGAGACTTCTCCTTTCGGCAACAGCCAGTTGCAGGAGACCAACGTCGTTTCCATTAAGTCGCTCATTGACGAGTATGGAGCAAAGCAGAAAGACAAGGTGAACGACACGGTGCGCATCGCTGACGGCGTGCAGATAAAGGGCGTCGTGACAGGCAACGACATGGAGGGCAACCTCTATAATCAGGTTACCATCGATGACGGCACGGCAGGTATGATCATCTGTGTGGCTCAGGGTGGTATGTTCGGACAGCTTGCCGTTGGTCAGGAGATTCTCGTTAACGTAGGCGGACTCTATTACGGCACGTATCGCACGCAGCCGCAGATTGGCATTCCCTACACCAACTTCGAGAAGAACCAGACTTATCCGAGCCGTATGAACCGCAACGAATGGCAGTCGCGCTTCAAGGTGATAGGTAAGGCAGACCCGACGAAGGCCACTCCCATCGTCGTAGAGAATGCTTCCGACCTCAATATTGAGGCCAATGCCTACGCTCTCGCAGGTCGTCTTGTTACTCTGAAGAATGTGGAATTCAACGAGCCGGGCAAGACATTCGCTCCCGAGTCGGAGGGTTACACCACAGGTTACGGCGTTACACGCTACTTCAAGGGATTCACCGCACAGAAGAAGCAGATAGGTGTGCGCACAAGTTGCTACGCCGACTTTGCCGCTGAGACGGTACCTTCAGGCAAGGTGAACGTCACCGGCATCCTCACTTGCTACAAGACCAGCCTTACAAGCAGCTACGGCAATACCGTACAGCTGGTGCTCCGCAGCAGCAAGGACATCGAGGCTGTGAAGTAACAGAGCCTATACATTATATAATATATAAGACAAACAAAAAGATAATCCCTAAATAAACATTAAAGACAATATGAAAAAGATTCTTTATACAATGCTTGTCGCTCTTATGACAGCATTCACTTTCACAAGCTGCGAGGACGTTCCCGCTCCTTATGACATCCCCAACGGCGGCAACGGCGGCGAGACCACTACTGAGGTGGCTGAGGGTAACGGAACCGTTGACTCTCCTTACAATCCTTTAGCAGTCGTGCAGTACATCAAGTCTCTTGAGGCTGGCGTAAACTCTTCTGACTATGTATACATCAAGGGTATCGTTTCTTCCACAAAGGAAATTTCGGCTCAGTTCGGCAACGCCTCATTCTATATCTCTGCTGACGGCACTACCACCGGCACACAGTTCTACGTTTACCGTGTGAAGGGTCTTGGCAACAAGAACATCGCTTCTGACGACGAGGTTAAGGTGGGCGACGAGGTCATCATCTGCGCAAAGGTGGTGAACTACGGTGGCAACACTCCTGAGACAGTACAGGGCGAGGGCTACATCTATGCTCTCAATGGCAAGACAGAGGGTGGCACCACTCCTTCTACTGGTCAGGCTACAGGCGACGGCTCAAAGGAGAATCCGTTCAACAGCGTGGCTGCCAACCAGATGGCAAGCAAGCTCGCTTCTGGCGAAAAGACAGACAAGCAGTACTACATCAAGGGTAAGGTGGTTTCTGTAAAGGAGGCTTTCAGCGCACAGTTCGGCAACGCTTCTTTCTATATCTCTGACGACGGCAAGGAAGACAACAAGTTCTACGTATTCCGCACTCTCTATCTTGGCAACGAGAAGTGGACAGAGGGTAAGACCAATGTGGCTGTAGGCGACGAGGTTGTGGTTTGCGGTTCGCTCATCAACTATATGGGCAACACTCCTGAGACCGTTCAGGGTGAGACTTATCTCGTAAGCCTTAAGAGCAACGGCGGTGGTACAGAGACTCCTGACACACCGGGTGATGATATCAAGGGTGACTTCGAATATGTTGTAGCTAACTGCGGTCTTGAAAACGCTACAAAGCTTTCGACCCTGACTCTTACAGATGGTCTTACACTCACATTTGACGGTGGAGGCAACAATAGCGTTCCCAGCTTCTACACCACTGGTAATGCCATCCGTATCTATCCGAAGAACACTATCAAGTTTGAATCTGCAAAGAGCATCGAGTCGCTGGTATTTGTTTGCGACGAGTATAACGGCGCACTCTACAATGCCTCTGGCGATATTTCAAGCACTTCAGGAAAGACTACAATCAGCGGATCAAACCTTGTCATTTCTGGTATCAACAGCAAGGAGTTTACGCTCACCAATACCAGCACTGTGACAGGTGCGCCGTCACAGCTTCGTTTCACCAAGGTGATTGTGACTTACAAAAAGTAATAATATATCATATTTCGCTTTTTACCTATAAATTTTTGGCGGTATGCTAAAAAAGTCGTACCTTTGCAGCCACTGAAAGTTATAAAGCGACATTATCAATTTAATAATATAACAATTTAATCAAAATGAAGAAGGGAATTCATCCAGAAAACTATCGCCCCGTCGTATTCAAGGATATGTCCAACGGCGATATGTTCCTTACAAAGTCTACATGCAAGACATCAGAGACAGTAGAGTTTGAAGGCGAAACTTACCCAGTAGTTAAAGTCGAAATCTCAAGCACCTCTCACCCGTTCTACACTGGTAAGAGCAAGCTCGTCGATACCGCTGGTCGCGTAGACAAGTTCATGAGCCGTTACGCAAAGGTTCGCAAGTAAGGAAATAGGAAATAGAATAAACATATATTTCTATAGAATAGGCGAAAGCCTGTTTCTTTGACTATGCACATCGAAAGTGTGTTCTAAGCGTAGTTGCATATACGTTTGGAACACACTTTCTTTTTTTTTTCATACCTATAGTTCTTTCTCAATTACAATCCATTAATATAATTCCAATCCATTTGATTATAATGAATCTTTATCCAAAACAACTGTTCAGGCTTCTTGCCCTCTCCGTTGTGGCGTGCTTCACTATGGCTCTTGTGGGCTGTGGTGACGACGATGCTCAGTATATCGGCAACGACAACTCTTCGTCTTCAGAAAACAAGAACGCCAATACCGTAACGTCAGAACGTGCTGTAAGGCGTCTTGAGTTTCCGGCTCTGAAGAAGACGGGCAAGCAGAAGCTTATCGTGCATCGCCTTTCCAATACGTCGTACGATTCGGATGCCATCAATTTCGCCACCGAATGGGACTGTGACAAGAAGTCGCAGCGCTGGTCGTGCTACCAGCTCCACAAGGGATTCAAGGGCAATTACTCGCGTGTGGCTGACTTCACCTTCGATCCGGCGTTGTCGCCTTCAGAGTATTGGTCAGAGTTCAGATATTTCCCCGGCTACGACCGTGGCCATATCTGTCCGAGCGCAGACCGCACATTCTCATACGAAGCCAATGAGCAGACCTTCTATATGTCGAACATGCAGCCGCAATATCATGAGTTTAACGGATATCAGGATGGAACGTCCAACCGCGGACTGTGGGTAAGAATGGAGAGCCAACTCCAGAAATGGGCTAAGAATCTCTCTTATACTGACACCATATACGTATGTAAGGGAGGAACCATCGACGACGAGAAGAACATCATCACCCGCATCAACGGCAAGATGATCGTACCCAAATATTTCTTCATGGCCATCCTTCGCAAGAGTCAGTTCGGCTATGCCGCCGTAGGATTCTGGAGCGACCAGACCAAGGCATGGCGCACCGAAGAGACTCTTCTCTCTCATTGTATGTCCATAGAGAAGCTGGAACAGCTCACCGGCATCGACTTCTTCTGCAACCTTCCCGACGACATCGAGAAGCAGGTGGAGAAGACATTTAATGCTTCGAGCTGGTCGGACTTGAAATAAACATTCCTACGAATGTCAGCAAGCCGTTTATCATCAGCAGTTCGTAGCCGAACTTATAGCCCAACCATTCCTTCGATGCCGTGTCGAGAGCGAAGCAGAGGAGGGGAGAGGCAATGGCTATGTAAGGCACGATGCGGTCGTTAGTGGCGCGTCGTGTCAGCAGACCGTAGGCGAAGAGACCCAGCAGCGGACCGTAGGTGTAGGAGCACATCACGTATATGGCGTCAATGACGCTCGTGCTGTTCAGCACCTTGAAGATAAGGATGAACAGCACGAAGACGACAGCCATGCCGATGTGCACCTTCCTGCGCAGACGCTCGTCCTTCGGTCGCTCGCATACGTCCACACAGAAGCTGGTGGTAAGGGCTGTAAGGGCAGAGTCGGCACTTGAGAACGACGCTGCCACAATGCCTATCGTAAACAACACCGTCACCGCCGTACCCAGACTTCCCGTAGCCGCAAACATCGGCAGAAGCTCGTCGCCGCTTGCGGGCAGCGCCACACCCTCTTTCCCGGCAAGCATCATAAGCAGCACGCCGAGCGCCATAAACAGCAAATTTGCAGGAACGAAAGCGAAGCCGTACGTGCATACGTCCTTCTGAGCCTCACGCAACGACTTGCACGTAAGGTTCTTCTGCATCATGTCCTGGTCCAGACCGGTCATCACTATGGCGATGAACGCACCGCTGAGTATCTGCTTCCAGAAGTTCTGCGTAGACACCCAGTCGTCCATGACGAACATGCGGCTGTGACTGTCTGCGGCAATGGCACGCAAAGCCTCAGGCACGCTGAGTCCCAGTTGCGTTATCACATTATAGGTTATAAGGATGAGCGCAGCAAACATACACGTGGTCTGGAACGAGTCAGTCCACACCAATGTCTTTATGCCACCGCGTCTTGTGTAAAGCCAAATCAGCAACGTCATTCCCACTACGGTGGCAGGGAATGGGATGCCGGCTTCGTCCATTACGAAGCTCTGCAGTATTATGCACACCACATAGAACCTCACCGCCGCTCCCGTCATCTTCGATATAAGGAAAAACCACGCTCCCGTCTTGTAGGAGCGCATGCCTAACCGTTCTTTCAGGTATGAATAGATGGTGGTCAGATTCAGCTTGTAATAGACGGGCAGCAGTACGAAAGCTATGGTGAAGTAGCCGAGAATAAATCCGATGCACGTCTGGATGTAGGTCATGTCCGTGCGCATCACCATGCCCGGAACGCTGACAAAGGTGATGCCCGATATGGAAGCGCCCACCATTCCGAACGCCACCATATACCATGGCGAGCGGCGGTTGGCACGGAAGAACGTCTCGTTGTCAGCGCCGCGGCTTGCCGTAAGGCGGCTGAACAACATGAGTGCCGCGAAGTAGACGGCGACAGTAAGGAGTATAATCATTGTTTATTTGTTTTTAAATATATATTAATTGGAGTTGCAAAATTAGCTATTTATGTTTATTTGGGCTAACTTTGCAATATTAAATGTGGCTGAACCTTTCAGCTTCTATATATATTAATGATATGGTAATGATTATGAAAAGACAGAATCATACCTTTGTGAAGACCAAAAAGATATTGCGTATGAGCTTTAGAGTCTTCATGGGGCTATTGTTGTTTGTGGGTCTGGTGAGCGGTAAGCCGGCTGACCGACCTCTGATGTTGAAGGGCGTTGTCGTGGACGAGGAAGGCAAAGGCATCGCCGGAGTAGTGGTAAACAACGGACGTGAGTTCTGTAAGACGGACCGACGCGGCGCATGGCAGCTTTCCACCGACACCACGGTCAGCAAGTTTGTCTCTATCTCCACGCCGCGAGAGTATCGTCTGCCTGAGAAGGACGGCATTGCTTCGGGCTATTACATCCCCGTCGGAGAGGCTGTAGCTAATCGGAACACCAACACTTTCCGCCTCCAGCGACGCGACTCCGTGTCTGACCGTTTCCATTATATAGCCATCAGCGACCCGCAGATTCTCAATGCCCACGACATGAAACGCTGGCGCAACGAGACCATGCCTTCCATTCTCCGCACTGCCTTGCAGCTGCGCAAGACGGGCGACGTGGTGGGAATGACGCTCGGCGACGTAGTGTTTGACAATATGAACATCTATCCGCAGTACGTGGAAAGCATCAAGAACCACCGCATGACCTTCTTCCAGTGCATCGGCAATCATGACTTCGAGAAGGCGTATGCCGACCTTCACAATTCGTCAGTCGGTGCCGAGCGTTACGCCGAGCAGATGTTCGGACGCTATTTCGGTCCGGTCAACTATTCGTTTAACATAGGCAACGCCCACGTAGTGACCATCAAGAGCATCAATTATCGTGGAGGTTGCCATTACGAGGAGGAGATAACGGACGAAGACCTGCGCTGGTTGGAGCGCGACCTTAGCTACGTGCCGAAGGACCGCCTCGTCATCCTTAACATGCACGCGCCGGGATGGAACGCCATGGAACCCATCGACAACATCCTTAATGCCAAGCGTCTGGAGGAAATCCTCGCCCCCTACGATGCCCATGTCTTCGCCGGACACACCCACTTCTTCGAGAACGTGGAGGTGTCGCCGCGTCTTTATCAGCACAACATAGGTTCGGCTTGCGGAGCATGGTGGACGTCAAACATCTGCCGTGACGGTTCGCCGAACGGATATATGGTGGTGACAGTGGACGGCAAGAAACTTCGTTGGAAGTATCGCTCCGCCAACAGCAAGTCGGATGTTCAGATGCGTGTGTATAAGCCAGGAGAATTTCGTACGCAGAAAGACTTTATCGTAGCCAACGTATGGGAGTGGGATCCTCACTGCCGTGTGGTATGGTATGAGGACGGAAAGTATAAGGGACTGATGCAGCGCTTTGTAGACAATGATGAGGCTTTCCTCAGAACAAAGCCAAGAAAGCACCAGCTCGCCAAGACCGGCCACCTCTTCCGCGCCCGTCCATCATCAAAGAAATATCGTTACATAAAGGTGATATTCATAAATCGCTTCGGCGAGACATTTACATGGAAATGGGAGAACCGTAACAATCGACCGTTCCTCCTGGACAAGTAAAACAAGTAGAGACAAGTTGAGAGTTGAGAGTTGAGGGTTGAGAGTTGAGGGTTGAGACAAGTTGAGAGTTGAAAGTTGAGGGTTGAGAGTTATGATATGTTTTTATAGATAATACATAGCTAACAATGTAGTTATCAAAAGTAATCATAACTCTCAACCCTCAACTTTTAACTCTCAACTTTTTACAGCTCTCAACTTTTATATTCAGTTTCTATTTCTTAACTTCAAAGGAGCTTCGCTCTTCACCCTCTTCTCTCCCTTTGCCGAACCGAACGAGCGAGTGCTTGTTGTCGTGCTGTTGTTCTTGTCAGGAGCGAGGGCCTTTGTCACGCGCTCACAGTCGAAGAATACGTATTCGTCGTTGTTCACACCCTCCATCACGCCGCTGAAGTCATTGTTGCTAAGTGAGAAGCCTGAAGTCTGGCTGTTGCCGCGAGAGTCGAGCACATAGCGCATGCCGCTGGCGTATTCCACGTAGATGTTGTACGTCCTTGGGTCGATATACCACTTAAACTGCAATGTCTGCGAGTCGTAGAGTACGTTGCCGTCATCGTCGCGCAGCGGCTTGCCGTACTTGTCAGTCTTTGGAACATAGTCCGTCTCGAAGCCGTTGCCGTTGTTCGATTTGGCTGTATACTGTATGAAGCTGAAGTCCACGTACATATTGGCTTGATAGCGGTTGCCGTCCTCGCCGGTGTATTCGTTTGTCAGCTCACCCGTCCACGAGCCGTTCAGCATCTGCGCCATAGCTACGAGGTCGTCAGAACCGTTGTCGTAAGGACGGTCATACCACTCGTCCGGATCGTCATCCCACCAGTCGTCGTAATACGGGTCGTCACAACTTGTCATTGCCAGAGGTGCCAGCACCATCACGGCGAGTGTAAGGAAATAGTAAATGCGTTTCATAATATTCTGTTTTTTTGATTTTTCACTTATTCTTGTTATTTACTTTCACGTTGCAAATTTATCAAAACATAACATAATAAACAATATTTTTTCCATATTACAGAGTAGGGATTTCCCTATTTCGGAATTTAAACGAACAAAAAACGTTAGTTTATATTGACGTCAGATTCTTGTTTCTCAATATTTTTGCCTAATTTTGTATCTCATAATATAAGGTAAAAAGAAAACCGAACAACAAAAAAATAGAAAAGGAGAAAAATGAGAACTGTATACGATTTCTCTGTAAAAGACAGAAAAGGGAAGAATGTGTCCCTGAAGGAGTATGCCAACGAGGTGCTGCTCATTGTCAACACAGCCACAAAGTGCGGATTCACACCACAGTATGAAGAGCTGGAGAAGCTCTACGAGAAATACCATGCACAGGGATTTGAGGTGCTCGACTTTCCGTGCAATCAGTTCGGAGCGCAGGCTCCCGGCACGGACGAGTCAATCCACCAGTTCTGCAAGCTGAACTACGGTACGGAGTTTCCGCGCTTCAAGAAGGTGAAGGTGAACGGTGCCGACGCCGAACCGCTCTATGTCTTCCTCAAGGAGCAGAAGACATTCGCAGGATTCAATCCCGAACACGAACTCACACCCGTGCTGGAAGAGATTCTCTCAAAGGAGACACCTGACTATAAGGAGACAAGCGACATCAAGTGGAACTTCACAAAGTTCCTCGTCAACAAGCGCGGTCAGGTAATCGCACGCTTCGAGCCGACTGAGAGCATTAGCAACATAGCAAAGCAAATAGAAGAACTACTATAAAAAACAAACCAACAATGGAAAACAGAGAACACGTACGCTGCCTTATCGTCGGTAGCGGTCCTGCTGGCTACACAGCAGCCATCTATGCAGGAAGAGCAAACCTCAGTCCCGTGGAGTACTGCGGCATTCAGACTGGCGGACAGCTCACACAGACAACTATCGTTGAGAACTTCCCGGGCTATCCCGAGGGCGTAGAGGGCAATCAGATGATGGCTGACCTCCGCAAGCAGGCAGAGCGCTTCGGCGTGGACATGCGTGAGGGAAGCATCGCCAAGGCTGACTTCTCAAAGAAGCCTTACGTGCTTACCACCGATACGGGTGTGGAGATTGAGGCAGACACCGTGATTATCGCAACAGGTGCCAGCGCCAAGTATCTCGGACTTGACGACGAAAAGAAATACAACGGACAGGGAGTAAGCGCATGTGCAACGTGTGACGGCTTCTTCTATCGCAAGCGCACAGTGGCTGTGGTAGGTGGCGGCGACACAGCATGTGAGGAGGCTCTCTATCTCGCTGGCCTTTGCAAGAAGGTATACATGATTGTGCGCAAGCCGTATCTCCGTGCTTCAGACGTTATGAAGAAGCGCGTGGAGGACAACGAGAAGATTGAGATTCTCTATGAGCACAACACCGAGGGTCTCTTCGGTGAGGACGGCGTAGAGGGTGCTCACGTCGTTAAGCGCAAGGGTAAGGCTGACGAGGAGCATTACGACATCGCCATCGACGGCTTCTTCCTCGCCATCGGTCACAAGCCCAACACAGACGTATTCCGTCCTGCTGTTGAGTGTGACGAGACTGGCTACATCAAGACTCAGGACGGTTCGCCCCGCACCAACGTTGACGGCGTATTCGCTGCCGGTGACTGCGCCGACCCCACATACCGTCAGGCCATCGTAGCCGCAGGTTCTGGATGTAAGGCAGCTCTTGAGGCAGAGCGCTGGCTCGCAGAGCACAACCTGTAAGATACACATAATCAGCATAAATAAGAAAAAAGACAGCTCGAAGGAGAACAATCCCCTTCCAGCTGTCTTTTTTGTTTGCTTACTTTCTGAAAAAAAGATTGTTTTATTTTGCCAATATCTTCAAATAGGCTACCTTTGTGGTATTAGTAACCTAATACTTGATATATGAGGAAAATATTCTTCTTTCTTCTTTCCATGCTTCTCGGCACTGCCGTGCAAGCAATGGCAGCGACAGCACCAGACAGCGTGTTTGTCGTGAAAGACGGACGCATCGTTTCCGCCTACGAAATAGGTAAAGATGTAGACAACATCACGTTCCTTCACAAGACCGTGCTTACGGGCAATTGTGTCCGCATAGGTGACGAAACCGTAGAGATGAAGTCGGCGGTGGTCACTTACAAAGGATCGTATGCCTACATCTATCTCTCTCCGACAGCAGGGCTCACCACTGTGGAGCAGATCACTGAAGGCAGTTACCTTCAGGTGGCGGTTACCACCGGATTGCTCGGAAAGAATGTCCATCTGAGTAAGTTTGCCGATGATTACACAGACAATGATTTCCTTCAGGTCATGTATCTCGACATGGATAAGTTTACGAATGATGACAATTATGAGCCGGTGATGTTCTCCACGGATGACTGGTCTGACTATTTTGCTGACGGAACGGCGAGCATATCCATGGAGGACGGACAGCTGTCTGTCAATTTTGACTGCCTCCCGATAGACGGCGGACAGGCTTTCTTAGGACAGTATAAGGGCGGTTTCACGGATATAGCCCAGAGCCCGTACCACTTCACAGTCGACGGAAAGCGCATGGAGATGCGTGCAGCGTTCGCCGAGAAGGTGGCTGACGGCACAGCGTTCTATCTTACACCGGGCAACATCGACCGCGCCAACGACCTGGAGAACTGCTATTATTATGTACGTCTCTTCGTACCCGAAAGCAATATGGACGGCAGCGAGATTGACATCAACGGACAGAAGGAGTATGAACTGACCTTCGTTGACAATGCCACAGACGTAAACAATCCGCAGACCATCAGCATTTCCAACGGAAAGACAGGTAACGCTACAGGCTCCGTGTCGGTTCTCAAGAACGCCGACGGCACGTATGACATTACCATCGACGTGGAAGGTATGGGAAGAACTGCCGACCGCCAGCTGCAGGTACGCTATAATGGCGAGCCCGCTCCTTACGACCTCAGTCTGCCTAACGAATTCTCGGTGGCAGGAGCTGATCCCGTCACTCTGAAGGGGGCTGCAATCAAACATTCCGATGGCTTATACACCATCTATCTCTCTACGAAGAGTGACACCATGACAGCTACGGACGTTCTTGCTGCCGACATCGTCGTGACGGTTCCTGATGGTTTCGCTAATGACGATATGGTTCACGGATTCTCTGGTACCAGTGAGAATGCGATGATATCCATCACATATGAAGGCACGAAGTACTGCCAGAGCACAACGTCAGGCACAGCAGCCGTAGCACTTGGCGGCAATGCCAAGCTGACTGTTGATGGCGGTAAGATAAATCTCGACTTCACAGTCTTCAGTGCAAAGAAATATAGCGGTAGCATTATGGGCCACTTCGAGGGCAACGCCGCACAACTCTAAACATATTATAAGGAGAACCATACGTATGAAGATATCATTATTTTCTATATTGACACTTGCTGCCGCATCATTCGCAATGCCGTCGATGGCGCAGCAGACCGTTTACCTTAATAAGGGAGAACAGAAAGTGGAGACCGTCGATCTCGGTCCGGACGATTATCTTTCCTTCGGACGACCCGAGGGAGTAAAGGAGCAGGCGAAAGCAGAGATAACGGACGTGAAGACTACGAAAAACTCCATCAAGTACACCGTCACTACGAAGACCGAGGATCAGCCGTATTATCACATGGTGCTGAGCGAGGCGTATATGAGCTTCTTCTTGATGCAGTATCAGGGCAAGGATCTCTCCACGATGACCGATGCCGAACTAAATGCCGCTTTCGTGACGCTCATGTCAGCCGGATACGGCGAGGGAGCCATCGGCACGAAGACCTACAATGTGCAGGATGGTGTGAAAAACGCATCGGGCGAGACGCAGTACGTAGGTGGCGGACTCGGCTATTACCTCGTGGCGTGCGACCTTGTAGAAAACGATGGCAAGTACAGTCTCGGCACACAGATGAGCTATCAGAAAATCACTACACCCGAACCGGGAGAGAGTTCTGCTACGCTCGATGTGGAGTATAAGGGACTTGACGCAGACGGACACGCGCTCTTCTCCGTCATTCCTGGCAAGCAAATCAAGACGCTGCACATGGTTATAGGCACGTCGCGCAGTATCGACGAGTTCGTAAGTACCTTCGGTTACGAGTGGCTTATGTTCACGCAAGGCTCCGACTTCACCGCCGACCAGTGGAACGAGCTGACCGACGAGGACAAGGGATGGAACATAGAAAGCGAGGACGACTATTCGTTTTACGTGCTCGGAGTGGACGCCAACGGCGACTGGGTGAAGGCAGAAGTGGAGAATGTCCACATCAAGCCGGTTGCCGCCAACGACTGTGCCGAGGTGGATCTAACCGATTATTCGTGCGTGGACGGCAGTCTTAATGTCACCTATAACGTGAAGACAAAGGCATCCAAGATAGACAAGGCGTCCATCCTCGTCATGAAGGAGAACGATTGGGACGACGCTCTCAACGAGATTGTGAAGAACAAGAACTACGAGAATCCTTACGAGGCATGGCCGGAAGAGGTGGCTGCAGCGGCAGAGGCAAAGGACGTGACCGCTGATATAAACGCTGATGGCAAGCTCGACTTCTCTCGAAACTTCACACAGAAAGAGCGTGGATGGTACGTCGTGGTTCTTGGAGTGACCGACGCCAACGGCACAACCGTAACACGCGCCGCATTCCACACCCACATCGAAAACGCCGAATGGTCCATCCTCTCGCGCACATATCCTAAAGAAGCCAAGGCACCCCTGAAGGGAAAGGTAAGGCTGATTAAATAGAAAGTCAATCTGAATAAATAGAAAAAGCGAAAGCGTCATTATCGTTTATGATAGCGGCGCTTTCGCTTTATTATTATGCTTTTTGCGCGTTCATTCAGTATTCCCGCCACTATGATGATACCAAACTCTCAACTCCCAACCGTCAACTATCAACTTTCAACTATATATAATTAATGTGTTGCTGTTTACGAACACGCCTTTTAGTTGACTAATATCAATTTCAGTCCTAAAAACGCATGTTTTCTTAACTTTTTTGCCCGAAAGTTTTGGAGATATGGAAAAAAGCTATACCTTTGCATCCGCTTTCGAGAACGAACGAAACCTCAAGCAAAACGAGATTGAGAAGAGTTCGAGAAAAGCGAATAAAGAAAGAGTTCTTTGAAAAGATTTACATAAGACAGATAAAGTAG